>Ga0316193_10003692_pt1 | contig 11114 bp, 10 predicted proteins | sample MerIslsedime2_MG_FD_207735 | JGI IMG/M metagenome (GOLD analysis project Ga0316193, IMG submission 207735) | Coastal sediment microbial communities from Maine, United States - Merrow Island sediment 2 | ecosystem: Environmental > Aquatic > Marine > Coastal > Sediment | place: USA: Maine... | reverse complement strand
CCGAAGGGATCAGCCTTTCGCCTTCGGCAGAGGGGATGACGGTTGGTTCGCCGCCTTCCATGATTGCTACGACCGAGTTCGTAGTCCCCAGGTCAATACCGATTATCTTTGACATTTATTTTCCTCCATCTGGTTAGGTTTATCTTTAATTGCACTGCTTTTTTTAAATTCTTAATTAATGATTGCTGGCTTTCATCTAGCCACACGAACCAGCGCTGGTCTCAGCACCCGTTCGCCCATCATATAACCTCGCTTCACAACTTCAATAATTTCGTCACATTCAAATTCTTCATTCTCTTCTGAAGAGATCGCTTCATGCAGCGTGGGATCGAACATCTCGCCCTGGGCGTTCATCGGCGTAATGCCCTGGTTTTCAAGTATTGTAAGCAGCTTCCGAAAGACCAGTTCGATTCCGTTCGCCCATTCAGCGCCCTCACCACCCTGCGGGCGGTTCTTAAGCGCCAGGTCCAGGTCATCCACTACATCCAGATACTGCTTAACAACCGTTCCAGAAATGGTCTGGTACAGATCCGTCTGCTCGCGCTCTATACGTTTTTTGTAATTTGCAAAATCCGCCCGGGCGCGCTGCCATCCATCCAGGTATTCTTCCGCTTTGGCGCGCGTTTGTTCCAATTCCAGGGTGATTTCCTCCATATCCTCGAAATCCGTATCAACGGAGGGTTGGTCCAAATTTTCATCCAACTCTCCAGCATTATTTTCAAATTCCCCGAGTTCTTGGACTGCATCAAGGTCAATCTGCTCGTCCTGCTGCTCTTCGGGCTTTTTATTTAGTATATCCAAGTGCTGCTCCTAGTTCAAAATTTGCTTTTAATGGCTTTATATTTAAAATCCTTACTTCAATCACTCGGCCCCCATTTCTTCAACCAGTCCGCTCAATAAACCAGCCACGAAACGTACGGTTGAAATCGTGCGCCCATAGGGCATCCGAATCGGTCCCAAAACACCCAGCGTGCCGGTAGCCATGCCTGGAGTCCCATACCGGGAGAGCACCATAGAAAAATCACGCAGTTCCTCCCATGTGCCTTCCCCGCCAATCACGACCTGTACGCCGCCCATGTCGCTCGAAAGGACCGTGCGGTTCAGCAGATCTTCCAGCAGCGGTCGTTCCTCGAAGATGCGAAGGGCGTTTCGGGCCACATCCGCTTCTTCGAATTCCGGCTCGGTCAGCACCTGTGTTAATCCATCTCGATAAACCTCCCCCGCCAATACACGGCTTGCTTGCAGCATGTCTTCCAATACCAATTTCACAATATCCTGTTCAAGCGATTCGAGTTTGATGGAAAGCGCTGCGATTGTATCGATGTCCATGCCAGTCAACATCCCATTCAATGTCTGGGCGACTGTACTCAATTTCTCTTGCGAGTAGGGCTCAGCTAACGTGAGCATTTGCTGTCTGACTTCGCCCCCCGATAAAACCAGAACCATCAGGACTTGCTGTCCGTGTGTGTTGATCAATTCCAAATGCTTAAAAATTGCCCGTTCAGAATGGGGGGCAGTCACTAATGAAGCCGATTGTGATTGGTGCGCCAAAACAGAGGCAGCCAACCGCATCCAGCGGTCTATATCCGTTCCTGCCTGGTAGAACTGGTGGACAATGGTGCGCTTGGTTTCCACCGGCAGCTCTGTGTGCCCCATCAACTGCCCTACAAAGTAACGATATCCTTCTTCTGTGGGAACGCGCCCTGCGGAAGTATGTGGTTGGCGCATGTAACCCAACTCAGTCAACGCCAGCATGTCATTACGTACGGTTGCCGGACTGACCTTCAATCCGTAAGTGTTTACTAACCTTCCAGATCCAACCGGTTGGGCTGAATCAATATAATCCCGGATAACTAAAGCCAGGATCATTTTTTGACGTTCGGATAGTTCGCTCATAATTATTGTCAATTTTTTAGCACTCTCGTATTGAGAGTGCTAAAATTACACATACGATGATACCATGCAGAGTTTCGCAAGTCAAGAAAACCCCCACCAGGAAAAATGATTCTAATACGAAGTTAACACCCTGGGCCGTTCTATCCGTCAAAATCCCAAGATCAACCCATCAACCATATTTCCGGAGCCCTTTTAATGCCAGACGCATATCTTTTGGATACGGGGCTTCAAACTTCTTCAAACTTTTATTTATGGGTTCAGTGAAGATAAGAGTTTTTGCATGCAGCCCAACCCGACTCAACAATGGGCGTTCTGAGCTCGCTTTTTTTCGGTAGGTATCTTTAAAATTAGACAGGTATAAGGCTTTACCATCCCCATAAAGCGCATCGGCGACGATTGGTATATCGGCCGCACTCAAATGTGCCCGAATCTGGTGCGTTCGACCGGTGAACGGTCTGGCCTCGACCAATGCACAGGTTTTGAATCGCTCCAGCACGCTCACCTGCGTAACTGCAGTCTTACCCCGCTGGTAATTAACCACCGTCCGATGCTTTCGATCCCCTCCAACAAGCAGGGGGTGATCGATAATTTTTTCATCCCACTGCGGACAACCAAGAATAAGGGCATGGTATATCTTTTCCACACGCCTTTCTGCAAACTGGTCGTTCAAAACACGGTGGGCAGACGCTGACCTGGCAAATATCAGCACCCCGCTTGTTTGACGATCAAGCCGGTGCACAACCCACAGTTGTCCAAAATCTGCTTCCAAAATCCCCTTAAGGTAAGGCGCTTCGGGGTCAAAACCGTCTGGTATGACCGTAATTGGAGCTGGTTTATTTACAACCAGCAATTCATCATCAGAATATAAAACAGCTGCTTTTGGATTTACCAAATTCTACTCAAATAGGAGTTCAAGGTTTCTCTTTTTTATCCAAACCTGACAGGAAATTTAGATCTTCTTCACTCAAACTTGCTTTATCCAACAAGTCCGGCCGCCTGCGCCATGTACGCAGCAGGGCCTGTTCTCTGCGCCATTTATCGATACGGGCATGATCGCCAGAGGTTAATACTTCAGGCACACTCCAACCCCTGAATACCCCAGGACGAGTATAGTGCGGGTACTCAAGCAATCCGGACGCATGGGAATCATCACCAGCTGCCCCAGGATCGCCCAACACACCCGGAATTAAACGGGTCAATGCATCAATAATCACCATGGCAGCCAATTCACCGCCTGTGAGCACATAATCCCCGATCGAGATTTCATCGCTCACCAGATTTGAACGGACACGCTCGTCCACTCCTTCATAGCGTCCGCAAATTAACCCCAGTCGATTAAAGCCCCTCTCGCTCCGACCGGTCTCCCGCGTTACAAAAATATTATCTATCAGCCCTTCAGCAACTTTTTGAGTGAACAATCGCCCTTGAGGGGTCAGCAGGATGACCGGGCATTTGGGTGGGCTGCCAAGAATGCTCTCGACGGCTGCGAAAACCGGCTCGGGTTTCAGTACCATTCCGCCCCCACCACCGTAAGGCTCATCATCTGTAACATGGTGACGGTCCACGGTCCAATCACGAATATTATGACATTGCACATCCATAAACCCACGCTGGCGGGCACGCTGCAAGATGCTGGAACGCAGATAAGGTTCAAATACATCCGGGAATAGCGTGAATATTTCGAATTGAATTTCGGGCTGCATCGCCCCTTCGGACAGCGGATCACCATTAAGATTTGATTCCACAAGTCTCTCCTGAGGTAGGTAACATGATAAATTTTGACCTTCCCGAGATTCTAGTCGCGGGGAGTTAGATTGGCAAGATTAGAACGAATTGTTAAATCTACTCGCAGCTTACTTTAAGGATCGCTTAGAGCAGGGTAAGAGGACACATATCTGCTTGACCGCAATTCTTTTACAATGGTAATATGATTGCATGTATCTGCGCGGAAACGGGTTGAATATGAAACGCCGTCCGAAGCGGCGTCCTAACCTGCTTCGGATTATTTTCCTTTTAATCTTGATCGGAGCCGCGCTGTACATAAATCAAGTAGTTGTGCCCGCAACGCCGCCGCTGTTCGTCCCCACTGCAACGCCGACTCGCAGCCCGGAATCTTTTGTCAACCAGGCTGAAGAACTTTTTAACGAAGGAAAACTCACCCAGGCCTCCGATTCTTATAAAGAAGCGATCACCGTCAACCCTCATAACCCCTCAAATTATATTAACCTGGCTCGTATTCAAGTCTGGCTAGGAGAATACGATGAAGCCATTCTCAACACCCAGAACGCCCTTCTGCAAAATCCTAACAATCCTCTGGCGCACGCGGTCCAGGGATGGGCGCTCGGGTTCCAGGAAAAATATTCTGAGGCCGAGGTCGAAATTTTAAGAGCTCTGGAATTGGACCCTGACAACGCCCTGGCCCACGCCTATTATGCAGAGATATTGATCAATCAGAACGATTTTGGCCTGTATGAGAAAGCGGCTAATGAGTCAAAAATCGCCCAGGAACTCGATCCTACTTTACTCGAAACACACCGCATACGCGGGATCGTGCTCTTCAATACTCAAAATTTAGATCAGGCTGTGGATGAATTCCAGGCCGCCATCGCCAATAATAAAAACATTGCCAACCTGCACCTTTATTTAGGAGTCACATACAAAGCGCTCGGACAATTCGACCAGGCTCAGGAAGTGCTGCTGGCTGCGTATGCCCTGAATCCATATGATTCAATTGCATTAACAGAACTCTCTCGAGCGTTTTTCGCGGATGGCCGCTACGCTCAAGCCGCCCAATATGCCGAAGAGGCAGTCGAGGTTGAGGAGAGCGATGCTAGATTGCATGGGAACCTGGGCATTGTCTACTATAAAAACAACGAATACGATAATGCCATCAAGGAACTTGCCCTGACAGTGCGCGGCGGCGTTTCAGAAAATGGGGCTGCTGTTGAAGGCTTACCGCTCGAATACGGGAGGGTGGAGGAGTATTACTGGTATTATGGGTTTGCGCTGGCACGCGCCAACCGCTGCGCTGAAGCTGTACCCGTATTCCAGGAACTGCTTACCGGGGTTCCTGACGATGAAATCGCGGTCTATAACGCCACCGAGGGACTGGCAATCTGCCAGGCGAATGCCGAAAACCCTCCTCCGGAACCCACACCAGAAGGTACCCCCGAACCTGACACGCAAACCTGATGGAACGCAAAATTATCGGCAAACGGCCTACATTCCGACCAACGCGCAAAGGGCCTAACTTACTCCGTATAATGATACTGCTGGCGCTGATCATGGCCAGTATATGGCTGCTTCTGAGCGTTCAGCGCGGCCAGCTCAAGTCTCCCTTTGAGCCCACGCCCACCCCGACCCGCCAAGCGGAATCTCTATTTCTCGAAGCGGAGGCTTATTTTGAAGCCGGCAAACTTGACGACCCCAGTAATGCCGTTCTGACCACCGATCTACCTCCCATCAACGATGCCATTGAAGCCTACCAGGCGGCTCTGGAGAAAGACCCGGATAACGCGGATGCGTGGGCGGAATTAGCCCGCATCCAGGCTTATTCCTCCAGCATGCTGCCCAGTGATACAGACCGCCTGGAGCGCCTGCAAGAGGCCATGGAATCGGCGGATATGGCGGTTGAGAAAGCGCCCGATGACAGTACCGCTCATGCCATCCGGGCTTTTGTGCTTGACTGGTACGCTTACAACTCGCTGCACTCGAGTGAAGAAACAGAGGACCTGTTAATTGACGCCGAACGGGAAGCCACGCGCGCCTTTCAGCTGGATCCAGAAAATGCCCTGGCCCTGGCTTATTATGCAGAAATCCTGGCTGATCAGCAGAAGTGGCTGCAAGCCGAGAAATACGCCTCCCAGGCGGTCGCCGCGGATCCCAACACGATGGATACCCACCGGGTCTACGGTTATGTGCTGGAAACATTGGGGCAGTACAACAGCGCCATCCAACAATACCAGCGAGCCGCCGAGATTACCCCCAACATGACCTTTTTATATGTCCGCATCGGCCAGAATTTCCGCGAGGGAATACGCAATCCAGAGCGTGCCCTGGAATATTTCGACCGGGCTGCAAGGATTGAAGAACAATTGGGTGTCGAAAACCCGGTGCCATATCTTGAGATCGCCAGAACATACGGCCAGCAAGGCCAATTTTTCGCGGCCTCGATCAATGCCGAAAAAGCATTAGCCTTAGATCCGACACGCGCCCACACCTACGGTCAATTCGGACTGATTTACCGCCGGGCGCGCAACTATGAAGGCGCTTTGCCGCTGTTAAAATGCGCGGTGCGCGGTTGTACTGCAGCCGAGAACGAACTCGGCGCCGTTGATGTGGAAGGTCTCCCACTGACGAGTTTGCAGGTGGCTTACTACTACCTGGAATACGGCACCAACCTGGCATTCCTAAGCCGCCCAAACGAAAACTACTGCCAGGAGGCGTACAAAGTGCTCCAGGAAGTGCGTGCCGCTTATCCGGATGATCCAACAATAATTCCTATCGTTGAGGACAGTGAGGGAATCTGCAGGAGATTGGAAGGAGGCTATACGCCGCAGCCGACCGAAACGCCTGACCCGAACATTACTCCCGAACCCGGGGAAATGACAGACACCTAGTCTTCCCTATTAAATATCCTCGCCAGATTGTAAATTTTATATAAGAATCTATTAACATCCCTTGACGAAAAATGGGGAGTTTAGTATTATTACTACACTGTTTAGCACTCGATTGTTATGAGTGCTAAATTTATGTAAAATATATTCAAAATTTTTTCAGGAGGTAAGTATGTCTATGACTCTCAAACCCTTAGGGAACCGCGTTGTGGTCGAACCGATCGAACAAGAAGACGTCACCGCAGGTGGAATTGTTCTTCCCGAAACCGCTAAGGAAAAACCACAAAAAGGCACAGTCCTTTCCGTTGGACCCGGCGAGAGGGATGAAGACGGCAAATATATCCCGATGGACGTAAAAGAAAGTGACAAGGTCCTGTTCGCCAAATATTCAGGTACAGAGATCAAAGTCGAAGGAAAGAAACTGCTTATATTAAAAGAAAGCGACTTGCTCGCAATCGTTTTAGATTAATCCCCCCAAATTGAAGGAGTAAAGACGAATGGCTAAACAAATAGTTTTTTCTGAAGATGCACGACGCCGCTTACAGCGCGGCATGGAAACTTTAGCAAATGCTGTAACCACTACACTAGGTCCAAAGGGCCGCAATGTAGCCCTTGATAAGAAATTTGGCTCCCCCACCATTACCCACGACGGTGTGACCGTCGCCAAAGAAATCGAACTGGAAGATCCATTCGAGAACATGGGCGCCCAGCTGCTTAAAGAAGCCGCAACAAAAACCAACGATATCGCCGGTGACGGCACAACCACCTCAACCGTATTGGCTCACGCCGTTGTGGTCGACGGTATGAAGAACCTGGCTGCAGGCGCCAACCCGATGCTGCTCAAACGCGGTATCGAAGCTGCCACCAAAGCAGTAGCCGAACAGATCATGAAACAATCCATCGACCTGACTACCAAAGAAGAAATCGCTAACGTGGCATCCATTTCCGCCCAGGACCGCGTAATCGGCGAATTGATCGCAGAAGTTATGGACAAAGTTGGTAAGGACGGCGTTATCACCGTTGAAGAATCCAAAGGTCTCGAATTTGAAACTGAGTATGTAGAAGGTATGCAGTTCGACCGCGGTTATATCTCACCATACTTCATCACCGACCCCGAGCAGATGGAAGCCGACGTTCCGGAACCATACATCCTCATTCACGACAAGAAGATCTCTGCCGCTACCGATATCGTTCCTCTCCTGGAGAAACTGGTACAGGTTGGCAAACGCGATCTGGTGATTATTGCCGAGGACATCGATGGCGAAGCTCTGGCCACCCTGGTTTTGAACAAACTGCGCGGCATGCTCAATGTTGTCGCCATTAAAGCCCCCGGCTTTGGTGATCGCCGCAAGGCAATGCTCCAGGATATCGCTATCCTGACAAACGCTAACGTGATCTCCGAGGAAACCGGCCGTAAACTTGACAGCACAACCGTTGAAGACCTGGGTCGTGCCGAAAGAGTCGTCGTAACCAAGGATGACACCACAATTGTCGGCGGCAAAGGAGACACAGCCGGTATCAAAGGCCGCATCGAGCAGATCCGCGTCGAAATCGATAAAAGCACCAGCGATTACGACAAGGAAAAACTTCAAGAGCGTCTGGCGAAACTTTCCGGTGGTGTTGCCATCATCCGTGTTGGCGCAGCCACTGAGACCGAACTCAAAGAAAAGAAGCACCGCGTTGAAGATGCACTCTCCGCAACACGTGCCGCAGTTGAAGAGGGAATCGTCCCTGGCGGCGGAGTAACACTTATCAACGCCCAGGCTGCTTTAGGTAAATTGAAGGTCGATGGCGATGACGCCAAGATCGGTGTCAGCATTGTGCGCCAGGCTTTAGAAATGCCGCTGCGCAAGATCGCTGAGAACGCTGGAAAAGAAGGTTCAGTGATCCTGGAAGGCGTACGCCGAGCCCAGGTAGAAAAAGGCAACGATCGAGTGGGTTTCGACGTTTTGAAAGAGGACTATCTGGATATGGTCGAGAACGGCGTGATTGATCCCGCCAAGGTCACCCGCGGCGCATTGGAGAATGCAACCTCCATCGCTGCCATGATCCTGACCACAGAAGCCCTGATCACAGACATCCCCGAAGAAGATAAAATGCCCGCTGGGCCCCCAATGCCTGAATACTAAAATTTAACCTGTTTCAGGTTATTAGAACCCGGATTTGGAAATGCTTGCGCAAGCCTTCCCAACCGGGTTCTTTTTTTTAATGGCGCAGAGGCGTTTCTTTGACAAATATACCTATCCATGCTACAATGCGCCCGATTTACAGGAGGTTGGCATACTGGCCGGACCATTACCGGCCTCTCAGTGATATCGATCAGCGACAAGAATTATCTTCGTTGGTACTAAATTATTCGAGCAATAAGCTCAATACTAACTAAAGAATACTTCAAGCCCGGCCGGTCCATTAATGGCGGGGCTTTTGATTTTATAAGGAAAACAATATGAGTGATAAAAAATTAAGGATTATTCCCCTGGGAGGACTGGGGGAAGTCGGCAAGAATATGATGGCCTATGAATACGGAAAGAATATACTTATCGTCGATACAGGCTTGATGTTCCCCGAGAACGATATGCTCGGGATTGATTACATCGTCCCGGATTTTGAATATTTGATGGATAAAACCCAATGGGTGCGCGGCATCGTAGTTACCCATGGTCATGAGGACCACACGGGCGCCATCAACCACGTACTCGAATATGTGGACGCCCCCATTTACGCGACTTCGCTCACCCGCGGACTGCTGGAAGTGAAGCTTTCACGCGGCAAGATGCTCAACAATGCCCAACTGAACACCGTGAACGCAGGTGAGACTGTGAACATCGGACCATTTACGGTCGAATTTTTCCACGTTTGCCACTCGATACCCGACGGTGTGGGATTGGGAATCACAACCCCGGCAGGACTGGTGGTTCACTCCGGCGATTACAAGTTCGACCACACACCGGTTGACAATTGGCCTACGGACTATGCAATGCTGGCGGAATTTGCCGGCAGAGGCGTTCTGGCCCTGCTGGCTGATTCAACCAACGCCGACCGGCCCGGGTGGACGCCTTCCGAACGGGTGATCGACCCGGCATTTTTCGAAGTCTTTCACAATGCGCCAGGGCGCATCATCATATCCAGTTTCGCCTCGCTGATCTCGCGTATGCAGCAGGTCGGTAATGCGGCCATGCAAGTAGGACGAAAATTAGCATTCGTGGGAATGAGCATGAAAGAGAATGCAAAAATGGCCCGCAAGCTGGGCTATCTTAACCTCCCGGACAATTTAGTGGTCAATATCGACCAGGCTCTCAAGATGAAAGATCACGAAGTTGTCTTGATGTGCACCGGGACGCAGGGCGAACCCACATCCATCCTGGGCAGATTATCAATGGGCTCAAACCGCCAGTTTGATATCAAATCCGGCGATACAGTCGTGCTGTCTTCACATCCAATCCCCGGAAATGAGGAAATGGTCTACCGCACGATCAACCGCCTGTTCCGGCGCGGCGCAAACGTAATTTACGAAGATACCGCCCCGGTGCATGTCTCCGGACATGCCGCTCAGGAGGAGATGAAACTGCTGATGCACCTGGTGCGGCCCAAATACTTCATCCCCATCCACGGAGAACTGCGCCACCTGAAACAACACGCTATCATCGCCCAGGAAGTAGGTATCCCGCGCGAAAACATTGAAGTGATCGAAAACGGACAGGTGGTCGAATTTCAGGATGGCAAAATGAAAATCGCGGAACGGATACCGGGCGGATACGTATTTGTGGACGGCGCGGGAGTGGGAGATATTGGTCCCAGTGTGGTGCGCGAACGTGAAGCGCTCGCACGTGATGGGTTTGTTCTTGTGCACCTGGTCATGGATCGCAATACGTGCGTTTTATCCGAGGAACCTGAAATTATCACACGCGGTTTTATTTACCAGCGTGAAGAAGGGGATTTGCTCGCGGAAACCCGCAAACTGGTTGAGGATGGCGTACGCTGCGGAAATGGAAATCTGCAGAAAGATTTAGAACAATCGGTAAAGTCTTTCTTATACAGCAAGACCAAACGCCGGCCGATGGTCTTTGTGACCATGATCCAAGCTTAATTATTATCCCCTTTAATTCCTTTTTCGTTTGCGCCTGGAGCGCAGGATAGACCAGATCAAGCGCATTACCAATACACACATCACCACAAATCCGATCAGGATTACCCAGGTAATGATTCCCCAGGGCCAGGTGATATCAAGATGGGGAATGAGCAGGGCAAGCGACACCAGGAACGCGGCCACCAGCACACCATAGATGATTCGGTTAGCGACCTGTCAATCCGGTCGATGGATTCGTCCAATTGGGGCACTTCCACATCGATCCCAAAGTCGCCTCGCTCCAGCTGGTCTAGAACATTTGTCGTTTGGCGCGGGAAATTGCTGAAAAATTCGTTCCAATCTGTGAGCAGCCGTAAAACGGAGGGTCCCCAGGATGTTGGCAGCAAAATCTGGCGGGCAAGTCTCCCCAAATACGGCCTGGTAGCTGCGAACATATCGAATTCGGGATCCAGAGCAAGACCAACCCCCTGCAGCAGCATTATGGTCTTCATCAACAATAAATAATCACTGGGGAT
>Ga0316193_10003690_pt1 | contig 11115 bp, 11 predicted proteins | sample MerIslsedime2_MG_FD_207735 | JGI IMG/M metagenome (GOLD analysis project Ga0316193, IMG submission 207735) | Coastal sediment microbial communities from Maine, United States - Merrow Island sediment 2 | ecosystem: Environmental > Aquatic > Marine > Coastal > Sediment | place: USA: Maine... | reverse complement strand
TCATCGTCATAGCGGAACTGGGATGTGTTATCCACCACCACGCAACCCGCCTGCGCCGCTTTCGGCGCATAGACCTCTGACAGGGAGGCACCTGCCGAAAACAGGCCGATCTGCACCTTGCTGAAATCGAATTCCGCCAGGTTCTGTACCTTGAGCTGTTTATTCCCGAATCTGACCCGCTTCCCAACCGAACGCTCGCTGGCCAGTGGATAGACCTCGCCAACCGGAAAATTCCGCCCGGCAAGAATTTCCAGCATGACTTCACCGACGGCACCGGTGGCGCCGACAACGGCAACATCAAATGTGCGACTCATGGCAACTCCTCAATCCAGTAAAAAGCTTTTTAACCACAAAGGACACGAAACATTTACTAAGGCGCACGGAAGCAAGCCGACACAAGCTTTCGGGGCCGTCGAGCGTGCAGGGACCGTATTGACAGCGTGTCCCGAAAGCTTGTGTCGGCTGACTTCCGCGCTCATTGCTATTCCTTTGTGACCTTCGCGTCCTTCAAGGTGAATTGCGTAGCGAGAGAGGGTGCCCTGGGGCATCTGGTTGATAAAGCTCAACCCAGGGCCGCGACAACGGCATCGCCCATATCTGAGGTACCCACAGTAGCCTGTCCTTCTGCCGCGATATCCGCTGTACGCAAGCCCTGATCCAGAACCGTGCCTACCGCAGCCTCAATACGATCCGCGAGTTCCGCCTCGCCAAAACTGTAACGCAACATCATGGCGACCGACAGAATAGTCGCCAGGGGGTTGGCCACGCCCTGCCCGGCGATGTCCGGTGCCGAGCCGTGAATCGGTTCATACATCCCCTTGCCACCGGCATCCAGCGATGCGGATGGCAACATGCCGATGGAGCCGGTCAGCATGGCGGCAGCATCCGAGAGAATATCGCCGAACATATTGGTCGTTACCATGACGTCGAACTGTTTGGGTGCACGCACCAGCTGCATGGCGGCATTATCAACGTACATATGGCTGAGTTCCACATCCGGGTAATCTTCGCCAAGCCGCTGCATGACCTGCCGCCACAATTCGCTGACCTCAAGCACATTGGCCTTATCCACCGAACAGACCCTCCTGCCACGCTTGCGGGCAATTTCGAACGCCGAACGGCCGATACGCTCAATTTCCGATTCGCGGTAGACCAGTGTATTGAAACCCTCCCGCTCGCCATTTTCGAGCGTGCGTAAGCCGCGCGGCTGACCGAAATAAATACCGCCCGTCAATTCGCGCACAATCATCATATCCAGCCCCGATACCACGTCCGGCTTCAGGGTGGACGCCCCGGCAAGCTGCGGATACAAAATAGCGGGCCGCAGATTGGAGAACAGTTTCAGCGTGGCACGCAATGTCAGCAGACCCTGCTCCGGGCGCAACGAACGATCCACAGACTCGTACTGCGGGCCGCCCACGGCACCGAGCAAAATAGCGTCCGCCGCATGCGCCTGAAGCAGGGTGTCTTCCGGCAGCGGGTGTCCCTTGGCATCGTAGGCAGCACCACCCACCAGGCCCGCTTCCAGCTCTATATCCAGACCGCCGGCAAGCAGTTTGTTCAGCACTTTTACAGCTTCGGCGATAATCTCAGGACCGATACCGTCACCGGGTAAAATAAGAATTTTCTTTGTCATGATTTCCAGTCTACCTTGTTGTTACCGCAGGAGCGCGCCCCGGGCCGCAATACTGAATACATCCCTGTACGCTCGACGGTCGCGTCCATGCGGCCAACGGTCCCTCAAGCTTTTGTCGACCAACTCCTGCACTCCTTAGTAGGTGCAAACACAATCGTACCGAAGCACCGCCCCGTATTAATAGCTAGACAGGGCAGGTACCCTCGCTTTTCGGGATCGACGGCAGCAGGGATGCTGCCGTCGAGCGTACAGGGATGTATTCACAGCGCATCCCGAAAAGCGAGGGTGCCTGCCCTGCACCTCGAAGCCTGGCAATCGTGTCATCCAAACAACCAGGGCGCTGCCTGCCTGCGCCGTTGTTCGTAGGCTTTGATGCTATCGGCATGCTGCAGGGTCAGGCCGATATCATCCAGGCCATGTAACAGGCAATACTTGCGAAACGCATCCACAGCAAAGAGTATAGTTTCGCCGTCGGGTGTACTGATCGTCTGCTGTTCGAGATTCACCAGCAGATGATACGCTTCCACGGCCTCGACTGCCTTGAACAGACCATCGAGAATTGGCGCATCAAGCGCAATCGGAAGCACGCCGCTCTTGAAACAGTTATTAAAAAAGATGTCTGCAAAACTTGACGCGATAATCACCCGAAAACCTGCATCCTCCAGTGCCCAGACGGCGTGTTCACGCGAAGATCCGCAACCGAAATTCTCCCGGCCCAGCAGTATCTGCGCATCCTGGTAACGCGCCTGGTTCAACATAAAATCCGGATTGAGCTTGCGTTTACTGTGATCCTGACCTGGTTCGCCGGGCTCCAGGTAACGCCAGTCATCGAACAGGTTGGGGCCAAAGCCGCTACGCTTGATCGATTTCAGATATTGCTTGGGGATGATAGCGTCGGTATCGACATTGGGTCGATCGAGCGGAGCCACCAGACCATCGAGTGTTGTAAATTTCTGCATATTTAGTCCTCAGGACTGCAAGAGCGGTCGCCTTACCGCAAAACATCGCGCCGAAAGCCGGCGTTTCCAGCCTAAAGGGCACAATTGCCTGGCGGCTTTTCGGGTGCTGCTACAACGCCAGTTCTCTTACATCGACAAAATGACCCGCCACTGCCGCTGCCGCTGCCATTGCCGGGCTCACCAGATGGGTACGTCCACCCGCGCCCTGACGCCCTTCAAAGTTGCGGTTTGAAGTCGACGCGCAGCGTTCGCCCGGTTCAAGACGGTCTGCATTCATGGCCAGACACATGGAACAGCCCGGCTCACGCCACTCAAAACCGGCCTCGGTAAATATCCTGTCCAGCCCCTCCTCTTCGGCCTGTCGCTTCACCAGGCCGGAACCGGGCACAACGATGGCCTGTTTGATCGTCGCTGCGACCTTGCGTCCCCTGGCAACTGCTGCGGCTTCACGCAAATCCTCAATCCGCGAATTGGTGCAGGAACCGATGAAAATGCGATCCAGCGTAATGTCCGTAATCGCTGTCCCTGCGGTCAGCTGCATATACGCCAGCGCCTTGCGCATACCGTTTTGTTTGACTGTATCAGATTCATGTTCAGGATCTGGCACCACTCCGGTAATGGCGACGACCATCTCCGGCGACGTACCCCAGCTAACCTGGGGCTTGATGCCTTCGGCCTGTAAAGTAACCAGCCGGTCGAATTCCGCATCCTCGTCACTGACAAGTGTACGCCAGCTTGCCATGGCCGCTTGCCACTGCGCACCACGCGGCGCTTGAGGGCGCCCCTCAACATAGTCAATGGTTTTCCGGTCAACAGCCACCATGCCGGCGCGCGCACCCGCTTCGATGGCCATATTACAAACGGTCATACGGGCTTCGACTGACAAGGACTCTATAGCGCTGCCGGCAAATTCAATGGCATAACCGGTACCACCCGCCGTGCCGATTTCTCCGATGACCGCCAGCACCACATCCTTGGCGGTAACACCCGGGCCCAGTTCACCTTCAACACGCACTTGCATGTTCTTCGACTTCTTCTGGATCAGGCACTGAGTCGCCAGCACATGCTCCACTTCAGACGTACCGATGCCGAATGCCAGTGCGCCGAAAGCACCATGCGTCGAGGTGTGTGAATCACCACAGACTACTGTCATACCCGGCAGCGTCGCGCCCTGCTCCGGACCTATCACGTGTACAATACCCTGACGCATATCGTCCATATCAAACTCGTTAATATGGAAATCGGAACAGTTCTGGTTTAGCGTTTCCACTTGCAGGCGTGCGACCGGATCTTCGATGCCGGCCACACCACCTTCCCGGTGAGTGGTCGGAACATTATGGTCGGGCACCGCCAGAATGGAGTCGACACGCCAGGGTCGACGCCCGGCCAGCCGCAGGCCCTCAAAGGCCTGGGGTGATGTCACCTCGTGGACGAGATGACGATCAATATAAAGAAGGGCCGTGCCGTCCTCGTCTTCTCGCACCAGATGCGCGTCCCATAATTTGTCGTAAAGTGTCTTACCGCTCATCTCTGCCTCCCGATGGCACTGTATGCTAGGACAGCCCACTCAATAACTCCAATTCATATTTTTCATATTTTATATTACTATATGGAATAATGGAGTTTGCCACATTGAAGGCCTTCGTTGCTGTGGCGGAAAACGGTTCTTTTTCGCTCGCCGCCGAGCGCCTGTTTCTCACCCAACCTGCGGTCAGCAAGCGGATTGCCGCACTCGAAAACGAACTGAATGCCAGGTTGTTTGATCGTATTGGTCGGACCGTAACACTGACGGAAGCGGGGCATGCCCTGCTGCCACGCGCCCGGAAACTACTGGTGGAACTGGAAGACAGCATACGCGCCATTTCCAGCCTCAGCGGTGAGATTCGAGGTACACTGTGCTTTGCCACCAGTCATCATATTGGTCTGCACCGTCTGCCACCCACATTGAAGCGCTACACACTGGCGTATCCCCAGGTACGCCTGGATATCCAATTCATGGATTCGGAGGCCGCCTGCGCGGCGGTGGAACACGGAGACCTGGAGCTGGGAATAGTGACCTTGCCACCCGCGCCCTCGAGCAAGCTGACCACCGAGGTAGTCTGGCAGGACCCGCTGGGTATCGTGGTGTCACGCAGCCATCCGTTGGCAGAAAAAGCCGATGTTACGCTGAACGAGCTGGCCCAACATGTCGCCGTACTGCCTGCTGCCAACACCTATACCCGCCAGATTGCGGAACAGGCTTTCAGTCGCCTGGGCCTGTCACTGGAGGTCGCTTTATCGACGAATTACCTGGAGACCATCAAGATGCTGGTCTCGGTTGGCATCGGCTGGAGCCTGCTGCCCAACACCATGCTGGACAAGCACATCAGCAAGCTGCCGGTCGACGAACTCTCACTGCAGCGTTCGCTGGGTATTGTTTATCACCGGGAACGGACACTATCGAACGCCGCACGCGCCTTGATCAGCGCATTAGGCGTGAGTCCGGGAATAGACTGATCAGGCGCCGGGATGAACCCAACACCCTCAGCCCTCCCTTGCCTTTTCAAGTATCGCTGTGGTCAAGATTCAAGACTCGACCCCCTCAGCCCGTGTCCCCTCAGTTCGCTTCCCCTGCTGGACGGCAATCAAGATGGCGAGCGCCGTCGGCGCTACAACCAGAACACCAATAAAGACCATAAAATCGATAGACATCACCCACTCCCTGGCTCAACTAATCAGTACTTTGGGATATGCTGAAATGCAAAATCAATGCCGGGCTGTAACTCGCAGATTCAAAGGAGTTTTTGACAATGCTTTGACGACCTGACCGCAAATTGGCACTAAAGACCGGTCAAATCGCCAAAGTTTTGTCGAGTGCGCACAGACTAATGTCAGTAAATGAGTCCTGCTTATTCGAATAATCCGTCGTTTTAACCTCACCGACGCTGCGGTCAACGCGCGCCAGCTGGCATTTTTCCAACCTCAGCTGTCAAAAAGATGTTAAAATCCCGACTACTGATACAAAGCTCCTGGAACGGTAATCGCTATGACCAACGTGCAATTCAAAACCTGCTTAACCGACGAAATCAAGGTGTCACCGGAAGCGATCGAGCAGCTTATCGCGATCACGGAAAAAGAGGACGACATCAATGGCGTACGAATTTTCGTATCCGGTGGCGGTTGCGGCGGAATGACCTATGGCATGACCTTTGTGGAACAAGCCAATGAGTTCGACTGCGTACTGGAAACCAATGGCATGAATATCTATGTTGATGCAGTTGCACTGGGTTTTCTCGAAGGGGTGGAGATTGACTTCAAGACACAAGGTGTTAACAAGAGCTTTGTCTTCAAGAACGTATTCGCCAACACCGGCGGTGCCGGTACCTGCGGCGCCTGTGGAGCTGCCGGCGGCGGCTGCGCCTGATTTCCAGCCCTCTCGGCCTGACCCGGACCCATCACCACCCCGCGTTTACTGCTCATTGCCCAGCCGGGCAGCTACCGGATAGCGCCCTACCTGAACGCGGCCAGGCGCATGGGACTCGAGGTGCTGGTTGCCTCGCGAGGCGAATACTCGCTGATTTCCGAGCTCCACGATGGCTTGCACATCGACCTTGACGACTTCGACAGCGCCCTCGCAAACATACTCGGTGAAGCGCGGAAAGCCCCCTTTGCCGGCATACTCGGCAGCGATGACAGCACCGTCGTACTCGCCGCAAGTGCTGCAGAGAGACTCGGTCTTCCACATAATCCACCTGAAGCCGCCCGCTTATCCCGCCGCAAAGATCTGGCGCGCGCGCAGCTGGCGCTGGCCGGCTGCCCGGTACCGGTTCATTGCCTGATCGATCTGAATCGATCATTGCAAAAACAGGTGGCTGGACTGCCCTGGCCTTGCGTCATCAAACCTCTGCACCTGTCCGCCAGCCGTGGCGTTATCCGCGCGGATAAACCGGCAGAGTTCTTCACCGCCTGCGAACGCATTAAAAACATCATTTCAGATAGCGGCGATGAATTTGAAAGGACCCACCTGCTCGTTGAAGAGTATATCGATGGTATCGAGGTGGCTTACGAAGGCTATCTGCACAACGGCGTACTTACAACGCTTGCGCTGTTCGACAAACCCGACCCCTTGCAAGGCCCTTACTTCGAAGAGACCATCTATGTCACGCCATCACAACTGGATAAGGCGACACAGGCCGGAATCAAGCGCCGCGTGGCACAAGCCTGCGCTGCCTATGAACTAAGCACCGGTCCCGTGCACGCCGAACTGCGTATCAATGCACAGGATGCATGGCCGCTGGAAGTTGCTTCGCGGACGATTGGCGGTGACTGTGCGCGCACGTTGGATCAGGGTACCGATTTCAACCTGGAAGAACTGACTATATCATTGGCTACTGGTAAGCCGGTCAACACCCAACCTCCCGAAGAGGCACGCGGGGTCATGATGATTCCGATTAAAAATGCCGGCATCCTGCGGCGTGTGGAAGGCGTAAGCGCCGCCCGCAAAGTGGCGAATATAGAAAAGGTCGATATCATTATCCACGATGGCAACGAGTTGATACCTTTACCTGAAGGCAATCAATATCCCGGCTATATATTCGCTCGCGGAAACACGTCCGGTGATGTTATTCGTGCGCTCAGGGATGCCCATGCTCATCTGAACTTTGTAGTGGCGCCGGTGTTCCGAATAGAACGACCTTAGCAACACGCGCTATTTCTTACCACCGCCACCACCCTGCCGAAAGCCGGCTGGCAACTGTCCATAATCACCTTCTCCGAAAAAGAAGCCCAGCATGTGTTTTTCGATCAACTCCATGCTTTGCGGGTCAGCTGTACTGAGTCCGTTCTCATTGATTATGGTAGTCAACCGTTCGAGCCACTGTTTCCAGCCCTCCCGGGAGACGTTATCGAATATTCGCTGGCCTAATTCGCCGGGATGGGGCGGCTTGTCCATGCCGTCTGCTTCCCGCTTTAAAACCACACACTGTACTGTTCTTGCCATCGCTTAAGCCCTGCACCCCAGCCCGTTATATCGTTGAAATATTTTCGTATTTCTTTAGCAAAACACCTTGCTCGCCGCAGCAGCCGGCGGCACACTTCCTGACCTGGTGTATTTCCGCATCGCGCTCATTGAGATAAAACTCGACCGGTCGATTCTCCGCAGCACAATCGCAGCCCTTGTCATTATACACGTATACGTGCTGCAGGCCTGCACGCTCAGCCGCCTCGCGCGCCTGAAAGAGAGTTTGTTCCGGGGTCGGTGGCACGTCACTCAGTTTGTAGGCTGGAAAAAAACGGGTGATATGCCAGGGGCTGTTCTTACCGAGATTGTCCCGTACCCAGCAGGCAATCTCATAGTGCTCTTCCGGGTCGTCATTTTTTCCTGGAATAATATTGGTGCGGGTCTCTACGTGAATTCCCAGTTGCTGCGCTCTCCTGATGGCGTGCAGAACCTGCTCAACCCTCGCCGGACGGCAGATGTCCCGGTAGAAATCATCACGCATGCTTTTTATATCTGAACACAGTACATCGATATGCGGCGCCATCAACTCGAGCGCTTCGTCGGTAACATAGCTGTTGGAGACATAAACAGTGTACAGACCCGCTTCGTGTGCCTGTATGGACGTATCGATCACGTATTCCAGCCACACCGCCGGCTCCGAATACGTAAAGGCAATACCCTGTACACCTGCCCGCTGTGCAGACTCAACCAGTGCTTTCGGAGTCACCCAGGCTTCCCGGGATTCACCTTTCGCCAGGTCATCCAGGGCTTTCACACCCCAGGAGATGTCCAGATTGTGGCAACCCCCACAACGGAAGCTGCAGCCATAGCTGCCAACCGACATAAGCTGCGTTCCAGGTCGGTAGTGCTTTACCGGTTTATCCTCAATGGCATCGATATCGACGGATGAGAGGATACCGTAGGACAGGTTATAGAGTGTGCCATTGCGATTCACGTGCGCCTGACAGAAGCCACGCTGGCCGTGTCCGATTTTACAGCGCCACAGACACAGATTGCAGCGCACCATGCCATTTTCCAGCTTGTCCTGCAGGCGGGTTTCGACCAGTTGGTATTGTTCCGGAGCACTCACGCGTTTCACCAGTGGTTCAAAGTATTAAACCAATGAGCAATTACATTTGGATGGCCGACGGCCCCGTAAAGGCATGTCCGCTATTCAAGACTCCGCCAAGTATAATAGATCCAGCAACCCATTGCCCGCAGTCTGATCAGGGTATCCAGTTCAATCCGCCTGAAAGCGAGCCGTGACGAAACCACGGCTGCAGGGGATGGTAATCGTATTGCCTTTGATCATAGCCCCGTTATCACCCGCCTCCTGCCAGGAATCCACCCCCAGCAGCCAATAGACACGACTGTCGAGCCAGCATGGATAACGCACACCCCGGTCGCAGGTGGCGCAGATAAAATTATACAGCCGCTGCGCCGTCCAGGTCACACTGACCCTGTAATCGGATGGCGACGGGAAGCCCTGATAACTGGCGTAAGCCTCAACCTGAGGAGAACCGGTCAATTCGGTCCGCCTGACATTGCTCAATGTCTGGACAAGTAATTCACTGCCTGCCTCTGCCAGCAATACACTCGCCCGCTGAGCAGACACGCCATCGGGCATGGCCACCAGGGTTTGCGCAACAATATTGCCGGCATCGAGCTGCGATGATATTCGATGCAGGGTAATACCGAATTCTTTCACACCAGCCCTGAACTGCCAGAACAGGGGCACTGGCCCGCGGTAGGCAGGCAACAGCGAGGGATGCAGATTGAAACAGCCAATGCGCGGGATGGACAGTACAGGGTCGGGTAATTTGCGGGCAAAGCAGGACACAACAATGATATCCGGCGAAAACCGGCCTATTTCATCCAGACTTTGCGACCAAAGGCCTGACAGTTTGATGACCGGAATATTGTGCAATCGAGCCAGCAGTGCAATGGATCCCGCATTCCCGGCCATGACGGGAATGCGCTGATCAGCCAGAGCCGACTTACTGTCAGCCTCCAATGCGATGGCACTTACGGTCTGTCCGGAATCCAGTAGTGTTTGCAGAGGGATAAATGACAGCGGGCCGGATGAGCCAATGTAAAGAATCTTCAACAAAGCGGTTGACAACTCGAGCTTGAATGCGTTTAAGAAAGTAGCGCCTGGCTAAAAATAATCTTATCAGACACAAGCACAGGGAGTGTCAGATTGTGGCGCAGGAGGCCCCGGGTCCAACAACGCTCTGACGACTGGGCGCATTCACAGGCTCGGCGGCAAATGCTTGCCGCCTGACCCGGCAAAGCAGCACCCCGCTGCCGCAAGAGTTCAACTGGCACTTTCAATATTTTATTTAAAACAATCAGTTATTCCCTGTCCAGCAAACGAAATCAATACCGGAACGAAACTTGCGTAGTCCGCTGTATCGTTTGACGCCATTTTCAAATGGGATGGTTTAGCGCAACGAAATACTGGGGGTAATATGAATCCATCGACAGTTTTAGGCTTACTTGGCGGCTTGATTTTCCTGATGGTGATGATTTTCATGTCGCCGGACAATATCGCCGCGTTTTTCAATATCCCGGGGTTTATCGTGGTCATCGGGGGCACCCTGGCAGCCACCTTCGTCAGCCGCCCGATCAACGATGTCTACAGGGTGTTACGCAGTCTGCCGGGGTTGTTCAGGGCGGAAGAGGATACCATCGAAGCTGATATCACCCAATTGCTTCGCTTCGCAAGCTGTTACCGCAGCGGAAAACTGCGGGCAGCCGAACATGAGCTGGCCGCGGTTGGCAATCCCTTCCTGTCTTCCGGTCTCCAGCAAGTGATTGACGGGGCTCCGCTTGAAGATTTGAACAAATCGATGCAGTGGCGGATGTCCGGTTTACGCAGCCGTGATCAGGGGCAGACACAAATACTCTACGCCATGTCAGTCTTTGCGCCGGCGTTCGGTATGCTGGGCACGCTGTTTGGTCTGGTGCATATGCTCTCCGGACTCGGCAACAGCGGTCTGAACGAGATTGGCGTCACCATGGCGTTTGCCATGATCACCACAGTTTATGGAATAATCGCTTCCAATCTGCTTTTCAAACCGCTGGCTATCAAGATGGAGCGCCGCACCAACCAGCGCCTGATGCGAATGAACTCCTTGCGGGAAGGCATTCTGCAGATTTATGACAAGCGGCATCCAACGCTGATAAAGGAAACGCTGGATGCATTCTATGCCCATCATCAAGTTCAGGTATCACCGCACAGCCATCTGGAACTGGTGAAAGCCTAGGGCCTGTCAGGCCCTGGCAGAGCAATATTATTCCGCACACAATGATATACACTCAGGCACAGCCTCAAATGCAGACAGCTGTACCGTTAGCGGTCAGTGACGCAACTATGGCGCTCGACTGTGACTTGGAGACCGGTTCAAGCGCCACCCAGCAGGATGCCTGGCTGGTGAGTTTCATCGATATTCTGATATTGCTGCTCACCCTGTTTGTATTGTTGCTAAGCTACCAGGAAGACGGGAAAGGTCCGGGGGAAAAAGACAGCCAGGGCGCAA
>Ga0316193_10003689_pt1 | contig 11116 bp, 8 predicted proteins | sample MerIslsedime2_MG_FD_207735 | JGI IMG/M metagenome (GOLD analysis project Ga0316193, IMG submission 207735) | Coastal sediment microbial communities from Maine, United States - Merrow Island sediment 2 | ecosystem: Environmental > Aquatic > Marine > Coastal > Sediment | place: USA: Maine... | reverse complement strand
GGTCGGTCTCGTTGGAAGGGATGGCGCACCGACCGATCTCATCTCATGCTTCTCGGTCAATGAGAAAATCGAAGGCCGCATGGACTTGCCGCCCGCCGCCGCCGAGTTCGACCTCATCCTTATCGATGGCGTCACCCTGGCGGTGGTCGCCCGACAGCCGCTACTGGTCACTGAACCGGAGGCCACGGTGACCGCGCCGGCCCGGGTCGCACCGAGTGAGAGATTCGAGGTGGCATGGGTGGGTCCCGAAGGCCAGGAGGACTTCGTCAGTCTGGCGCACGTCGGATCTCAGGATCTCGAATATCTCGAGTGGGCGCGGGTTGAAGACGGCAACCCATCGCTGCTGCGCGCACCGAGCGCTCCCGGAGAATACGAGCTGAGGTACGTCGACGGAGAGAAGGGCGAAGTCCGCGCCCGAGCCGCCATCGAAGTCACCGCCGTTCCGATCGAGCTGGAAGCTCCTGCAACGGCGACCGCCGGGGTCAGATTCGAAATCGTCTGGGCTGGGCCGGCCACACCCGGCGACATCATCTCCATCAGCAAGCCCGGCGCCGCTCCCAACCGCTTTCTCGAGTGGGCCTCCATCACCGAGGGTTCGCCACTCACTCTGGCCGCGCCATCCAAGCCCGGCACCTACGAAGTTCGATATGTCGCCCGCAACGGCAGCGAGATTCTCGCCCAGATCCCCATCGAGGTTCGGCGATGAGCCACCGATCGGACAGCGGCCGAGTGAGTTTCCCCACCATCTCCGCCGATCTCTGGGAGCTGCAACTCGATCTCCCGGGGACCACAGTCGCGGGCGTCTCCATCGCTGCGCTGGCGACGGCCTTCGCCATCGACCGATTCAAAACCGCCATCGACATGGGACGGTGTTCCGCTCTGCTCGCCGCCCAGGAGACCGTCCTTCTCACCCACTGTCACTCTGACCATGTCGCCGGGCTCATTGCCTGGCTTTCGGCGCACACCCGTCGACACCGCGGTCGTCCGACCCGTGTCGTGGTCCCGGAAAAGCGTCGCGCCGAACTTCTCGCCGCGCTCGAAATCTGGCCCGATCTGGACGGGGTTCGTCGGCGAGTCGATCTCGACGAGGCGATGGTGAGCGCCTCGCCCGGAACCATCATCCAGCTCGCCGAGGGTGGTTCGGCCCGGGCATTCGCTGTTCGTCACAACACCGCGGCGCTCGGGTGGGCTCTCAGCAACGGCGGATCGCCCCGGCCCACCATGGTCTTCGCCGGCGACGGCACCGTCGAGCCGTTCCGCGCCGACCCCTCCCTTCTCGATGCGGAGGTCGCGGTGGTGGATTGTTCGTTCATCGATCCCGGCACCCGGGTGGCCGCACGGCTCGGTGGTCACGGCCACCTCGCGGACTGGATCGAACTCCTTCCCGATCTGAGCTGTGACGCGCTTGTCCTGGCTCACCTGCCGCCGGAGACCACCGCCGAGACCATCCTCGAGCGTTTGCCCGAAGAACTCCCGGGGACCGCAACCATCGTGCCGTGGTTGGCGGGACCGTAGCTCGAGAATCGACGGCGATCGGGGCCGGCCTGCCGAGTCGACGCCCGTTCCACCGCTCTTCGAGTTCTGAGGGTCTTCGCGGGCGAGACGCCCGCGCCACAATGGCCCGAGTTCTCGCAAAGGGCAGGCTGGTCTGGCGACTTTGTGGTGCGCGCGTCTCGCCCGCAAGGGGCCGATCGTCAGGTCTGCAGCACGCCGACCTTGAAGGGTGCGATCTCGGGCTGGTGGGCGGCGGCACCGAGGCTTCGAATGATGACCTCGCGGGTGCGTCTGGGATCGATGATCTCGTCGACCCACAACCTGGCCGCGGCATAACGCGGATCATTGGCCTCGTCATAGCGCGCCTGAATCTCGGCCAACAGCTTCGCCCTCTCCTCTTCGGAGACGTCTTCCCCGCGGTTCTTGAGCTGGATCGCGAGGAGGGTTTTCGACGCCTGCTGGCCGCCCATGACCGAGATCGACGCCGACGGCCAGGCGTAGTAGAAGCGGGCGCCGTAGGCTCGGCCGCAGAGGGCGTAGTTCCCGGCGCCGAAGGAGTTGCCGACAAAGATGGTGATCTTCGGCACCACCGAGTTCGCGACCACGTTGACCAGCTTCGCACCATCCTTGATAATGCCCTCGCGCTCGGATTTGGACCCCACCATGAAACCGGTCACATCCTGGAGAAAGACCAACGGGATCCCCTTCTGGTTCATGAGCTCGACAAAGCGCGCACCCTTGTCGGCGGAATCGGAGTAGATCACGCCGCCGATCTGCATCTCCCGTTCACTTTTCTCGAGGCCCCGCCGACGATGGACGATCTGCCGATCGTTGGCGACGATCCCGACCGCCCAGCCGCCGATCCGGCCGGTGCCGCAGATCATGGTCCGCCCATAGGTTGCCTTGTACTCGGTGAACTCGGATCCGTCGAGGATCCGGCCGAGCAGATCGTGGGTGCTGTAGGGCCGCGACCGATCCGCCGGCATGAGCCCGAGGATCTCCTCGGGATCGGCCAGGGGCGGCCGCTCCTCGATCCGATTGAAAGGCGCCATGGTGGGACGCGCCAATTCGCCGATCCGCGCCCGGATGTGGGAGATGGCGGAAAGGTCATCGGGGAAACGATCATCGACCACACCGGAGATGTCGACCTGGACCTCGGCCCCACCGAGTTCCTGATTGTCCATCTTCTCCCCGATGGCGGCGGTAACGAGGTGCGATCCGGCCAGGAAAATGGTCCCGGTCCCCTCGACGATGAGCGCCTCGTCGGACATGATGGGGAGATAGGCGCCGCCGGCGACACACGAACCCATGATGGCCGAGATCTGATAGATGCCCTCGGCCGACAACCGCGCGTTGTTGTAGAAGACCCGCCCGAAGTGATCGCGGTCGGGGAAGATCTCATCCTGCATCGGCAGGAAAACACCGGCGGAATCAACGAGATAAATAATGGGCAGCCGGTTTTCCATTGAGAAATCCTGGGCCCGGAGAATCTTCTTGCAGGTGAGCGGGAACCAGGCGCCCGCCTTGACCGTCGCATCGTTGGCGACGATGACGCATTCGCGGCCGCTGACGGTGCCGAGTCCGGTGACCACGCCCGCCGCCGGCGCACCGCCCCACTCTTCGTAGATGCCCCAGGCGGTGAAGCTCCCGAGCTCGAGGAATTCCGACCCCTCATCGATGAGTGCCGCCACCCTCTCCCGAGCGAGGAGTTTGCCCGCCTTGCGCTGTCTCGCGGCGGCTTTTTCACCACCACCGGCTGCGATGGTGCGCCGCTGCGCCTCGATGATCCGCAGCTCGTTGAGCCAGTGATCCCGGTTCGCCTCGTAGGTCTCGTCATGGTTCGCTTGTCGATCCAGCAACTTGGGCATATCCACCTCGATGAGCGATCTGGGAAAGCCATTGTAGACCCTTCTCTCTGCTACACTCCGCTGACTCTCGTTGCTTCTGGAGGCTCAGTGGCGAAAATCAAGGTACGGCGGACAAATCGAGAAGAACTCCCGGGTCTTGCGGTGCTCCGGGATGCCGTCGCCGCCGAGCTCGACGCCTTTCCGAGGCACAGCGGGATTCTCGATCTCGATATGGAACTCGACCCCGATCTGACCCACCTCATCACCCGCGATCCGGACGGCTTTCAGACCGCCGAGGACAAAAACGAGACCGTCGGTTTCGCCGCCGGCCACGTCCGGTCACGCCAATGCGTGATCTCCGAGATGTGGGTGTTGCCGCAGCATCGCGGCCGCGGCGCCGGCGACGCGCTCATCAAGCGGATGCTGATCTACGGTGAGCGTTCGGGTGCCCGAGAGTTTCTCACCGTCGTCCCCACCCAGGGGGTGGCGCAGAGTCTGCTCCTGCGACATGGTTTCCGGCCCGTGGCGCCGGTCTATCAACTGACGATCCCGCCCACCGAAGCGCCGCGCATCGGCCATGCACTGTCGCGGCTGATGGATGGACGCGATGTCACCACCGATCTCTTCAACCGTCGCGGTCAGGCCGATCTCGATCGCATCGATCGGCTCAACCGCAACATCCTCCGCGATACCGACCACCAGTACTGGCTCAAGCAACGCGGCCTCCACGCCGCCTTTGTCCGCCAGGGTGAGCGTATCGCCGCCTATGCCTACGGCGGACGTGATCAGGTCGGCCCCGTAGCCGGCACCACCAGAGAAGCGTCGATCTGCGCCCTCGGTTGGGCCATCAATCTCGCCAGTGAAGCCGCGGAGGAAGACGACATCCTCACCGTGCGGATACCGGCGCCGTTTATCGAAGCGGTCGACGCCATCCTCGATGCCGGCGGTCGTTTCGAGGCCACCCTCATGATCTATGGGCGGGATCTCAAGCTGAGTTTCGACCGCTGCACCCTGGGCCACGTCGCCCTCCCATGAGTGATCGCATCCGCCCGGCGGACCGGACGGATCTCACCGGCCGTCGCCGGGTGGACTACGCCAACGATCTCAATGAACAACAGTATGCGGCGGTCATGCACCCCGGCGGACCCATGCTGGTGCTCGCCGGCGCCGGCACCGGAAAGACCCGGACCCTGGTCTACCGCGCCGGCCGGCTCATCGAGGATGGGGTCTCGCCCGGTCAGATCCTGCTGCTCACCTTCACCAACAAGGCCGCGCGAGAGATGTTGGATCGGGTCGGTCGCCTCCTCGAACGCGACACCGCTCGGGTTCACGGCGGGACATTCCACTCCGCCGGCCACCGGATCCTGCGGCGTCACGCCAAAGAGGTCGGCTACACCCCTCGGTTCAGCATTCTCGACCGTGAGGACGCCGGCGATCTCATGGGTCACGCCCTGGCCGACGTCTCGCCGGAGGTTCCCGAGCGGCGGTTGCCCCGACCGCGACTGCTCGTCGATGTCTACAGTTATGTCATCAACACCGGGTGCGAGCTCGAGGATGTACTGCTCAAGCGGGCGCCCCAGTTCTACGACCAGGCGGAGATCATCGCCGCCATCTTCAAGCGCTATCTCGAACGCAAACGCGACGCCGATCTCATGGATTTCGACGATCTGCTGCTCAACTGGCTGCTGCTTCTCAAGCGCTATCCCGATGTCCGGCGCCGGCTCGCCGCGAGCTACACCCACATCCTGGTCGACGAGTACCAGGACACCAATCGGCTCCAGGCCGACATCGTCGACGCCATGCTCGGGCCCGAGCGCAACGTCATGGTCGTCGGTGACGACGCCCAGTCCATCTATGCCTTCCGTGGCGCCGACTTCGACAATATCCTGAGTTTCCCCGAGCGCCACCAGGGCTGCAACGTCTTCCGTCTCGAGACCAACTACCGGTCGACGCCGCCGATCCTCGCCCTTGCCAACGCCTCCATCGAGCACAACGAGCGTCAGTTCAAAAAGGAACTCCGCTCGATCCGCAAGGACGGCGAGATGCCTGCGGAGGTCGTCGTGCCCAGCCCTGAAATCCAGGCGTCCTGGCTGGCGGACACCGTCCTCGAGCTGCGCGAGGAGGGCATCGAGCTCGAGGAGATGGCCGTCCTTTACCGTAATCACGCGCACTCCTTCGATCTCCAGGTCGAGTTGACCCGCCGCAACATCCCGTTCCAGGTCCGCTCGGGGCTGCGGTTCTTCGAGCACCGCCACGTCAAGGATGTTCTCGCCCATCTCCGATTCGTCGACAACCCGCGCGACGAGATCTCCTTCGCCCGGCTCATGAAACTCCGCTCCGGCTTTGGTCCAAGGCTCACCGCGCGTCTCTGGCAGGCCATGACCGGCGCCAACCCGTTCGAGCGCCTGCTCCACCTCGACCCCGCCACCGTCGATCTGCCGAAGACCGCGCGGATATCGCTGGCCGTCACCCGGACACTGCTCCAGGAACTGGCCAAACCGCAGCTTCTCGGTCAACCCGGCGAGGCCGTCCGGCTCGTTGTGTCCGAGTTCTATCGCGACTGGGCGCGAGGCAATCTCGAAAACGCCGGGAACCGGCTCGAGGACATCGAGCAACTCGCGCTCTTTGCCGACGGCTATCCCGACATGGTGGCCTTTCTCGCCGAGATTACGCTGCTCAACGATCTCTCTGGCGAAGAATCCGTCGGCGGCCCCGCCGACGAGGTACTGACCCTCTCGAGCACCCACCAGGCCAAGGGCCTGGAGTGGCGTGCGGTCTTTGTCATCTGGTTGTCGGAGGGTCGTTTCCCCAGCGCCCGGGCTGAAGACATCGAGGAGGAGAGACGCCTCTTTTATGTCGCCGTGACCCGCGCCCGCGACCGGCTCTATCTCCTGCGACCCGAACTCGCCCGCGACCGCTACCGGGTCGACGTGCTCCTCGATCCCTCGCGATTCGTCAGCGAGTTGCCGGACGATCTCAGGCAGCGCGTGGTCGTCGTCGAAGAGCGGGAAGACGAAGACCAGGATCTCCTCCCAGCCGGTCGCTACCAACTGCCGGGCTTTCTCGACGGTCCCGGAGACGACGAGGTCAACTGACGCGGGCGTGCTCTATTTCAGAAGTACCGCGCCGCCTGCTCGAGGAGTCGTTCCTCGATGACAACGTCGTCCACATCGATCTCATGGTGGATCGGGATCGGTGCGCAGGCGCCGATGTAGTCCCAGAACTCGTCATCGATGTTGTAGGCGAGCCGACACGCGATACAGACCACATCCCGCTCTTCGACGACAAAACCGAGTTTGTACTTGTAGCAGGAGTAGCATGCATCGAGGTGTGAGTGGAGCGCGCCGTTCCCGTCCCTTCGAATGAGGAAGTTGACGTTCTTGCCTTCGTGGAGAAAGGTAAAGAAGTGGACTCCCCCATCATCAACCATGATCCGCTGCAGCCGAACGGCGCCATCCTCCGCGGCCACCCTCTGGTGCTCGGGCGCGCTTCCCCCACATCCCGATCCGAGGATGAGGAGCACGACGATGGTCAGAGCTCGGCAGATCATTTTTCGTCAGCTCCGCATCGCCGTGTCGGGGTCAGTGATCGCCGCCCTCCATGATGGCAACAGACTCGCAGCGACATAGGGAAGCACAGCGAGAGGAATGCACACCAGCAGGCCATACCCACCGAGCTCGGGAGAAACATCGAATGGCGGATAGAGCACCGACCAACCCTTGATCACCGGAGCGAAGACCGCTCCGTTGAACAGCACGAGATGAATCTCCGCGGCGATGAGACCCGTCAGCAGCGACACGGCCGAGACCACGACGCCCTCCGCCGCCTTGAGCTCCATCACCTCGGTGGTCTTCCAGCCGATCGCCTTGAGGATACCGATGGCGCGAGCCTCTTCGGCCGAGAGACCCGTCGCCTTGTCCCACACGAGAATTCCAAATGCGGCGATGGAGCCCGAGATCGCCAGAATCCAGACGCCGCCCCGCCAGTCGAAAACGGCGCCGTATGTCTGAAGAACCTGCCGTCGGGTCACGACCCGGACGTCGGGCCACCTCTCCTGGACTTTGCGGGCGACCGTGTCGATCTCCCGGGGGTTGATGACCTCGACGGCCATATCGGTGGCCAAGCCGGGTCCGACTCCCAGAATCCGCCGTGCAAGAGGGTTCGGCAGAACCACGAGGTCGTTGGTCAGAATCGCTGATTCGGAGCTGAAGATGCCGACCACGGTGGGCGCCGCCAGATCGCCGTCGGCACAGCGAAAGGGCATGCGTTCCCCGATCCCGAGGAATCGTTCATCGGCAATCCCCTGCCCCACGAGGCAGCTCCCGCCGGCATCCATGTTCAGGGCAGCGCCTTCCCGAATCTCAAGGGTCTCGGTAGGGACCGAATCCGCCCCCCAGAGAGTCAGGGTTGCCTGGATCGGCGGGTCGTAGGAATAGCCCCACACCCTCGGAGTGACGCTGCCGACGCCGTGGATTTCGCGGATCTCCGCGGCGCGATCGAGCGGGATCAGTTCGTGCCGTCCGCCCCGGATTCGCTGGACGACGATCTCGGGCGCCGACGCAAGCAGAGCCTCGGCTTCCCGATGGTGGGCATCGACGTAGAGCACCAACGAGACCACCGTTGCGACCAACAACGAGTACACCGAAACAACGACCAGGGTCTTGATCGGACTCTGCAGCAGAGTGGCGATGGCGTGGTCGAGTATTCTGAGATGCCTTTTCACGGCGCCGCCTCTGAACTCGAGATCTCGAACCGCGGGGGCGGGACCATGGAACCGGCAGGAAAATGATCCATCGCCGCAGGGTGGTCCGAGTGAGCGGAAAAGAAAAGTGCCATCGTTGAGTGGCGGCAATAGCTCGCGTCGGACCACAGGGCGAGGTCGGAAAGTCCGAGTTCGGAAACCAGAAGCTGATTTGCCGGCCGGGCCTGTCTCACCCGAGCGCACCGATAGGAACCGATCAGGGCAAGACTGACGGCGGCGGCGATCTCCATGACCAGAAACGCCAGCACCACGCGGGTCAGGAAACCCTCGCGGAGGGTCATCCTTCCTCCCACCCATAGAGAGACACGAAGTAGACCAACAGCGCGTCGATTTCCCGTTCTTCGACGAGGTACTTCCACGCCGGCATCTGCAGGGGAGGTTCCGGCCCCCCGGGCTCGAGCTTCGCCGAGTACCGCCCGGTGCGGATGATCTCCTCTGCGTTGGCGAATCGAGTCATGACGATTGGGAGTCGCTCGATTTCCGGTGGTTCGTCCACCTCGGCCAGATCCGGCTCGTGCTGGACCAGTTCAATGAACGCATCCGCGTCCTCGGGCGAAGCGAGAAAGAGCTTCTGCGCGGTGGTGAAATGGTCCGGCACCGTTGCGTTGGTCGAGTTCGGATTCTCGATGCCGCCCCTGCCTTCGGGCCCATGGCAGGTGATGCACCCCTTTTGCTGGTAGAAGTAGGCGCCGAGCTCGACCAGCCGGTCGGTTTCCGGCGGCGGGCCGTAATCAGGAATGCACAGGGGGCAACCAATGGCCGGGGGCATCACCGGCTCTTCGCCCTCGGGGGTCACCACCACCCAGCCGCGCATGTAGAAGTGGCAGTGCCCGCACATGGAAGTGCAGTAGTACTGATAGACCCCCGCCGTTGAGGCCCGAAAACTCACCCTGCGCGAGTGGCCCGGCTCAATGTCGATCGGCCCGACAGAAAAGGCCGGGATGTAGAAGCAGTGGACCAGATCCGCGCTCCGAAGGTTGATTTCCACCCAGTCTCCCTCGGTGACGTGGAGGGTGGCGGGCTCGAAGTGCTTCCACCAGTAGTTGAGGCCGTTGACATCGCCCAGCGTCCAGACGCCGTCCGCGGCAACACCGGTGAGATTGAAGACCCGGGTTCCCGGACTTTCACGGCCGGGTGCGGTCGCCGGGGCGAACCAGAACACCAGAGCAGCGACGACGAGCATCGGGACGATGACAGCAACAGCAGCGAGACGTTCCTTGACCATGGCGTCACCCCACATAGAGTCGGAGGAGGATGATGGTGATGACCGAACACAGCACACCGTGGGGCAGGAGGCTCCCGAGAGCCCCGCGGCGAGACGGAAAAAGACTCCTTGCGATGTCCGCACCTCGCCACAACGCCGCACCCAGTCCCAGCAGCAGCAACGGGATCTGCAGGTGGGGAATCCACTCGGGAAACAGCGGACGCCATGTGTGATCCGCGGTGCCGAAAAGATCCCAACCCCACCCGAGGGGGTCCGACAGCGACGATGTGACGTGCGAGAAGTTGACCATGATCAGCGGGAAGCTGAATGCGGCCCAGGCGGCCAACCCCAGAGGAACTAAAACGTACGAAAAACGGACGAAGAGATCGCTCACTCGCACTTCGGGTGCGCCTCTCCCGAGGCGTCGACCCAACCTGGCCGCTGCGTACCAGAGGCCCGGGACGAACACCAGGCTGGCGAACCACACCACCGCGGTGTGAATGGCGAATCCGCCCCAGTTCCCGACCTCGCTCACGTTGGCCCAGTCTTTGACGGTCGCCCACGGCCCGAGAAGGGTGATGGAATAGGCGATCACCAGGGTGATCATGATAAATGCCATCCAGGCTTCGTCGTACCGGTGGATTTGAACATCGCTGCAGGGCGGTCGCGCCCTGATGGTGAGGTTGTCGTTCGGGCAGGCCTTGATGCACTCCATGCAGAGTCCACAGTGGTTGTTGCGGTCCAACTTCGACGGGTTGACCATCCACGGACAGCCCCATGCCGCGTCCGAACCGAGAACGCACGAGTGATCCGCACAGTCTTCGCAGACCGACGAATCCCGGGTTCGAATCTCGCTGATGGCCGTCATGGAGTAGAGGCCCATCCACGCGTTGAGCGGGCAGAGGTAGCGACAGAACGACCGTCGACGAAAGACCGCGTGCACCACAACCGCGGCGAGCAGCATTCCGCCAAGTACAGCTGCCGTGAGGGCCGGACGCGTTACGAGAATCGTCGACACGGTGCACATGGTCAGAAAGAGGAGGTTCTGCACCCACATTCCCGACAGCTTGCGAGGCCACGTCCTGTTGATGCTTCCAACCTTCAGTGATCTGGATTTCTCCGCTTCCGGCCGCACCCCGATCAACCGTCTCCGGGCGAACCACTCTCCGAAGAAGGGCAGCGGGCACATCATGCACCAGACCCGTCCACCCAGCGGCACGAAGATGGTGATCAGCAGAAACCACCACAGAATCCACACCACCGTGATGATGATGTTCCGATTGCCGATGGGTGATCCGACAAATCCGGAAACGAGAAAAAAGAAGAGAACCAGAACATTCGGGACCACCACCGCGAACTGGAACCACCTCTTCCTGACCAGCCACCCTAACCAGCCGCTTCCGGCAAGTAGATCCCAACGCCATTTCGTCTCCCGGTTCGAGACTCCCCCCTGCCCATTTCGCTTCGATGGAACCAGCATCATCGAGAACGCCGCGAGGGTGACGCCGATGGTGCCGATGATCCCGGCCCGGTACGGTAGATTCGGGCGAACGATCATCTCGCCCTGCATGAAGGGATGGAGGGTCCCGCAGGTCACCGAACAGCGGTAGCGATACTTCCCGGGGAGACCGGCGACAAAGCGGATCGACTCGACCTCACGGAAGTCTTCGCCGGCGGACGGGTCCCGAACCATGAATCCGAGCTTTCCGGGCCGGATCTCCGCTTCGACACGGTGACCTTCGAGATAGAAACCGTGCACGACGTCCACCGAGACGAGGCTGAGTTCGACGGTGTCGCCGGTATTGACGA
>Ga0316193_10003688_pt1 | contig 11116 bp, 9 predicted proteins | sample MerIslsedime2_MG_FD_207735 | JGI IMG/M metagenome (GOLD analysis project Ga0316193, IMG submission 207735) | Coastal sediment microbial communities from Maine, United States - Merrow Island sediment 2 | ecosystem: Environmental > Aquatic > Marine > Coastal > Sediment | place: USA: Maine... | reverse complement strand
GGCCGACCAGATCGCGAGGAGCCGCCGGCGCCCGCGCGGTACGGGTGACACCGGCAATCGCCTGTGTCGCAGGTGATCGTGGGGCCCAGGGATCGTCGGCGGTTCTGACAGTCGGGCGTCGAGCCGGCGACGCTCGTCGTTGAGCACGATCCGCTGACCGACGCGGTCCGCGAGATCCCGCTCGTCGGAGGGCGAGGCGGCGATACCGCTGGCGACGTCGGCCCGCAGCTTGGTCCGCAGGTCGTCGACCTCGACGCGCACCGTCCCCTCCTCGGTGCGCAGCTCGTCCAGCCGCTGGCGGACGAGCTCTTCGGCAACCTCCGGGTTGGTGGCCACCCGACGAGATCGCCCCACGATCGGCGAACGGCACCGGAACGCTCGTAGCGCGGTCCCGCGGGCGCCCGCTCGCCGCCGAACCGATCCTCGGTGTCGTTGCCCCACAGCCCGCGATAGTCGAATACCCACGGGGTCTCGTCGTCGATCACGGTCGGCTCCCACTCCCGGTCCTGGCCGGGGCCGATCGACAACCCGTCGCCGCGCGAATAGTCCACGTACGGGATCCCCACACCTCCCTGCTCCTGGTCTCGCGTCCACGGCAGCAGGACCCGGCTGATCGCGCGAAAGACTCGGATCAGCCCACGGAACGCCGGCGCCTCGAACGTCGTGAGGTACTCCCCCGCGAGGTAGGCACCGCTGTGCGATCCGAGCCCGGCGTGCACGACGGGATGGTCGCCGACCAACGTCATGTCGGGGTCGTCCCATCGCCGGCGCAGGTCGTCGCCTGTCTCGTCGTGGGCGGAGAACACCACCCACGCCGGCTGAACCGAGCCGTCGGGTTGCTCGGCGAGATAGATGATCACCTGCTCCCAGTCCGCCTCGTGGTCGTTGACGCCGTATGCGCGGCTGCGCCAGTCGTTGAACGCGTAGAAGTACCAGTACTGGAGTGCGATGTACCCGCCACTCCGGACGACCCGCCCGTAGTAGGGGTGGTGGTCGGTGCGCATGAACTCGCGATACTGCGTCTCCGCGGCGGCCTCGGTGCCCTTGGCGACACTGCCCCGGAAGAACAGGCTCAGGCGCAGCAGCGCGTCAACGATCCGGCTCAACACCCCGACGCGAGCGAGACGGCCCGCCGTGCGGAACCGGGGCCGATCGCCGCGACGGCGCCAGCGGAGCTGCTCGGCGCGGGTGAACGGCTCGGCCACGAACCGCAGGTACTGCCCGGGCTTGGGGTGCGCCGCCCCCGCCACCGAAAGGCGCTCCAGGGTCACGTCTCCCCGGCCGAGCCGTACCATCGGTCCTGTGCCCGGAACATCCTCGAGCAGCTCACACCTGGCGGCGTACTCCTCGACCGAGGCTGGGAAGAACAACTCGCCCTCGGTGAAGCGCACCACCGGCTCGTAGGCAGTGAGGAGGTCGACGTCGGAACCGATCATTCTCGCGATGGACACAGTGCCGTCAAGGTAGCTCGGCCGCCTCAGTCATCGATCAAGCCGTTCTCCTGTGTGTCGTCGGTGATGTGCATCCAGTGCTCGATCAGGATGATCCCGTCGTTGGCAAGGCTCCACTGGTCCCTCCACCAGAGTGCACGCGCGGCGACGCCAGCGCCTCGGTAGGACCCGCCCGTCGGCTGCGCGCACGTTGCGCACCCAGGCACACTCCCCGAGTACCGCACGTCTCGCTCGTGATTCAGCCGTCGAGGTACGTGTCGCGCACCGTGGTCAACAAGGTCGCGCCGTGCACGACATGACCGGACGCATCGAGCACCTGGACCTCGAAACCGGGATAGTGCTTCGCGAATCGATGCTCACGCCACGCACGCACATTGTTCGAACCCTTGAGCGCCCTTTCGTACGGGAACTGCGTCACCCCGCCCTTGTCGCTTCGCACATCGCGACGGTCGCGGCCGTGTAGAACCTGGACCCGAAACCCCTCGATCTTCTCGATCCGACGTTCGACTTGTCTCATCGTGGCCACCGCCGAATCGTAGGTGGCTCGCGCTGGTCACCGAAGTCACCGAACGGACCCCCACCGTGGAGTGGTGACGACCATCTTGCATCCACTGAAGGATCTGCGGTTCCGACGACGCTTGCTCGATCGAGACCAGAGCGCTGCGTCCCTTGAGCACGCCTGCGTCGTGCAAGAGGGCACGACGAACCGCTCGTGTCGAATCGCTCAGTCGACCGCGAACAGATGCCAGCTGCCTGGTACGCCCTTCAGTTCGTGTTCTCCGGCGTCGGTGAAGGTCATGTCCGCCCCGACGACCAAATCCGTCACGGTACGTGACACGAGCACCTGTCGCGGACCGGCGAGGGCTGCAACTCGGGAGGCAATGTGTACCGCGATCCCACCGACATCATCGCCGCGCCGCTCGCACTCACCTGTGTGCAGACCCGCCCGAATCTGAAGGCCGATGCCGGCGATGCTCGCATCGATGGCCTTCACCGCGGCGAGAGCGCGTCCTGGGCTTGCGAAGGTGGCCAATGCCCCGTCACCGGTCGACTTCACCAGCACTCCGTCGAATCGCCTCACCGCTGCTGCGACCGCAGCGTCGTGCTCGTCGAGCAGCTCTCGCCACCGACGGTCCCCGAGGTCGGCGGCACGTCCGGTGCTGCCGACAATGTCCGTGAAGAGGATGGTGGCGAGGACACGGTCGACGTTCACGGCCTCGCGGTGGCCGGTCAGGAACTCGCGGATCTCATCGAGGAGTGACTCCGCGTTGCCCTCGAACGGCACGTGCGCCGTTCCGTCCACCTCGACGTAGCGTGCTCCAGGTATCTGTTGAGCGAGGTATCTGCCGTGTGCCGGGTTGACGGCCCGGTTCCGGGCGCGGTGCAGGATCAGCGTCGGCGATTGGATCGTCGGGAGCACGCTTCGGACGTCGGCCGCCCACTCGCGATCGAGATACCGGCCGAAGGCGCCGGGGCTGAACACGCGTCGTTCCTGGCGGGCCAGCACTTCGAGCTCGGCATGGTCGACGTGACCGCCGGTGAAGAAGCCGGACAACTTCCCGTTGCCCCAGTTGGACACTGCGAACTCCCGGTACTCCGACCACTGCCCGGGAGTGACGCCGATCGGGAAGTCATCGCTCCACTGCAGCTTGGCGAAGGTGTTGACCAGTATGAGTGATGACACGCGTTCTGGATACGTCGCCGCGAACACCATGGCCATTGTTCCTGCCGAGTCGTAGCAGTGAAGAACAGCCTGATCGAGACCAACGGCGTCCATCACGATGCGCACGTCGGTCGTCCACGAGTCGAGAGAATGAGCCAACTCAGGCAGCGGGTCGCTGAGTCCCGAACCAATGGCATCGAAGAGCACGAGCCGTCCGATCCGAGCCAGTCCACGCAAGTAGCGGGCCATGGCCGGGACGTCCCACGCCGTCTCGACGCTCGTCTGCCCAGGCGCCACGAAGACGATGTCGATCGGACCTTCACCGAGAGTCTGGTACGCAACGTGGAGGTCGCCCGATCGGGCGTACTGCGTTGGCGGACGATCGATCACGCGCTCGATCCGATCACGTTCCGACACCATTGAGGTGACTCAGCGATGCGCAGCATGCAACTTGCTGGTCGATCGGTCGAGATGACGCGGCACACACCCGGAGCCTAGGTCCGCTCGTCACCCCGTGCTCGGAGCAGCCTCACCTGGCGACGGTGAGCGGCACATCCGAGCAGACCCGGCTACATCCCGAGCCTGATGACGAGTCGGGTCGACCGCATGTGCACTTCCTTGCGCGATGGACACTCTGGGCGCGAGCCTCGGACGACGCCGTGAGCTGTCAGTCGACCAGAGTCGGCTCATGATCGGTGAGGTCGGCGCCTGCGTCGTTCCCAACGGTCAACATCCGCCAACCGGTGGTCAGGTTGAACACGACGATGGCCAGCACGCTGGCGGCCGAGACCTCCAAACCGGGATCGACGACCTCGATCGCGGCGCCGATGATTCCCGCTGTTCCGAGCCCGATGGTGAGCCACGTGAGGCGGGGACCGAACGTCGGGGCACCCCGCATCGCGACGCCGAGCAGAACGATCCCGATCGGGACGAGCAGCAGGCCCGTCACGAGCATGGTGTCGAACACGCTCTGGGCGCCATGCCATGCGTACTCGATCGACGCCAGGTCCTCCGGCGGGGTGTCAGGCGCGGTGTAAAGATCTGCCAGCGGCGATGTCGCGACGTGCAGCAGGGAACTCGCCGCCATCATGACGAGACCGAACTCGGCAACGGCCGCGCCGAAGAGGGCAGCGGGCGGGCGGGCTGTCCTGAGCACCCGATACAGGACGAGAGCATGCAGGGCGAACATCATCAGCGCACCGAGATAGAAGATGTTTTCGAAGATGCGACCCGACTTGATGTCGGCGAAGTCCCTGAGGGTCTCGACGTCGGACGCATCCGGGAGCCCCAGCGCACCCACGACTGCGACCGCAGCGGCCATCAGGATCACGCCGGCCACGCCGGCACCCCCGCCCCATCGACACAACTGTTGGTCTGGAGTCCGCTCGAGTTGCGACGACTCACCTTGCCGCAGAGAGGCCGTTCGCCTCGCTGACACATCGCGGTGGGATGAGATGGCCATCTGCCTGCCTCCTTCGCTCAGCGGGAACCGGTGGCGTATCCCCGGCTGGAAGGATTGACAGATTCGAGCACGGAGACCGTCCAGTCGATCGTCCTTGGTATCGGCCCATGCTCATAGAGGCCAACGTCATCACCCACCCTCGGCTCACGCAATGCGATCACGAACGGCGGGTACGCCTGCCGGTTCGAACAAGGCGGCTCCCCCACCGACGCGGATCGTCGAGACTGCCCGGATCACACATCGCATCGCCGGTGCCCCGCAGGTGTTGAGCCGGCCACTCGGTATCGGCCATGATGCAGCACCGCTTCGTCACATCGTCAACCCGGCGTTCTGGGGCACTTCGGAGTGGTCGGTGCCAGCCATTGGGCTCCTGGCAGCCTCTTCGCGCCCGGCGCGACGACGTTGGTGGCAACAGGGACCTCCTTCTCTGGCATCCCAACGACCGATGGGCTGGAGTGGTCAATGGAGGCCTGCCGATTGGAGGAGCTGATGAAGGCGATCGTGGCTACCGGTTATGGGTCACCGGATGTACTGCGGTTGATGGAGGTGGACAAGCCAACACCAGGCGCCCACGAGCTCCTGGTCCAAGTGCACGCCACCACCGTGGTTGCCGGCGACGTCCGGATCCGGAGTTCCACTTACACCCGTTTCGGGCTCCTCATGCGTCTGGGACTCGGCGTCCGGCGGCCCCGAAAGACCATTCCAGGAAACGAGTTCTCGGGCGTGGTCCAGGCGGTCGGGAGCGACGTCACACGCTTCCGCGTCGGGGACCAGGTCTTCGGCGTTCTCTGGGGCATCGCCTTCGCCGGGGCAAACGCCGAGTACGTCTGTGTCCCCGACGACGGGATGGTCGTGATCCGACCCAGCGGCACCAGCCACCAGCAAGCCGCGGCGCTCCCCGCCGGTGCGCTCTGTGCGCTCCACTTCCTTCGCCGCAGCGGCATCCACGAAGGCCAGCGAATCCTCATCCACGGCGCCTCCGGCAGTGTGGGCACCTACGCGGTACAGCTCGCTCGCCATTTCGGCGCCCATGTCACCGCAGTGTGCGGACCCAACAGCGTCGAGCTGGTTCGATCTCTGGGCGCCGAGCGGGTCCTCGACTACACCAACGTGGACTACACGACCACCGCCGACACCTACGACTTCGTGTTCGACGCCGCCATGAAGACCTCGTTCCGCGAGGCGAAGACCGTTCTCGAACAGGGCGGCACCTATCTGACGCTGGATTGGCCCATCCGCGAGGTGTTGCGGGCCGCGCTCGATCGCGACGCGAAGGTGGTGATCGGGATGGCGCGCAAGAACCCGGAGTCTCTGCTCTTCCTGACAAAGCTCCTCGAGGACGGAGCGATCCAGCCGGTGATCGACCGCTGCTACCCACTCGAACAGACCGCTGACGCGCACCGCTACGTCGATGCCGGCCACAAGCAAGGAAATGTCGTCATCAACGTTGGCGGCGTCGACGACTCCGGGTCCGACACAGTCGCTGCTCGGGTGGACGAGACACTGCAGAAGCTTCCGAATCCGTGATGAACCCGCGACTGGCACTCGCCCCGGTCAGGACCATCGCCTTCGGCACCGAGCCGGGGCCGGGCCTACAGCGTTGGTGTGCCGCCACCGTCGCCGGGTCGTTCTGAGCGGTCCAGCACGTGGCGAATGCCTGTCCAGCTGGAGTTGACCACTGGACCCGACCAGAACGCACCAACTCAGACCTTTGCGGACTGGACCGTATGGCCATCACATTGCTGAGCCTCTGCCACACAATCACGGCGGGATGGTCGTGGTGTTTCAGCAGCGACGCTACTGCGGCTCTCCATGGCCATGATGATGCCGGAGACCCGGCCGGTCCCGACGTTCGAGGTCCGGCGAAAGCCAATGAGTGTGGCTCAATGGTCCTTCCGCCTCTGGCGGCCGGTGACGTCCAGGCGGACGCTGGCATCATGACGCAATCTCGCGCCTTCGCGCTCGGCCCGCAGGAGATCGATGCCCTGCCGTCGATTCCCCTTGGTGACCGTGTCGGCGTTGTCTTGCGGGTCCTGTGGACGGACGGGACGTCGCAGACCGGCGTGCTCCATGTCGATCCGGGGCAGCGACTCGGTCGACACACGCACCGGCGACATCACCACGACTACTGGTTGGTTGCCGGGCACGCCGACGTGCTCGGTCGCTGGCTCGGCGCAGGGTCGTATGTCCACATCCCCGCCGGCGTCGAGCACGACATCGATGCCACCGAGACCGAAGGTTGCACCATCTACTTCGCATACACACTGGTCGCGCACGACAGGCCCGACCGATGAACTCGCAGCCGAGTCCTGAGCGCAAAGGTGATCCGTCGGTCGAGTCGCTGCGCCTGCACTCGTTCTATCGAGGCAAGGTGCAGGTCGTTCCCAAGGTTCCGATTCGTGAGCTTCGCGACTTCGCCCTCTGGTACACGCCGGGCGTCGCGGCCGCGAGCCGCGCCATCGCTGCCGACCCTGATCTCGTCTTCGAGCACACCAACAAGGCGAACTCGATCGCCATCGTCTCCGACGGGTCCCGTGTCCTCGGACTTGGTGACATCGGTCCCGAGGCCGGCCTGCCGGTGATGGAGGGCAAGGCCCTGCTCTTCAAGTACCTCGGCGGTGTCGATGCGGTCCCGATCTGCGTCGAGACGTCGACGATCGACGAATTGGTTGCCCTGGCCCAACACCTCCAGCCCTCCTTTGGTGGCATCAATCTGGAGGACATCGCGCAGCCCGGCTGCTTCGAGGCGCTCGACCGGCTCCGGTCGACCCTGCGGATACCGGTGTGGCACGACGACCAGCAAGGCACGGCCACCGTCGTCGTCGCCGCGCTCACCAACGCGCTCGAGGTGGTCGACAAGGCCCTGCACGACGTCGACATCGCGCTCGTGGGCATCGGTGCCGCCAACGTAGCCACGCTGCGACTCCTCCTCGCCGCCGGTATCGACCCCGCCCGCGTCGTCGCCTGCGACCGCGGTGGAACGCTGCACCCCAGGAGGACAGACCTCGAGCAGCGCCAGCGCGAGTATCCGGACAAGTGGCGAATTTGTCAGACCACCAACGCGCGGGGCGTCACGGGTGGCATCGCGGAGGCGCTGGCCCACTCAGACGTCTGCCTCGCGTTCTCCGAGCCCGGTCCTGACACGATCCGACCCGAATGGATCGCTGCGATGGCGAGCGACCCCGTCGTGTTCGCCTGCGCCAACCCGGTGCCGGAGATCTGGCCGGCGGTCGCCATGAAGGCCGGGGCACGGGTCGTGGGGACCGGCCGTTCGGACTTCCCGAATCAGGTCAACAACTCGCTTGCCTTCCCCGGCATCTTTCGGGGCGTGCTCGACGTGAGGGCCCGATCGATCACCGACGAGATGGCACTGGCCGCAGCCGACGTCCTGGCCCGGTTCGCCCGCGAGCGCGGTGTCGAACACGGCCTGCTCCCGACGATGACCGAATGGGAGGTCGTACCGCTGGTGGCGGCAGCGACCGCGCTGACCGCCCAACGACAGGGCTTGGCGGCGATCACCAAGACCGAGGAGGCGTTGGTCCGCGATGCTCGCCGGACGATCTCCGAGGCGCGCCGAACCACCGAGGTGCTGATGGACGCTCACATCATCCCACCGCCGCCGACGATGTAGGGCCGCGACCGCACCGTGCTCGATCGCGGTGCTCATCGACCGGCAATCGGGCGACCGTAGGTGACCGCGTTGAGCGCAGCCCACGGCTCATGACGATCGGTCGGCACTCTTCGGGGCGTCCGGTTGAGGAACCTCGACTGAGACCGCGATCGACGTCGTTCTGATCGGGTCGGGGTGCAGAAGATGTGCCGATCTCGGACGACTTGCGCCCCTCGCCGAGGTGGGATCATGCGCCACCCGATCAGCAGTCGAAGCTCCCACACTTCGCCGGGAGTGCAGCACGGGGGACCCAGTGAGGCACGGACATTACCGGGCGGGTCTACGACCATTCGATGGCGGGGTTGACGACCGCACTCGAGCGCGGATACCGGAGGAGTCAGCTGATCCAATGTGGTCGACGTTGCATCTGGCATGGATCGATTCACGTCTCCTGCCGGACGCTGCAGCGGCTCGTGATCACGTTGTGATGGTCGCGGAGCTGACCGACGGCCGGCTATCCACTTTCGGAACCACGATGAACTGGCGGCAGTTGGACCCGACCAAATCGATCGGTCTACGGTGGAGGTCGATACACGGACGGCTCGGCGCGCGCCGAGCGGCGGGGCAACCATGGCCAATCAACTGACGAACGTCGCGATGTCGGCGACCGAGGTCGACGACATCGAGACAGCCATCACGGGTCTCCCGCTGACCGTCCAGCGACTGACCACCCGCGACGGAGGCGTCGGCTTCACCTCGACGTTGCTCGGCGAGACGGGCATCCTCGCTGGCGAGTTCGGGTTTCCGGTCACGACGAGTGGGGACGTTGCCGGCGACTCTCTCGTCGTCGCGCTGCAGCTCGAGGAGGGGTTGGGCAGCTGGAACGGGAAGGAGTTTGCGCTGGATCGGGCATGGATCTACCGGCCCGGTTCGGAGCACGTCGGCGTTGGACGGGCCGACCATGGGCACCGGCCGCCGCGCTTTGCCACGATTTCCATCCCGGTACCCGCCGCTCCGTCCGAGCAGAGCAAAGTCTTGGCGCCTGGGGAGCAGCTCGTTTCCATAATGAAAGACGACCGCGTTCGGATGCTGCGGGCGACGGTCATCGACATCCTCGGCATGCCTCCTTCCGTCGAGTTGACCGGCGAGCGCGCCCGTCTGGCGCAGCGCGATGTGATCGAGATCGTGAACGCACTCGACGCCGGAATCGAAGAACCCGAAGTCGATCGAACTTCCGCCGCCTGGATCACACAGGAATGCATCGCGCTCGCTGACTCGCTCGATCCGATGCCTGCGACTGCCGACCTGGCTTGCGGCGTCGGTGTGTCCGACCGATGGGTACGCGCTGCCTTCCGCAAGATGTACGGCGTCTCGGCGTCCGTCTTCTTCCAGGCCAGGGCGATGGATGGGGCGCGGCGCCAGCTACAGGCGGCCCTTCCTGGTGACTTCACGGTGACAGAGGTGGCGATGCGCTGCGGCTTCTGGCACCTCGGTCGCTTCTCAGCGACGTACCGCGGCTATTTCGGCGAACTGCCGAGTGAGACGCTCGCCCGCGTCGACTGATCGAACGTGTTCCGAATCTGGATATCGCCCGGTCGCGCGGGCTGTCCAGAGTTGACGTGTACGCATCTCTTGAGAAGGAGTCCTCATGCCAGACGCAAACCCGGGTCCTGTCGTTCATGACGCCGAGTACTACATCTTGTTCGACCAGCACGGCGATGCGTGGGCCGCGGAGGATGGCGAACTCGATGTGCGTCTGGCCGAGTTGGAGGCCAAGCACGGTCAGAAGCCGAACATCATCCACGTCATGTGGGACGACATGGCGTTCGGCGATGCCGGGATCCCAGCGCTCAACAAGGTCCGCGGCTTCGACACCCCCAACTGCAACCGGATGGCCGCTGAAGGGGCGCTCTACACGCGGTACTACACCGAGGCAGCGTGCACGCCGAGCCGGGCGGCGGTACTGACCGGCCGCTACGCGGTTCGCTCGGGTATGTACAACGTGGCGTTCCCGATCGAGGCCGCCGGCCTGGCCGGTGAAGAGGTCACGATGGCCGAGGTCTTGTCGGATGCCGGTTACGCCACCGCCTTCTACGGCAAGTGGCATCTGGGTGACATCGAGGAGAGCTACCCGCACAATCAGGGCTTCGACGAGACCCTGTTCATGCCGTACAACCAGGTGCTGAGCTTGTGGAACCAGGTCGGTGAGGGCGCCAACGCCGTGCAAGGTGTGATGCGGGACATGTTGCCTGACGATCCCTACGAGGTCGACAAGACCTTTGGCGCGTCCGACTGGATCATGTCGATGGAGGGAACGAAGGACGGCGAGACGCTCGAGTGGAAGTCGAGCGGCCTCGAGGACTACGACGCAATCGATCCCGAGTGCGAGAAGCGCGTGCTCGAGTTCATCGGCCGCAACGCCGAATCGAAGACACCGTTCTATGCCGCGTACTGGCCGGCCATGACCGCGTTCATCCCCAACCCGCACAAGTCGACCGTGGCCCGGTCGCTGCTCGGCGACGGGTTCACCACTGTCGACTCGTTCCTCGGCACGCTGATGGATCAGCTGACCGAGCTCGGGATCGCGGAGAACACCGTCGTCGTCGCCCATGCGGACAATGGTCCGATGGTGCACGAACCACCGCCAGGGCTGGGAATGGCTGAGACCGTGTTCCGTGGCGGCAAGAGCGACTACTGGGAGGGCGGCATCCGCGTGGCCGCATTTGCCTGGTGGCCGGGGATGATCGAGCCGGGCACCGTCGTCGGCGACATGCTCCACGAGGTCGACCTCTACACCACCTTCGCCCGCTTGGCCGGAGCGACAGAGAACGTCCCGACCGATCGAGTCGTCGACGGAATCGACCAGACAGCGCTGTTGTTGAAGGGCGACACGAACGGTCGCCGCGACTACAACTTCGTGTAAACCGGCG
>Ga0316193_10003687_pt1 | contig 11116 bp, 9 predicted proteins | sample MerIslsedime2_MG_FD_207735 | JGI IMG/M metagenome (GOLD analysis project Ga0316193, IMG submission 207735) | Coastal sediment microbial communities from Maine, United States - Merrow Island sediment 2 | ecosystem: Environmental > Aquatic > Marine > Coastal > Sediment | place: USA: Maine... | reverse complement strand
GTCCCCGCTTCGCCGCAAGGACGACGGAACCTTCGAGGAGATCGATTGGGACACGGCGATTCGCGAGGTTGCCGCGCGCCTTTCCGCGCTGCGCGACGAGCATGGTGGCGAAACGATTTTCTATTACGGTGGCGGCGGCCAGGGTAATCACCTCCCCGGCGCCTACTCTACAGCGACGCGCCGCGCGCTCGGATCGCGATATCGCTCGAGCGCGCTAGCGCAGGAGAAGACCGGCGAGTTCTGGGTCGGCGGACGCTTGATGGGGAGCATGACCCGCGCGGACTTCGAACACTGCGAGGTTGGTCTCTTCATCGGCAAGAACCCCTGGCAGTCCCACGGCCTGCCCCGCGCGCGCGTCACGCTCAAGGAGATGGCCAAAGACCCCACGCGAACCATGATCGTGATCGATCCGCGTCGAACCGAAACCGCCGAGATGGCGGACATCCACCTCCAGGTGAAGCCGGGAACCGACGCATGGTTGCTCTCAGCGCTTGGAGCGGTTCTCGTTCAAGAAGACCTGATCGACCACGCCTGGACCGAGGAACACGTCGACGGCGTCGAAGATGTAATGGCTGCCCTACGTGAAATTCCGGTCGAGCATTACTGCGAGGCGTCCGGCGTATCCGAAGAGCTCGTTCGCGGAACCGCCCGCCGCATCGGGGGGGCGGAGAGCGTGGCGATCTTCGAGGATCTCGGTATCCAGATGAACCGCCATTCGACGCTCAATAGCTACCTCAACAAGCTGCTCTGGGTGCTCACGGGCAATTTCGCCAAACGCGGGGCGCAATACATTCCGGCGCATATCGTTCCCATCACTGGAAAGCTCGACAAGCTGGCCGCCGGGGCCGAGTCGAAGCGCAGTCCTGTCGCCAATGACCGGATCATCTCCGGTCTGACGCCCTGCAATTCGATTCCCGACGAAATCCTCACCGATCATCCGAAGCGGTATCGGGCGATGATCGTCGAAAGCGGCAACCCTGCCCACTCCGTGGGCGACAGTCAGCGCATGCGCGAAGCGCTGAGCGCCCTCGATACCCTCGTCGTCATCGACATCGCGATGACCGAGACCGCTCGTTTGGCCGACTACATCCTTCCCGCAGCCACCCAGTATGAGAAGGCCGAGGCAACCTTCTTCAACTTCGAGTTCCCCCACAACTACTTCCACCTTCGGCACCCGTTGTTCGAAGCGCCCGACGGTGTCCTTCCTGAAGCCGAGATCCACGCCCGGCTCTGCGAAGCGCTGGGCGCCTACACAGACGACGACCTGGCGCCCTTGCATGCGGCTGCCAAGCAAGGGCGCGCCGCGCTCCTTCCTGTATTCTTCGGAAACGTCCTCAGTAATCCGAAGCTCTCTCCGATGGCGCCGGTGATTCTGTATCGGGCGCTCGGCCCCCATCTCCCTACCGGCCTCGCATCCGCCGCGGTGGTTTGGGGCCTGGCGCATCAAGCCGCGCGGGCGAACCCGGGCTCGCTTCGCAGAGCGGGCTTCGACGGCGACGGCTTCGAACCTGCTGAGAAGCTCTTCGACGCGATCTTGGAGAGCCCGTCGGGGGTCGTGTTCGCGGTCGACGAGCAAGATGAAAGCTGGGCCCGAGTGAAATCTCCGAACCGGAAGATCCAAGCTTTGATCCCCGAGTTGCTGGAGGAGCTTGCGAGCCTAAGTGACGCGCGCACGGGCACGGGAGACAGTGCTTTCCCATTCGTGTTGTCCGCAGGAGAGCGGCGCTCGTTCACCGCCAACACGATCCTCCGCAACCCGGAGTGGCGAAAGAAGGATCCGGAGGGCTCGCTGCGGATTAGTCCCGACGACGCCTCACGACTGGGCGTCGGTAGCGGTGATCGCGTTCGCCTGAGCACAAAACGGGCCTCGGTGGAAGTGTCGATCGAGGTGTCCGGGATGATGCAACCCGGTCACGTGTCACTGCCAAACGGACTCGGTCTCGACCACACGACCGAGGGCGGCGAACGGATTCAGACAGGCGTCGCACCAAACGAGCTGACCGCCTCCGAAGATCGCGATTGGCTCGCTGGAACCCCCTGGCACAAGCACGTCCCTGCGCGAATCGAAACGCTCGCCTAGCTCAGAGCTGATCTCTGGCGTTTTGCAGAAGCCGCCTTGCCTCGGTCGCCACCTCTTCGATGGGCGCATCGGGCACGAGCTCGAACATGGCCTTGGGATCAGCGAACGAAACCAGCGCCCCGCCGTCTGACTCCTGAACGACCACGTTGCACGGCAAGAGCAGTCCGATGAACGACTCCCCTTGCAGTGCTTTGTGCGCGAGCTTCGGATTGCATGCGCCAAGGATCACGTAGGGGCGGAAGTCGACGTCGATCTTCTTCTTCAGCGTCTCTTTTACGTCGATTTTGGTCAGCACCCCAAAGCCGTTGGCCTTGAGCGCCTCGGCCACCTTCTCGAGTGCTTCGTCCACGGAAACGCCATCGAGCTGCTTGGAAAACGCATAGCTTGGGTCGTTCATCGAGAGCCTCCTCTGAACCATATAAGTCTTCCCTTCGGAGGCGCTACCGGGGCCGCAAATTATGCGCCTATCCGTTGCGGACTGCTCGTGGGTGACGTGGAGGAACGGGGCGGGGTAGAATCGCGTGACGGTGTACAAGACCCTCACGGCGCAGACGATCCACTATTTCGCGCGGCCGCAAACGCGCGTGCTTCGCGAGCCGCTGAGCGTCGCGGCGGCGTGGAAGGGCAGCGAGATCGCGCAAGGCCGAGATTGGCGTGAGACGCTGACCGATGCCGATGTCGCCGAGATCGTTCACGCCGTCGTCATGGCCAGACGGACGGCGAAGCCGCTGCGGGATCTCACCAAGGCAGACTTCCCACTACCCACGCTCTCGAAAAAGATCGATCGTTGGAGGCGAGAGGTTAGCTCGGGGCGAGGCTTTCAGGTGCTCCGTGGCGTTCCGGTCACACGCTGGTCGCAGAGTGACGCCGAGCTCTTCTTCTGGTGCTTCGGTCAACACCTCGGGATCCCCGGCGCACAGAACCCAGAGGCAGATCTGCTGGGGCATGTGCGGGACACCGGTGAGAGCCCAGAAGCGGTGCGCCACTACCGGACGCGCGTGAACATCAACTTCCACTGCGATGCGGCCGACGTGGTCGGGCTGTTGTGTCTCCAGAAAGCCAAGCGTGGCGGTCAAAGCCGCATCGCCAGCTCGGTGTCGGTCTATAACGAGCTCCTGCGCCGGAGGCCTGACTGGGTGGACCGTCTGTACGAGCCCTTCATGATGGACACGAAGGGTGAGGGCGGCGTGCAGTATCTTCCAGTGCGCCCCTGCCGTTTCGACGACGGGCGGCTGCGCACCTTCTATCACACGGACTACTTCCGCTCGGCGGTCGGCTTCGGCGGCGAGTCGATGCTGCCGGCAGAGGATCGTGCGGTGCTCGACCTCTACAACGAGATCGCGGATTCCCCGGACATGTACCTCGACATGGACCTCGAGCCCGGCGACGTGCAGCTCCTGTCGAACCACACGGTGCTTCACGCGCGCACCGACTATGAAGACTACTCGGAGCCGGAGCTCAAGCGTCATCTCTTGCGGCTCTGGATCTCGCTTCCTTCGAGGGCGCCCCTGGGGACCCGCCTCCGCACGGAGCGCAGCCGACTCGGCATGGTCACCACCGCCGTTCGCCTCAAGGTTGGGCACGCGATTCGACGGGCGGCCACTTGATCGAGTTGATCTAGGGCGCCCGGCCGGCGACCACGTATTGGTAAGGAAGCGATTCCTCGACCAGCTTGGCCGCAAAGCCAGCAGCCTCGAGCTCATGCATCACTGTATCGTGTGTGAGTCTTTTCTCGGGAGGAGGCCCCAGAGGACTATCCATCGTGAGGTCGACGATGAGCAATAGACCCCCCGGCCGCAGGGCCGCGAGAAGTTTCTCGGCGTAGCCCACCCGGCCGGAGATGTGGTGCCAGGTGTTGACGATCAAGATGCGATCGACCGAACGCGAAGGGAGGGCGGGATCGTCCGGGCTGACCAGGGTGGGTCGGACGTTCAGAAGCTCGTCCCGTTCAATCCGCGCAAGCATCGCGTCGATCATCGATTGCTCGGCGTCGAGCGCGAGCACGCGGCCGTCAGCCCCGACGACTTCCGACAGGTAGGCGATGAAGTATCCGGTTCCGGCCCCGAGGTCGACGGCCGTCATCCCCGGCCGGCACTCGAGGAGCCCGACGACCTCCCCAGGCTTCTGCCAGGCGTCGCGCGCCGGGCCATCGAGCTGATGGGCGTAGGTCTGGGGATCGGGAAACCCATGCTCGGAGCCGCTCGACTGCTCGTGGGTTGTGACCGGGGCAGCCACGCCAGGCTCGCTTTGAGACGATCTCCCGTTGCAAGCAGCGGAGAGGGCTGTCACAAGCGCGAGTACGGGAATTGCTCTGGGGGTCATTCGGATCACCGTATTCGCAGGTTTTACAATTAGCGACATCTTTGACCCCGGCAAATGACTTCGCATATTTAGGCGACGAAAACGTGACCTTCTTAACCCTACGGAGATACGAGAAAAATTGCGCCCAAATGCCGTGGGACTATGCTGGCGCTCGTGCTCTCTGAGTTCAGAGGGGGAAAGAAAAAAGGAACTCCATGAAGAGACATCTCAACTCATCTCTCACCGCCCTGGTGTGCCTCACCCTTTTCGCGACCATGTTGATGGGCTGCAAAAAGGAAGCGGAAGAGCCGGAACCCGAAGAGACGACTGGCTCCGAGATCCCTGAGCCGGAACCCGAAATCGACGTCGAGCCGGTCGAGGAGCCGTGTGTCGTCGAGACCGTATACTTCGAGTTCGACTCGGCGGAGCTCGATAGCAGCTCGCGCGCCGCGCTTCAGGAAGCAGTGGAATGCTACCGTGGGCAGGGCTCAGGCGTATCGCTCCTTCTCACTGGTGCAGCCGATCCGCGCGGCACAGAGGAGTACAACATCGCGCTCGGCGAGCGTCGTGCCCAGGCTGTTCGCAGCTACCTCACCTCGCTTGGATTGGACGGAAGCGCCATCTCGACCACCTCCGTGGGCGAGGAGATGGCGACTGGTACCGACGAAGCTGGCTGGGCTCGTGACCGCAACGTGAGCGGCTCCGAGAACTAAAGCGTTGGGGGGGGCAGAGCAACTCAACCCCTGGCAACTGGTGGTCGGCGCTTCGCCGGTCGTACAGTTCGTCCTGCTGATCCTCATCTTCATGATGGTGATGTGCCTGTACATCATCGGGGCGAAGTGGATCCGTTTGAAGCAGGTCACTGACCAGAGCCGGGCGTTCCTTCAGCTTTTCTGGTCCGAGGAACAGGCTCGCGTTTGGAACGCCAAGGCGATGAACGACATTCATGGGCAGTCGGTCGGTTACGACCGGTCGCCGATCGCTACGGTGTTTCGTGCGGGGTATCGTGAGCTTGCACGCATCGCACGGCAGGGGCGTCCGACGAAAGGGGACGTCGCGAATGTGGAGCGCGCGCTTCGCAGGGCGCAAAGCGCGGAGCTGACCCGGCTCGAAAACAAGGTGTCGTTCTTGGCGACGACCGCGTCGACCGCGCCGTTCATCGGCCTTTTCGGCACGGTCTGGGGGATCATGAACTCGTTCATCGCGATCCACGGCGAGAAAAGCGCCGGGCTCGACGTCGTCGCGCCGGGCATCGCAGAAGCGCTCATCGCGACGGCGATCGGCCTTGCAGCCGCGATCCCAGCCGTTATGGCCTACAACTACTTCGTCCGGCGCATTCGGGTGGTCGATAGCGAGACGGCTGCGTTTGCGAGCGACTACCTGAATATCATTCGCCGTCACTTGTTGGTGGAGTAGTCGATGGCGTTCTCGAGCGGCAGCGGAGGCAGTGGGAGCCCGCTCAGTGAAATCAACGTGACGCCACTCGTCGACGTCATGCTGGTCTTACTGATCATCTTCATGATTGCCGCGCCGATGCTCACGACCGGCGTCGATGTCGACCTTCCGAAGGCAGACGCGCCACGAATGGACATCGACCAAGAGCATCCGATAATCACAGTGCAGCGCGACCAGCGGATCTTTCTCTTCGAGGAAGAGGTGTCGCTCGACGTGCTCCGGGAGCGCCTCGTGAACGACCAACGGATTCGCGATGTCGACGAGGTGTTCGTCCAAGCGGACGAGCAGGTCCCATACGGCGCCGTGGCACAGGTTCTGGCGCTCGTGCGCCAAGCTGGCATTGGGAAGATGGGATTGGTCACTGACCCGGTCACCCGAGAGCCGAGATAGCCCATGGCCGAGGCGGACGACTGGCGGGCACTCTCTCTGTTGGAGACGGAGCAGCCGACGCCGATGGAAATCGCGGGGGGCATTGCCTTTGCGCTGGCGGCCTTCGTCACGATTCCCGCGCTAGCTTTGCTGAGCGCGTTCATATTCGGCGGCGTGCAGTCCATCTTCGGGATGGGCGTCGACGATCTGCCCCCTCCGCCGATCGAAGTGATCGAGGCGCGGTTCGTGCGTCTTGGGAAGCGCCGGGACCCTCGGCGGTTGCCGAGCAAGGAGATCCCCGAGGCGCAGCAAACCGCGCCGGTGCCCCAAGGCCCGGACTCCGAGCCGATGGCCGCGGTACCGACAGGCAAAAAGGAAAAGGGCCTGGCGAAGCCGAAGGAGAAGCGCAATCAGCGCGACGAGGACTTGCTCTCGCAGCTCGGCGACCGTGCGGGCGCGATTTCCGATCTAACGAAAGCACCGGAGCTCGAAGGTGACCCGGAGGGAATCGCTGAAGGCACCGAGGCGACCGGGGACGAGTTGCAGATCTACCTCGGCAAGCTCTATTCGTACTTTCGAAGGGGTTGGCAGGTGCCCACGCTGATCACCGACGAGGAGCTGCAGAAGCTTGCGTGCGTGATCGAGGTTTCGGTCACGAAGGACGGACGCGTGGGCGAATACGAAGTGAAGCGGCCCAGCGGGAATGAAGCATTCGACGAATCGGTTCGTCGGAGGATGAGTCAGGCAGAGGGGGCGGAGCTTCCAGGTCCACCGGAGTCGGTGGCGAATCGAATTTATGGGGAAACGATCTCTCTGCGTTTCTTTGGGCGCCACGCCCGATGAGGTTACACATGACTTTGATTGAGTTTCGACATCGATGGCTTCGGGGCGCACTAGTCGCGGGGCTCACGCTCGGTGCGGTGGTTGTTTCGGGGTTACCGGCGGACGGCCAGGAGGAAGCGCCTCCGCTGCCGGAGGACAAGATCGTCGTCGACATCGATGCCCCCGACGAAGACGTGTTCCGCATCGGCGTTCCAGATCTGATTGGGCTAGCCAAGCAACACACCGTGAACGGCGGGGCCGTCCTGCAAAACGACTTCCGGTTGATGCCCGGCTTTCGCGTCATCGGCCCGAAGTCGGTCCGGCACGACTACGTGGGCTTGGGCCTCGGTGTGGACCTCGGTGCGTGGGCAATACTGGGCGCCAATGGGGTCATCAAGGGTCAGGTGTTTGGCAACGACGCCGCGTTGAGCGTCGAGCTTCGTTTCTATCAGTCGAGCGGAGGAGAAGTCCCCGTGCTTCGTCGCACATATCGCGGCCCCACGACTGAGCTTCGTAAATGGATGCATGCCTTTGCCAACGAGGTGATCGGAATCGTGACCGGCACCTACGGGCCGTTTGGGACTGAAATTGCGTTTGCTCGCAAGCACGGGCCTGGACACAAGAGCGTCTACGCTGCAGCCATGGACGGCTACGGCGTCCGGAAGGTGTCGAGCGGGCGGGGCGTGTCGATGCTTCCGACCTTTGGGAAGGGCGCGATTTGGTACACGCGCATGACCGACCAAGGCACGTTCATCACGAACACGCGTATCGGCGGGAAGCGAGTCATCGGTGGCAAGGGCATCACGATGGCTCCTGCGATCTGCGGGGAGCGTATGTACTTCTCGTCGTCGCGATCCGGGAACTACGAGATCTACAGCTCGAACCTCGACGGCAAGGGACTGCGGCGTTTGACCCGTAGCCGCGGGATCGACGTGAGCCCGACGTGTGGGCCGGGCGGCAAGCTTGCGTTCGTGTCGAACCGTCATGGCAGCCCGCAGGTCTTCACCATGAAAAACGACGGGACGAACGTGCAGCGTGTGACGTTCCGTGGGAACCACAACCAAACGCCGGTTTGGTGTCCGGATCCGAAGCAGCCGCTCATCGCGTTCAGCGGACGCGACCAGAATTTCGACGTCTTCACCGTCAACTTGGAGACCCAGAAATACCAGCGGCTCACGCAAGGACAGGGCGACAACAAAGATCCAGCCTTCTCGCCTGACTGCCGTTTGATCGCGTTTTCGTCGAACCGACGCGGCTCGCCGGGGGTCTATCTCTCCGGGCAAGACGGTCTGGACCAGAACCAAGTGATCAACGGCACCGCCGAGACCGTTCGCTGGGCGCGCTGAGGCGCACAAGCCGCTTGGCTTGGTGGTGACCGCCCTCTATCCTGCGGCGCAATGTCGGTTTGGAAGCGAGGATGTCTCGCTACAGTAGCGCTTTTCGCCCTTCTGCTCCCTGCGTTGTGGGTCGTCCTCGGGGGAGGTGACCTGCACGGCGATGGGGAGGTCACGCCTACGCCGCTCGACCGCGCGATCTTGAGCGCGCGCGACGACGCGCAGCGCCCAATCACCGAGAGCTCGGCGACGCGGGTGCTTTTCGGCGACCTTCATGTGCACTCGACGCTGTCGGTCGACGCGTTCCAATGGAGCCTGCCGTTGATGGGCGGGGAGGGCGTGCACCCGCCCGCGGACGCGTGTGACTTCGCGCGCTTTTGCTCGCAGCTCGACTTCTACTCCCTCACCGACCACGCGGAGGCCCTGACGCCACGGACCTGGGCGATGGTCAAGGAGTCTGTTCGTCAGTGCAACGCCGTCGACGCACAGAGCGAGCAGCCTGACCTCGTTGCGTTTACGGGGTTCGAATGGACGCAGATCGGATCGACCCCCGACGACCACTACGGCCACAGAAATGTGATCTTCAGGGACACGGAGGAAGAGCGAGTTCCTGCGCGTCCCATCTCTGCACCCGGCCTCGCTGCAGAGGCTATGGCCGACATGAGCGCCATCCAAGCGAACATTTCGATTCCCTTTCGTGCGTTCCCAAACCAGCAGCCTTACAACGACGTCGCGGCGCACGTCGTCGAGATCATCCGGGTGGATGACTGTCCGGAAGGCGTCGCTTCGCCAGATCTTCCGACCGATTGTCGCGAGAGCGCGGCGACACCCGACGTGCTCTTCCGCAAGCTCGGAGAATGGGGCCTGAGCTCCATGGTCATTCCGCACGGGACCACCTGGGGCTTCTACACGCCTCCCGGGTACCTTTACGACAAGCAACTCCAGGCGAAGCACGACGATCCGAAGTGGCAACAACTCATTGAAGTGTTCTCGGGGCACGGAAATTCCGAAGAGTATCGAACGTTCCGCGCGGCGGAGCAGAGCGAGGACGGGGCGGTTTGCCCGGAGCCAACCGAAACCTACGAGCCGTGTTGCTGGCGTGCGGGCGAGATCATTCGGAGCCGTTGCGACAACCCGCTGTCCGAAGAGTGTGATCGGCACGTCGAGGCGGCGCGGCAGAACTACCTGCGGGTCGGCATTGCAGGTCATCTGACCCTACCGGGTACGGAGCTCACCGAGTGGGGCAATTGCGGTCAGTGCACCGACTGCTTCGACCCGAGCTTCTCGTATCGACCGGGCGGCGCTGTACAGTACATCCTGTCGCGCGGGAGCTTCGACGAGGCGGGTGAGCCGCGCCATACCACGCTCGGCTTCATCGCATCGAGTGACAACCACACCGCTCGACCGGGGACAGGCTACAAGGAATACGAGCGCCGCAAGATGACCGAAGCGCGCGGAGCCTCAACGGAGGAGTGGCAGAAGGTCCTGTTCGGTGATCCAGCGAAGGCGAGCCAGTCCGTGCCTCTGTCGCCCAAGTCCGTGAGCTCCAAGCCGCCGTTCCGGAGGGTGTGGCTCGAGCGTCAGGCTTCCTTCTTTCTCACCGGTGGTCTGGTCGCCGTGCACGCGAAAGAGCGAACGCGCGACGCGATTTGGCAGGCGCTGTCCGACCGGCAAGTCTATGGGACCTCCGGGGACCGCATCTTGCTCTGGTTTGATCTGCTCAACGCGGGTGACGAGCGCGCGCCGATGGGTAGCCAGCTCGACTTCGCGGGAACCCCGAAGTTCCGGGTGCGCGCGGCTGGCGCGTTTGCTCAGCTTCCCGGCTGCCCGGAAGAAGTGATAGAGGCGCTGGGGGCGGAGCGGGTCGACCGGATCTGCGCTGGCGAGTGCTACCGCCCGTCTGACGAGCGCAGGCGGATCACACGCATCGAGGTCGTTCGAATTGGGCGGCAAATGAAGCAAACGGAAGCTGTCGAAGAGCTCATCGAGGATCCATGGCTGACGGTTCCGTGTCCGGCCGATAGAGAGGTCTGCGAGGTCGAGTTCGACGACCCCTGGTACACGTCTGCGGAGCGCGAGGTTCTCTACTACGTTCGCGCGATTCAGGAGCCGACGCCGGCGGTGAACGCAGGCCAACTCCGTTGCGACGGCGAAGTCTGCAAGCCGTGCTACGGCGACTATCGCGTCCCGTTCGATGAGGATTGTCTGTCGATGAACCAAGAGCGCGCTTGGTCTTCGCCGATCTATCTCACCCCGCCTTAGCGGTCGTCGCAGTCGGCCGGGCCGAGCTCACGCACTCTGCGCAGCTCCTTCTTGGCCTTGGGAACGAGGGGTGAGCTCCTGTGGTTCTTCAGTAGCGCTTTGAGGGCAGTGCCAGCGTCGTTGCACGACCGCACCTGCAGGAACGCTTGCGCCATGTCGTACAGCGTCTTGTCGAGGGCATCGCCCTTGCGGTAGGTCGACAGGACCTTCTGGAACTCGCCGAGCGCCGCAGCGGCTTGGTCCTGCTTCAGATAGCTCGAGCCGATCATGTACTGCGCGTTGTCCGCGTGTTCGTCCTTCGGGTACCGCTCCACATAGGCCCGAGCGAGGGCGCGGGTGTAGGAATGCTTGTTGATTCGATATGCTTTCGTCAGCGCTTCCCAGTGTGCACTCTTGCTTTTCGGAATGTCGCCGGCGTCGAGCGCGACATCCATGCCTGCAGCTCGCGCGACTTCGCTCAGTTGGCGCTGAAGTTCGAGGCTTCGTTGCGCCT
>Ga0316193_10003683_pt1 | contig 11118 bp, 7 predicted proteins | sample MerIslsedime2_MG_FD_207735 | JGI IMG/M metagenome (GOLD analysis project Ga0316193, IMG submission 207735) | Coastal sediment microbial communities from Maine, United States - Merrow Island sediment 2 | ecosystem: Environmental > Aquatic > Marine > Coastal > Sediment | place: USA: Maine... | reverse complement strand
CTGCAACGACGTACCGGTGAGCAGCCCATCTTCTGGATCCACTCCCGTGCCCGTGAACGTCAGCGCATCACCCTGCGTCGCCGTGGTGTCCTGCGATGGTGCCATGATCGTCGCCGTCGGCGCCTGGTTGACTGCCGCCGCGAACGTGACCGTGATCTGGTCCGTTCCCGTGGCGCCGTCGCTGTCGGTCGCGATGAACGTGATCAGGTGCGTCCCGACCGACAATCCGTTCTCGTTCGTCGGACTCCCCGTGCCAAATACTCCGTCCAGGTTCGAACTCCAGACGAGCTCGATTCCACTCAGGGAACCGTCCTCCGGATCCGTTCCCGTGCCGCGGAACGACACGTTCGTGCCGACCGTGAACGAGCTTCCGTCGGCCGGATCTGTGATCGTCGCGGTCGGCGGGGCGTTGATCCGGATCGACACCGTAGCCGTGTCGGAGGCGCCGTCGGTGTCCGTCACCACCAGGCGGATCACGTGGCTGCCGGCCGACAGGTCCGACCTCGTGAACGACTCACCGGTCCCGATCTGACCGTCCAGGGTCGAGAGCCAGACCAGGGACGCCCCGCCGAGGCTGCCATCCTCCGGATCCGTTCCCGTGCCATTGAACCCGACCTGCGAGCCGAGATTGAACACGGAGCCGCCAGTGGGGGTCGTGATCGCGGCCGTCGGAGCCTGGTTGACGATGGTGATCGATCGCTGCGCAGTGTCGGCAGCTGTCCCGTCGCTCGCAATGAACGAGATTACATGCACGCCGACGGTCAGGTCGGAGCGGGTGAAGCTCGCCACTCCTGACAAAGTCCCGTCCAGGCTCGACTCCCAGACCAGCGTCAGTCCGTCGCCGTCACCGTCGCTCGCGGTCCCCTGGAACTGGACCGTGGCGCCCTTGTTGAAACTCGCCCCGTTCGCCGGCTGCAGGATCGCTGCAGTCGGAACGGTGTTGACCGATACGGGCTTCGAGATCTGTCCGGTCGCTCCGTCGTTGTCAGTGACTTCGAGCATGACCGTGTAGTCACCCTTGCTCGGATACGCGTGCTGCGGATTCATCTGGCTCGCGCCGTTACCGTCTCCGAAATCCCAGGATCGACTGGCGATCGTACCGTCCGGGTCGTCGCTGCCGTCAGTGAACTGACAGACCAGGTTCACGCAGCTGAAGGTGAAGTCTGCGGTCGGGCCCTGGTTCGCCGGGGAGACACTGATATCGCGGGACGCGGCAGGAACAGAGGCCGCTCCGTCGTCGTCGGTCACGGTGAGCGTGACCGTGTAGGTCCCCTCGGCGGCATAAGTGTGCGACGGATTTCGCTCGCTCAACACCGCACCGTCGCCAAACGCCCACTGCCATCCGACGACAGTACCGTCGTCGTCCGTGCTTTCGTCGGTGAAGTCACAGCTCAAGTTCGTGCAGGTATTGCTGAACGCTGCTACCGGCGCCTGATTCGGCTGCAGAACTGAGACGGTCTTCGTCACCGTGTCTTTGGCGCTCGCGTTGTCCGTGACGATCAACCTGACGTCGTAGTCGCCATCGGCAGCATACGTGTGGGACGGATTCGACTGCGACGACGTGGCTCCATCCCCGAAGCGCCAGGCGCGACTGGTGATCGAACCATCGGGATCGATGCTCAAATCGGCGAACTGGCAGACTCGCCCGGTGCACAGGAAGCTGAAGTCCGCCGCCGGTTTCTCGTTCGGCGTAACCTGCTGGACTGCCTGTCCGGTCGCCCCGTCGTTGTCCCGCACGGTCAGTGTGACCGAATACGTGCTTCCCGAGGCATAGCTGTGCTGCGGATTCTGCTGTTCTGACGTGGCTCCATCCCCGAAATTCCAGCTCCACTCGACGACCGTTCCGTCCGAATCCGTGCTCTCGTCCGTGAAGGTACAGGACAGCAGATCACACTCGACGGTGAAGGAGGCCGTGGGCCCCTGGTTCTGCGGCGTGACACTGACCTGGCGTGTCACATCGTCCGTCGCACCACCATCGTCGGTCACCATGAGCACCACGTCGTACGTTCCACCGGCCCCGTAAGTGTGCTGCGGGCTCTTCTCGTTCGCGGTCCCGCCGTCGCCGAACTGCCAGGCCCACGACACGACCGTGCCATCCGGGTCGGTGCTGCCATCGGTGAACGTGCAGGTGAGATTCGAACAACTGAACGAGAAGGAGGCAGTCGGATCCTGGTTCGGCACCTCTCCCACGCCGATCGAGACTTGCGCCGTATCCGAGGCCGCCTCCGAATCCGTCGCGATCAGGCGGATCGTATGGGTTCCGAGCGACAGGTCATTGCGAGAGAATGTGATGCCGGTCCCGATCAGACCATCCCGGCTCGAGAACCACTGCAACGACGCACCGGTGAGCGAACCGTCCTCCGGATCAGTCCCCAGGCCCTGGAAGCTGATCGATTCTCCGAGCGTAAACTCCGAGTTGCTTGCCGGCAGGGTGATCGATGCGGTCGGCCGCTCGTTCGCGGACACCCCGACGCCAATCGACACGGTCTCCGAATCGGTCGCGTTCTGCGAGTCCGTGGCGGTGAGCCGGATCGTATGAGTACCGGAGGACAGGTCTGAACGAGAGAACGAGCTTCCCGTTCCCAGGGGTCCATCGAGGCTCGAGGTCCACCTCAGAGACTGCCCGGTGAGCGATCCGTCCTCTGGATCCGTGGCGCTTCCCTCGAACGAGATCGCAGCGCCCGAGTCGAAGGAGGCGCCGTTGCCGGGCGAGGTGATCGAAGCGCTCGGAGGCAGATTATTCTCGGGTCCGGTGGGAGAGTCGGGCTTGCACGCGTAGGCTGCGACGCCGATTCCGGCGGCCAGCAGCAGGGCTGGCAGCGTTCGATAAGAAATACCGCTCACAATCGTCTCCCGGGATACAATCGGCCGACGCGAACATGTGTTCCGGCGCCGGAGCCACCGCCTCAACCCGCGCCGCAGGCATTGCCTGCGCCATCGCGGTCCACATGATCGGATCGCAGGATCTGTACCGCTACCCTGCAAGTCCGATCACGACCTGGTTGAATATACGTTCTCGGCGGCCGGGTGGCGTGTAGAACCTCGCAAGGACGACGCTCCCTAGGTGCCGGAGCCTGGCGGCGGGGGCGGTCCGCCGTGGCCTGCAGGGGGGGGAGTTCCGGGGTCCCGGTTCCCTTCCGAAGGTGGACGCCTGCGCCGTCTGTCGTCTTCCGGCCGTTGCCCGCCGGGTGCGCCGCGGGGGCCGATGCGAATCCTCTCCTCGAGGCGCGCGCGTTGCTCGTCTGTAAGCAGTGGATCGAGTTCGGCCCGCACCGAGTCGGACAGTGCCTTCATCCGCTCCCTGGACTCCGACATCGCAGTGGAAAACTTGGGCGCGGCCTCGTCCAGCACGGCTCGAATCGCCTCCCGCTGCTCCTCGCTCTCGGGCCGGACGACATCCTCGAAAAAGAAGACGAGCCCGCGGGCGCTCCGCATTTCCGCAAGATTGCTCATCCGGCGGTTGTTGACGGCGCCCGTGATCAGGCTGCCGAGCAACATCCCGATCAGCAAGGTCGAGAACAGCATCAGGGCCGACTTGGTGCTCGCGGTCATGGTAGCGCCTCTCTCATTTCGTCACACGCTTCCGAGCGCGAACGCCGTTTCCAGCGTCTCGCCGGGAATACCCAGCAGGGCCTCGACCGCCGAATTCGCCAGGCCGGCATCTCCGAGCAGGCTGTAGATACCCAGGGCGACGACGCCGATCAGGCAGGCGGCCGCGAGACGTGGAAAAGCCCGCTGCATATGGAGATACAGTGATTCCGCGCCCGGTTGATCGCCCCGCGCCGCCTGTCTGTCTTCTCCCGGCAGTTCCCCAACGCGGGCCATCACGCGATCCCGGAACCCCGGCTCGAATTCCGGTCTGCCGGCGCCAAGCTCCTCGCGCACGGCCACCCACGCTTCCCGTCGCACCGCGAGCTCGCGGTCAGCCAGAAGTCGCTCGCGCAGTGCGCTCGCCTCCGGCTCGCTCAGCTCGCCGTCCAGGGACCGGATCAACCGCTCTTCATCCCGCATCACGTTCTCCCTTCGAACTCCCGTATTCTTCCTTCAATGTCACCGCGAGTCGATCCATCGCTCGCGACAGCCGTGACATTACCGTTCCCTCGGGTATTCCCAATGCCGCGGCGGTTTCCTTCGTACCGAACCCGTCGATCCACCGGAGCACGACCACCGCCCTGTGGTCCGGGCTCAAGTCTGCCAGCGCCTGCTGCACCCTGCGACGCCGTTCCGCCTGTTCCAGGCGTCCGAGCGGCCCCTCGTTCGTGTCCACCGCAATCATCTCGAGTCCCGGCCCTGCCGGCTCCAGGCCATAATCCGATGCTCCGCCGGGTGTCGATTCGACCGACACGAAACGGGAGAACCACCGCTTTCTCTTGCGCAGCGCAGTCAACGACAGATTCATCGCGATCCGCGTCAGATACGTGCCCAGAGATGCGTCACCCCGATATCGGTCCAGGTATCGATACAGCCTGATAAACGTCTCCTGGCCGACATCCTCTGCCTCATCGCCCGGCCCGAGCATGCTGACGACCGTCGCCGCGACCCTGGCCTCGTAGCGATCGACGATTGCCGCGAATGCCCGTTCGTCCCCCGCACGCGCGTCGGCGAGCAGCACCTCGTCGGACGGCGCAGAATCGGACACGGGTACTCTCTCGGGCATAGACGACACGCGCTCTTCCTCGAGTCAGAATCTTCAGACGTCCCCGCCACGTGGGCCTCAGCCTCGCGCAGCGGGGCGTCTCGTGCACCTGTCAGGTCTTCGTTCCTCGGTGTACCCTGGCGCCTTCGAACCGGCCCTCGGCACCGCCGTGCCGTCCGGCTCCGCGACCACGGCCCTCCGGACCTGCGGCCCGGAAGCGGTGTGCCACCAGCGCCCGGTGAAGCGTGACGACTTCCTGCTGGTCGTCCGTCAGAACGTCTCCGAATCCCTCCCGGTGCGCCCCGCGGTCCTGGCGCAGCGATTCCATCTGTTCAATCTGCGCATCCGTCAGGCCCAGCGCATCAACCATGGCGGCGTGCTCCGCCTCACCGCGTTGCCTGCCGGCCTCCCGATTCTGCATCGCGGCTTCGCGCCGTTCCTCCAGGCCGGCTTCGCGCTCCTGCAGCCGGTCCCGTTGTTCCTGGGTGAGCAGCGGCTCGATCTCGGCACGGATCGCCTCGCGAACCGCTTCTGCCCGGCTCCGCATCTCGTCGCGCGGCAGGTCACTTCCGCGGAGCTCCTCGCGCAGCGCCTGGAATTCCGCCCGGTGTGATTCCAGTACCGCCTCGATCTGCGCTTGCTGCTCCTCAGTTAGGTCCAGCCATGCATATCCATGTCCCTGGCCGGACATCCCGCGGGACGATCGCGCGCCGGGCCTCGACCGGTCCCCCGTTCCTTCCCGAGTCGCGGAGCGCTCATCCCGTTCCATCCGGATCCGACTCCGCGCGGCCGCCAGCTGAGTGTCGATCGCCGAGATCTGATCACTGCTGAGAATCGTCTGCAGGCCTGCAGCAGCATACCATGCTGCGCCGGGCGCCCTCTCCTGGTCCGCGTGTTGCGCCGCCAGCTCCTGGATCGCCGTTACCTGCTCGTCGCTCAGCCCGAGCGACTTCGTCAATTCACCGATCGCGCTTCCGAGATCCGCGTCCGCCAGCAGATCGGTACTGACAACCGATCCACCGACCGGCTCAGTAGGCGCATCTTCCCCTCCGCACGCAGAGAAACCGAACGCAGCCAGGCCCGCCAGCACGAGCGCGCCTCGGCTCCTGACACCACGGTTCCCGATTCCCATTCTCCCCATTATTTCCTCCCGATTCCACGACCCGTCAGGCCGTATTCCACATGCCCCGCACGGGGGACTACTGCTTTCGAGAGATTAGACGCGCTCCTGGATCGATTCATTCCCACGTCACGCCGACGAGGCGTTTCGCGCGGTTCATTGCGGCAATACGCAGATTGTGCAGGTGAGGTCGTCGATCAGCGGAATTCACGAGATTACTATCTTGTTGAGATGATACGTACTAAATATTTGCTGTTAAACTACTTGCATATATTGTCTGTTTCTTTCGCCGGGTAGTAACCTGAGGGTACGAGTTTTGCCAATACCTGGTAGCGGCGCCCACAAACTCAAAGGAGAGCGCGTTGAGCGACTCCACGTGCAAAATCTGCGGCGGACCCGTGCCTTCGGGATTGCGGTACTGCAATGACTGCGATTTTCAGCAGCGTTCGAATGATACTGGGTCCAGGTCAAACTCCGACCGCGCTCACCAGCCGAGACCCCACGGGGAGCGTGGCTCACTGTCCATCTTCCTGCTCGTCTTCCTGGTCGCTTCGGCCGGAACGATCGGTATGGGAGTCACGGCCATGCCTGGAGTTTCGATACCCGGCCTGCGAGCGACGCTCGGAATCGGCGCCCCGGCGCCTGAGTCGACCACTGATGACTGGGGAGAACTCCGGTCCGTCAAAACCCGAGTGCGTGTCAGAGCGGCTCGAAACACGAACAGTGACATCGTAGGTATGCTCGAGATCGGCGAGACCGTGCGCGCACACTTCCTCGAGGACAACTGGTACGCCGTGTTCGCGGCGGATGCTCTCGAGGAGGACCCGAGCGCGGCAATCGGCTACGTCTATGCCCCGCTTCTCATCCCGGCCCAGGACGAAACGATGGCCGACTCCGGCTGAGACGAGGCCGTTCAGACATCTTCCTCCTGTTCCGGCGCGGATTCCGTGTCCGGTTCACCCTGCTTCGCCCGTCTTGTTGCCAACCCCATGGCCTCCAGCAGTGACAGCGTCGCGTCGGTCACCGCGTCGCTCGCTCCACGCACACCTCGACCCACGCCCTTACCGAGATCGGTGATCGCACCCGTCCCGACATCGACGAAATCCGTTCCCAGGTCCAGGGCCGCGCTGCCCGTCTGGCGTACGACTTTCCCCGTCCCGGTGACCGCGGACTTCGTTCGATCTACGGTCGCATCCGCCATGGCTTTCGCCAGGGTTCTGGTCCCCTGGACGACGATTCCTCCCAGCATTCCCGCCGCTTCCACAGCGGCCGCCTGGCGCATGGATCGCTTCGGCGGCCGAACCATGGCGCAGCAGTAGCGCTTGGTGATCACGCCCACCCGCAGAGACAGAAATCCGTTCGCCGTACCGGTCAGCACAGAATTCACCAGGATCGCGGTCGCGACCTGGAAGCCGGGGATCGCCGACACACCCGCTCCGACGACGCTCGACACAATCGGCTCTACCTGGGTGGCCACGTCTACGTCGTCCAGCTCTGCCGCGACGAAGGCCGTTCCGGCAACGTTCACATAGAGCTTGCCCATGTCCCGGATCGTCGGGCGCTGCCAGTAGACATGAGACACCCGCCACACGAGCCGCATCAGAGCGCCGAGCACAAGGAACGCATCGAGACGACCGCTCTGCGAAATAGCGGTCGAAAGAAAGACCCCTCCCGAGACCGCCTGGATCTCCCGATCCGCCTCGCCAGACAGGGACGCAAGCGCCGTTTCGATCTCCTCCCGCGTCCCGAGGGGCAGGCCCGCCAGTCTCGGATTGCCCTCCAGTCTGCGGCGCAGACCGGTCAGGTATGCCTCGAAATCAGGCCCCTCGTCCACCTCGGGTGGGACCAGGGGCTCGGGAAGTCGCAGCAGCAGCACGGTCGGCACGCCGAGCAACAGGACCCAGGCCCCGATCAGGACCCAGAGTGTGACCCGGCCAGCCTCCGGGCTCCAGCCGGTGGAGACCAGGTCCACGAAGCTCGCTGTCTGATTCACCATCAGCAGCAGAAACCCGAGGACCAGAAACGAGAGAAGCGCCCAGCCGAGACGAACGAACGTCCTGTCAACCATGCCGGTCATGCTTTGCCATCGTCCTTTCGCGGGGAAACCACCCGCGATCGTGCACCGACGGGAGCGGCACCGCAACCTCTGTTCGTATGTTGTCGGTTGCGCGACACGGACTCGATCCAGGAGCGGCTCGATGAGACGCCTCAGCCAGACGCAGATCAGTACGTTCCAGGCCTGCCCGCAGAGATGGAAGCTGCGCTATGTCGACGGACGGAAGGAGCCCCCGAGCCCACCACTCACCTTCGGCTCCGCCATACACTCGGGCCTCGAGACGTTCTATCGGAATCGGACGGCCGGGCCGGCTCCGCTGGACGACATCCTCGCTTCGTTCGATGCCGAACTCGATCCGGCCGCGTACGATTCCACGCAGGACTTCGAGCGTGCCAGGGCAGACGGGCACGCGATGCTGGGATCGTGGTACGGCAAGCACGCGCCCGACTTCAAGCCCGCGCTGGCCGTCGAGCTGGCCCTGCAGTATTCCATCGACACCGTTCCGATGATCTCGATCCTCGACCGGGTGGACCTCGGCGAGGACGGGCGACTGAGCATCACCGACTACAAGACCGGCAAGTTCTTTCTGCGCGACAAGGCGCAGGAATCACAGCAACTCACCCTGTACCAGATCGCGGCCGAGGAGAAGCTTGAACGGGAGGTGGAGTCGCTGTTCCTGGTCCACGTCCCGTCGGATACGGAGTGGCGGGTTGCACGCCGGTCACCCGCCGAGGTCGAATCCGTCCGGCGTCTCGTGCTGGACACCGCGCAGGCGATCGAGAACCAGGCGTTCGAGCCCCGAACGGGACGGCAGTGTGACTGGTGTCACGTGAAGCCCTGGTGTCCCGCGTACGCCGACGAGTACCCGGCGAACTGGCCCGAGCAACTCGATTCGCTGGTGCGTACTCCCGCGGAAGTCGCTGAACTGGCCGATGCGCTCGGAGCGGCACTGCAGGCGAAGAAGGAAGCCGAAGATCGGATTCGCGCCGTGCAGGAGCAGCTCATCCCCTGGTTCGAGGTCACCGGCCAGCGGGCCGTGGCCGGATCGTCGTTTCGGGTACAGGCGAGCCGGACCGAGAAGACGGCATTGACCTGCAGTGACGACGACCTTCGGGCCCTTCTGGAGCCGGCGGGCCTGTGGGAAGAGATCCTGGCGCCGGCCTATCATTTGAAGACCAGGCTGCTGCAGAGGCCCGAACTCCCGCCGGAAGTCCGCGGAGCCCTGAACGAGCGCAGTGAAGCCCGCGTGAGCTGGCGGCTGACCCCGCACAGCCTCGAAACCGGTAGCGAAGGGGAAATGACCTGAGCGACCTGCCGACCGGGGCGCCGGAGGTGGTCTGGCACTCCCTGACCCCGGAAGAAACGCTGGTGCAGCTCGAGACGGGCTCGGAAGGCCTGTCCGAGTCAGAGGCCCGGCTGCGTCTCGAGACAGTCGGCCCGAACCGGCTCGCGGACACCGAACGTGTGTCCGTGCTCAGGCTGTTCGCGGCCCAGTTCCAGAATCTGCTGATCGGACTTCTGTTCGCCGCCGCCCTGCTGTCGCTGGCGATCGGACTGCTGCCCGGGTCAGAACCCCACACTGCGGACGCCATCCTGATCATGGTGATCCTGGTGGCCAATGGCGTGTTCGGATTCGTCCAGGACTACCGGGCGCAGACGTCAATCCAGGCACTGAGGGAGCTGGCTGCGCCCGAGGCGACGGTGATCCGTGACGGTTCGCCCCGGCAGATTCCCTCGGCCGAAGTCATTCCGGGCGACCTTCTCACGTTTGCCCAGGGCGACCGCATTCCGGCCGACGCCCGGTTGTTGGACAGCGTCCACTTCGAGACCGACGAATCAGCGCTGACCGGTGAGAGCATGCCGGTCGCGAAATCCACGGGTGTTCTGCCTGTCGAGACACAGATCGCGGATCGCAGGAATCTCGTATTCAGTGCGACCAGCGCGGTTCGGGGCCGCGCGACGGCAGTCGTAGTAGCGACGGGGATGGAAACCGAGATCGGCCGCATCGCGACTCTGGTGCAGCAGGTCGAAGATCGGAAGACCCCGTTTCAGGAAGAAGTGGACCGGCTGGGACATCGGATTGGCCTCGGCGTGGTCGGACTGATCGCGATCGTCGCAGTCGTGCTGTTCCTCGTGGCGGATACCCCTCCGCTGACGGTTCTGCTGCTCGCCGTAACGCTCGCCGTGGCCGCCGTCCCGGAAGGTCTTCCCGCCGTCGTTACGCTGACCCTGGCGCTCGGATCGAACCGGATGCTGCGTCGGCAGGCCCTCGTCCGGCGCCTCCCCGTCGCCGAGGGACTGGGTTCCGTCGACGTGATTCTCAGCGACAAGACCGGCACGCTGACCGAGAGCAGGATGAGCGTCGAGCGACTCGTGGCCGGCGGGCGGGAGGTCCGGGTCGAGATTCCTCGCGAGGCCGATGATCCCGTACTGGTCGAGGATGGAAGCGAGGTCGATTTCGAACTGTTCAAGCCGCTCCTGCTATGCGGCAGCCTGGCGAGCGACGTGGAGCAGAACGCCGATCGCGAGTACCTCGGCGATCCAACCGAGATCGCGCTGCGGGCGGTCGCCGATCGAGCCGGCGTGGTCGCGGATCTCGAGCGGCTCCGTGAAGTGCCATTCGACTCGGGCCGCAAACGCATGACGGTCGTTACGGGCGGCGCTGAACCCTCGATCTGGATGAAGGGCGCGCCGGAAGTCGTGCTTCGTCACTGCGACACGGTTGCGGTTGACGGTGACACCCTGGCACTGGATGACGGGCTGCGGGAACGGATTCTGGCCGACGACCGGCGGCTCTCGTCCAGGGCCTACCGGGTGCTGGGCTTTGCACGGCGCGACACCGACAGCACCGAGGTCTCAGAAGCCGCGGACGACGGGATCGAGTCAGGTCTCACCTTCCTCGGCCTGCAGGCGATGATCGATCCGACCAGGCCGGAGGTCCCGGGCGCGATCGACGACTGCCGGGGGGCGGGCATCCGGGTGGTGATGGTCACCGGCGACAACATCGAGACGGCCAGGGCGATCGCCAGCGAGCTGGGGCTGCACACCGAGGGAGCACGCCGGGGAGCCGAGATCGATCAACTGTCGGATGAGGATCTGCAGACTCTGGCGGCCGAGACCGATGTGTTCGCGCGCGTTTCCCCCGGACACAAGGTGCGCATCCTCGAGGCTCTGCAGCGCGAGGGTCACCGGGTAGCGATGACGGGAGACGGCGTGAACGATGCGCCGGCTCTCCGGGCCGCGGACGTGGGCGTCGCCATGGGCCTGCGGGGAACCGATGTCGCCCGGGAGGCGGCCGACCTCGTG
>Ga0316193_10003682_pt1 | contig 11118 bp, 12 predicted proteins | sample MerIslsedime2_MG_FD_207735 | JGI IMG/M metagenome (GOLD analysis project Ga0316193, IMG submission 207735) | Coastal sediment microbial communities from Maine, United States - Merrow Island sediment 2 | ecosystem: Environmental > Aquatic > Marine > Coastal > Sediment | place: USA: Maine... | reverse complement strand
GGGTGGATATGTTTCCGGTTTCTCGGTGGACGTTGAGAAGTTCCGCGGCAGCGCTTTGGGAGGGGATGCCAGGCGCTCTGCCCGCGCGAGCTCTCGCTGTCGCTGGCGATCCCGATCCCGATCCAGCTAGCCCGGAACCCGGTTCCTTCAGCCCCGGCCTTCCGGGACGCCCCTGGCGTCCCAGCGTCGCACATTGTGGTGCGGGCGTCTCGCCCGCGGGAAGCCGTTGTGTCTCGGCACCATCAGGCACTGGCACGGGCAGGGCAAGCGGTTGCTTCAACCCCGGCCTTCTGGGCCGCCTCCGGCGTCCCAGCGTCGCACGGGCAGCGCGGTCGATGAGAGAAGCCGGAAGAACGGCGACCGCGCTGCCCGCGCGAGCGGCGGCCTCATGGCGGGCCGGGAGAGATGCACCGGGTTGCCTTCGCCGCGGAGTGCCCGGTATGACAATGTGCGGGAGGCGAGGCGCCGCCGGGAGGCTCTCGGGGCACATTATCAAACCCGGCACATCCCGGTGGCCGTTGGTCTTGCGCGTACTCGGAGCGCTGACCCGGCTGCTGCCGCTGTCGCGGTCGCGTGCCTGGCAACCATCCCATTGCGCATCTTGACGCCGGGGATTCCCGGGCCCATACTGAATAGGTTCCACGCTGAACAATCCAAAGGAGAGTTCTATGTTGGCGAAGGCTTACTCTGCCACGCCGCGCGGTGTGGATGCGTTGTTCGTGACGGTGGAGGTCGATCGGATTCGGGCGCAGCAGCCGTCGGTGACGGTGGTCGGGCTGCCGGATCCCGCGGTCCGTGAGGCCAAGGAGCGGATCTTCTCGGCCATTCGACATCTCGGTCGCCGGTCGGAGGCGGCCAACACGGTTTTCAACCTGGCGCCGGCCGACGAGAGAAAGGAAGGGGCGGCCCTCGACCTGCCCATGGCCCTGGCCTTCCTCGCCTCGGCGGGCCACCTGCCGAAGGAGCGGCTCGAGAACCGGCTCCTCGTTGGCGAGCTTTCCCTCGAAGGAAAGTTGCAGCCGGTGCGGGGCGTCCTGCCCATCGTCCTTGCCGCTCGCCGGCACGGGGTGGGGGAGGTGGTGCTGCCGTCGGCCAACCATGCCGAAGGATCGGTGGTCGGCGGGATCCGCGTCGTCGGCGCGGGCTCCCTCGGTGACGTGGTGAGATACCTGCGCGACGGTGTGAAGCCGGTGGTCGATGTGACCGAGGAATCCGTGGGTCCGGCGGTGGCGCAGGTGGCTGATCTCGCCGACGTGGTCGGTCAGGAGCAGGCGCGGCGCGCCCTCGAGGTCGCGGCTGCCGGCGGCCATCACTTGCTCTTCATGGGCCCCCCCGGCTGCGGCAAGTCCATGCTCGCGCGGCGGCTGCCGGGGATTTTGCCGCCTCTGGAGCCCGAGGAAGCGCTCCAGGTGACGAGTGTCTACTCGATCTCGACGAGGGTGCCGCGGCCGCGGGGGCTGTTGTCGAGGCGACCCTTTCGGGCGCCCCACCACACCATTTCTTCGGCGGCCCTCATTGGCGGCGGGACCAACCCGCAGCCGGGCGAGGTTTCGCTCGCTCACCACGGCGTGCTGTTCCTCGACGAGCTCACCGAGTTTCGTCGGGACGTCCTCGAGGGGCTGCGGCAACCGCTCGAGGATCGAAGGGTCACTGTCGCCCGGGCGAGATCGACGCTCACGTTTCCCTCCGCCTTCCAGATGGTGGCGGCGGCGAATCCGTGTCCGTGTGGCTATTTGGGAGATGATCGGCGGGAGTGTGTCTGCACTCCGCCGGCGGTGGAACGCTATCGATCCCGGTTGTCGGGGCCGTTGCTCGACCGGCTCGATCTTCAGGTGACGGTGCCATCCGTGCCGTGGCGGGAGCTGTCTCGGGACCGACGAGGGGAATCGACGGAGGCGGTTGCGGCCAGGGTGGGTGCGGCGCGGGTGCGGGCGCGGGAACGATTCGGGGCCGACGGACCGCTGTCCAACGGCGACATGGGCTCGGAGGCGATCCGCGAGTGGGCGAGCCCCGATGACGACGGTCGCCGGCTGCTCGAGCACGCGAGCCGCGCGCTGGGGCTCTCGGCGAGGGCCTGGCATCGGATTCTGAGGGTGGCCAGGACCATCGCCGATCTCGCCGACGATGATCAGGTGAGAGCCCCACACGTCGCCGAGGCGATTGCCTACCGAAGCCTCGATCGCCGAGTTGGCGCTCCGCCGATGGGCACCCTGGGAGCGGTCAAATGATGCGCAAGCAACGAGATCGGATCGAAGAGATTGGGAAGACTATCGTCCACTCGGCTATTCGAGTACACAGGTCACTGGGACCTGGACTGTTGGAGTCGGCCTATCAGGCTTGTCTCGCGATGGAGCTTCGAAATGCGGGGCTCTGGGTGGAGACGGAAGTGGATCTTCCGATTGGATACAAGGGGGTAGAGGTTGAGGTCGGTTACCGCATTGACATGCTGATCGAGAATTCCGTGGTGATCGAAAACAAAGCGGTAGAGCGTCTCCTCTCGGTACATACGGCTCAGATCCTAACGTACCTGGAACTCAGTGGTCATTGGCTTGGGTACTTGTTGAACTGGAATGTCACGTTGATGAAGTCAGGCATCCATCGATTCGTAGTCGGATATTGGGATGACGTCGATCGCTCCGGAGACACCGGCGTTCCGGAGAAGGAGAGGTTCGGGTAACCGGAGGGACAGTGTTTGAAACACAACGGGCACGAAGATCCACAAGGACACCACAAAGATCGGTTTTTGACTCATCGCAGGCCCCGATGTGTTTTCAAGGTCGGAGGGGGTCCGGGCCAGTAAATGCGATACTCCGTGGTCCCTTCGTGGTTCTTTGTGTCCTTCGTGTTTCAAAAACCCGACTGCTCTGGCTGACCCTTCGCCATCACAGGCTGAGAATCGCAAAGGTTTCATTGGGTTGCGGGCGAAGTCTGCGATGTGAACTCGTGTTTCGAGGTTTCACACGCCGGTGTCGAAGGCAGCGTGTGAAGGGCTGTAGAAGGTCTGCGCGATCGCTCACTTCAGGTTGAAGTGGACGGTCAGGATGTAGCGGACGCTGACTGGGCGGTCTCTGTATATGCTTGCTGCGAATTCCCACTGCTCCACCGCGTCGACGGCGCTCTTGGTGAGGCCGAGGGGCAGGCCCCTGAGTACTTGGACCGACTCGACTCGTCCTTCGGTGTCGATGATGAGATCGAGGATGACCGCGCCTTGGATACGGCCCCGGATCGCCGGCTGGGTGTATCGAGGCTCGACCTTGTGAATGATCCTCGGCTCATCGATGTCGACGCCGACGAAGACGATGGTCGTTTCCTCGACCTCAGCCGTCGGAGCGAGATCGACGGGCTCGGGGATGTACTCAACCCGTCCATCCGGGATCTCGATCACCTCGGTCACCGGCCGGTCGATGGGTTCGGCCGGTACTTCGGGCGGGCCCGGGATGATCGGCGAGTCCGATCGTTGCGGAGGGATCTCGATGGGGATGAGCTCGGGTTCGCGTTCGGGCGGGGCCAGGGTCGTGATGGGGAAGGGGATGAACACCTCGTCGGGCTCGTTGGGCGGCGCCTGGGCGACGGTCGGCCAGGTGATGGCGAAGATCCCTGCGTGGATCAGCACCGCCGCCATGATCCCGAGCCGGAATCCGGTCCCGGTGTGGGGGTCCTTCTCCAACAGGTGTTCCCAGGACTGCGGGCTGCGTGGTCGACCGTCGGTGCTCATGGGGTGCCTCCTTACAAGGTTGGACGTCCGGTTGGTCCGCAAGTTCCCGGTGGCATGCTGGTGATCAGTTCCAAGGATCGTGGCGTCGGCGCCCTCTCGACCGTACCGGTCTCGAAGGGTGACGGGAACAGGCTCACCGAACTCCAGCGGCGTCTCTCGGAGCTCGAGGAACAGGGAAGGTTCTTCTGGTCGCGCCGTTTTGTGCTCCGGTCCGGGAGCGAACGGTCACAGTAGAAGTGTGGAGCGATCCGCCCCCTGGGCGGAACCGCCCTTCCCGCCGGAGTCCTGCCTCGAGCGATCTCGACTCAGATCACGACGTCGTCCCGGTTGAACACTCCCCCCTACTGAATCGTGTCCGACCAGCCTGTCGTGTACATGTTCTCGAAACTGTGGCTAAAGATCTCGCCCGGCACGAGCTCGTAGGCTCCCGAATCCCCGTACGTGCCGCCCGGACGTGAGACGTACCGAGCATCATGGTCGAGAAGGTACGTGGTCGTCCACTGATTGTCGTTGCCCCAGCTGCTGTCGTACATTTTCATCGTCGGCACCGCACCGCCGTTGTAACCAAAGCCGTAAACCCCGATCCCGGAAGCGCCCGCATTGGCGTAGTTCCCATAGTCCATGTGGCAGGTGTCGCCGAACTCGATATTCCCCTGCTGGGAATCGATCGTTGTCTCGTAGACATCGCACGCCCCCCAGACGATGGTGTTCTGCAGAATGATCACGTCGAGGAGGCCATTGCACGAAATCGCCACATCGGTGGGAGCGGAGCCTTGGACCAATGTGCAGTGGTGCAGGGTCGCGGTCCGGGTGTTGCGGATCCCTTCGATGTTGTCGTCGGCGGAGTTGTAGTAGATCGTGACGTTGTAGAATTCTGATACCCCTTCGGTCAGCACGCCGCCGACGCTCGCCGCATGATTGTGGTCGATGGTGCTTCGAACGATGATGTTCGACGAGCCCGGACCCAAGTACAGCCCCCCCGCCTCACCGCCGGAGCTGTTGTTGGAAATCACGCTGTCGTACATGTGGAGTGATCCCTCCTCGTTGAAAACCCCACCACCCTGCCGGGCGGGGTCCGTAACGTGGTTTCCGGTGATCTCGCAACTGACGATCCAAAGGGACGCATCCCAGTTGAAAACACCTCCGCCGGACCCGGCGCCGGGATTCCCGCCGGTGATGGTCAGGCCCTGAAGCCATACGGTACCGATCGGGCCGATTCGGAACACCCGGTCGATGGCATTCCCGTCGACAACGGTGAGCCCGGGTCCCTCACCGATGATGAACACGTTATCCGGCGAGTCGATCAAGAGATCACCAGTCTGCCCGTTGGGCAAGGGGCCGGGGGGAATCGTCAGCGTGTAGTGCCCGGCCGGGACGTGAATGAAGTCAGACTCCCCGTTGCTATTCGACTCGAGGATGGCGTCCCGCAGCGAGCACTGGATGATGCAGTCGCCGTTGTACATATCGGCGGTCTGGTTGACATAGATGTCGGCGGCCGAGACCGGCAACTCGAGACCGACGACAACAACGAGGCCGGCGATGACGATCGATGTCCTGACGACGCGACGAACGAACACGAGATGTTTCACGGCTTCCTCCGCGGTGATTTGGCTTTTTCGACGATCTGAAACCTCACCTAGGACAACGTCGCCGCCGCGGAAAGTGCACATTCGCGATTCAAGCTGTCGAAAAGCCGTTTCTCTGAGACCGGTGTCGGATCAACTTGGCGGTGGCGGGTTCGGATGACCGGGCGGGCATCGATCACCCGGAAACTCCACGACGGATTGAAATCTGCACTGGGTGATTGTGGCTGTTTATGCTAATTTTCACAAGCTTTTGGGCCGGGGGCGGTGCGAGCATGCACCGGTTGGATTGACAGCAGACTTTGCGAGGCTAGAATGACAACCGTTGCGCCTGATGTTTTTTTGGTTGCGAAGGAGGGTTGATGGAGCACTACGTACCGATACTGGTCTTTTCCGTCGTTGCCATCACGATCCCGATTCTCCTTTTGCTGGTGACCAAAATCATCCGGGCCGGTTCGCCCGATCCCGTCAAGGGCGAAGCCTATGAGTGCGGCGTCGAGCCCACGACCTTTGCCCTCGACACCCGCTTCTCCATTCGCTACTACGTCATTGCCGTCTTGTTCGTGGTCTTCGATGTGGAGACCATCTTCCTCTTTCCGTGGGCGGTGAGCTTTGACCGACTCGCGATCTTCGGTTTTGTCGAGATGGTGATCTTCCTGGCCATCCTGCTCGTGGGCTATGTCTATGCGTGGAAGAGGGGAGCCCTCGAATGGGCATGATCGAAAACCGTTTCGAGCCCAGCATCATCACCACCAGCTATGACAAGCTCTTCAACTGGGCGCGGCGGAGCTCGCTGTGGCCCTTGCAGTTCGGGCTCGCCTGCTGCGCCATCGAGATGATGGCGACCCTGGATTCGCGCTTCGACCTCGCCAGGTTCGGCGCCGAGGTCTTTCGCGGATCACCGCGCCAGGCGGATCTGATGATCGTTTCGGGCACGGTGACCGAGAAGATGGCGCCCATGGTAAAGCGGCTCTATCACCAGATGGCCGATCCCAAATGGGTGATTGCCATGGGTTCCTGCGCCACCTGTGGTGGTCCGTACAAGACCTACGCCGTGACCCAGGGGGTGGACCGAATCATCCCCGTCGATGTCTTCATTCCCGGCTGTCCACCGCGACCGGAGGCTCTGATCCACGGGATCATGGAGCTGCAGAAGAAGATCGACCGGCGGACCATCGCCAAGACCGAGGCGTCGTGAGGCAGCCATGACTGACGAAACTCCCAAACCCCCCGAGGACGCGCCGGTCACCGACGAAGCTTCGAAAGCGGAATCCGAAGCTGCGGCCGACGTTGCCGACAAAGCTGCTGAGCCGGCGTCGGAGCCGAAGCCGGAAGCGGAAGCGCCGCCCAAGCCCGAGACCTCCGCCGAGGTCTCGGAAAAACCGGCCGAAGCCAAAAAGGTGCTGACCGAGGAAGAGAAGGCGGCCAAGATCGCCGCGGCCAAGGCCAAGGCGGCTGCCAAGAAGGCGGAAGAAGAGGCCGAACCCAAGCCACCGTGGGAAGAAAAGCCGGTGCCGCCGGAGCGCAAAGACGCGACCGATGACCCCGAGGTGATGGCGTTGGCGGAGGGAATCGAGGGATCGGTGCTTGCCGCCGCGCGCTTTGCCGGTGATCTGACGATCACGGTGCCCGTGGCCAAGATCGTCGAGATCTGCAGCTTCTTGAAGACCGAGCGGGGCTTTAGCTTTCTCGTGGATCTCACGGCGGTTGACTGGCCCGAGCGTGAAGAGGGTCGGTTTGACGTCATTTATTGGATGCATCGCTTCGACGACGAGTTTCGCCTCCGGCTCGCGACGGTGGTGGCCGAGGATCAGATCATCGAATCGGCGACCGGAATCTGGAAGGTGGCCGACTGGATGGAGCGCGAGGTCTTCGATCTCTACGGCATCGTCTTCGTGAATCACCCGAGCCTCGAACGCATCCTCACGTGGGAGGGATTCAACGGCCACCCGTTGCGGAAGGACTTCCCCGTCGAGGGGATCGACACCGGCGCCGCAATCTATCCCGATGTCTATCCATCAGGGGGCGGACCGGTGGTGGAGCCGGAGAAGAACCCGGAGAAGGGGGACAAGGCATGAGCGGTCCTGACACCTCTCTCTTCGACATCGAAGAAATGGAGATCAACTTCGGGCCCCAGCACCCGGCGACCCACGGTGTGCTCCGGGTTCTGGTGAAGCTCGACGGTGAGAAAATCGTCGAAGCCAAACCCATCATCGGCTATCTCCACCGCGGCACCGAGAAGCTCTTCGAGACCATGGACTTCCCCCAGTGCATCCCGCACACCGACCGGTTGGACTACGTCGCGGCGGCGACCAACAATCAGGGCTTCTGCATCACCATGGAGAAGCTCCTCGGGATCTCCATTCCGCCCCGGGCCGCCTACATCCGAATGATCCTCGCCGAGCTCCAGAGGCTGGCGTCGCACCTGGTCTGGTTTGCCACCCACGCCATCGACATCGGCGCCATCACTCCGTTCTTCTACAACTTCCGTGACCGCGACGAGATCCTCGATCTCTTCGAGGAATACTGCGGTGCACGACTCACCCTCAACACCATGAAGATCGGTGGGGTCCCCTACGAGCTTCCCGAGGGTTGGGTCGACCGGTGCCGCGCGGTGGCGGATGGCTTCCCGGCCAAGATCGACGAGTACGAGACCCTGCTCACCGAGAACCGGATCTGGAAGAAGCGCACCATCGGCATCGGCGTCGTCTCGCCCGAAGAGGCGATTGAATGGGGCCTGACGGGACCGCCGCTCCGCGGCTCGGGGATCCGTTGGGACATCCGCAAGGTCTTCCCGTATGACCGCTACGACGAAATCGACTTCGAGATCCCCATCGGGAAGAACTGCGACACCTACGACCGGTACCTCGTGCGGGTCGAGGAGATGCGGCAGTCGGTGCGGATCATTCAGCAGTGCCTCGATCGGCTGCCCGACGGGCCCATCGTCGCGCGGTCGCCCAAGGTCCTTCGGGCCAAAGAAGGCATGGTCTACGGCTCGGTCGAGGCGCCTAAGGGCGAGCTCGGCTACTTCGTCGTCACCACCGAGAAGAGCACCAAACCCTATCGATGCCGGGTGCGGCCGCCGTCATTCATCAATCTGCAGGCGTTGCCCGCGATGGTCAAGGGCCATTTGGTGGCCGACATGGTCGCCGTCATCGGGACCCTGGACATCGTGCTCGGAGAAATTGACCGATGACTGATCCGGTGGTTCAGCTCGTTCTCCTCCCCGTGGTCAAACTGGTGGTGATTCTCACCGCTCTGCTGTTGATCGTTGCATATCTGACCCTGCTCGAACGCAAGGTCCTGGCCTACATGCAGGTCCGGCTCGGCCCCAACCGGGTCGGGCCCAAGGGGCTGTTCCAGCCCTTTGCCGATGTCTTCAAGCTCTTTGTCAAGGAAGACCTGGTGCCCGCGGGCGCCGAGAAGTTCGTCTTCATGCTGGCGCCCATTCTGATCTTCGTGCCGTCGTTCCTGGTGTGGTCGGTGATTCCCTTCGGAGAAACCTTCACCGCGTGGGGCGTGACCGTCGAGCCCTTCATCGCCGACATCAATGTCGCCGTCCTCTTCATTCTCGCCATCTCGTCCATCGGCGTCTACGGCATCATCCTCGGCGGCTGGGCGTCCAACAACAAGTTCTCGTTCATGGGAGGCCTGCGTTCGGCTGCTCAGATGATTTCCTACGAAGTGCCCATGGGCTTTGCGGTCGTGTCGGTGCTGCTCCTGGCGGGGACAATGTCCATGGTCGGCATCGTCGAATCGCAGCGCGATGCGCACCTGTGGTGGATTTTCCCCGGTCTGCTCGGCTTCGGCATCTACTTCGTCTGCGGGGTCGCCGAAACCAACCGCAATCCCTTCGACCTTCCCGAGGCGGAGGCCGAGCTCGTGGCCGGCTTCCACACCGAGTACTCGGGAATGAAGTTCGCCCTCTTCTATCTCGCCGAGTACATGAACATGCTCCTGATCTCCTCGCTGGCGGTGGTCTTTTTCTTCGGTGGCTGGCTGCCCCCGTTTCCCAATCTCCTGGCCGGTCTCTGGCAGCTGCCCTTTCTGGCATGGATCCCGCCGGTTCTGTGGTACTTCGCCAAGGTGATGTGCTTCATCTTTGTCTACATCTGGTTCCGCGGCACCTTCCCGCGCTATCGCTTTGATCAACTCATGGCGGTGGGTTGGAAGTGGTTGTTGCCGCTTTCTCTCGCCAACGTCCTGCTGGTCGGCATCGGCGTTCTGGTGTTCAGGGTCTGGGGATAGGGATGGGTTTTATGGACTTCCTCAGCAATCTGGTGCCCATCGAGCTCTTCCGCGGGATGGCGCTCACCGGCGGCTACTTCTTCCGTCACAAGGAAACCGTCCAGTATCCGGAAAAACGGGTGGAACCGGCGGACCGTTTTCGCGGGATGTTCGGCTACGACCTCGAGCGCTGCATCGACTGCAGCCTCTGCGCCAAGGCCTGCCCCATCGACATCATCTTCATCGAAGACCACGTCGAGGTGAACCCCGAAACCAAGAAGAAGAAGAAAATCATCGACCGCTACGACATCGACGTCAAGAGGTGCATGTTCTGCGGTCTCTGCGAGCTCGCCTGTCCCACCGAACCGCGCTCCATCTGGCTGACCACCAAGACGTATGAGACCGCCACCTATGAGCGCAACGAGGGCCTCTACTTCTTCAAGGAGCGGCTCGCCGATTGGCAGGGCGTCACTGCCTTCCCCGGCGTCAAGACACCGGCCGAAGGTCAGGACCCCGCCGATCCCCTCGGCAAGAAACCGAAAACCTCCGAACCCGAAACCGAGAAAGAATAGGAGCAGCGAAGGATGGACTTCCTCATCACCAACTTCGCCGAGATCCTCTTCTATGTCTTTGCCGTCCTGACAGTGGCGGGGGGCATCGGGGTGCTGGCCTTCAAGAGCCCGATTCACGCCGCGCTCTCCCTGCTCTTCAGCTTCATCATGGTGGCGGCACTCTTTCTGCTGCGCCACGCGGAGCTCCTGGCTGCGGTGCAGGTGCTGGTCTACGGCGGCGGAATCATGGTCCTCTTTCTCTTCGTCATCATGTTGGTCAACGTCAAGGATTTGAAGCTCGAGCAGGTCTTTCTCTCGGGCATCGCGCCGCTGGCCATCATCGGCGGAGTCCTCCTCGGGGTGCTCATCGCTTTCGGACTGGTCTTCGGAGTGCTGGCCTCAGGCCACGGCGACGGGACCGCCCTGCGGTCGGTGGATGGTGACGAGATCGGCAACATCGAGGCGGTCGGCGCCGTCCTCTACACCAAATACCTGGTGCCCTTCGAGGTGGTCTCGGTGGTGCTCCTGGTTGCCATGATCGGCGCCATCGTCTTCGGCAGGCGATCGGCCGGCCTCGAGGGAGCCGGGGGAGGGGGGGGCAAGACATCATGATTGACGCCACCCACTACGTTGCGCTGTCGCTCATCCTCTTTTGCCTCGGGCTGGTGGGAGTGATGATGCGGCGCAACTTCATCACGGTCCTCATGTCGTTGGAGCTCATGTTCAACGCGGTCAACCTCAATCTCATCGCTTTCAGCTTCCGGCTGTCGGATCTGGCGGGCCAGGTGCTGGCGATCTTCGTCATCACGGTGGCTGCCGCCGAGGCCGCCATCGGGCTCGGCCTCATCATCGCGCTGGTTCGGCTCAAGGACACGGTCGCCCTCGACGAGGCCGACGTGATGCGGGGTTGACGATATGAAGCTCTACGACTTCATCTGGCTCGTCCCCCTCTTCCCGCTCATGGGCGCGGTCTTCAACGGGTTGGTCTCCAATCGTCGGGGCCTGTCGAAGAAGACCACTCAGACGGTGGCCCTCCTCGGCG
>Ga0316193_10003679_pt1 | contig 11121 bp, 8 predicted proteins | sample MerIslsedime2_MG_FD_207735 | JGI IMG/M metagenome (GOLD analysis project Ga0316193, IMG submission 207735) | Coastal sediment microbial communities from Maine, United States - Merrow Island sediment 2 | ecosystem: Environmental > Aquatic > Marine > Coastal > Sediment | place: USA: Maine... | reverse complement strand
CAGTGCGGGTTACCAGGGGCTTGATATAAAGGCGAATTCCAACTCGCCGGGACAGGTCACCGATTTTATTGACCAGCATGGCGACAGTTTTGACGATGCGGTATTTTCGGCCAGCTGGAGTCATGACTCGCGCGACAGCATTCTGTTTGCCGAAAAGGGGGGGCTGCAGCGCCTCTCGCTGGAGACAACGACACCTGGTTCCGGGCTGGAATACTACAAGCTTACCTATCAGCAGCAGCGTTTTATCCCCCTGACGCGGGAACTGATACTCGGCTTGAAAGGCAATCTGGGTTACGGGGACGGTTTTGGCGACTATCAACAATTACCCTTCTTTGAGAACTTTTATGCCGGTGGTGTGCGTTCGATACGTGGCTATGAAGACAATACCCTGGGTCCGCGGGATTCTGATGGTGACCCGATAGGCGGTGCATTTCTGACGGTGTTTAATGCGGAAGTGATTTTTCCGGTACCGTTTGTCGATGATGCCCAGGGTGTGCGCCTGAGTGCCTTTTTTGATATTGGCAATGTCTATGAAGACTATAACAGTTTCGATGCCGGTGACTTGAGATATTCTGTAGGTCTGGCAGGATTGTGGGTGTCACCGATGGGTCCTATTTCGATAAGCCTGGGCTTTCCGCTGAACGCAGAGAGTGATGACGATGAACAGCCGTTTCAGTTTACTATAGGAACATTTTTCTGATGAACGTGAGCAATACTGGAGAACTGGTTATGAAAAGATCTACTGCAAGGTTTTTTGTGATGGGACTGATGGTGCTGCTGTCCATGTGTTCCCGGGTGGTACTGGCAGAAGCGAAGATCGGTTTTGTCGACACTGTCAAGTTGATGGAGTCAGCGCCCCAGGCAAAATCGGCTCAAAGCAAGATTGAGTCCGAGTTTGCTCCCCGGGAGAAGGAACTGGTCGCGCTGCAGCGTGAAATAAAGAAACTGGAGGATGACCTGACACGTGAAGGCGCGGTCATGAGCGAGTCGGAACGCACCAAGCTGGAAAGGGATATCCTTGCCAAACGGCGCGATATGAAACGCACCCAGGACGAGTTTCGTGATGACCTGAATATCAGGCGTAATGAAGTGCTCGCGAAATTGCAGAAGGATATGTATACGGCGGTTGTATCGCTGGCGAAGGAGGAGAAATTTGATCTGATTCTTAGCCAGGGTGTTGTGTATTCGAGTAACAAGATCGACATCACTGACAGCGTTCTTAAAAAGCTCAAGGCCAAATAACAGTTTAACGAACTGGCTATCCTCTCCCGGATTGCAACTGGGCAGTCTGCTATGTCGCTGACACTGGGTGAACTTGCCGGGCACATCAGGGGTGAATTGCAAAAAGGTGATCCGGATTGCCGGATTGCTGCGGTGGCAACATTGCAGCATGCAGGTGCCGGGGATATCAGTTTTCTGGCAAACCCGGGATACAAAAAATATCTGTATGCGACCCGCGCGTCAGCGGTGATCCTGGGCCAGGACGATGCCGCGGATTGTCCGGTAGCGGCTATTGTTTCAGCCAACCCGTACGCAAGCTATGCGCGTGCTGCTGCCCTGATTGCGCCCGCGGCCAGGAGCGGCAGCGGTGTGCATCCTGCGGCGGTTCTGGATGCGGACTGCGACGTGCACGATACGGCATGGATCGGACCTCACTGCATTGTCGAGAAGGGTGCAGTTATCCAGGCCGGTGTACAACTCGCTGGCGGATGTTTTATCGGAACGGGCAGTGTTATCGGTGCTGACAGCAAGCTGTCTGCGAACGTGGTTGTCTGTCACCATGTCACCATTGGCGAGCGGGTCAATATATTACCCGGAGCGGTTATCGGCAGTGATGGTTTTGGCCTGGCAAACGAGGACGGGCGCTGGCTGAATGTTCCCCAGCTTGGCAGTGTCAGGGTGGGGAATGATGTCGAGATAGGAGCAAATACCACCATTGATCGCGGTGCCCTTGATGATACGGTGCTGGAAGAGGGCGTCAGGCTGGATAACCAGATACAGGTTGCACACAATGTTTACATTGGTGCGCATACCGCCATCGCCGGGTGCGTGGGGATTTCAGGGAGTGCACGCATCGGGAAATACTGCATGATAGGTGGCGGTGCGGGCATTGTCGGACATCTTGAGATCGCCGACCACGTTATAGTTACCGGCATGACGATGGTGACCAGGTCAATTACCAAACCGGGTGTGTATTCATCAGGTGTCCCGGCGCAGGAAAATGATGCCTGGAACAAAACCTGTGCGCGTTTGCGGCAGCTGGACAAGCTGGCGCGCAGGGTGCGTGCGCTGGAACGTTCGCTTGCTGCAGCAAGGAAACACGGGGATGAATAGCAAACCTGTTTGTTGACACTTTTAATGCCACCGGCAGCAAGATTTTTTACCAAAGTCTACTTGGATCTATGATCATGGATATACAGCAAATTCTGCAACACCTGCCGCATCGGTATCCTTTCCTGTTGATTGACCGGGTGACCGAGTTCACTGCGGGTGAGTCGCTGGTGGGTTACAAGAACGTCACCTATAACGAACCTTTTTTCCTGGGGCATTTCCCGGAACGGCCGGTCATGCCGGGTGTGCTGATACTGGAAGCCATGGCCCAGGCGACCGGGCTGCTGGCATTCAGAACGGTCGAGCGCGGTGCCAGGCGGGAGAGCCTGTATTTTCTCGTCGGTATAGACAAGGCGCGTTTCAAGCGCCCGGTGGAACCGGGTGATCAACTGGTGCTGCGGGCGAATCTGCTGCGTGCCAGACGCGGTATCTGGGTGTTTGCCTGTGAGTCCAGTGTCGATGGCAAGGTCGTGGCTACCGCCGAAATCATGTGTACGGAACAGGATATCAATACTTGATCCATACGACGGCCATTATTGATCCCGGTGCAGAGATTGCTGGCGACGCAAGTGTTGGAGCGTATGCTGTTATTGGTTCCGATGTGGTTGTCGGGGCGGGTACTGAAATAGGACCGCATGTTGTCATCAATGGCCCGACCCGCATTGGCAGGGAAAACAGGATTTTTCAGTTTGCCTCCATCGGTGATGAACCACAGGACAAGAAGTATGCAGGCGAGCCAACGCGCCTGGAAATCGGTGACCGTAATACCATTCGTGAATTTGTCACTATCAACAGGGGGACTGTGCAGGACGAGGGGGTTACCACCCTTGGCGATGACAACTGGATCATGGCCTATGTACATATTGCCCATGATTGCAGGATAGGAAACGGCACGGTCTTCGCGAACAATGCCTCGCTGGCCGGCCATGTCACCATTGGTGACAACGTCATTCTTGGCGGTTTTACACTGGTGCACCAGTTTTGTTCAATTGGTGCCTATTCACTGACGGCGTACGGCAGCGGCATCAGTCTGAATGTTCCTCCCTATGTGACGGTCGGCGGAAGTCCTGCGCGCGCACACGGCCTGAACATGGAAGGTCTGCGTCGCCGCGGGGTTCCCGAGGCAACGCGCAGAATACTCAAGCAGTCCTACAAGACCCTCTATCGTGAAAAGCGCTCCCTGCAGGAGGCTGTTGTAATCCTCCGGGACAGGGCAAAAGACTGTCCCGAGCTGGAATTGCTCGTCACCTTCCTGGAACAGCAAACACACGGCATCGTCAGGTAACCGTGCCCGGTTTGCATCCACTCCATGTCGGCATCATCGCCGGTGAGGCATCCGGCGACAATCTCGGGGCAGCCTTGATACATGCTATACGAAAACAGGAACCGGACGCGGTGTTTGAGGGTGTGGCAGGCCCACGCATGCAAGCCGCCGGTTGTTTCAGCCTCTACCCTATGGAAAACCTGTCTGTCATGGGGCTGGTGGAAGTACTGAAGCACCTGCCGAAACTGCTGTCCATGCGGCGTGACTTGCGTCGTCATTTTCTGGAAACCCCGCCGGATATTTTCATTGGTATCGATGCCCCCGATTTCAACCTGTCCCTGGAAAGAAGTCTGAAACGTGCAGGTATCAGGACGCTGCATTACGTCAGTCCGTCAGTCTGGGCATGGCGGCAGTACCGGGTACGCAAGATTGCCGCCAGTGTGGATTGCATGCTCACCCTGTTTCCCTTTGAGGAACGGTATTACGAGCAGCAGCAGGTGCCGGCGCGCTTTGTCGGTCATCCACTGGCGGACCTGATTACTGACGCTGTCGATCCGTTGCCGGCGCGCGCGCATCTGGGTATCGATCACCAGGGACCTTTGGTCGCCTTGTTGCCGGGCAGTCGTGTCGGTGAGGTGAAACGGCTGGCCGGGGATTTCCTGCTTGCCGCAAGCTGGTGTCATGAGCGTCGCAGTGATATCCGGTTTGTTGTTCCCCTTGCCAATAATGCCTGTCGCAGCGTGTTCGAAGCTGCATTGGCTGCAGTTAACAGCCGGCTGCCCGTTACGCAGCTGCATGGCCAGGCGCTGGAAGCCATGGCGGCTGCCAATGCAGTACTGATGGCTTCCGGGACGGCGACGCTTGAGTGCATGCTGCTCAAACGGCCCATGGTCGTGGCCTATCGACTGTCGCCATTGACCTACCAGCTGGCCCGTTTGCTGGTGAATACCCCGTATTACTCGCTGCCCAACCTGCTGGCAGACCGGCCGCTGGTAAAGGAATTCATTCAGGATGATGTTACCCCGGAGGCGCTTGGTGGTGAAATACTGCGGTTGCTCAATGACCCTGCGCATGCACAGGAACTGACGACAGTGTTCGCACAACTACACGATGAATTGCGCCGGGACGCCAGCCGCATTGCAGCAGATGCCGTGTTTGAAATTGCCGGCAGGAGCTAGTACTCCTTCAAGATGATATTGCCGAAGGGTTGGCCTGTCAGCGTCCATGGCTACGTTGCGCCTCCTGGAAAGTACTATTGCCATTCCCGGCGAGGCGCGCCTTGCCCTGAACACTGACAGGCCAACTGAACACGGCAATATCATCTTGAAGGAGTACCAGAGGATATCTATTCTTGCGGGAGCGCCGTCCCCGGCGCTAATCGCGGCGAGGGCGCCGCGCCTGCAACAAGTATTTATGCAATGATTATGCACAACGAGTTGATTATTCCCGCCGGGCTGGTTGCCGGTGTTGACGAGGCCGGTCGGGGGCCGCTGGCCGGCCCGGTTGTCGCCGGGGCGGTGATACTTGATCCACAAAATCCGATAGACGGGCTGAAAGATTCAAAACGCCTGACTGCCTTGCGTCGTGATGTGCTCTATGCCGAGATCCAGGAGAAGGCACTGGCATGGGCTGTCGGGCGTGCGGATGTCGGGGAGATTGACCGGTTAAACATTCTGCAGGCAACCATGCTGGCGATGCAGCGTGCCGTCGCAGCCCTGCAGCCGGCAGCCGAATATGCGCTGATCGACGGGAACCGCTGTCCCGAGCTTGCCTGTCCCGCAGAGGCGATCGTCAAGGGTGACAGCCGGGTGGCGGCGATCAGTGCCGCTTCGATCATGGCCAAGGTGACGCGCGACCGGGAAATGCTGTTGCTCGATGTCATGTACCCGGGGTACGGACTTGCGCAGCACAAGGGTTATCCGAGCAAGGCGCATATTCTGGCACTGGAAAATCTGGGTGCGTCGCCGGTCCACCGGCGTTCCTATGCGCCGGTGAGAAGAATAATGGCACGGCAGGGATGCTTGCCTCAGGCGTAGACGGCGACGGTTTCCAGTGACTTGTCGTAGTAGGTGACCTTGTTGCGACCCCACAGCTTGCTCTGGTAAACGGCGACGTCTGCCTTGTCGAGTACGTCCCCCGCATCTTCCACGCAATCCGGGAAGCTGGCTATACCGATGCTGACGGTGCTGGAGATGCGTACACCTTTCATATCAAATGATGTGTTATGAATGGCGGTGCGGATTCGCTCGGCAGCTGTTTGGGCATGCTCGGTACCGGTGTGCGACATCAAGATAACAAATTCATCACCACCGTAGCGGGCCACTACGTCCGCTGTCCTGACGCAATCCCTGATGGATTGCGCAATGGTCTTGAGAAGACGACTGCCGGCTGTGTGTCCATGTCGATCATTTATGCCTTTCAGGCAGTCAACATCGATCATGATGACGGTAAAGGGTTGCGCATGACGCATTACCCGTGCGATTTCCTTCTCCAGAACAAGATTGAAGGCCCGCATGTTCAGCAGACCTGTCAGGTCATCTGTCTGTGACAGCAGGGTGATACGCTGCTTTGCCTGCAGCACGTCGGCGGCGAGCATGGAAGTGACATAGGCCACCAGCAGGAAGGGCGAGAAGTTCGCCATCAAGGTGGTAAAGGTTTGCGCTGCGAACAGCCTGTCGGCATAGGCAATGTGGCCCATGTACAGGTAGCAGCATGCAATGAGTGCGACTTCCAGCATTGTCATTATCCTGCCCAGGGTGATGGCACAGGCGATGATCACCAGCAGGTACAGATTCAGTAAGGGACTGTCGACCTTGCCGGTATACCAGAGAGCGGCGGTGATGAAGCCGATCATTGCCCATGTTTCCACTGCCAGTTTCAGACGGGATTCGCGGGCATGAAAGTTCAGATAACGAAACAGCAGTACGAAGCCTGCATAGCTGACCATGGTAAGGATCAGGCCATCAGCCTTATCGACAGGCTGTGTCGGTATGAAAAAGTACAGTATGACCAGGATCAGCAGCAGCCAGTGCAGTTCGGCCATGCTGCGCGAAAAACCCTGCAGTTCTTCCTTCTCGTATGTCGAGGTGATCAAGGGTGTTATTGAACGCGGCATTCCCTGTCCTGCAGGTGATGAATTCTGTGACTGGCTTAACCGTCATATCGACCACGAAGTCCTGTTATTTAGGCGGCCAAAGTGACAGAATCCCGTTGCCGGGGCGGCCGTGGACGACGCTGGCCGGCAGAGTTGACGACAGCCGCAGTCAGGCCGTCTCTGTATGCGGTTATCTGGTTGAATACAGTCAATAAATACATAAAGAAATCGTAGTTATCTCGATTGTTTATAATAGATGGATTCGGGCTTGAACCCTGCCTGAGAAAACCGGAAACTTTCTTCATGTGCCCTGCCTTTGTTCATCTGCATGTCCACACCGAATATTCGCTGGTAAACGGTACCGTCCGGGTCAAGCCGCTGGTAAAAAGTGTTGCCGAGGCCGGCATGCCAGCGGTTGCCGTCACCGATCAAAGCAACATGTTTTCCATGGTGAAGTTCTATCGTGCGGCCATGGCCCAGGGTGTCAAGCCCATTATCGGTGTCGATCTCTGGGTGGCAGACAGGTCCGGCAGCAAATCACCCGCGCGGCTGGTGTTGCTTTGCAAGACGCATGACGGCTACCTCAATCTCACCCGCCTGGTGTCACGTTCCTATACAGAAGGACAACACCGTGGCATCCCGGTGCTGGAGCGTGACTGGCTTGCAGGGCAGACCACCGGACTGGTTGCACTGTCCGGTGGACGCAGCGGTGATGTTGGCCAGGCATTGCTGGCAAACAAGAACGCACTTGCCGCTGAACGACTGGATGACTGGCAGCGAATTTTTCCGGACAGCTTTTACCTGGAATTGCAGCGCACCGGTCGACCGGGAGAAGAGGCGTATCTGCACAAGGCTGTCAATCTCGCTGGCCTGAAAAGTGTTCCGGTCGTGGCCAGCAATGATGTGCATTTCCTGAAGGCCAGTGACTTTGATGCCCATGAAGCACGCGTCTGCATCAATGAAGGCCGCACCCTGGATGATCCGCGCCGTTCGAAAGAGTTCACCGAACAACAGTACCTGCGCTCTGCCGCAGAAATGCAGGCACTGTTCAGTGATATCCCGGAAGCGCTGGAAAATACCGTGGAGATCGCCAAGCGCTGTAACCTGGAACTGGAACTGGGCAAGAATTACCTGCCTGATTTTCCGGTACCGGAAGGCATGGACATGGCCGGTTACTTCAAGCAGCAGGCCGAGAAGGGACTGGAACAGCGCTTTTTGAAAATACTTGACCCGGGCAGCGTGGATAATGAAGCCGTCCGGCAGCGCTATCGCGAGCGGCTTGATACCGAGGTCCGGGTCATACTGGAGATGGGTTTCCCCGGCTACTTCCTGATTGTGGCCGATTTTATTATCTGGGCAAAGGCCAATGGCATTCCTGTCGGGCCCGGCCGTGGTTCCGGTGCGGGTTCGCTGGTGGCCTATGCCCTGACGATTACCGATCTTGATCCGCTTCGCTATGACCTGCTGTTTGAGCGCTTTCTGAATCCGGAACGCGTCTCCATGCCGGACTTCGATGTCGATTTCTGCATGGAAGGCCGGGACCGGGTTATCGAGTATGTGGCGGAGCGTTACGGCCGCGACAAGGTCTCCCAGATCATCACCTATGGTTCCATGGCGGCCAAGGCGGTTGTCCGTGATGTAGGGCGCGTGCTTGGGCATCCCTATGGCTTTGTCGACCGGATCGCAAAACTGATTCCGTTCGAGATTGGCATAACGCTCGACAAGGCGCTGAACCAGGAACCGGCCTTCAGCGAATTGTATGACGCCGATGAAGATGTGCGCACCCTGGTCGACCTGGCCCGTTCACTGGAGGGCCTGGCGAGGAATGCCGGCAAACATGCCGGTGGCGTTGTGATTGCACCGTCACGGCTAACGGATTTCACCCCGCTGTACTGCGAGCAGGGTGGCGGTGCGCTGGTCAGTCAGTTCGACAAGGATGATGTGGAAGCCGTTGGCCTGGTGAAGTTCGACTTTCTCGGCTTGCGCACACTGACCATCATTGACTGGGCACTGAAGACCGTCAATGCCAGGCAGGCAGAGAACGGCAAGCCACTGGTCGACATCGAAGCCATTCCGCTGACTGACAGGGCGGCATTTGATTTGTTGCGGGCTGCGGCAACGACCGCGGTATTCCAGCTGGAATCAAGCGGCATGAAAGACCTGATTCGTCGCCTGCGCCCGGATACTTTTGAAGATATCGTGGCGCTGGTCGCCCTGTTTCGTCCGGGACCGCTGCAGTCCGGGATGGTCGATGACTTTATTGCACGCAAACACGGTGCGCAAATCAAATACCCGCACCCCGATCTGGAACCCATCCTGAAGCCGACCTATGGCATTATCCTGTACCAGGAACAGGTGATGCAGATTGCGCAGGTACTGGCCGGTTATACACTGGGCGGTGCCGACATGTTGCGGCGTGCCATGGGCAAGAAGAAGCCGGAAGAAATGGCGAAGCAGCGCTCGATCTTTCTTGAGGGCGCGAAACAGCGGGATGTTGATGAGACGGTGGCCGCCGGCATCTTCGACCTGATGGAAAAATTTGCCGGTTATGGTTTTAACAAGAGCCATTCGGCGGCCTATGCACTGGTGTCTTACCAGACGGCCTGGTTAAAGGCACACTACCCGGCGGCATTTATGGCGGCGGTTATGTCGGCAGACATGGACAATACCGACAAGATCGTACACCTGATTGCCGAATGCGGGGATATGAACCTGAAGGTGGTGCCGCCCGATGTCAACCAGTCGCAGTATCATTTCACCGCTATAGCAGAAGACACTATTGTTTATGGCCTGGGCGCGATCAAGGGCGTCGGGCAGGCGGCGATAGATGGCATGCTCGCGGAGCGCCAGCAAGGGGGAGGGTTCGCCGATCTGTTTGACCTGTGCCGGCGTGTGGATTTGCGCAAGGTGAACCGGCGAGTGTTTGACGCCCTGATCCGTGCCGGTGCGCTGGATACCATGGGTGACACCCGTGCTTCCCAGCTGGCAAACCTTGACAAGGCGCTGAAAATGGCCGAGCAGCATTCCCGTAATCTCGATACCGGACAGAATGATTTGTTCGGTGACCCGGAGTCAGCAGCGCCGCTGCCGGTTGAGAAGCAGGTGTTGCCGGAATGGGAGGAAGAGCAAAGACTGCAGGGTGAAATGGATGCGCTCGGGCTTTACCTGACGGGCCATCCGATTGCCCGCTATGAAGCAGAGCTGGTCAATATCACCAGTGGCAAACTGGCGGAGATGGCCGCCCTCTGTACAGCAACGCCGGCATCGAACCAGGACGCGAACAAGGAGCGCAAGGGGCGGCCCGGCGCCGATGAACGTGCCGTGACGATTGCCGGGCTGGTCATGAGTATGCGTGTTATCAAGACCATGCGTGGTGGCAAGATTGCATTCCTGACGCTGGATGATCGCACCGCAAGGCTTGATGTGCGCGTGTTTCCGGATGTCTATGAAAAGTACCAGGCCATGCTCGGGAAGAACAAGGTACTGGTGGTTCAGGGAGGACTCGGGCTGGATGATTTTACCGGTGGTCACCAGGTGACCGCGCAAAGTATTTATGACATCAACCAGGCGCGTGCACTGTTTGCGCGGCGACTCGTGGTCGGTGTTGAGTCCAGTCAGGCCGGTAATGGCTTTGTCGGCAGCCTGGCTGATATTTTACAGCCCTTCAGGGAAGGGCACTGCCGGGTCTGTATCGATTATACGGGTGGCGAGGCCCGGGCAAGGGTGGCGCTGGGTGATGAATGGACGGTATACCCGACCGACGAATTATTGCACCGGCTGCGTGACCTTGCTGGCAAGGACAGTGTGCAGGTTGAATACGTATAGAGGGGCAGGGTGAATTGCGCCCGGGTCCTGCATGTTCTGCAAGATGTACCGCCATTCCGATGCCTGTTTTCCTGCTGCTTCTGGCCGCTGGCACTTGTTTAAGCATCACGGAAACGGTACCTTAGCTGCATAAAATATCCCTGTGGAATTTCCGATGAACCTTAATTTTCTGGAATTTGAACAACCCATTGCCGAGCTTGAGGCAAAGATTGATGAACTGAACTATGTCAGTGATGACGCAGACATCAATATCTCGGATGAAATAAAGAAACTGAAAGAGAAGAGCCGCGCACTGACAGAATCGATTTTCTCGAATCTGACTCCCTGGCAGGTTTCCCAGCTGGCGCGTCATCCACAACGACCCTATACACTGGATTACATTATCCGGATCTTCACCGACTTCGAGGAACTGCACGGGGACCGGCATTACGGTGATGATAATGCCATTATCGGTGGTGTTGCCCGCCTGAATGATCAGCCGGTCATGGTTATCGGTCAGCAGAAGGGACGGGATATCAAGGAGAAGCTGCTGCGCAATTTCGGTATGCCGCGACCCGAGGGGTATCGCAAGGCCCTGCGTCTGATGGAGATGGCGGAGCGCTTCAAA
>Ga0316193_10003678_pt1 | contig 11123 bp, 8 predicted proteins | sample MerIslsedime2_MG_FD_207735 | JGI IMG/M metagenome (GOLD analysis project Ga0316193, IMG submission 207735) | Coastal sediment microbial communities from Maine, United States - Merrow Island sediment 2 | ecosystem: Environmental > Aquatic > Marine > Coastal > Sediment | place: USA: Maine... | reverse complement strand
GAATGTGCTTTGAATGACTGGCTTTACAGTGCCGCTTTCAAGCAGTGGCCACACGAACTCTCGCAGTGATGCCGCAATTTTGCCCTTCGCTTCGGGTGGGCGTGCACGCAGCGTCGACCCGGTTACTGTCAGCCGTTTGCTTAATACCAGGCCAAGATTAAGGGTGCCTTTGGCACCGCCCAATATACCGATTACGACCAGCCGACCTTCAGTCGCCAATAGTTTAATGTTCTGCTCCAGGTAGCTGCCGCCGACGATATCGAAAATCACGTCAATGCCCTGATTTTCAGTGAGCGGCTTTAGTGCTGCGAGGAAATCGGCTTCATGGTAGTTGATGGCATGCGTTGCGCCCAGTGATTCGCACAGCTGCACTTTGTCGGCATTGCCAGCGGTAGCATAAACTTCGGCGCCCATTGCTTTACCAAGCTGGATTGCCGTGGTGCCGATGCCGCTGGCACCGCCATGAACTAGCAGGCGTTCGCCTTTCGTGAGCTGACCCAGGTCAAACACGTTGGTCCACACCGTAAAAAAAGTTTCAGGAATCGCCGCAGCTTCAAGCAGTGTTAGTCCCGCCGGGGCAGGGAGGCACTGAATCGAAGGCACCGTGCAGTATTCAGCGTAACCGCCGCCAGCGAGCAATGCGCAAACTCGATCGCCTGTGTTGAAGGACGTGACCTCGCTGCCAATGGCCGCGACAGTGCCGGCTACTTCCAGGCCGGGTAGTTCGGACGCGCCGGGTGGCGGCGGATATAGCCCGCGTCGTTGCAGGCAGTCGGGTCGATTAACGCCAGCGGCAGCCACGCGAATCAGTAGCTCATCTGCCTTGGGGACCGGTGTGTCTGCTTCAACCAACTGCAGTACATCGGGTGCACCCGCTTCCCGAATGGCAACAGCCCGCATGCGGCTTGGGACGGGCAATGCTTCTGCTGATGAGTCTGTCATTGAATGGCTTCGTATAGAGTCAGGATAGGTTTGGTGCAACAGAGTATAAACCAGCATCACAGTGTGGCTTCGCCGTACTGCATGCTAGCAGCCACCCCCGGATGACTAATCTCATTGACAAGCAGAAGGCGTATGTTAGCGTCAATAGCGATTTCAGCGAGTCGCCATACATCTTAAGGCTTATCAAACCACTTCTAATGAGCGAAAGAATCATACATTTTTCAAAGGCCGGTGAGCGTCCCGCCTCCGTGCAGGATCAGTTCCAGCGGCCACTGCGCGATTTGCGTATCTCAGTTATGGATCGCTGTAATTTCCGCTGCCCATACTGCATGCCCGAAGACAAATATCACAAGGACTTCCAGTTTTTAAACAGTGATGAACGTCTTTCATTTGATGAGATCGTTCGTGTAGCAAGAATATTTGCTGGCCTCGGTGTGCACAAACTTCGCATAACAGGCGGTGAACCGCTCTTGCGAGCCAATTTGCCGGAACTGATTGCCGAGTTGTCGTTGATTGAGAAGATTGACGATATAGCCCTGACCACGAACGGCATATTGCTGGCTCAACACGCTGCAGCGCTGAAAGCTGCAGGCCTGGACCGTGTGACCGTCAGCCTGGATTCGCTGGACAACGATGTGTTCCGCGCGATGAGCGGCGGGCGCGGAAGTGTGAGCAGGGTGCTTGAGGGTATACATGAGGCTGAACTGGCGGGGCTAAATCCGGTAAAAGTTAACAGCGTAGTTCGCCGTGGCATAAATGATGCGACTGTGCTGGAACTGGTTGAGAAATTTCGTGGCAGTGGGACGATTATGCGTTTCATCGAGTACATGGATGTAGGTACGATCAACCACTGGCAGCCATCAGATACGGTTCCCGCCAGGGAATTAGTCGAGATGATCAATGCGCGCTGGCCCATTACCCCGGCAGAAAGTAATTATCATGGTGAAGTCGCGAACCGCTATGTGTTCGCAGATGGCCAGGGTGAAATTGGCTTCATTACATCAGTTACCGAGCCATTTTGCGGGTCATGCACGCGGGCGCGTTTGTCATCGGATGGCAAGTTGTATACCTGCCTGTTTGCGTCGGCAGGAACCGATTTGAGAACGCCGTTACGTTCCGGTGCCAGTGATGAAGAACTGGCTGAGTTCGTCAGCGATGTCTGGCTGCGGCGTGATGATCGCTACAGCGAATTGCGGGCACGGAATGCGGCACCTACCGACAAGGTAGAAATGTATTACATAGGTGGCTGATCAAATTTGCCGATATGGACGCTGGCCCATCAGCCTGAGGTCATCGTGATTGAGAACGGGGAGTGACAATGCAGGGCCTGATGATGCATTCGCCGTTGACCATTACCTCCATCATGCGTTTTGCAGAGGTGAACCATGGTCGCCGTGAAATTGTTTCCGTTACAGCTGACCAGCCACGCTATCGCTATACCTACGCAGAGGCCTTTGGTCGTGCGCGCCAATTGGCAAATGCGCTCGGTCGGCTGGGCATGACGGTAGGGGATCGTGTCGCAACGCTGGCCTGGAACGACCATCGGCATTTCGAACTGTATTACGCGATATCGTGTTCCGGGGGCGTATGCCACACGGTAAATCCGCGCCTGTTCCCGGAACAGATTGCATACATCATTAATCATGCTGCGGATCGCTTGATATTTGTCGATCCGATGTTTTTGCCCCTGCTTGAAAGTTTGCAGTCACAACTTTCTCTGGTGGAAGTAATTGTGGTTTTGACGGGCAGGGCGCATATGCCCGAGACGACATTGCCCAATGTTAAGTGCTACGAAGAACTGCTGGAAATCGAGAGCGATCTCTACGCATGGCCCGATCTGGATGAAAACACGGCCAGCGCCCTGTGTTACACCTCCGGTACTACCGGTAATCCCAAAGGTGTGCTTTTTAGTCACCGATCAACGGTATTACATACCTACGGTATTAGCCTGCCTGATGTGATGAATCTGGGTGCGCTTGACTGCGTGATGCCGCTGGTGCCGATGTTTCATGTAAATGCATGGGGGACGCCTTATGCGTTGCCTATGGTAGGAGCGAAACTTGTTTTGCCCGGTCCGAAAATGGCAGACGGAGAGGTTCTGCAGGACCTTATAGAAAGTGAGCAGGTCAATTATTCGCTGGGAGTGCCGACCGTATGGCTCGCGCTGCTAACTTACCTGGAGCAGGCAGGCAAAACCGTGCGCAGCCTGCAACGCATTTGTGTCGGCGGTGCAGCCTGCCCGGCCTCGGTTATTGATGATTTTCTCGACAGGCATGAGGTCGTTGTGGAGCATGCATGGGGGATGACGGAGATGAGTCCGGTCGGTGTATACAATTCTCCCAAATCCGGGCGAGACAAACTGTCTGCTGAAAAATTGCGGGCGGTGCAATTGCGCCAGGGGCGCGGTGTGTTTGGTGTGGAGATGAAAATTGTTGATGCAGAGAATAACGAATTACCCTGGGATGGAGAGGCATTCGGCGCGCTCAAGGTGCGCGGGCCCTGGGTCTGCAGCGGCTATTTTAAGGGCGAGGAAGCCATGCTTGATGCCGATGGCTGGTTCGATACGGGGGACGTTGCGACCATCGATCCGGAAGGGAGCATGCACATTACAGATCGCACTAAAGACGTTATCAAGTCAGGTGGCGAGTGGATAAGTTCGATCCAACTGGAAAATACCGCGGTAGATCACCCCGATGTGGCCGAGGCTGCTGCCATCGCTATCGGGCACGCTAAGTGGGGTGAGCGCCCTTTGTTGGTCGTTGTCCTGCACGACAAAGCATCGCTTGAGCGCATGGATATATTGGCATGGTTCGAGGGTAAGGTTGCAAGCTGGTGTGTTCCCGACGATGTAGTATTTGTCGAGGAGTTGCCCCACACTGCAACCGGTAAAATCAAAAAAAACGAGTTGCGGGAGCAGTTTCGCGATCATAGTTGGCCTGAATAAGATCAGCTATTAGCCCGGTAAATATGGACCATTCTGGTCAGTAATAAGAAATAGCGGATGAATAAAAAGCCAGCAATAGATGCGCTGATTCGCCAGATGCATGAGCTACTGGGTAGGGAAGGTGTGCTTACCGGCGATGCGGTTAGCAGTCGCAGTGCGGGTATCTGGCGCGAAGACAGTATTGCTGCAGCAGCTATCTTGCGGCCTGCGAGTACCAGCGAAGTCGCCGCAGCACTGCAAGCCTGTCACGCTGTAAATCAAACTGTAGTCACACATGGCGGGCTAACCGGGCTTGCCGAAGGGGCTATTGCCAGTGCGAATGACGTCGTATTGTCCACCGAACGGCTGAACGGTATTGAGGCTATCAATGTTACAGACCGAACGATGCGGGTACAGGCCGGGGTGACACTGCAAAAGGCGCAGGAAGCGGCGGCCGCCGAAGGATTGATGCTGGGGCTCGACCTTGGTGCGCGCGGCAGTTGCACGATAGGCGGTAACGTGGCGACGAATGCAGGGGGGCACCAGGTAATTCGCTACGGTATGACCCGCGATGCGGTGCTGGGCGTTGAAGCGGTGCTGGCGGATGGAACCGTGGTCTCATCGCTCAATGAAATGCTGAAAAACAACGCCGGTTATGATCTCAAACAATTGTTCATCGGCACTGAGGGAACGCTGGGTGTCGTTACCCGGGTGATCTTGCGGTTACGCCCCGCGTGGCGCAGTCAGGAAACGGCATTGCTGGCCTGTAAAAAATTTAGCGACGTCACGGCACTGCTTAACCTGCTGGATGAGCATCTGAGCGGCACTCTGAGTGCATTCGAATTGTTTTGGCAAAACTACTATGAACTGGTTGCGGCAAACAATCCGCCGCTCGATCCGGGTTATCCCTTTTACGTTCTGGTGGAAGCACTGGGCGGTGCTCCAGACAGTGACCGTGATCGCTTCATTGATGCCATCACCGTGGCCAGCGAGCGGGGCCTGGTGGCCGATGCAGTGCTGTGCAAATCCGGTAATGAGCGGCAGTCGCTCTGGGACTTGCGCGACAGCGTCGAAAAAACGCTGCAGTTTGGACGGGCTTTTGTATTTGATGTGAGTCTTCGCCTTTCCCTGATGGACGACTATGTTAACGAGGTGATTGCCCGGCTGGATGCAGAGTTTGCCGGTCAGCGGACCTGGGTGTTCGGTCATGCAGGTGATGGCAATTTGCATTTCGTGGTAGCGCCTGGTGAGGATGGCAGGGCTGACCCGTTGCAACAGCGTTTGCGCGTTGAACGAGCAGTCTATGAGCCTCTGCAGGTATTGCGTGGGTCCATCTCCGGCGAACACGGTATCGGTTTGGAAAAAAAGCCCTGGTTAGCGATAAGCCGCAACGAGGAAGAGCTTGAACTTATGCGACGACTTAAAAATATGTTTGATCCAAATAGAATACTGAATCCGGGAAGGGTTTTTGATGACTAGCATTTCAGGCGTTTGTTCATTTAAGGCTGCCGGATATATTTGGTTGTGACTGATTTTGCCAATAAGCTTAGCGCAAGCCAGGTTGACGCGGGCGAGAAGACAGAGTCGGCCATGCAGAATGTGCCCGTCAGGCGATTCGCCCGGGGGGCGCTGCTGTCGGCACATGACAATGTCGCGATTGAAGACCCTGTAGAAATCTGTCTTGCCTGGCCCGTTCCGACGGAAGATGATGATCGTCAGTCCACGGCCCTGGCGCAGCGAAATATCGCCATTACTATGCGTACACCCGGTGATGATGCAGCGTTGGCGCTGGGTTTTTTGTTTACAGAGGGGGTGATCAGCTCTCAGGAGCAGATCGCAGCGGTATCGACCTCAACGGTGGGAGGCGACCTTGATAGCTCGAACCGGGTGACCGTAGAGTTAAAAGATGTGCCGACAATAGAATTAGCGAAGCTGGACCGAAATTTTTACATGACATCATCATGTGGTGTTTGCGGAAAAGCTTCAATCGAAGCGCTTCACATGCAGGCGCATTTTCCGATCCAGGCAGATGAATTGCTGGTATCAGCAAATACGCTGATCGGATTGCCGCAACAACTGGGCGCATTGCAGCGGGTATTTGCGGGCACAGGGAGTATCCACGCGGCGGCATTGTTTGGGCAGAGTGGTTTGTCAGGCCGGGTATATGAAGACGTGGGGCGGCATAATGCGGTTGATAAACTGATCGGCTCCCGATTCCTGGCCGGTAAGTTGCCCATGCGGAACAGCGGAATTCTTGTTAGCGGCCGTGCCAGCTTTGAATTAGTGCAAAAGGCCCGCATGGCCGGCTGTGCAATGCTGGCAGCGGTTGGAGCGCCTTCCAGCCTGGCTATAGATCTGGCCTGGGACTCCGATATGACGCTCATAGGCTTTTTGCGGGATGGTCGTTTCAACGTTTATACCGGGCCAGATCGCGTCGCCCACACTTAAGTGTTCTTTCCTCTGTAAAATGCGATCTGGCGCAAATGGCCAGAGGCCGCGTATCTGCTAGTATTGCGCCATCTTCTGGGGTCGAGTGACAGGCGAGCGCATGGGTATATGCGCTGGGCCGGAACGGCTACGTTTAAGTTAAATAGGACAATTTATTGGCTCTCCCGGCTAATTTTATACGCCAGTTATTGATCGTCGTGATTCTGAGTGCGGTATTGCTGGGGGCAATGGCAGCTTTCGGTGACGTTGATGAAGTGCTGGTATCCGTCCGGTCGCTGGGCTTCACGGGCTGGGTGATTATTCTGGGCTTGTCCCTTAGTAACTATCTGTTGCGCTTTATCCGCTGGGACTATTACCTGCGTAATCTCGGATATCGAGTCCCGCTGCTGGCCAACCTGTCTATCTACCTCGCGGGTTTTGGTTTTACAACAACGCCGGGTAAGGCGGGTGAAGTTGTTCGGACGGTCTATCTAAAGCCTTTTGGTGTGAGTTACATACATGGGCTATCGGCATTTTTTGTGGAACGACTTGTCGATATGATCTCTATGATCATTGTGGCATCACTGGCCGCCTACGCATTTGAAAGCACTCGTTGGCTAGTTGGGCTAACTTTAATTGTTACCCTCGCATTCTTGCCAATGGTGCACAGCAAGCTCGTTTATGATTTTCTTGAGCGCCGCCGACAGGATTTCAGATCTCTCCGAATCCGTTCGCTTGGGGAGCATTTACTGAGCATGTTGCGTTCGTCAGCGGACTTGTTGCGGTCGGGCCCACTGTATATTGGGCTTTTGCTTGGCTTGCTCGCATGGGCTGCTGAAGGCTATGGACTGTATTTTCTGCTGGAACGCATGGGCGCTGATACGCCGTTGTACCTTGCCGCAGGTATTTATGGTGTAAGCGTGCTGGCTGGCGTCGTGTCATTTGTACCCGGTGGCCTGGGCGGTACCGAACTGGTGATGGGTTCGCTGTTGATTTTGACAGGCGTTGATGCGCCAATAGCGGTTTCTGCGGTAATAATATGCAGGATTGCGACGCTCTGGTTTGCGGTCGCAATAGGGCTGGTTTTTGTTGTTGGTATAGAGGCTGGTGGTCTTGGCAAAAATTTGCCGTTGGAACAAGGTGCCGGGGAGTAGGCGAGGATGCAGGACCAGGTAAATCCGAAGGCATATAGCACACTGGCCGTTGACGTGGACGGCACGCTGCTGCGCACTGATTTGCTCCATGAATCTGTTTTCGCGTTGCTTAAAAAGAGTCCTTTCTATGCATTCATGTTGCCGCTGTGGTTAATGCGGGGTAAAGCGCATCTTAAGCAAATGATTGCGAACCGGGTTGACCTGCAGGTTGAATTGCTACCCTATCGTGAAGATTTTGTCGATTATCTGCGCGAAGAACACGCATCCGGTCGCCGCCTGATGCTCGCTACTGCGTCGAATATTCGCTATGCGCAAGGAATAGCCGATCACCTGGGTCTGTTTTCCTGGGTGCTGGGCAGTACCGAGAGCGAGAACCTTTCCGGTGCCCGCAAGCTGGCTCATATTAAGGCAGAACTGGGCGCAGAGGGCTTTGCTTATGCAGGTAATTCAGCCGTCGATCTGCCAATCTGGGAGGCGGCGGGCACAGCGGTTTTGGTGAATACCCCGACCCTGGTGAAGGCACGAGCAGAAAAAGTCAGCAACGTGGTTCGTGTGTTTTCCGAGCAGGAGAGCTATCTCAAAGCATTTGTTAAAGCGATGCGCCCGCACCAATGGCTTAAGAATCTGTTGATTTTCGTGCCGCTGGTGTTGTCACAGCATCTGGATGAGATTCAGCTCGACAATCAAGCGTTTCTTGCGTTCCTGTCATTTTGCTTTTGTGCATCAAGTGTCTATCTGCTAAATGACTTGCTGGATTTGTCTGCAGATCGTCAGCACCCGACGAAGCGATTTCGACCCTTTGCTGCGGGTGATTTGCCCATAGTTTATGGCGTGATTGGCATGTTGGCGTTGTTGCTATGTTCCTTTGGGATTGCACTGATTTTGCCGCCATTCTTTCTGGGTGTGCTGATCATTTACTATGTCTGCACCATGGCGTACTCCTTGTGGCTTAAGAGTGCGATGTTAATTGATGCATTGACGCTGGCGGCACTCTACACTTTGCGTCTTATCGCGGGTGCTGCGGCAATTACAGTTCCGCTTTCGTTCTGGTTGCTCGCTTTTTCCATGTTTATTTTTCTTAGCCTTGCATTCATTAAACGTTACTCCGAACTGCTGCTTCTGACTCAAAGTGGACGACAGCAATTGTTGGGGCGTGCCTATCAAACTGTGGACATGGAGACACTTGCTCAATTCGGAACGGCCAGTGGCTATCTCGCGGTTCTGGTTATGGCTTTTTACGTCAATAGTGACAATGTTTTTGAGGGGTATCAGAGGCCCGAGGCCCTGTGGCTGCTATGCCCCATGATGTTGTACTGGATAAGTCGCATGTGGGTCGTTACACGGCGTGGTGAAATGCACGATGATCCGGTCGTTTTTACTATCAAGGACCCCCGAACCTATTGGCTGGGCGTGATTGCTGCAATTGCCTTGTTGGTCGCAACCTACTGGCCGGTGGTCCGTGAGTTTATTCCGGACTATTTTCTTTAATCATGGCTGATTCTAACTACACTTCCTGGGGGCGATTCCCGCAGGTCAATCAGCAGGGCCTGCCTTTGGCGTGGCGCTCTGATGAACTGCCGGTTGCGCCGGAAGAAGGGGCCAGTGTGCTGCCTTATGGCAACGGGCGCAGTTATGGAGACGTGTGCCTTAATAGAGGTGGTCTGGTATTCGATACCCGGGCGCTCGATCGTTTTATACGCTTTGACACCGAGACGGGTCTGTTGCGCTGCGAGGCGGGTGTGCTGTTAGCCGATATTTTACGGCTGGTGGTGCCCCAGGGCTGGTTTCTACCAGTCAGCCCCGGAACGCGGTATGTAACGGTCGGCGGTGCATTGGCAAATGATGTCCACGGAAAAAACCACCACCAGGCAGGAACTTTCGGTTGTCACGTTATTGCGCTGGAGTTATTGCGCACCGATGGCAGCCGCCAGGTTTGTACGTCCAATGAAAATAGCGATCTGTTTAGTGCGACTATTGGCGGGTTGGGGCTTACAGGGCTGGTTACGTGGGTTGAACTGCAACTGAGGCCAATTGATGGGCCGTTGATACGCGAAGAAAGCCTGAAGTTCTCGAATCTTGATGAGTTTTTTCGCCTGAGCGAACTGTCTGATGGCAACTTTGAATACACGGTCGCCTGGGTGGACTGCGTTTCTCGCGGTAATTCCTTAGGGCGCGGGCTTTTTGCCCGCGGTAATCACGACGCTGGTCCCTACACGGGACGCAAGCGCGGCGAGAAGCCACGTATCAGTATTCCGTTTGATGCGCCGTTCTCGCTGGTTAATCAGTGGAGCCTGAAAACATTTAACTCGATCTACTATGCTCGCCAGCGTGAGCGTAAAAAAGTCAGGACGATACACTATCAGTCTTATTTTTATCCTCTGGATGCAATAGGTAGCTGGAATCGAATTTATGGGCCAAAAGGCATGCTTCAATACCAGTGTGTTTTGCCCGGTGAAGACGGTCGTGATGCTTTGGCCAACATGCTGCAGGCGATTGCCAAGTCTGGAAATGGTTCATTTCTGGCCGTTTTAAAAGTGTTCGGTGACAAACCATCGCCTGGGTTGATGTCATTTCCGCGGCCCGGCGTTACCCTTGCGCTTGATTTCCCGAATAAACCAGACGTTTTTCGATTGCTCGATCGTCTGGATGATATGACGCGTGAAGTGGGTGGGGCAGTCTACCCGGCAAAAGATGCACGTATGAGTGCCGAGAGTTTTCATCGCTATTTCCCAGCCTGGGAAAAGTTTTCAGCATTTGTTGATCCGGGTTTCTCTTCGAGTTTTTGGCGCCGAGTAGGCGGAGAAGTATTGTGACGCAAATAATGATTGTCGGCGCCACGTCGGCCATCGCGCAGTCGGTGGCCAGAATCTATGCGGAGTCAGGGGCGCGATTCTTTTTGGTTGCCCGTGATGCTTCGCGCCTTGACGCTGTGGCTGATGACCTGCGGGTGCGCGGCGCTATGTCAGTTGAATGTCTGGCTGCAGATTTAAGTGACCATGATCGTCACCCGGAAATTATTGCGGCGGCTTTTGATGCGTACAGTGGTCTGGATACGGTTCTGATCGCGCACGGCGTATTACCTGATCAGCCTCATTGTCAGGAATCCGTGCAGAGCACGCTGGACTCTCTGAATATTAATTTCCTGAGCGTGGTGTCTTTGCTGACACCTATCGCCAATCGGTTCGAAGAGAACAAGCGGGGGACGATTGCTGTTATTTCTTCGGTTGCTGGTGATCGAGGGCGCCAGAGTAACTATATTTATGGTGCCGCAAAAAGTGGTCTGGATACGTTCTTGCAAGGCTTGCGAAATCGGCTTAGCAAGTCGGACGTGCACGTCGTTACAATCAAACCGGGGTTTGTTGATACGCCCATGACCGCCCACATTCCCGAGCGTGGCATTCTTTGGGCTCAGCCAGAGGACGTTGCGAAGGGCATTATCCAGGCCATCGATAAACAGAAAGATGTGGTTTATCTGCCGCGCTTCTGGTCACTGATTATGCTCATAATACGCTCGATTCCGGAGCGCATTTTCAAAAAGCTAAGTTTGTAAACGGCAATCAGGCCCGAGCGGTAACGAAAGAATTGTTGCGCATCTCGTTGCCGATAGTCGTGGCTGGGCCATGACCCGGCACCACAATGGTGCTTTCATCGAGCGTGTATAGTCGGGTCTGGATGGA
>Ga0316193_10003677_pt1 | contig 11123 bp, 8 predicted proteins | sample MerIslsedime2_MG_FD_207735 | JGI IMG/M metagenome (GOLD analysis project Ga0316193, IMG submission 207735) | Coastal sediment microbial communities from Maine, United States - Merrow Island sediment 2 | ecosystem: Environmental > Aquatic > Marine > Coastal > Sediment | place: USA: Maine... | reverse complement strand
AGCGGAAACCGCGGTCGGGGAGGAGTGAGGAAGCATGGATCAGCTTCGAGTCGTCGACCTGGCCCACACCATGGGCATCACATCGCGCGTGCTGATCTTCAAGCTGCGCTCGATCGGCGTCACTGTCGCCAGCGAAGAGGACACCCTCGATCTGGCAACGGTGCGAGCAATCATCACCGGCGAAACTCTGCAACGGCGCCCGCGTGAGGTGATCTCGCGTCGCGAAAAAGCAGAGGAAGAAACGGCCACCGTTTCGGCCAAGGACCGGCTTGCCCGACGTCGTAAACGGCAGGTGGTAGAAACCGACAAAGAGATCAAAGAAGTCGCCTCCGAGGCCAAACGGGCTGAAGTCGAGGTTGCGGCGGAAGATGAGACCGCACCCGTCGAAGCTGTCGAGGAAGTGCCAGAGGCCGAAGCCGTCTCCGAAATTGCCGAAGTCACCGAAGAAATCCTCGAGGAGGATATCGAGCTCAAGCCAGAGGTCGAGATCACTGAAGAAGAGATCACAGCCGAGCGCGAGGCCTCCGAGGAAGAGGAAGCCCCGAAGCGGATTCGCCCCGCACGCGCCAAAACGCCGCTCGAGCAGAGCCTCAGGGAACTGACCGAGGAAGAAATCAGAACCCGCCTGGCCGACCAGAAGGCGGCCGCCAAAAAGGCCAAAACCGAAAAGGTGGCGGACCGGGGAACCGGACGCAAGGCCAAGGCAGCCGCGGATGCGAAGGAAATTCGCGACCTGCTCAACAAGTTCGAGGAGCAGAAGCTCAAGGGGCAGGAAGAATCGAAGCCCGCGACACGGCCGGCGCCACGCCCTGGTGCCGGACGACCGAGCAAGAAGGCGCGTCGCCGGAGACAGGACGAGGAGCGCCGCACCGCGCCTCCGCGGCCCGCCCGCACCATCCAGTTCAAGGATGGAGAGAAGCCCGAAGGTCCCATCATCCTGTCGGAGATGGTGACTGCACGGGAGCTCGCCGAAAAGCTCAACGTCACCGCCAAGGAACTCCTCGGGCTGCTGATCCAAAAAGGTGTGATGGTTACGACCAACCAGTCGCTGCCGCATGAGTTGGCGGAGGAGATTTGCGCCGACCTCGAGATCGAGGCGATGGTTGCCTCGGCCGAGGAACTCATCGAGTACGAACGCGAGGAGAGCGCCGAGGCCGCCGGACCCGAGGAACCGCGGCCGCCGGTCGTCACAGTCATGGGTCACGTCGATCACGGAAAGACCTCCCTTCTCGATGCGATACGTTCGAGCCGCGTCGCCGAGCAGGAGGCCGGTGGCATCACCCAGCACATCGGCGCCTCCCGCATCGAGGCGTCCGACGGGCGGACGGTGGTCTTCGTCGACACGCCTGGCCACGAGGCCTTTACACACATGCGGGCTCGCGGCGCCCAGGTGACCGACATCGTGATCCTGGTGGTTGCAGCCGACGACGGCGTGATGCCTCAGACCAAGGAAGCCATCACCCACGCCCGCGCTGCCAACGTGCCGCTGATAGTGGCCATCAACAAAATCGACAAAGGGAATGCAAACCCCGACCGCGTCAAACAGCAACTGGCAGAGTTCGATGTCCTGGTCGAGTCGTGGGGCGGAGAGATCCCATCGGTAGACGTCTCAGCGAAGAAGAACCAGGGTCTCGACGATCTCCTCGACATGATCCTGTTGGTCGCCGAGATGAAAGAGCTGAAAGCTGTCGCCGAAGGCCCGGCCCGAGGCATCGTTCTCGAGGCACGTAAAGAGAAGGGGCGCGGCATCGTTGCCACCGTCCTCATCCAGCAGGGGCACCTCGCCGTTGGAGATTACTTCTTCTGCGGTTCCACCTGGGGCCGCGTCCGCGCGATCGCCGACGATGCGGGTGATCGAATCGAGTCCGGTGGGCCCTCAGATCCGGTAGAAATCACCGGATTCGAGGAAGTCCCGGCCGCCGGCGACGTTCTGCAGGGCACCGAGAGCGAGGACAAGGCCATCGAAGTCGCCAGCTATCGCAGCCAGCGTGATCGAGAGGAAGGGCTTTCGTCGACTCGCAAGGTATCTCTCGACAATCTCTTCGACCAGATCGCCGAGTCGGAGATTCAAGAGCTCAACGTTGTCATCAAGGCCGATGTTCAGGGCTCGGTCGAGGTCCTTCGCGAAACCCTCATCAGCCTCGGCACCGAAAAGGTCAAGGTCTCCGTCCTGCAGGGCTCGGTGGGTGCTATTACCACCAACGACGTCATGCTCGCCTCGGCGTCGAATGCCATCATCATCGGTTTCGCCGTGCGCCCCGAGCGCACCGCCCGTGAGCTTGCCGAAACCGAGCAAGTCGATCTCAGGCTCTACACCGTCATTTACGATCTTGTGGATGATGTCAGGAAAGCCATGGTCGGGCTCCTCGAGCCCGAATACCGCGAGGAAGAGCTCGGCCACGCCGAGGTCCGGGAAATCTTCAAGGTGCCGAAGATCGGCGCCATTGCCGGCAGCCATGTCATCGACGGCGTCATCACCCGCTCCGCGAAAGTCCGACTTCTGCGCGACCACGTGGTGATCTACGAGGGTGAGCTGGCCTCGTTGCGGAGATTCAAGGACGATGCCTCCGAGGTACGAGAGGGATTCGAGTGCGGCATCGGCCTCGCCCGCTATCAGGACATCAAGGAAGGCGACATTATCGAGGCCTACAAGATGGTCGAGATCGCACCGGAGCTTTAAGGAACTCGACAGAAGACCGAGCGGGAATTGAGCGGAGAAACTTACATCGGAGTTGCGCACCTGGAGCTGCATATCCCTGAGGCACGCAGTCTCAAAGCAAAGCGTGCCCCGGTTCGCAGTCTCGTAGAAAAAATAAGAAACCGCCACCAGGTTCTGGTGATCGAGGCCGACCACCAGGATCTTTACCAGCGGGCGAGTCTCGCAATCTGCGCCCTATCGACCAATCCGGTGGACGCCGAGGCGCGGCTGCAGCGGGTCGAAAAGACAGTTAATCTCAACTGGCGCGGCCACGTTTTGAGTTGGGACGTCGAGGTCATTCAGAGTTGATCGGAAAGTAAATGGCTCACAACAAATCTTTCGAACGCAACGCCCGCCTCGAGGGCGAAATCAGATCGGTGCTGTCCGATCTGCTGCGATTCGAGGTCAACGATCCGCGGTTGGCCGACGTCACCGTGTCCACAATTCGCCTCTCGGCCGACCGCTCCAAAGCCAGAGTTTTCTACTCGGTCATTGGCGACACAGAGCAAGAACGCGAAGCCGCTGATGGTTTCGCCGCCGCGGCACCGTTCATGCGGAGGCAGCTCGGACAAAGAATGCGCTTACGCGTTGTACCGAGCCTCGAGTTCCACCGTGACACCTCGTACGAATACGGCGACAAGATGGAGCGGTTGTTTGACCGCCTCTCCGACGAAGGTCTTCTGCCCGGTGCGGACGGCGAAAACGGTGGAGAGGACGACTCGTGACGAAAAAAAGCACACACCCCCGCGATGCTGCGATCAAGCTCAAGGAGGCCTACAGGGTCCTCCTCACCTGCCACCGAAACCCGGACGGCGATGCGATTGGCTCGGAACTGGCGATCGCAGAGCTTGCCGAGAAAATCGGCGTTGAAGCGGTGATTGTCAACCGGGACACGACACCCGCCAATCTCATGATGCTGCCCGGCGCAGATCAGATCGCGGTCACGGACAGGCTTCCTGAAGATTTTCCCAAAAAGTACGATCTCGTCATCACGGTCGAGTGCCCTCAGATCGAGAGATCCGGTTTCGAGGGTCTCACCCAGTGCCCCATCCTCAACATCGACCACCACCCAGATAACCCCGCCTACGGTGTCGTCAACTACCTCGACGACGAGTCGCCGGCGGTCGGCGAGATGGTGTGGCGGTTGTTCGGGGAAGTTGGGGTCTTGCCGTCTCCGGATGCCGCGACAAATATGTTCACCGCGCTCTCCACAGACACCGGCGACTTCAGATATTCCAACGCGACCGGACGGGCATTCCGTGCCGCCGCGGAGATGGTCGACGCGGGCGCCCAACCGCCGGTGGTGGCCAACTGGGTCCACAACAACCGCAGTTTTGCGTCGGTCCGCCTCCTCGGCGAGTCCTTGCGCACGTTGCGCATCGTCTGCGATGGAAAGCTGGCGCTGATTACCGCCGATCAGGAGGCTTTTCAGCGCGCCGAAGCGGGGCCGGAGGATACCGAGGAGACCGTGAACATCCCGAGGTCCATCGCCGGCGTCCAGGCGGTCGTCTATTTCAAGCAGTGGGAGCCGGAGGTGGTCAGAATCAGCCTGCGTGCTCGTGGAACCGTCGATGTTCGAAAAATCGCGGCTTCCTTCGGAGGAGGCGGTCACCCCAACGCGGCCGGCTGCACTATCAACGGTGCTCTTTCTGAGGTTGAAGAAAAGGTCGCAGCAGCAGTCGCCGAGGCTCTCGGGGGTTCAGTGTGAGCCGTCGCCGTCCATCTCGTTTTCACGGCCTGTTGCCGGTCTTCAAAAAGGCAGGCCCAACCTCACACGATGTGGTGGACATGGCACGCAAGGCGTTGCGCGAACGTCGCATCGGCCACACCGGCACCCTCGATCCAATGGCCGAGGGTCTGTTGCTGTTATGCGTCGGTCAAGCAACCCGACTCCAGCAGTATCTGCTGCTGTGGGACAAGACTTACCGGGGCGAGGTCAAGCTCGGCCACGCGACAACGACTTACGACGGCGAGGGGGAAGTGCAGGAGCCCAGAGGAAACCCACCGGAGCTGGATCGAGCGACTCTCGATGGCCTTGCACCGCAGTTTCGGGGTGAGATCGAGCAGGTGCCACCCCCCTATTCAGCCAAAAAGGTCGCCGGGAAGAAACTCTACGAGCTGGCGCGCAGCGGAGAAAAGGTAACCCCCGAACCGAAGACTGTCGTGGTCCATCATCTCGACCTCGAGGCAGCTCCTCCCGATCGACTCCTGGTCGAGGCCACAACTTCCTCGGGTTTTTATGTCCGGTCATTGGCTCATGACATCGGCGTTGCCCTCGGTTGCGGCGGTCACCTCCAGCATCTTCTTCGCACGGCGATCGGCCCTTACACCGCAGATCGTGCGCTGTCGCAGGAAGCGCTCCAGGCCTCCGAAAGCGCGGTGGATGTCATCGACGGGGAATCGTGGGTCCCTCTCGACGAGGTCGCCCTGCCGTTTTCCGAGATCGAGCTCAACTCCACCGCCGCAAATCGTTTCATACACGGCCAGGAAGTGGTGGTCTTCAAAACCGGAGTCGAGGATCTGACGCCGGACTCAAACGTGGTGATCCGGGGCTCCCACAATCGCCTGCTGGGCATAGGCTCAGTGCGCGCGGTTCTCGCCCGAGGTCGAACCCTCAACATCGCGCCTTCGTTGGTGCTCAACACGACTTCCACCGCAACCGCCGAGCCGAAAGACCAAGCCGGAAGTTTGCCATAAAGTCCGTATCCTGTTAACGTACCGATGCCTCCTCGCCACCGGAGGAATGTGGAGAAAAAGAGAAAATGAGTCACTTTGACGCCCAGAAGACAACAATCATCGACGACTTCCGCACCCATCCGACGGACACAGGGTCGCCGGAGGTGCAGATCGCGCTGCTGACGCGCCGTATCCAGTTCCTGACGGAGCACTTCAAGGCCTACAAAAAGGACTTCCACTCCCGTCGCGGCCTCTTGCGTCTGGTCGGCCGCCGTCGCCGCCTCCTCGAGTACCTCAAGGCGAAGGACATTACCCGTTATCGCCAGCTCGTCGAGAAACTCGGACTCCGAGGATAAACACTGACTACACCAGGAAGATGCGTATCGGGCCTTCTCACTGCTGCAATGGCGGCAGACCAGAGGGCCTGATGGCGCGCGCCTGAAGAAGGAAAGAAAATGAACGTCATCCGAAAGACCGTCGAAATCGACGGCAAGACCCTCAGTTTTGAAACCGGCAAGATAGCCAAGCAGGCCGACGGCTCGACCGTCGTCAGCATGGGCGACACCATGGTCCTGGTGACCGCGTGCTCGGAGGAGAGCCAGCGCCAGGGTGTGGACTTCCTGCCTCTCACGGTGGATTACCGTGAGAACACATACGCCAGCGGACGCATCCCCGGCGGTTTCTTCAAACGCGAAGGCCGACCGACCGAGCGCGAGATCCTCACCTGCCGGGTGATTGATCGCGGTCTCCGCCCGCTCTTCCCGGACGGCTATCACCGCGAAACCCAGGTCATCGCCTGGGTCCTGTCCGCCGACGGTATCTATAACTCCGATATCTATGGCATCTCGGGTGCATCGCTGGCCCTGCTAATGTCTCCCAAGATTCCCTTCACCGAAGCCATCGCCGGTGTCCGGATCGGACGCATCGACGGGAAGTTCGTGATCTTCCCCACCTTCGAGGAGCTCAAGGACAGCGAGCTCGATCTGGTGGTCGCCGGCACCAACGATGCCCTTGCGATGGTCGAGTGCGGCGCGACCGAGCTCTCCGAGTCGGTCATCCTTGACGCGCTCGACCTCGCCCATCAGGAGATCAAGAGGATCATCGCTCTGCAGCACGAGATCGTCGCCGAGCTTGGCGTCGTCAAAGAAGAGTTCGTTGCTGATCCCAAACCGTGGTCCGACGATTTTGTCGAGGCCCTGCGGAGCCGGTGGACCGACGAGTTGCGTGAAGCCCTCAAGGTTCGCGGCAAATTCGAGCAGAAGGACGCCATCAAGGCGGTCCGTGAGAAGGCCCTCGCCGAGCTCAGCGAAGAAGAGGCAGACGAAAAGACCCCCTGGGTCAAGAACGTATTCGGTTCGATGGTCAAGGCCATCACCCGTGAGACCATTCTCGATCAGCGCGAGCGCCTCGACGGCCGCGCTTTTGACGAGATCCGGTCAGTGACCTGCGAAGCCGGCGTCTTGCCTCGGACCCACGGCTCCGCCCTCTTTACGCGTGGTGAGACCCAGGCTATCGTCACCTGCACCCTCGGTACTTCTGACGACACACAGCTCATCGAGAGCGTCGAAGGCGACTGGCGCGAAACATTCATGCTCCACTACAACTTCCCGCCATTCTCGGTCGGCGAGGCGCGTTTCCTGCGCGGACCCGGTCGCCGCGAGATCGGGCACGGCGCACTGGCTCGCCGGGCTCTGAAACCGATGATCCCGAGCGCCGACGAGTTTCCATACACGCTTCGAGTGGTTTCGGACATCCTCGAGTCCAACGGCTCTTCGTCGATGGCCTCGGTCTGCGGCGGCTCAATGTCGATGATGGACGCCGGTGTGCCCCTCAAGAGCGCGGTCGCCGGCATCGCTATGGGTCTGGTGGCGGAGGGCGACAGTTACGGAGTCCTCACCGACATCGCCGGCCAGGAAGACCACTATGGCGACATGGACTTCAAGGTCGCAGGAACCGCCAAAGGCATCACCGCATTGCAGATGGACATCAAGGTCGAAGGCCTCAGCCGCCAGATTCTCGAAGAGGCGATGGAGCAGGCCCGCGTTGGCCGGTTGCAGCTCCTTGACAGCATGAAGGAGGCCATCAGCGAGGGACGAGACGACATCTCTCAGTACGCACCGCGAATCATCCAAATCAAGATCGATGTCGACAAGATCCGCAATGTGATCGGCCCCGGCGGCAAGATGATCCGTCATATCGTCGAAACCACCGGTGCCAAGATCAACGTCGAGGACGACGGCACTGTCCAGATCGCCACCTCGGACGGGGAAGCGGCGAAGAAGGCGATCGAAATGGTGGAGGGCCTCACCCGGGTACCCGAGATCGGTGAGGAGTTCGATGGAATCGTCCGGCGCATCGAGCCCTACGGAGCCTTCGTCGAGATCCTCCCCAACCACGACGGCCTGGTCCATATCTCGGAGCTCTCGTTGGAGCGCATCCCTGATATCCGGGACGTCCTGACCGAAGGTGACGAGCTCAAGGTTCGGATCATCGATATCGACGCCAACGACCGCATCAAGCTGTCGCGGCGGGTGATCCTCGAGGACGAGGCGCGCGAACGCGGCGAAGACATCCCCGAGCGCGACACCCGCCCGCCACGTGACAACCGGCGGGGTGGCCGTCCGGGCGGTGGCCGCGGCGGCGGTCGCGACCGGGGTCCGCGCCGAAACTGACGAAGAACCGATAATCGACAAAAACCGGCGTTCGCGCCGGTTTTTTCGTGCCCAGAGTCTCTCCCGGGGCAAGTCAAGGGTGAAGAGTCAAGGGTTCAGCCCGCCCCTCCCCCCTTTACTCCTCACCCTTAAGTCCAGCTCAATGAACAGAAACCGCCTCATGGCTTTTTTCGTCCCAGAGTCTCTCCCGAAGCAAGTTAAGGGTAAAGAGTCAAGAGAAAAGCCCACCCCCAACCTTAACTCTTCACTCTTAACCCTTTACTTTGAAACTTTTACCATCGTTCATCCGCCAGGTTGAAAATTTGCCGCACTGCGACGAAATACCCTTGATTTCTTGCCGCAGTTCGGAGAGAATGAATGAGTGTTCATTCATTATTTGTACGCACCCCATCTGAAACAAGGAGGCCAGTCGTGGATTACAGGGTAGATCTGCGCGATATCAAGTTTCAGCTCTTCGACTGGCTCGGGCTCGACAAGATGCTCGAAGCGGAGAAGTTCGCCGATTGGGACGCAGAAAACGTCGAGATGGTGCTCGACGAGGCGCTCAAGATAGCCCAGGAGCAGATGGGGCCCTGCAACGAAGACGGAGACCGGATTGGCGCCCAATACGCCGACGGCAACGTCACCCTGCCGGAGTCCTTCAAGCCCGTCTACCAGACGATCTGCGAAGGGGGCTGGATCGGCCTCCTCGCGAGCCCCGAGTTCGGCGGCATGGGGCTGCCAGACACTGTCGGCACAGCCGTCAATGAGTTCTTCAACGGATCGAATGTGTCGCTGTCTCTGACCCTCATGCTGACCCGCGGTGCCGGCGCGATGATCGAGGGATTCGGCACCGACGAGCAGAAGGCTCTCTTCGTCGAGAAACTGTATTCGGGGGAGTGGACCGGAACCATGTGTCTGACCGAGGCTCAGGCGGGATCCGATGTCGGCGCATCGACGACCAAAGCGGTCAAACAGGACGACGGCTCGTACTCCGTTTCCGGAGAGAAGATCTTCATCACCGGCGGCGATCATGATCTGGCTGACAACATCATCCACCTGGTGTTGGCGCGCACACCGGACGCCCCGGAAGGAACCAAGGGTCTCTCCCTCTTCATCATTCCCAAGATCCGGGTCAACCCGGACGGGTCGCTCGGCGAGCCCAACGACGTCTTCACCAACAATATCGAGGAGAAGATGGGCATCCACGGATCGCCTACCTGCACCCTCGTCTTCGGTCAGAACGACGGCTGCCAGGGCTTCCTCCTCGGCGAGGAGCTGCTGGGCATGAAGCTGATGTTCCACTTGATGAACGCGGCCCGGATCGACGTCGGTCTGCAGGGTCTGGCGGCTGCGGGCGCGGCCCACCAGCAGGCTCTGGGCTATTCCCGCGAAAGGCTCCAGAGCCGGCACTGGAAAGAGTTCAAAAACCCCGAGGCGCCGCAGGTGCCGATCATCGAGCATCCCGACGTGCGGCGCATGCTGCTTTCTTCTAAGGCCTACACCGAGGCCATGCGGGCTCTGCTTTATCAGACATCGTATTACCTCGACATGTCCCACCTCACCGAAGGTGAGGAAAGCGAGCGATACAACAGCTATGTGGAAATGCTGACCCCGATCTGCAAGGCGTGGTGCTCGGAGTGGGGCGTCCAGGTCACCCACTGGTGCCTGCAGGTGCACGGCGGCTACGGCTACACCTCAGACTACCCGGCCGAACAGTTCATGCGGGATGCCGAGATCGCCTGCATCTACGAAGGCACCAACGGGATCCAGGCGCTCGATTTCGTCGCCCGCAAGCTGCCGATGAACAACGGCCAGACGATTCGCGATCTACTGGGGATGGCCGAGTCCACCTTCAAGAAGCTGCGGAGCGATCCTGAAATGATGGAGCCGGCGTGGATGCTCGCCGCCGCCCTCAAGCAGATCGAAACGATCTCCAAGGAGATCACCAAACGGCCCGACGCCATCCAGCTCATTTTGCTCAACGCCCCTCCCCTGCTGGACATGGTCGGCACCGTCCTCGGCGCCCACTACCTGATGGATCAGGCCATTCTCGCCAAGCAGAAACTGGCTGCGATCCTCGAGGATCAGGGCGTCGGAACCGACGACAAGAAGGCCTACAAGGAGTTCCTCAAGGACAATGAGGAGGCGGCATTTTTCCACAACAAGGTGCAGACCGCCATCCACTTCGCATATCGCGCTCTGCCGACCGTGGCCGCCAAGGGCGCGGCCATCCGCTCCGGCGAAAAGAGTCCTTTCTACGCGATCATGTGATCGCGTTTTGTTTCCCCTCCTTCCTGGACGCCCCCGCTTACAGCGGGGGCTTTTTTTGCGCACCTCTGACCGGTATCCCGATGGAAATCCAATTTGCGCTCAGTTGAGGGGGTTAAGGGTTAAGGGTTAAGGGTTAAGGGTTAAGAGTAAAGACGTTCTCACAACAGCTCACTCTCAGAAGAGCGCTGCTGATCTCGGCTTGACTCTTAACTCTTTACTCTTAACTTCCTTAGGCTACGGTCACATCCTCGCAGAGGAAAACATCCTGAATCGCATTGAGGAGCGTGACTCCATCCTTCATCGGCTTCTGGAAGGATTTGCGGCCCGAGATCAGACCCATGCCGCCCGCGCGCTTGTTGATGACCGCCGTGGTCACGGCCTGGGCGAGGTCGTTGTCGCCCGAAGAACCACCCGAATTGATGAGACCGGCGCGGCCCATGTAACAGTTCACGACCTGCCAGCGCGTGAGCTCGATGGGGTTGTCGGGCACCAGCTTCTCGTAGACGAGGGGGTGGGTCTTGCCGAAACCGATAGCGGTGTAGCCGCCATTATTGGTCGCCTGTTTCTGCTTGACGATATCGGCCTCGATGGTCACACCGAGGTGGTTGGCCTGACCGGTCAGGTCGGCCGCCGCGTGGTAGTCGGTGCCGTCCTTCTTGAAGGCGGAGTTGCGCAGATAGCACCACAGCACCGTCACCATCCCGAGCTCGTGGGCCTGCTGGAAGGCATCCGAGATCTCCATGATCTGCCGCCGGCAGTTATCGGACCCGTAGTAGATTGTGGCGCCGATGGCGGCCGCCCCCAGATTCCACGCCTGCTCGACC
>Ga0316193_10003674_pt1 | contig 11126 bp, 7 predicted proteins | sample MerIslsedime2_MG_FD_207735 | JGI IMG/M metagenome (GOLD analysis project Ga0316193, IMG submission 207735) | Coastal sediment microbial communities from Maine, United States - Merrow Island sediment 2 | ecosystem: Environmental > Aquatic > Marine > Coastal > Sediment | place: USA: Maine... | reverse complement strand
ACATTGCCGTGATTGGGCTGGGTTATGTCGGGTTACCTCTGGCGGTCGAGCTGGGCAAGCACTTTCCGACGCTGGGGTTTGACATCAGTTCCGATAGAATCCACGCCCTACGCCAGGGCATCGATTCGACGCTGGAAGTGAGCAAGGTTGAGTTGGCCGATAGCCCGAAGCTCAAATTCAGTGACACGGCAACTGAACTGGCCGACTGCACCGTGTACATCGTGGCCGTGCCCACCCCGATAGACGATTACAAGCGACCGGACCTGAAACCGTTGGAGGGAGCGACACGGGCGGTTGCGCCACATCTAGGCGATGGCGACGTGGTGGTGTATGAATCGACGGTTTACCCAGGCGCTACCGAAGAGTTTTGCGTACCCCTGCTGGAGTCCATTTCCGGACTGAAACTCAACCAGGATTTTTTTGTCGGTTACAGCCCGGAGAGAATCAATCCCGGGGACAAGATCCATAGATTGCCCGACATCCTCAAGGTGACCTCAGGGTCCACGCCCGAAGCGGCTGCCTTCATCGATGCCCTGTATGCCCGAGTGGTCAAGGCTGGAACCCATCTGGCCCCCAGCATCAGAGTGGCCGAAGCGGCCAAGGTGATCGAAAACACCCAACGGGACGTAAACATTGCACTGGTCAACGAACTGGCCCTGATCTTCAAGCGCATGGGGATCGATACCCAGGCGGTTCTGGAGGCGGCAGGCACCAAATGGAATTTTCTGCCCTTCCGCCCGGGGCTTGTGGGTGGTCACTGCATTGGCGTCGACCCCTACTATCTCACCCACAAAGCTCAGCAAATCGGCTACCACCCGGAGATGATACTCGCGGGTCGACGCATCAACGATCAGATGGGGAACCGGGTGGCAGGAGACGTGACCCGATTGATGACTCAGCGGCGGATACACGTGGTGGGCTCAAGGATCCTGATCATGGGCCTTACCTTCAAGGAAAACTGTCCGGATCTGCGCAACAGTCGTGTGGTGGATGTCTATCGCCAACTGTCTGGCCTCAATGCCGAAGTGGACGTGTATGATCCCTGGGTCGACCGTGACGAAGCCAGAAGCGTTTACGGTATCGATCCGATCTCGGAGCCGCAGGCCGGCAGCTACGATGCAATCGTCGTGGCCGTCGCCCATGCGGAGTTCCGCGACCTGGGGCTGGCACGCATCAAGGCGCTGGGACGCGATCCCAGCGTCGTTTACGACCTCAAGTATCTGTTCCCGGCGGATCAGGTCGACGGCCGACTTTAGGGACGATGCGATACGGGAATGGTTCGACAGGACACTCAGCCGAAGCTGCCGGGCCCGTTGCGCGGTCGAATCCTCCGTTACCCACGACGCATATTTTGAAATGGATCAGTCAGGAAAACGTTTTATATGAAGGTCTTGGTAACCGGCGCGGCCGGGTTTATCGGTCATAACCTGTCTCAGGTCTTGCTGGGCCGAGGCGATCAAGTCATAGGGCTCGACAATCTCAACGATTACTACGATGTCGAACTCAAAAAGGCCCGACTTGCCAGCCTGACGCAGCATGGTGGATTCCACTTCGCCAAGCTGGACCTGGCGGATCAAGCGGGTATGCAGAAACTGTTCGCCCAGCACGACTTCGACCGTGTGGTTAATCTTGCGGCTCAGGCTGGTGTGCGCTACTCAATTGAAAATCCCAGGGCATATGTGGACAGCAACCTGGTTGGGTTTATCAACATACTGGAAGGCTGCCGCCACCACGCAATCGAACACCTGGTGTACGCCTCCTCGAGTTCGGTGTACGGCGGCAACACACAGATGCCTTTTTCCATTCACCACAACGTGGACCATCCCCTTTCTCTCTATGCTGCCTCCAAGAAAGCCAATGAACTGATGGCCCACACCTATTCCAACCTCTACGGTCTGCCCACAACCGGTCTGCGGTTTTTCACCGTTTACGGTCCCTGGGGCAGACCGGATATGGCGCTGTTTCTGTTTACCCAGAAAATCCTCAAGGGTGAACCCATCGACGTGTTCAACTACGGCGCTCATCGACGGGACTTTACCTACGTGGACGACATCGTCGAGGGTGTGGTCCGGGTCCTGGACTCGGTGGCCACTGCCAACCCGGCCTGGAGCGGGGAAACACCCGATCCGGGTACCAGCAATGCGCCCTATCGCCTTTACAACATCGGCAACAACGAGCCAGTGGAACTGATGCGCTACATCGAAGTGCTGGAGCAATGCCTGGGTCGGACAGCGGAGAAAAACCTGCTGCCTCTGCAGCCGGGAGACGTACCGGACACCTATGCGGATGTGGACGATTTGATGCGCGACGTCGGCTACGCGCCGTCTACCCCGGTGGAGGTCGGGGTACGCAGATTTGTAGAGTGGTATCGCGAATACTACCGGGTTTGATGCCACACGCGATCCTGGGTGGATATGCTAGGCTATGGACGCCGAACGAGTCTACGTGCTGGGGGCCGGCGCCATCGGCGCTCGCATGGCGGTGGCGGTTCACGACGCCGGCTGGCCAGTCACACTGTTGCTCAGAAGCCGCGAGGCGCTTCGCACATTCGAGCGCAGCAACGGCATCGAGCTGCGCGAAGCCCTGGAACGGCGTCTGGTCCGACCGGATGCCGAGATCACGCAGCCAGAGTCGGAAACCAGCGTCATAGGGCGTTTGCTGATTGCGGTCAAGGCACAACAGACCCGCAGCGCGCTGAGCTCGATTCGGCATCGACTGTCGCCGTCATCACATATCGTTTTCTTGCAGAATGGCATGGGCGTGGCCGAGACGGTGGAAGATCTGCTGCCACCCGGCGCCGCTGTTGTGCTGGGCACAACCACCGAAGCGGTCTGGCGCGCCGGGCCATTCAACCTGGTGCATGCCGCCCGGGGCGAAACCTGGTTCGGACCCGCCCCGGGTCATCCTGGCGACCCCGACACCGCACAACCCTTGCTGACCGCTCCCGGGCTGAAAGCGGGGTGGGATCCCGACATCCGACAGCGCCTGTGGCACAAGCTGGCGTTGAACTGCGCCATCAACCCTCTCACGGCGCTGCTCGGATGCCGCAACGGTGTTCTTTCGACGGCTAGAGAGTGCTTGCTGGCGCCGATCTGTCGGGAAGTGGAAACCGTTCTCAACGCGGAGGGCATTGCATACACCACGCCCCTGCTGGATCAGGCCCGGGCGCTTGCGCACGAGACCGCGGCAAACCGTTCGTCCATGCTGCAGGATGTCGTGGCAGGCCGCCAGACGGAGATCGAGCACATTACGGGCTATCTGGTGGACAGAGCAGCACAACAAGGCATCGCGGTTCCGTTCAATGCCTTTTTGCTAGAGGCCATGCGAATTCGGCAATGCACCGCTGCGGATGGCATTACGCCGTGATCGATTCCGCACTGAAACAGGAACCCGAGACTCTATATCTGATTCCCGGCCTGCTCTGCAACCACCGCCTGTGGGCCGCGCAATGCCAGGCATTGGCCTCCCGTGTGGATCTCCGGGTGGTGGACACCACAGTATGCACTCAGCTGGACGAGCTTGTCAGTCTGATTCTGGACGCTGCGCCGCAGCGCTTTGCCCTGGCCGGATTGTCCATGGGTGGGTACGTTTGTTTCGAGATCATGCGCCGGGCGCGCAAGCGGATCAGCCGACTGGCCCTGCTCGATACCAGCCCAAATCCCGATAGCCCGGATCGGATCGAAACACGGCTCCAATTGATGCGATTGACGGAAGCCGGTCGCTTCGAAGCGGTCATCGAGGCCATGCTCCCGGCCCTGGTGCATCCAGACCGCCTAAAGGACAGCGCACTCTGCGACACGATTCGGATCATGGCCCGTGAGGTCGGCCCTGAGGGTTTTCTCACTCAGCAAGGCCTGATCATGGGACGCCCCGGAAGCTTTGCCGAGCTGGCCGAATACAGACTGCCGACCCTGGTGCTTTGCGGGCGCCAGGATATTCTGACCCCGCCTCGGGTTCACGAAAACATGGCCGCTCGACTGCCCCAAAGCGAACTGCGCGTGATTGAGCGCTGCGGTCATCTAAGCCCACTTGAGCAACCCGGGTCCGTCACCACCGCCCTGCGGCGTTGGCTGCTTTGAGCTGAAACAGGCGGGTCAATCCTTGACTGCTTCCAGGATACCCTCGTACTGCTCTCGCAAGGTCAGCTTGGACAACTTTCCGGTGGCTGTGTGCGGCAGTTCGTCACAGAACACGACGGCATTCGGAATCTGCCACTTCGCCACCTTATCCGCGTAGTAGGCCAGAAGCGCCGTCTCGGTCAGTGGGCTGGCCTCGGTCTTTACCACGATGAGAATCGGGCGTTCACCCCAACGACCATCCCGAGCCGCGATGGCGGCGGCCTCAACCACATCGGGATGGCCCACCGCGATGTTTTCCAACTCAATGGAACTGATCCACTCTCCACCGGACTTTATGAGGTCTTTGGTCCGATCGGTAATCTGAAGGTAGCCGTGAGGGTCGATGGATCCCACATCGCCGGTTTCAAACCATCCGGCCTCCTGGTGTGCGCTGCTGTGCTCCAACTTGTAGTAACCACTGCACACCCACGGGCCCCTGACCTTGAGCGTGCCCATGGCGACACCGTCCCATGGCAACGGGCGGTCATCGTCGTCGGTGATCTTCATCTCAATCCCGAACAAGCCTCGGCCCTGTTTGCAGTCCAATGCAAAACGCTGCTCGTCCGACAGTGTATCGGCAAACAATTTGGGGGTATTGACCACGCCAATGGGGCTGGTCTCGGTCATGCCCCAGGCGTGGAGAACCCGCACGCCATAACGGTCCTGGAACATTCGAATCATGGATTCCGGGCAGGACGACCCGCCGATGACAGTGCGGTCCAGCGAATCGACTCGCTTACCGCTGCTCTCCAGGTGCTGGAGCAAGGCTGCCCAGATGGTGGGCACGCCGGCCGCCACCGTAACCGACTCGCCCTCGATCAGCTGTTGAAGGCTCTCACCATCCATACGGGGCCCGGGTAACACCAGTTTGCTTCCCACCATGGGTGCGCCGTAGGCCGTACCCCAGGCGTTGACATGAAACATGGGGACCACCGGCAGCACGCAATCGCTCGCTGACAGGCCCATGGAGTCCGGCAGGCAGATGCCATAGGAGTGCAGCACCGTGGATCGATGGCTGTACAGGACACCCTTTGGGTGCCCGGTGGTACCGGATGTATAGCACAGGGACGACGCCGTGTTTTCGTCAAACACCGGCCAGTGGATCTGATCGGATACAGCGGCCAGCAAATCCTCGTAGCAGTGGACGTTAGGCAAGCTCGTATCCGGCATATGCGCCGAATCCGTCATCATCACGAAACCCTTGACCCCGGTCAGCTGATCGGAGATGGCTTCCAGCACGGGAACAAAACTGATGTCGGTAAATAACCACTGATCTTCAGCATGCTCGATGATGTAGCTGATCTGATTTGGAAACAGACGTGGGTTGATCGTATGGCATACGGCACCGATGCCCGACACGCCGTAATAAAGCTCCAGATGGCGGTAACCGTTCCATGCCAAGGTGCCGATGCGGTCACCTTGAACTACCCCCAAACTGAGCAGGGCATTGGCGAGACGCGCCGAGCGGGCTGCCCACTCAGGATAACGGTACCGGTGGATGGGTCCCTCGACGGTGCGGGAGACGATCTCCCCCTCCGGGTGATTCCTGGCGGCGAATTTGAGTATCGATGAAATCAGAAGTGGCTGATCCATCATAAGTCCAAGCATGGCTAACCCTCAGTTGGCATTGGGAGGGCGCCGCCCGCAACGCCCACCCGCAGCAATGGTTAATCCGTCAGCTGGTGGTCACTGCCTTCGCAGTGCGCGAAGGCAGCAGCCACTTGGCAAGCGCGGGCAAAAGCAGTATCGCACCCAGCATGTTCACCAGAAACATGAAGGTCAAAAGGATACCCATGTCGGCCTGGAACTTCAGCGGTGAAAATATCCAGGTCGCCACCCCGATGGCCAGAGTAATGCCTGTGAAAACCACCCCGGATCCGGTTATGGCCAGCGTGCGAAGATAGGCCTCATGGATGCTGTAACCCTCGTCCAGCACGCTCTGAAACCGGGCATAGATGTATATCCCGTAGTCGACGCCGATGCCCACGCCCAGTGCGACCACGGGTAAAGTATTGACCTTCAGCCCAATCTGCAGCGTGTTCATCAGCGCGTAGGCCAGCAGCGACACCAAGGCCAGTGGCAGCACGATACAAAGAGTCGCGAGTATGGAACGGAAGGTGAGCAGGCACAGCAGGATGATTGCCCCGAAAACATACCCCAGTATCGGGTACTGGGCCGCATCCACCGCCTCGTTGGTGGCCGCCATCACGCCCACGTTTCCGGTGGCGAGACGGAAGCGGACGGCATCATGGGACTGCGCCTGATCGAAGGCCTTTACCGCCGCGACAATACGCCGGATCGTGTCCGCCTTGTGGTCGCTGGTAAAGATCAGGACCGGCATCACACTGCAGTCCTTGTTCAAAAGGCCGCTGCTGGTATCCACCGGGTAAGTGTTCTGTACCAATGTCTGAGGATTGCGCGGAAGCACCCGCCACTTCGGGCTGCCTTCGTTCCAGCCCGCATTGATGACCTTGGCGACGGTGGGCAGGGATATCACAGACTGAACCCCTTCCAGGTTCTCCATCTGCCACACAAAACGGTCGATCAGCGTCATGACCTCGTAGTCGATGCAGCTCTCGGGGCCTGCTTCCACGATCACCGACAGGACATCGACACCCACCGAGAAGCGGTCGGTGATGACCTCTGCATCGATATTGTAGCGCGAGTCCTCGCGCAACTCCGGCACACCCGAATGCAGATCGCCGATCGCCACATTGGTGCCCTTCCACAGACCCAGCCCCAGCAGCAAAAGGGATACCCCAATCACCGCCGCCGCCGGTCCCGCCTTGGATACCACGGCAACCCGCGTCCACAACTTCCCGGTGCGTTCCGCGCGGCGCCGCAGTTTGGCACGATAACGCTCATCGACCCTGAGATAGGACAACACTACGGGGAGCAAAATCAGGTTGGTCAGTATGATCACCGCAACCCCGACGCTGGCGGTTATGGCCATCTCCTGGATGATATCGATATCGATCAACAGGATGGTCACAAACCCTATGGTGTCACTGGCCAGGGCGATACCGCCGGGAATCAACAGTCTTCGAAAACTGGCCCGGCAGGCGTCGTGGGCATTGGCGCCCCGATACACCTCCGACCCCACCGCACTGATCATCTGAACCCCGTGGCTCACACCGATGGCGAACACGAGAAAAGGCACCAGAATCGACATCGGGTCGATGCCAAACCCCAGCAGAGGCAACAGGCCCAGTTGCCAAATGACGGCCATGAGCGAGCAACCCAGGGGAATCAGGGTGACCCGAAACGACATGGCGTACAGATAGACCAACAGCGCGGTAATCAGAAAGGCGACGGCAAAAAACACGACCACCCGTCCGGCACCCTCGGTGATATCACCAATCACCTTGGCAAAACCGATGATATGGACCTGAAGCCCACCGTAGTTTTCGGATATAGCCAGGTCCACATTCGAGGACTGATACTTGTCACGGATCTGACTTTCCAGGGCCCGGGACACCTTGACGAAGTCGAGACGCTGCCCGGTGTTTGGATCTAACTCCAGCAACTGTGCGCTGATGATCGCACCGCTGAAATCATTGGCCACCAAACGGCCCAGAATGCCCGCCTTCAGGATGTTCTCCCGGACTTGCGCGAGCCCCTCCGGCGTCGGTTGGAAGTCCGCCGGGACCACATTGCCCCCCGCGATTCCGTCCTCAACCACCTCGGTGAACCGGACATTGGGTGTGAATATGGACTTGACCCGGCTGCGATCAACCCCCTCGATAAAAAAGACGTCGTCTGTGGCGCCCTTCAGAGCAGCGAAAAACTCGGGCGTAAAAATGTCCCCTTCGGGCACCGTGAGCGCGATCAGAACCCGATTGGCGCCCCCAAACTCCGACTGGTACTCCACAAATGTCTGCATGTAGGGGTGCTTGAGCGGAAGGAGCTTGGTAAAACCGGCATCGATTTTCAGATGGGTGGCCGAGTAGGCCATGACTGCGGTTATAGCCAAAAATACGGCGATGACCCAGGGTCGTGCGCCGAACAAGAAGCGCTCAAGGGCCAAGGTCCACCGGGGGCTGGTCATAGCATGGGCTCAACCCGTGTCCCATTGGGGAGCCGGGCAGGACAGGACACTATGTGTTTATTGACAAGACCTGCAACGATGGCGCTGTGCATTTGGGACGCTCTCAAGCGCGACCTGATTGTGGGCCACGACACTAGGAGCCCGCGGCGGCGCGAAGCTGCTGCAAGTTCCTGCGACGCACGCCGAACTCGCCAATTGTGACAAGGTCCGGTCCACCAGCCGGCAGCGCGGCCACCAGGGCCTCCCGGTCCTGCTGGTCATAGAGTTCGAAGCTGCCCCCACCGTCGTCGCTTACCAGCACGGTGCCTGAGAGACCCACCAGAACGATCCGATCCGGCCCCAATCGCAAGCCACCCATCAAAATCCCCTCAGTGCCGGTATCCAGGGCGTCCCAGGTATCCCCCTGGTCCTCGCTGCGAAACAGATGTCCTCTCAGCCCATAGGCCAGGAGACTGTCACCGGACAGGGGCAGGATACCGAAAAAAGATCCCTCGTACGGGGACGGCATTTCCTCCCAACTTGCTCCATCGTCTTCGGATCGATACAGCACTCCGGCTTCCGCTGCCATGTACAGCATGCCTGAATCCGCAGCCACCAGATCGTTGAGATGGAAATCATCCTCATCGTTGACCGGGTGCTCATCCCAACTCGTGCCACCGTCCTCGGTGATCAACATCAATCCATAGGCTCCCACAGCAAGCCCATAGTCTGCATCGCGGAACCAGATTGAAAGCAATGGCGCATCGAAATCCGGATCCTCGTACTGTACTTGCCAGGATCGACCGCCATCGCCTGTGGTCAGGATGGTTGCATCGTGGCCCACCGCCCAGGCCCGCGTCGCATCCAGCATGAAAACGTCGGTCAGGGTAACCCGGGTCGGCACATCAGCCTGTGACCATTCATGCCCACCATCCCGGGATACGAGAACATGTCCGTACTGCCCCACAACCATCAGGGTGTCTTCGACGTGGTCACCTCCCAGCAACAAACGGTGCGCAGCCAGTGGCGCCGGCAGGGCCACCGGGTCCAATTCGGCGCGGGCGGGTTGGGCGCACACCGTGATCACGAGTGACACCAGAAGCCACACGCCCCAGGCCGTGCGCGGGGGGAACCCACAGCCGAACGGTCCGCGGCCCACCCGCAGGTCCGTCATTTCGCCACGTCCTGGTAAAGAACGCACGCTGTTGGCGGAGCACTTGACATCGTGGTTGAGTCAGCGCCGTCCCAGGCGCCGCAATGTGCCGGTTGAGAAATCGGACTCGTCGTATTGGACACCGAAATCAAACATGCCGACCTCGTTGTTCAATCCGATGGCGAGATATCGCCCGGACTGAAGATCGTAGTGCACCTCGACCGTTGTCCAGTAGTTCGGCACCTCGTAGTAATTGATTCCGTGCCCTTCGGACACGCGCCACATCTGATCGCGATTGTCATACTGGTCAACCGCCACGATTTGCCAGGAGTCCTCATCGATGTAGAACGTGCGCCGCTTGTAAATATTGCGCACGCCTTCCTTCAATAGCCCGTCCACAACCCAGACGCGGTGCAGTTCATAGCGCGGATACTCCGGATTCATGTGCAGTGGTTTGATGATATCCGTGTACTTGAGCTCGTCACTGTGCAGCTTGTACGAATTGTAGGGGACGTAGATTTCCTTGCGTCCCAGCAACTCCCAGTTGTACTGCTGAGGGCTGCCGTTGAACATATCAAGCTGGTCACTGGTGGCCAGTCCGTCACCCCCTTCCTTGGGATTGTCAAACGCCACGTTGGGAGCTCGGCGGACCCGGCGCTGGCCAGGGTTATAGATCCAGGCTTTGCGATGCTCCTTGGCCTGGTCCAGCGTCTCATGCACCAACAGGATGCGACCGGCCAAGCGGGCCGGGCCCAGAATCTGCTGACGAAACATGACGATGACGTTGTCCAGCTTGGCCTCGGTCATCCCCTCCCAGCCATAGCGGAACACCGCATCCTCTTGGAACTCCACCATGGTGTAGTCACCGCCCCGGGTCACCGGCGCCTGCCCGAAGGGACGTTTTACCTGATCTGCACGCCAACGCAGTATGTGATTCCACACCGCTTCCACACCGTTGCTCGGTATCGGAAAGGGCAAACCGATGATGGCGTTGCGCACACCGTCCCCGCCATCCACCAACTCGGCGGTTGTGGCATTAGCCTTGATTGCATCGTAGATCCGTTGGGGCGCAGCGAAACTGCGACGCGTGGGATAGACGTTCATGGAGAAGGAGTCGTAGGTTTCCAGCAAAGCCTTGTGACCGGCAGTCAGCTTGTCGGCATACTGAGCCATGTTCTCCCGGGTAATGGTGAACAGGATCGGGTCATCCGGATACGGATCCGGGTGATGGTCACCCGGTGTATAGGAAGGCCCGGGCGGTGACTTGATGCCACCGTCCCAGGGTGGGATGGTGCCCTCGGCATTGCCGGCCTGGATAGCGCCGGTGGGTGTCAGATCCGTGCCCAGACGGGCGGCTTCTTGCGCGGACAGCGCCGCCAGTCCATCGGCGCTCACAAACAGGAGTGCCGCCGCGGCGGTGGTCAGAACGTGCTTGCGCATAGTGCCTCTCCAATACTCAGAAGGCGTATTTGACATTGAACCCGATGAAATCCCGGTCGTTGATCAGATTGTACCGACTGGCGCCCCAGTAAGTGGTGTAGCTCAGATCCGCGGTCCACGTGTTCTGGTAGTCCGCGGTCAATCCGAAGGTCATGGCTCGACGATTCTGGAGAAACGTGCCATAGGGCCGCGGCGTATTCCCGTTCACGTCGTGGGCGAATGCCACTCTTGGAAACAAGGTCACCGGGCCAATCGCATTGTTGTATTGAGCCCGGGCTAACAGCCGATAGCCCCATGAGGTCGCGTCGGCGAAGTGGGAGGCCCCTTCGATCTGGTCATCCGCCAGAGGGCCCTGAAAACTGGCGAGCGCCGCGTTTCCGCTTATGTA
>Ga0316193_10003672_pt1 | contig 11135 bp, 8 predicted proteins | sample MerIslsedime2_MG_FD_207735 | JGI IMG/M metagenome (GOLD analysis project Ga0316193, IMG submission 207735) | Coastal sediment microbial communities from Maine, United States - Merrow Island sediment 2 | ecosystem: Environmental > Aquatic > Marine > Coastal > Sediment | place: USA: Maine... | reverse complement strand
CCCGCTCGGCACTGGACGTCGTCACGGCGACGAGATCTACCCCACGGATGCGTGAGACGAGGTTCTCCGCATGGGTCAGACCCATCCGGCCCACTCCCACCACGCCCATGCGCAGATCGTTCACCTGTTCTCCTCTCGATTCCTCGTTGATATCAGTTGGGTTTGACGAGGATCTTGCCGTCGGTCCGGTCCGTCGACTTGGCGATGGCCGCCACAGTGTCCTCGAGACCGTATTTGGCGGTGATGATCGGGCTCAGATCGATGCGGCCCGAGGCCACCATCCGGATGACGTTGGGGAAGGTCTCGTGACCCGAATGTCCCTGGGCGCCAAAAGCCTGCGCACGGCGAACCTGGAAGGCCTCGAGATACATGGGCACCCGCTTGGCGGCCCGGCCGATCTGGACGACCTTGCTGTTGATGGCCAGGCCCATTTCCATCTCTGGAATGGTGAGCTCGGGAACGCCGGCGGCCTCGACGTGGAAGTCGAAGCCCTCACCCTTGCTGATCTCCATCATGACTTCGCCGGCATTGACCTCGCGCGGGTCGTAGGCGAAATCCGCCCCGACCTGTTTGGCGAGCTCGATCCGCTGCGGCGAAACCTCGAATGCGACCACGGTGCTCGCACCCGCCGCCTTGGCGAGCGCTATTCCGGCGAGCCCGATGGGACCCGCGCCGAAAACACTGACCATATGGCCGGGTCGGAAACCGCCGGCACGTTCGAACATGGCGTTGTAGGCAACACACGTCGGTTCGGTGAGCGCGGCCAGTTCGTACGCCCTCTCCTCGCTGCCCACCCGTTCGGCGATGGCGTCGATCTTCCAGCAGAACTTTTCGTCCACCGCGATGAAATTGGCGAACGCGCCGGGAATGGTGAAACCGATCTCCTCGAGATTGGTGCAGTGGTTGGGGTAGCCGTTGCGGCACGGGATGCAGCGGCCGCACCAGATCATCTCCTCGACGGTCACCATGTCGCCCAGTGTGAGCAGGGTGACCTCGTTGCCGACCTCGACGACCTTGCCGGAGAACTCGTGACCCAGAATGGTCGGAAACTTGGTCAGTCCCGGATAGAGGATGTAGTTGTCGTCATCGGTCTCATAGAAGTGCATATCCGAACCACAGACGCCGCAGGCCTGGATCTGCAGCAGCACCTCTTTCGGGCCCGGTTTCGGATCGGGCCAGTCACGCACTTCGAGAGTCGGGTTGTGCCAGATGGCGTTTCCGGTGATGGCCTTCCCTGTCCTTTTCTCCCATTCGGAAACCTCGTAATCCGGTTTCGGCTCCCACTTCGCGTCTAACACCATGCCTTTCATGATTCGATCCTCCTTGTATTCTCTCTTTCCCAAACGGCCGTAGCACCGTTGGGGTGGTTCCTAAACTCCTCCGGGAACCATTGCTCCCCGGTACTGTTCGTCCACGAAATTGACGATGTCCTCATAACTCCTTCGGATCGGTCCCGGAACCGCGACCTTCAGGCTGGTCACCGCCGCCGACCACCGGAGCGCCTCCTCGGGTTGGTGCTCGAGCCGGGCCGCGACATAGGATCCGACACAGGTGTCGCCCCGGCCGCTGCGGCCGAGCATGGATTCGGCGTGGAAATCGGCTTCAAAAAACTTCCCGCCGGCGAAGACCACGATTCCGTCGCGGTGGGTGATGATGATTTCGCGTGATCCGAGCGCAGCCAGCGCCCGGGCCGCCTGCCTGATGTCCGACTCCCCGGTGATGGACTCAGCCTCGACGGCATCGGCCTTGAGGATGTCCACGAGGGGCAGAATTTCAAAGCGTTCCGGCCACACGGTGTGTTCGAGACGGCCGTCCGGATGGCGGATTCGGATAAAGCCCTGGGCGTCGGCGCTGATAAGCGCATCCTTGTTTCGAAGCTCCTGGACGACCTCGAGCGGGATTTCCCCGCGAATCGAAGGGCTGATCACAAAGGCCCTGGAATCCACCTCTCGAACCTGTTCCACGGTGAAGGAACCGGCGGTGTCGGCAACTCTCAGAGTCCGTTCATCGGGGTTGTCATTCGGATACTCGAGACGCATGAGGGTCGAACTCGGGGTGGCCTCGGCGAAGACGGTGATCCCGGCATCTTCAAGCGCCCGAACCACGTGAAAATCTTCTTTGGCGAGCCGCATCACGGCCGCCACCCTTCGGCCGAGGGCGAGCGCCGCGTGGGCCGAGTAGTTGACCCCTCCGCCATCGGCATGGGTGGTTCCCGCCGCCGTGACGATGGTGTCCTTGGTGTAGTTGCCGATGGTCGCAACATCGAAGCGCTGGCTTTCCTGGGTCATGAATCCCTTCAATCTCTGACACGGACGCGCCACAGTGAGGTGGCCAAAATGAACGAAACAATGGACATGCCGATCCAGAACGAGATCGCCGCGGAAAAGTCGTAGTGGCGAACGCCGTCGACGATGGTGACGCCGTTTTCAATCAAGTGACCGCTGATCTGGTCCTGGAGGGCGGCGCCGATATAGGAGAAGACGCCGATGAATCCCATGGCCGCACCGGCGGCCCGTTTGGGTGCGATGTCGAGGGCGAAGAGGCCGCCGAGCGAGGTCACGAGCCCGGTGAGTCCGAAGCCGTAGATGAAGAATGCCACGGTCATGAAGAGCGGTTTACCGGGTGGTCCGAAGAAGACCATGAGAAGCCCGACGATCTCCATGACGGCGAAGATCACATTGGTCGGGGGGCGGCGGGCGTTGAAGACTTTGTCGGAGGTGAAGCCGAAGGCCAGGGCGCCGAGGATCCCGGCGATGGTGTTGACCGAGATGACGCTGCCCGCCTGCATCAGCGTGTAGCCCTTGGCTTCTTGGAGATAGAGCACACCCCAGCTGTTGATGGCATAGCGAGTGACATAGATCGATGCGCTGGCCATGGCGAGCACCCAAATCGCCGGAATCTTGAGGATCGTCTTTTGGACGGCCCAGGTGCTCTCTTTGGCTTCGGCGGCCTCGGCTGACGAGCCGCTGTGGTCGTTCCGCCAGTCCGCCACGAGAGGCAGACCCATAGTTTGCGGTCGGTCCTGCATATAGATGTAGAGCAGCCCTGCAACCACGATGCAGAGCACACCCGGACCCCAGAACCCGGCCCGCCAACCCCACAGGGTCACCAGCGCGGCAACCCCGACAAAGGTCAGGCCCTCACCGATGGCGTGGGCGGTGCTCCAGATGCCGTACATCCGCCCCCGTTCGTTGTTGGAGAACCAGTTGGCCATGGCCACGGCACCCGTCGGTGCCCCGAAGCCCTGAAACCACCCGTTGAGTGCCCAAAGCAGAATCGAGAGCCAGAGGATCGTGGAAAACCCCATCCCGATGTTGAGCAGGGCCGAGATCAGGACGCCGAAGGCGAAGAAGATCTTGAGGTTCATGTGGTCGGCGAGAAATCCGTTGGTGAGCTTGCCAAAGGCGTAGGTGTAGAAGAGGGCCGATCCGATGATCCCGAGCTCAACGGGAGTGAAGATGCCGTTGTCGATGAGCGGTTTTTTGACCATGGACAGGGCCAACCGGCAGGTGTAGACCACCCCGTAGCCGATGGTGATCGCAAGCATGATCCGCAACCGGTGACGCTTGTAGAGCTCATCGATCCGACCCTTGTCGGTGAGCGGCGCTTTGGGCTCGCCGGTCCGGAAGATGCTTGCGAAACTCATGGGGCCTCCACCTTGATCGGTCGGTTCTCGGCCATTGAGCGCGACGCCGCGAGACCGATGAGCACCGACATGAGGCCATCGGTGCCGCCGACCGGGGTCGGTTCGTTTTCGCGGATACTCCCGAAGAAGGACTCGAGTTCGGCGACAAACGACGCCTGGTAGCGTTCGAGGAAAAAGTAGAGAGGCTTGTCGGAACGGACACCTGAAAGGCTGCTGACGGTGACGCGATTAGGGGTCTCGTTGCCTGCCTCGGCGTTGCCGCCGCTGCCGAAGACCTCAACCCGCTGGTCATAGCCATAGACCGCTTGGCGGCTGTTCTCGATCACTGCGATGGCGCCGTTGGCCATCTTGAGGGTCGTGACCGCGGTGTCCACATCTCCCGCTTCACCGATGGCCGGGTCGATGAGGACCGCCCCGCAGGCATAGACCTCCTCGACCTCGCTGCCGGTAAGGAAACGCACCATGTCGAAATCGTGGATGGTCATGTCGAGGAAGATCCCCCCCGATGTCGCGACGTACTCAGCCGGCGGCGCTTCCGGATCCCGCGAGGTGATCTTGACGAGCTGGATCTCGCCGATATCTCCATCGGTGACGGCTTGCCGCACTCGCGCGAAAGTCGGATCGAACCGGCGATTGAAGCCGACCTGCAGCTTGACCCCGCACTCCTCGACGATGGCGAGGGTTCGCTGAATCCGGTCGGGATCGAGATCGATGGGTTTCTCGCAGAAGACGTGCTTGCCCGCCCGCGCCGTTCTCTCGGTCAAGTCGGCGTGGGTCGGGGTCGGCGAGCAGACGAGCACCGCCTCGATCTCATCATCCTCGAGGATCAGCTCCGGGTCCTTGCCCGTGGCCACCGGCGCAGGCGGCCACGAGGTGAAATCGACATACGGATCGGTGACGGCTTTGAGCTCGATTCCAGCCATCCGCAGGAGGTTGTTCCCGTGGACCTGACCGATTCTTCCAGCCCCGAGGATTCCCACCGTGATTGGATTCATGCTCTTAGATCTCCTCTAACAATTACTGTTCTCGGTTTGTATCGGAAGGAGCCGATGGCTGGACCCCTTCGAAGGGGGCCGAAGGGGATCCAGCACCCGGGCTTCCCTGCCGATACTCAGTTCATGACGTTGTTACAGATCGAACCTCACACCCAGGGTCGCCCACCAGTCGTAGTACTCCTGCTGGCGGATCCGGTCGGGGGTGTTCTCGTATGCCGTGTACGGCTCGTTGGTGATGTTGATGACCTCGAAGACAATACTGAACTTCTTCGAAGCCTGCACCCGGAACATGAAGTCGAGCTGGGCGTGGTTGTCGACATAGATGTCTTCTTCCGGATCCCCGCCGACCTCGAAGAGTTTCTTGCCGTTGTAGTTGTACGACAGACGGGTCGTGATGCCGTACTTCTCGTAGACCAGGGCCAGGTTGCCGATGTGCTCCGACTGACCCGGGAGCGAGGTGGACTCGCGGTCGGGATACTTCGCGTCGGAGTCGACATAGGTGTAGTTGGCGTAGAGCCCGAGGCCTCCCCATCCGCCCTTCCAGTTGGTGAACTGATTCTGGAAGGCGAGCTCGAGACCGGCCAGGGTGCCCTTGTCACCGTTGCGGGGCTGCGTGATTTCAACGTCCTCGCCGTCGATGATCGCGTCTTCCTGGAAGATATAGATGTAGTCGGTCAGATCCTTGTAAAAGACGCCCGCCGAGATGATGCCGACCGGTTGCAGGTACTTCTCCCACATGAGATCGACGTTCCAGGCGGTGGTGACGTCGAGATCGGGGTTGCCGAGCTCGACCTCTCTGTCCTCGAGGTTGGCGAGCCGCCATGGAGCCACGTCCTCGAAGTTGGGGCGGGCCAGCGTGCGGGTGAGGGCGGCCCTGAGCTGTGAGTCTTGGCTGGTTTTGTACACGAGATGGAACTGGGGCAGCCACTCGGTGTACTTCTTGTCGCCGTAAACCGGTGACAGCGATACCGGGTCCCCTTCCTCATCGATGATCAGCTCGTAAGCCGTGTATTCGGATGAGGTGTCCTCGACTCGTACGCCACCCATAAAGGTCGTCTTCGAACCGAAGAGGAACTCACCCAGGGCATATGCGGCGAAGGTGTCCTCTGTGATCTCGAAGTCAGCGAGGTCCTCTTCCAGATTCCTCTCGGACTCGAGGAGTCCGCTTGCCCCCAACTCCCTCATGAGGCGGGGATCAAAGAACGGGATGATCTGGTTGCCGTAGATCCCGCCGAAGAAAGGCGTCTCCGAGTTCCAGTTACTCAGGTAGTCGACCATATTCAAGTCATCGTCCGACTCGAGGTCAAATACCTCATAGTCCTGTTCCTTTGTCTTGGACCGGTACTTGGCGCCGACCTTCCACAGACCGCTGAAGCCCGAGCTCTTGTAGAAGCCCTTGGTGAGGTTGATGGCGCCGACAATGTCCTCCTCGGTCGATATCTTGGACTGGTCCTCGATGCTGTCGAACCAGAACTCGTCGGCCCTCTCGTTGAGCGGATTGGCCTGGATGTTGTTCGGGTCGATGTGATCGGCGCTGACGTTGGGATCGAAGATCACATCTTCCATCACGAAGGCGGAGGTGTACTGGTTCGGCGTCTCCTCCTGCGCTTTGTTCCACATCACACGATAGTCGAGGACAAAGGCCTCACCGATGTTGTTCTCACCGCCGAAGGTGAAGGAATAGATATCGGATGTCTGCGTCCGGTCCTTGATGGATCTTTCAAGCTCGTCGTCAGCAACCACGTTGTTTTTCGCGCGCCTGTACTCGGTGTCCTCGTAGTTGGTGACCAGTCCCCTCAGATAGTAGTTGGAACGCTGAGACGCCCGGAAGTCGAGGTCGAAGGTCAGGCCGGAGCGTTTCCTCTGCGTGGTGTAGTCGCGCATTTCCAACTCTTCGAGGTCACCGTCATCATAGGCCGGCTCGATGTCGTCGGCGCCTCGTTTGGTGTCGCTGCCGCTGAGGGAAAAAATAAGACCCCAGTCCTTCGATTCGCCGAATCGAGTCCCGAAGGTGAAACTTCCGTTCGGGGCCGTCTCCTCCATGAGCGCGCTGTAGCCCACACCGAGCGAAGCCGAAAGACGCATCTCTTCAGGCGCTCGGAGAGTCACCAGGTCGACGGTACCGCCGATGGAGTCGCCATCCATGTCCGGCCGCAAGGCTTTTGAAACTTCGATGGAACCCAAGAGATCGGCCGGGATGGTGTCGAGAGCGACGTTCCGAACACCCGCTTCGGGCGATGGAATCCGCTCGCCGTTGACCGTGGTCGAGTTAAGCCTGGCCTCAGTACCGCGGATGATGATGTAGCGGCCCTCACCCATGTCGCGGTTCAGGCTGACGCCCGGGATCCGCTGGGTGGCTTCAGCCGCGTTCTTGTCCGGGAAACGACCGATCTGGTCGGCGGCGACGATATTCGTAATGTTGACCGAATTCATCTGTGTATTGAGGGCTTTGGCCTGCCCTTCGAGGAGTGGCGAACCACGAACCTCGATCTCACCGCCGTAGGCCAGAGCCATATCCTGGCTCACCGGCTCGCCGGCCACAACCGTCACATCGGCGGTGGCGCTCACCAGTCCGAGGTAGCTGAACATCAGGGTGTGCTCTCCGACGGGCACCGGCGCCAACCGGTATGAACCGTCGAGACCGGTCACGGCTACGATGTTGGTTCCCTCAACACTGACACTGACCTCAGAAACGACATTTCCTGCGGGCCCGGTCACCGTTCCAAGGATGACACCGGTGCCATCCTGGGCCGAAGCAATGCCTGGAAAAGTCACCGTTCCAATAAACAGAGCCAAGAGTGCCAAATATCTGGAAATCTTCAAGGACGCCATTGCTTCCCCCTTTTTCGGTCGATCAAGAACAGTCAATCGGACACGTCCCCCCTGCGGGCCTCCCCTTGGGGCACGGAAAACACAGAGTGATTTTCAAAGACCGGTCAAATCCGCAATTCATCCCAGGGTTCTGGCCCCCCCGGGGAATCAACCGCGGAGAAAAACTGCAGGTCTTTTCTTTTTGCCGCCGCATCAGCGTCCTCTTGGAACGTTCCAGGTTGCAATCTCGTGTTCCAAGCGATATATTTTGGAACGTTCCAAAAGGAACATATAACCGAGATCGGCGGAAGTCAAGTGGCACCACGAGGAAACACAGACAACCACGGATCGCAGGCCATGCCGACGATCCACGATGTCGCCCGGAGAGCCGGCGTCTCAAAATCACTTGTGTCAATGGTGACCCGCGGCGAGGGTGGTGTCAGCGAAGAAAAACGTGCCGCGATTCTCTCGGCCATCGACGAACTCGACTATCGCCCCAACGCCATGGCGCGAGGTCTGGTCCAGCGCCAGACCCGAATCCTGGGAATCATGGTTTCCGATCTCCAAAATCCCTTCTTCGCCGCGGTGGTCTCCGGGATCCAGGCGAGCGCGGAAGAGCGTGGATTCCGAGTCCTCATCACCACCGGCGACCGCACACCGAGTGTAGAGGAGAGCGCCATCGAGAACCTCCTCGAACTCCGGGTCGACGGACTGATCCTCGCCTCACCACGGGTCGACGACGAGGTCATTGCCCGCGTCGGGCGATCGGTTCCCATTGTCGTCCTCAATCGCGACACCGAGGACGACACCAGCGACAGCGTGACAAACGACAATATCGCCGGCACCCACCTCGCCATTGAACACCTTGTCAGCTTTGGTCATCGCCGCATCGGCTTTATCGAGGGCGGCGCCGGCGCCGGCGCCCGAATCCGTCACCGGGGCTATCTCAGCGCGATGCACGACTTCGGCCTCGAAGACGAGATTCTCACCGTCGAGGGCCAACATACCGAGGAGGGCGGATACCGGGGCGCCATGGAACTCCTCAAGATGAGGGCCCTGCCGACCGCGGTCTTCGCCTCGAACGATCTCTGCGCCATCGGGGCCATGAACGCCTTCGAAGAAGCCGGGCTGAGCATCCCCGACGATCTTTCGCTGGTCGGATACGACAACAACCGCATGGCGTCTATGCGACACATTTCATTGACCACCATTGACCAGCCGGGAGACGACATGGGTCGATCGGCGGTCGAGCGCCTCGCGGAACGGATTGACGGCGACCGGACCGAACCGAGGCACGACGTGGTGACGCCCAGCCTTGTGGTGCGATCTACGACAGGTCCTCCACGTTTTGAAGCTAAGTCATGAATATTTGATTTAAACCAATTGGCAGACACAGGCATCTCTTCGTGAAGTGAGAATAAGAAGGAGACATGATGAAAACGAAGACCGCATCGACGACCCTCAACTCAATCCTGCTCGCAACCACGGTCCTTTCGATCGCGTGCCTAGTCGCGTGCTCGGGTTCGGACGCCCCACCGGCAGCGCCGGCGGAAACGCCCGAGGCCGCAGCGGTCGCCGCTGACGCCATCGTCCCCGTCCTCATCACCGAACCCACGGCAGTGGACACCGACGATCCGGCCATCTGGATCAACCCGCAGGATCCTGCCAAGAGCCTCATCCTCGGCACCGACAAGGGCGGTGCAATCTATGTCTTCGATCTTGACGGCAAGATCATCCCGGACAAAACCGTCACCGGTCTGCAGCGCATGAACAACATCGACGTCGAGTACGGCTTCATGCTCGGGGATGAGGCGATCGACATCGCTGTCGCCACCGAGCGCCCGGCCAGCGCCCTGAGGGTCTTTCGTCTGCCGGAGATGACGGCGATCGACAACGGCGGAATCCCGGTCTTCGCGGGCGAGGATGATGATTTTCGCTTGCCGATGGGGATTGCGCTTTACAAGCGGCCCTCAGACGGGGAGGTATTCGCGGTCGTCAGCCGCAAGACCGGACCCTCCGGTTCCTACCTCTGGCAATATCGACTCGAGGACGATGGCAGCGGGCACGTCGTCGGAACCAAGGTTCGTGAGTTCGGGACCTTCAGCGATGTCACGAGCATGGACGAAGGCGTCCCCGAGCTCGGCGAGATCGAGTCGATCGCGGTCGACGACGCCCTCGGCTATATCTACTACTCGGATGAGCTCGCGGGAGTCAGAAAATACCAAGCGGACCCCGATCAACCGGACGCGAACGTCGAGCTCGCCATCTTCGGCACCGATGGGTTCACTGATCAGCGCGAGGGGATCTCGATCTACACCATCAACGACGGAACCGGTTACATTCTGGTTTCCGACCAGCAGGGCAACGCGTTCCGCATCTTCACCCGCGAGGGGTCTCCCGGCAACCCGCACGATCACCGTTTCGTCAAGTTTGTCAGCGTCTCAACCAACGAAAGCGACGGTTCGGACGTCACCTCGACGGTTCTGGACGATCGATTCCCATCGGGTCTCTTCGTCGCCATGTCGGACAACCGAACGTTCCAGTACTACTCGTGGGAAGACATCGCCGGCGATGATCTCGTCAAAGCGCCCAACGGCGTCATGCTCGATTGAAACGACGAATCCTGCTCACATTGGTCGCGGCCCTCCTCGGAGGGCCGCTTACCTCTGTCGGGGATGACGACGTCTTCCTTTTCAGATATGCCAACGCCCAGAACCCCAACGATCCGCGCAGCGTGTCCATGGAGTTTTTCAAGACCGAACTCGAGCTTCGAACCGGAGGCCGGATCAAGGTCGAGAACTACTTCGGCGGGATCCTCGGCACCGAGCGGGAGATCGCCGACGCCGTCGCCATCGGCGCCCTCCAGGGCACCCGTGGTGGGATGTTCGAGGACGCCTCCATCAAGTTCAACATCGTCCTCCTCCCCTATCTGGTGGAAGGATGGAATGAGGCCATCTGTCTCGCCCGCAGCCCCTGGATGATGGGAATCGCCGCGGAGGGACGGAAGAAGGGCTTCCACATCCCGGCGATCGGGATCTCCCAGGGCTTCCGCGCCCACGGCTCCAAGAAACGAGCGATTCGGACCGTGGCCGACTTCGACGGTCTCAAGATCCGCGTTCCCAACGCCCAGGAGGTCTTCCACCGGATGGAGAACGCCCTCGGCGCCAACCCTCAGGGGATCGCACAATCGGAAACCTACTCCGGTCTGAGGACCGGGGTCGTCGATGGAACCACGGCTCCACCTTCTGATCTCTGGGACCGACGCCAGTATGAAGTCCTCGATTGGGTCACCATCGACACCCACGCCACCGGGCCGGACCCGCTCATGATCAATCTCGCCTGGTACCAACGACTCCCGGCCGATCTCCGAGTCGTTTTCGACGAGGTCGCCAGGGAGGCTCTCGAGCGCAGCGACCAACTCTACTCTGCAAGCGAGGAAAAGATCATCGGTGATCTCGCCGAGCACGTCGAAATCATCCGACCGACCCCCGAGGTTCGAGCCGAGATGCGAGAGCGCACCCGACCGGTTTATGACTTCTTCGTCGACCGTGGCGATTTCACCTGGGACGACATCAACGCCGCGGTTGCGGCATCCAAGAGCTGCCGATGAAGAAGTTTGAGCTTGGTCTGATCAAGCTGCTCGAGATCATCTGCGGCATCTGTTTTGTGGTCATGTTCACCCT
>Ga0316193_10003670_pt1 | contig 11136 bp, 7 predicted proteins | sample MerIslsedime2_MG_FD_207735 | JGI IMG/M metagenome (GOLD analysis project Ga0316193, IMG submission 207735) | Coastal sediment microbial communities from Maine, United States - Merrow Island sediment 2 | ecosystem: Environmental > Aquatic > Marine > Coastal > Sediment | place: USA: Maine... | reverse complement strand
GGGGCGGGTGGGACCTGTTCCCTGTGCCCTGCACCCTATACCCGGGTGGACGGATGGGCGGGTGGAAACGAAAGGCCCCGGGAGAATTCCCGGGGCCTTTCTTCGCCGAGTTTCTGATGAGGAAAGGAGTTAGTTGTTCTCGACCTTGATTTTGACCGAACGCGGTTTCGACTCTTCGCTCTTCGGCAGGGTGAGGACCATTTCGCCATTCGTGGATCTGGCCTCGATTTTTTCGACATCGACCGAATTGGGGAGAGTGAACGTGCGCTCGAAGCTTCCGTAGAGCCGCTCCACCCGGTGGAAGGTCTCGCCCTCGGCCGCCTCTTCGAGCTTGCGCTCGCCGCGGATTGAAAGAGTGCCCTCGTCCACCGTCACCTCGACGTCCTCAGCTTTGAGACCGGGCAGGTCGGCGGTGATCACCACCGCATCCTCGCGCTCGAGGATGTTGATGGCCGGCACCCAGGAGCCCCGCAGAGGACGCTCTTCCGAGGTCCGCCACAGCCCATGTCCCAGCATTTCATCGAAAAGGCGCTCCATCCGCTGCGAAAGATTCGCCCTATCGGTTGTCGGATTGCATCGTGTCAGCATGACCATGTTGTTTCTCCTTTCATGCTTCAATCACAATTTCAATATAAGATCTGATTATGTTTTTGTCAAGTCCTATTAATATGAGAAGTAAGAAATTTTAGTGATGGATTATCAAAAAATACTTAAAACATTTTATTTCAATAATTTAACGCACCTCTTCGAGAAGTAGGGCGGTGGAGAAAAGGAGACCTCACACCCTTCTTCCTCTTTTCTCCTCTGCTCCCCAGCCCCTCTGCTCCCCTGCACCGTTTTACCGGGAGCCCTCGTCGCGTCTATAATCCCCAGCCCGGGATAACCACGATGAAACCGCTCAGAGCCGTGCTTTCCGCCTATCGCGCCGCGTATGACGGACTCCCGCGCGAGGTGTGGCTGCTCGCCGGCGCCCTCCTGGTCAACCGTGCCGGCACCATGGTGCTGCCGTTTCTCTCCCTCTACCTGACCCGGGACCTCGATCTCAGCGCTGCCGACGCCGGCCTCATCATCGGTTGCTTCGGCCTCGGCTCGATGGGGGGCTCGTTCATCGGTGGTTGGCTCTCCGACCGGGTGGACCCGGTCCGGGTGCAGCAGCTGTCGCTCATCGCCAGCGGGTTCGGGTTCCTGGCCTTCACACAGCTCGAGAGCTTCACCGCCCTGGCCGGCGGCGTACTGCTCCTGGCGGTAATCTCCGACGCCTTCCGGCCGGCGCTGATGGCAGCGGTGGCCCATCGCACCTCTCCCGGCATCCGGGCCCGGGCGTTTGCGCTGATCCGCCTTGCAACCAACCTGGGCATGGCCATCGGCCCGGCTGCCGCAGGCCTCCTCGCCGTCTACGGCTATGTCTGGATCTTCGTTGGTGATGCAGTCACGTGCTGGGCCGCCGCCGGCGTGCTCCTCGCAACGATAGGGTCGGATGCCCCGGGTGGGACCGCAGGTCGCCGGCAGTCCAAAGGACCGGACGGTACTCCATGGCGGGATCTACCGTTTCTCGGGTTCATGCTGCTACTGGTCGTGCTCGGTATGGTGTTTTTCCAGGTCTGGTCGACGGTGCCGCTCTATCTACGGTCCTTCTACGGACTGACGGAGCGAAGCATCGGCCTCCTTCTGGCTCTCAACGCGATGCTCATTGTGCTCACCGAGATGCTGCTCATCCGGGCGATCGAGAACCTCGACCGCATGAAGATGGTAGGCCTCGGTGCTTTCCTGGTCTGCGGTGGACTCGCAATTCTGCCCTTCGGGCCGGGATGGATGACGGCAGTCGCGTTCATGGTCGTACTGACCGTCGGCGAGATGCTCTCGATGCCGATCACCAACGCCGTCGTCGCGGAGAGGGCCGGAGCCGGCTCGGTAGGGCGTTACATGGGCGTCTACACCCTTGCCTTCTCCACCTCCTTCGTCCTCGGCCCGATCGCCGGGACTGCGATCTATCAGAACTTCAGTCCGCAAGCGCTCTGGTACGGCACTGGAGCAGTCGGAGTCGCTCTCGCCATCGCCTTTGCCGCCCTCTCGCGTCCACTCCGCTCCCACCGCTGAGAGAGAGGGGGCAAGGGAGAAAGGGGGCTGGGCAGAAAGGGAGCCTGTGATCAGGAGTGCATCTCCCCCGCTCCCCTGCTCCCCTGCTCCCCTGCTCTTCTACGACTTCGCCCAAATCCGGGTCTCCATCACCAAATACCCTGAAAAAAGGGAGAGAAAGTCAACGACGATCCTGCTATATTGATGGGCTATGACGTCCGATCCCACTCCCGGCCGGAAGCACGGTTCCCGGTCAGGGCTGTTCGAAATCCACACCGGAGAGGTGCTCGGCAAGCTGCCGCGCGGTATCGCGGAACGCGGTTACCACCTCTACCAGGACCGACGGGTGGCCAAGATCACGTGGACGGGTGAGGATCTGGAATCCGAACTCACGTCACCCGCTTCGACGGTGCGCATCTCGGATGTCGGCAAGAGTACCTTTCCCTCATGCGCGTGCTCGCTCTGTGGTGAGCAGGACATGCCGTGTTTCCACGCCACCGCGACGCTGCTCCAATGGCTCGACATCCGAGCCACCATGCAGCGGCTGGGCCCGGGTGCAATGTGGCGCGCCAACTCCCGCCACCCGTTCATCTCCCCCGGCCGATCGGCGGCAGAGCGGGTCGATCTCAGTCATCTGACCGGCCCCGACCTTCGATCTGCGCTCGAGCTGCAGCTCTCGTTACAGAAGACCGGCACTGCGATTGCGCGGCTCGAGGGCAATGACGTCGAGATACGGATCGCCCTGCCGTCCGGCGATACCAGGCTCGTCTTTTTTACGGCTTCGAATCTTCCCGGCGCCTTGCCGATGCTCCGTTCGCTGCCGACTATCCGGCTCGAAGGGGAGCTCTCCGATCTCGAACTCTCGGAGGCGCGGCTGCGGCCGGTTCTCACCTCGACCTGGGACGAACAGGGCATCATCCTGGAACCCGGCTACCGCCTCGGTTCCGGCCAGGTTTTTACCGGATCAGGTCTCAACGGCCGCATTCACGGTCGATGGGCGCGAATCGGCTCCCATCTCTGTCGCCTGCTCGACCCGGCAACGCCGCTGGTTCCATTTCACCGCCAGGGACGTCGGGTCCTCAAGGGCAAGGAGGCCCTTCGGTTCCTCAACCTCGATCATCCGCAACTCAGGCAGCACTCGTGGTACCTACCGCAGGGACAGCTGGCAACCTTCCGCCAGCCGAAGCTTCCGACTCCCGTGGCCTTCGAAGCTGAATACACTCCCAACGGAAAAGTCCGGGTGAGGCCGAGGTACGAGGCCGCCGAGACCAAGATCCCGTGGGCCGAGGCACTGGTTCTGATCGAAAGCGGCTTCACCCGCATCGGTGAAACGATCGTCCGCGCTCCGGAAACAGAGTTCCTGCAAGAGCTCGGCTTCAAGATGCCGAAGCGCCGCCGCGATCTCGGGATGCTCGGTAGCAGAGTTGCCTTCATCCGTTTGGTGGCCGAGACGGGCCTTCCGGTGGAGGGACCCGATGAGGAGCTCCGAGAGCTCGCGGCCGTGCTCCAGGGGCGCGCGGGCCAGGAGGTTCTCAGCCCGCCCGGCCTCCGGTCCCAGCTTCGGCCATACCAGGCCGCCGGAGTCGCATGGCTGTGGAGCCGGTATCTGGTCGGGGTCGGCGCCCTGTTGGCCGATGACATGGGCCTCGGAAAAACCCACCAGGTGATGGGGATGTTGTGCCTGCTCGCCGATCGCGATCCAGACGCAAAAACTCTCGTGGTCTGTCCGCGCGGTGTCCTCGAACACTGGCACACCCTTCTCGAACAATTCGCTCCCGGTCTTCCCGTTCGTCTGTTTCACGGGCCGTCACGCTCACTCGAGGGATTCAAGGGCGGCGGCATCGTGTTAACGACCTACGACATTCTCTTCCGATCGACCGAAGACCTGATCGAAAGGGAGTGGGCGGTAGCCGTCTTCGATGAGGCGCAGCGGATCAAGAACCCGCGCACCAAGGCCGCGCGGGCCGCCCGCAAGGTGCCTTCGAAGTTTCGCGTCGCCCTCACCGGGACCCCGCTCGAAAACCGCCTCCTCGAGCTGTGGTCGGTCGTCGATCTGATTCTTCCCGGCTATCTGGGTTCCGAGCGCGAGTTCCGATCCATCCACCGCGACCCCACCCACCACCAGCTCCATCTCCTTCGGCAGCGGCTCGGGGTCCTCACCCTGCGGCGGGTCAAAGAACAGGTCCTGGCCGACCTTCCGGAAAAGGTCGAGGACATTCGCTACTGCCGCCTCCTGCCCGAGCAAAGGGCTATTTATCGGAGCATCCACCGCCAGCGGTCGAAGGAAATCGTCGAGCTCTTGCGCGACGAAGAGTCCGAGATCCCCTACATGCACATCTTCGCTCTCCTCACCCGGCTCAAACAGGTCTGCGACCACCCCTCGTTGGTTGAAGACGGGGACCACGGCACCGCCGGGTCAGCGAAAACCGAGATCTTCGACGAAATCCTCGACGAAGCCCTCGACGGCGGCTTGCAGGTCGTCGTCTTCTCCCAATACGTGAAGATGATCAACGTCATGTCGAGCCATCTCGACCGCCGCAAAATCAAGCATCTGGTGCTCACCGGCGAAAGCCGGGACCGCGGCCGGATCGTCCGCCGCTTCAACTCCGAACAGCACGAGCGGGTGCTGCTGGCAAGTCTGCTCGCCGGCGGCGTCGGCATCGACCTCACCGGGGCATCGGTGGTCCTGCATTATGACCGGTGGTGGAACCCGGCAAAAGAGGATCAGGCCACCGACCGGGTTCACCGGATTGGCCAACGGCGCTTTGTCCAGGTCTTCAAGCTCATTACCCGCAACACCATCGAAGAGCGAATCGACGAGCTGATCCGAACGAAGGTGGATCTCATCGAACGCGTTGTCGCACCCACCGAGGACGTCTTCTCAAACCTTGGCCGGAACGAGCTCATCGGTCTCCTGGATCTCGAAATCCCACCCAAGAAGTAAAAAGTCAGGGGTTCGGAAGGTTAGCCATTAGCTATTAGCTGTTAGCTAAGCTCACAGCGCAGAAAATTTCGACCGCACGTTTTGTCAACGGGAAAATCTACTGTGACCGACTCGCCACCCCCTGCGATGAGCTAAATGCTAATACCTAATAGCTAATAGCTCTGCTCTTTACCTCTTTCTCTCAGTTGCATTCTTCCCTTAATGCGTGACAGCAGACGGATTCCTCGCGACAATGGAATCTGAGCAGGAGGTGCCGACATGGATACGCCGGACTACGTCATCTGTCTCGATTGCGACACCCCGGTCTACACATTCGAATGGGACGGCACCCGGATCAAGGATGCCATCTGCACGGCTTGCGGCAACGAGAAGGCATCGCTTTTCACGACCGAGGAGGCCTACGGCGAAATGATGGAAATGGACAGCCGCTACTACGGCGCCACTGACGACTGACCTACTCGTTCATGGCGACAGTTTCCTTCCTCTGGCACCTCCATCAGCCCGCCTACCGCACCGCCGATGGTGTTTCGCACGCACCGTGGGCCGCGGTGCACGCGGGCGGGACCTACATGACCCTTGCCCGCGCCATCGAGACCACTGAGGCCACCGGTCAGATCATCAACATCGTTCCTACGCTGCTCGAGCAGCTTCTGGCATATGCCGACGGGTCGGTTAATGACCCGGTGTTGGAGTCGGTGCTGACTCCGGCCACCGAGCTCAGCGATAACCAACGGGAGACCCTCGTCTCGTGGGCTTTTCACGTCGACCCCCGCCAGCTCGCCCGTTACCCGAGACTCGGCGAACTCGCCGGCCGCAGACCCGACTCGAGCACGGAGAATCGTCTCACCAGCCGCTACGGCCCCGGCGACCTCCGCGACCTGCAGGTGCTCTTCGTTCTTGCCCACGCCGGTGAGCAGGCATGGACCGACGAGCGCCTCGTCCCTCTCTTCGAACGCGGCAGCAGCTTCAGTGCCGGTGACCACGAGCAGATGGCGCAATGGATGCGGGCCCAGCCCGCCGAGCTGATCGACCTCTGGCGTCGCATCGGCAAATTGCCGGGGGTGGAGATCGCCACCAGTCCGTTTGCGCATCCCATCATGCCGCTGCTCATCGACACCGCTGTGGTCGAAGCCAGCTGGGCGCCCCATGTGTCGCCCGAGGTGCCGGACTTCCGCCATCCCGAAGACGCCCGTTGGCAGCTTGCAGAGGGGCTCTCGTTCATGCGCGAGCATGGCTTTGACACCGTCGGCTGCTGGCCGCCGGAGGGCTCGGTGTCGGAGGAAGCTGTCGCAATCTACGGCGCGGCCGGGGTGCGGTGGCTGGTCACCGACGAAGGGATCCTCGAGCGCAGCCTCGACCGGCCCCTCCGCAACGGCGATAGTACTGTCGGCGAGCTCTACCAGCCGTGGCAGCTCGGAGAGGACGGACCCGTTCTGTTCTTCCGCGACCGCAGCCTGTCGGACGCCATCGGCTTCGAGTACGGACGCTGGGAAGACGAAGGCGACGCCGCCGAATCGCTGGCGAAAAGACTCTTAGAGATCGCGAGAGAGATCCCACAGGAAGCTTCGATCGTGATTGCCCTTGATGGAGAGAATCCCTGGCTCCATTTCCCCGAGGGCGGGGGCCGCTTTCTGCGCGAGCTGTTCGGGCAACTCAACGACTCGGGTCCGGAGCTGGTGCCCGCAACCCTCGGCGCGATCAGCGAGGCCGCCGAGCCGGCAACCCTCGACAGGCTTCACCCCGGTTCATGGATCAACTCGATCTTTGCGACCTGGATCGGCCACCCAGAGAAGACCCACGCCTGGGAGGTGTTGGCCAAAGTCCGCAGCGCGATCGAAAAGAAGGGCGGAGACCCCCCGACATCGCTGCTACTGGCCGAAGGCTCGGATTGGTTCTGGTGGCTTGGCGATGACAATCCGACCGAACTCGCCCCCCTGTATGACCGGATTTATCGTGCCCACCTTTCAGATGCTTGCGAACAGGCGGGTATCGAATCACCGGTTGATCTCGACCAGCCGCTGAAGACGATCGCCGACGCACCAACGAAGGGATCGACCGTGTCCGAACTTCGATATTGCGCGATCAAACACCGATGGTCGATCATTGCTCCCGAGCGAAAGGAGCGTCCCGGCGAAGGTGTCCTTTCCGACACGGCCATGCCGAACGCCAAAGAGGATGACCCGTTCGCGAGCGGCAACGAGGATCAGACCGCGCCGGAGATCTTCAGATTGCCGAAAGACGTCGACACTCCGTGGCAGGTCCGGGTCTTCGCCAATTCCTTCCCCGCCCTCAGAGTCGAGGGTGACGTCCATCGGGAGGCGGTGGGTCTCAACGACACGGTGAGCGGTGTTGGCGCCCACGAGGTGATCGTCGAGACACCCGAATCCGGTGTCGAGCTCGCCGATCTGAAAGTGGAAGAGATCCAGCTCGTCCTCGAAGCCTACCGCGCGCGGCTGCTGGATCTCCGACATGACCTCCGCCTGCGGTATGTCTTGATCTTCAAAAACAAGGGGCGAGAGGCGGGCGCCTCGGTCGATCACGCCCACTCGCAGCTGATTGCCACACCGATCATCCCGACCGCGGTGGTCAATGAGCTCAACTCCTGCCGAGAGCACTTCGCCCGGAGAGAGCGCTGTCTCTTCTGCGACCTGATCGGGCAGGAACAGCGACTCGGCGAGAGGATCTGTCTCGAGACGGAGGAATATGTCGCGATGGCGCCGTTCGCCGCGGCCACGCCGTTCGAAACCTGGATCCTCCCCAAGGAGCACCGGCATGACTTCGCCCTCTCGTCGGATGACGAGCTGCGGGGATTGGCCGTTATTCTGCGGGACTTTCTTCGCAGGGTTCGGACCCTGCTCGACGATCCGCCCTACAACCTGGTCCTCCACACCGCCCCAAATGTGCATCCCCGCCCGGGGCGTCCGGACTACTGGTCAACCATCGAGCACGACTATCACTGGCACTTCGAGTTCGCACCACGAACCAGCCAGCCGGCGGGCTTCGAGTGGGGATCCGGTTACAGCATCAACCCGACGCCCCCGGAGGAAGCCGCGAAGCTGCTCAACGAGGCCGATCCCGACCGGGAGTGAATTCTCAATTATCAATTCTCAATTTTGAATTCTTCCACCCTTCCGCGACCCCGGGGGTTGGGCGGAAATTGAGAATTGAGAACTCAAAATTCAAAATTGACCGCGAAACGGCTTGAGGATCGCCCTGACCGGAGCGGCTTCAGCGCCCTCGAGCAAGATCGGCAGGGCGACAAGAAGATAGCGACCCGGCTCGGCGTTGCCCAACCACAGCCCCTCGATCCAGGTCATGCCCAGTTCGAGGAGCGCGTGATGCGCCGGGAGCTCTTTCGAGGGAAAAACGTCAACCGAGGGGGCATCGACGCCGACCAGCTCCACGCCACGGTCAGCGAGCCAGTGCACCAGCTCCGCCGACAACCCTGAGAAGCCATCTTCGATGACAGCGTCGATCGGATGGGAGTCACTCTTGAACAGTACCCTCGAGGTCGATGGTACCCAGCTGTCCGGCAGATCTCCTGGTGTGGCCGCGCGGCCGGCGGCCGGGATCCGTACCACCTCGGCCGGACCGACGCAGCGTTCGAGCCGCACGGCTTCGACGCCGTGCGCCGTCTCGTCGAGGTGGAGCGGCGCATCCACATGGGTACCAACGTGGCACGTCGTGGAGAACGAGCTCAGAACAAACGAGCCCTCACGGCTCTGATCGAGCTTGAACGGATGGTCGCCGGGCCACACCGGAGTCGCCGAATGCAGTGGCCTGCTGGCATCGATCCATCCCTCTGAGAATTTCTTGTGGAAGTCTTCGGGGACGTGCAGCGGAATCAAGTCCGATCCCGCGCTTCGAGCTCGGCTCTGACAGTCTCGGCCGCCCTGATGTGCCGGCCCACGAGCTCGACCAAACCCTTCTGGTCGATGATCGGTTTGGCCACGTAATCGTTCGCGCTGGATTCGAAGAGCAGGCGCTCTCGGTCCCCCTTCATGGCGTGTGCCGTCAGGAGGATGACCGGCAAATTGATGCCCTCGGGCAGGTCGCGAATGCGCCGGGTCAACTCGACGCCGTCGACCTTTTTGCCGGCGAGCCGGGTGCTCCCGAGCGAAACATCCATCAGCACGGCAAGAACCGGTCGATCTTGAATCACTCTCAAGACCTCGTCGCCGTCATCGCTGCCCACCACATCGAAACCGCCGACTGAGGAGAGAATCGCCTCCACCAACACTGCGTTGGCGGGATCATCTTCGACGACAAGCACCAGATCGGCCACGAGCCCTCCTCTATCGACTTTAACGCTACTGTCGTGGGAGGTCTACTCGGGGCCTGGGGCTTGGGGCTTGAGGCTTGAGGCAATAGAAGAGGTCAACAGCGTTGAGACCCCTGTCCGCTGTCGCTATCGGGATCGCTATCGGGATCGCTATCGAATCTCCGAAGCACCGTTGTCGATAGCGATAGCGATTGCGATCGCGATAGCGATTCAGGGAGAACGGTTGCGCCTACCCCCCGAGTTCGAGTCCTCAATCATTTACCCAAGAATTCTTCGATGTCACTGCAATTGATCAGATCAGCTGCCGTTGCGCCCGCCTTGCGCGCCACCGCGACACCCCAACGAACATCGTCGAAGCCCGCGGTCGAGTGGGCATCCGGGTTGATCGCCAGCTTGAGACCGAGATCGAGGGCGCGACGGGCCCAGCGCCAGTCGAGATCGAGACGGTAGGGACTGGCGTTGATCTCGACCGCCACCCCGTGCTCCGCGCAGGCTTCGAGCACCCGATCGAGATCAACAGCGTAGCCCGGTCGTGCCAGCAGCAGGCGGCCGGTCGGGTGGCCCAGCACCCTGCACGCGGGATGTGACACGGCCCGCACCAGGCGCTCGGTCTGCACCTCTTCCGCCAAGCGGAACGCCGAATGGACCGAGGCAACCACGTACTCCAACCCCTCTTCACAGCCCTCGGGGATGTCCAGGGACCCATCGGTCAGAATGTCCGCTTCGATGCCCTTGACGATCCTGAACCCCGGCAATGACGCGTTGAGATCATCGATGCGACGCCACTGGTCGCGCAGTCGTTCGGCGCTCACGCCGTTTGCGTAGCTGGCGACCGGCGAGTGGTCGGCAACACCGAAGAACGACCAACCGTGGCCTCGAGCTGCAGCCGCCATCTCCTCCAGGGTCGCCGCACCGTCGGAATCGGTGGTGTGGTTGTGGAGCACACCAAGCAAGTCCTCCAGAACCACCAGCTCCGGCAGGGTGCCGGCAGCCGCCCGCTCCACCTCGTCCTCTCCCTCACGCAACTCGGGCGCCACCCACTGACACCCCAGGGCCTCGTACATCGCGTGCTCGTCGGCGCATTCGACCCGGGCATCGCCACGCCACAGACCACTCTCGTCCAACCGCAGTCCGGCTGATTCGGCGCGCCCTGCGAGAGCACGAAGATGATCGTCGGAACCGGTGGACCACAGGGATGCGGCCGCCGTCTCGGAGGGTGGCACGACCCACACCCGCACCGCAAACCCATCCTCGGTCACTCCGTTGAATTGGCCCGCATCGTTCTGCCGGACCTGGTTCAAAAGGCCGGCAAGTGCGTCTCCCATCGACGTTTCCCCGACCGCAGTCACCACGAAATCCAACGATCCCACGGTCTCCAAATAACGTCGGACTTCGCCAACCGGCAGGACATCTTCGACTGCACCGATCTCTTTCAGTGCTGACGCGACCCGCATCGCTTCGGCCCACGCCTCGCTGACCAACCGCCGGTGGCCCGCCGCGCGCGCAAAGCGGATGGAGTCGATGAGCTTTTCCTGGGTCTTGGCCCCAAACCCGGAGAGTTCCACCAGCCGGTTTTCCCGGCACGCGTACTCCAGCTCACCGACGCTGCCCAACCCGAGGTCGCGCCACAGCGCGCGCACCTTCTTGGGACCAAGCCCCGGGATCCCGAGCATCTCCCGGACACCGGCCGGAACGGCCCGCTCCACCTCGACGAGGATCTCGGGACGTTCTCCAGCCGCGAGCTGCTCGAGGAACGCCGCCGTTCCCTTCCCCACTCCCTTGATCTGGAGAATTTCACCGCTCTCAACAAGCGCCTCGAGATTGCCCTCGACCC
>Ga0316193_10003667_pt1 | contig 11141 bp, 9 predicted proteins | sample MerIslsedime2_MG_FD_207735 | JGI IMG/M metagenome (GOLD analysis project Ga0316193, IMG submission 207735) | Coastal sediment microbial communities from Maine, United States - Merrow Island sediment 2 | ecosystem: Environmental > Aquatic > Marine > Coastal > Sediment | place: USA: Maine... | reverse complement strand
AGCTCGAGAGAGCTCGGGAGCTCGGCTACAAGACCGTGATCAACCTTCGCCGGCCCGAAGAGAAGGACAACACCGACCCGGAACTGGTCCGGTATCTGGAGATGACCTACGTCTCGCTTCCCATCAGCGGCCCTGCAGACATGACGCAGGAGAAGGCACACGCCCTGGCCGACGCCCTCGAAGCCACTGAGTCGCCCGTTCTGGTGCACTGTGCAAGTGGCAATCGGGTAGGGGGACTCTTCGCGATGAAGGCCTTCTACGTCGACGGCATGAGCCCTGAGGAGGCGCTAGCGGTAGGCAAGGCGGCGGGCATGACTCGTCTCGAGCCCACGGTGCGCGAAAAGCTGGGGCTGCCCACCGAGTAGAGCTTCGTTGCTCATAGGCGGCGGCGAGCCTGGCCGGCATTTTGACCGAAGTGGAGCTCGAAGCCGAGATACAGCCCGGGCACTACATCCCAATCGCCGCCTCGCTCGAACTTCCGGTAGGCCACCTCCGGGCGCACCTCGAGAAACAACCATTCGCGACTGACTCTTCCTCTGTAGGTGAGCCGGATGCTGTAGACATTCAGCGGCACATCGGCGCCGGTCTCGCCGTCGATGGCAAATCGATAGGCGAGGGCTGAGCCCGGCGTCAGCGCCTGATAGAGGATAAACGAGGTAAGCCAGTCCACCCCTTCGGTCGCCTGGGAAAAGGTCGCGCTCCCATTCCAGCCCACCAGGAAACGCTTTCGGATCATGTGCTCCAGATCGAAGATGCTCGAAGCTCCCGCGCCGTCCTCCTGTTTCCAAAACAGGGTCTGACGGTAGCGACCCAGGGTCCTGTCGCCAAAGAAGGCATGGCGGCGATAGCGGGCCCTGGCCCAGACATCGGGGGGCCACGCGACGTTGACCCCTCCGCCGATATCCAGACGTCGACGCGAGTTCTTGATGGGGCTGTATCCCAAACCCAGAAGCCATTCCTCGTCTTCCGTATTCCGAAAGACGTCGGGTCTTCGCTCCAGCGGGCTGCCCGTCTCTCGAGTGAACTCCTCGTCACTGACCCGCCCAAAGAATCCCCTCACCCGCCTTTCGACCTTGTCGACATTGGGTAGGTCGAACTTGGTCCTCAGTGTGCCATCCACATCAAAACCGTCCTGTTCGTTCCAGACCACAGCGCCCCGAAACCAGCCGATGGTGGGCTCGGCCTCGATGAAGGCTGCATCGTTGCCGAACAGGTTGTCGAACCACCGCGCCGAGGAGCAGACGCTCTTGAAGATACTGCGCTGCACCCAGTCGATCCAGGCCCCAGGATCGTCCTGAGGCAGGGCGCAAGGATTCGGGATGACTTCCCCGCCTAAGCTCTCTTGGGACTCGACTGTATCTTCAGCTTGCTCGCTGTCCTCAGCCGTTGGCGACGAGTCATCCTCGATGATGGGAGCCTGGCACCACGCGGGACTCGCCACCCAGGCGGCAATCAGCAACCAGAGAGCTCCCAGGGCCCCTTCAAGTGGGCAGGTAGGTCTGCGCCGGTTCGGATCTCGCTGCTGTGAAGGATCTCTGAATCCCATCTCTAGCACTCGAAGTCGCTCCGGGAAGCTCCCCGCTTTCGTTTAGTTCCGCAGTCGAACATGGTTCCGCGGAACACCCTAAGAATACTGCGACTCTCGATTCCTTCGGCAGGAAACGCTGTGGCGGAATCCATAGAGCCTCCGCCTGAGATTCCTTACACAGGTCAGAGTCGCCTCCTGCTAATGCCTGACTACGGTGAGCAAATCTTCGCCAACGGCTTCGAGTCCGGCGATCTGGAACCCTGGTCGACCCATCAACCGTGAGCTGTCGACTCGGCCCTCATAGGGGCGACTCCGAGTCTCCGCCGGGTTCACTGGTCAACGGGGTGGGCTGCAGCACATCCTTGAATGCCGCCCCGTACATGTCCCAGATGGTGAGAAAAAGAGCCGCCACAATGGGACCGAGGATGAAGCCGACGGCACCGAACATGACGATGCCGCCGAGGGTGCTCAGCAGGATCAACAGATCGGGCATCTTGGCGTCCTTGCCCACCAGCCGAGGTCGCAGAACGTTGTCTACGGTCCCCACCACACCCGCACACCAGGCCAGCAAGGCGACTCCAGCGAAGTACTCACCCCTGGCCAACAGGTAGATCACCGCTGGTGCCCAGACGATCGCGGCACCGATGCCGGGAATGATGGACAACACTGCCATGATGGCGCCCCAGAAGATCGCTCCCTGAATGCCGGCCACCGCCAGGCCCAGGCCGCCGAGAAGACCCTGGATGGCACCGATCGCGAAAGTGCCCTTGATCGTGGCCCTGGTGACCGACATGAAGCGCTCCTCCATGAGGTCCTTGTCGGACTCCCTGAGCGGCAGGAAGGAACGGACCTTCTGGATCAACATCGGGCCATCCATCAAGAAGAAGAACATGGCGTAGAGCATGACGAAGAGCTGGAGGAAGAAAGACACCGTCCCCTTGGTGGTGGCCGAAAGGCTCTTGAAGAGGAAGTTGCCTGCCATGCCTGTGATCTCGCCTGTCTTCTCCAGAATCTGATCTCTGAAGGGATTCAGTTTCTCGAGCCATGGCTGGGCCCACGCGGGCAGACGTTCCGCCACGCCGGTAGGTTGGCTGATCTGTTCCTGGATCCACGGCTTGACTACTTGGCTGATCTGATAGGCCTCGTTCGCGATCAAGCCCAACAAGGCCGTCAACGGAATGACGACGACCAGAATGGCGATGAGAATGGTGGCGGCGGAAGCCAGCACCTTGCGCTGGCCGAATTTCTTGTTCAGCCGTCGATAGAGTGGATAGGCCAGGCCAGAAAAGATGGCCGCCAGCAGCAGGGTCATCAAGAACTGCCGGATCATGGTGAAGAAAAGTGCCGAGATGGCGACCACCATCAGCAGCACAAAGAAGCGATAGAACTTCACCTTGTCGGTGTCAGTTTCGGTCATGCCATCCTCCGCCCGCGGTCGAGGAGTCAGTTGGCTACGTAGCCAAGGGCCTCCAGTTCCTGTCTCAGCTCCTCTGGAATCTCCTGCTGCTCGATGTTGCGCGGCAGCGACGCGAATCGCTGCCGGATCAACTCCCTCATCTCCAGCACCCGGTCGGGGTACTGTGCAGCCAGGTTGACGGTTTCCCCGGGATCCTCTCGGAGATTGTAGAGCTCGACCTCCGCGATGGGGTAGAAATCCTCCGGGACACCCGCAAAACAAACCGGCAGGTCCGCATCCGGATTGTCCACCAGCTTCCAGTCACCCACCTGCACCGTGTGGATCCGAGTGTCATCGTATTCAGAGAAGGCCGGCTTACCCTCACCTCCGCTCTCCGGCCGTTCCAGGTGAGCAAGCAGGGAGCTGCCGTGGATGTCACCATCGACCGCCAGCCCGAGCAGCTCCAGCATCGTGGGCAGCACATCGATCAACTCGACCGTCTGAGAGACGCGTGCGCCAGCGGGGATCAACCCGGGGGCTACGAAACCGAGGGGCACGTGGAGGGACGACTGGTAGACGGAGCAGGCGTGGTAGAGGTAACCGTTGTGCTGGTAGAGATCCTCTCCATGGTCGGCAACAAAGACGATGAGGGTGTTTTCCAGCCGGCCGGCCTCTCGTAGATGGTCGAGGAGGGCGCCGACGAATTGATCGGTCCCCATGACTGCCGCATCGTAGACCGCATCCAGTTGAGCCAGGTCGCCTTCACTGAGCTCGATGCCTTCACGCATCACCCGGTTGAGTCGGTTCTTCTTCGCCGCTATCGGGCCCTCGTAGTATCGATCCAGAACCCGACGGGCCACGATGCCGCCGTTGTAGTAGGGAGCATGGGCGCCAAAATAGTGCGCCCAGAGGAAGAAGGGGCGATCACCCTCGATGCCATCGATCCACTGCTTCGCCACCCGGTTGACGCGGGTGTCGTTGCCGCCGGTGCACTTGAAACTCTCCCAGCCCTGGTGGTTCGCCTGGCACATGTTGCTGAGCACGGCTCCCGTCTGATAGCCGGCAGCGCCCAGGATCTTCGGCAACGTGATTGTGGCGTCGGCAAACTCGTAGCCGTTGGCGATCAAGCCGTGGCCGGTCGGATAGAGCCCCGTGAACACCGAGGCCATGGAGGGCCAGGTCAGAGCCCTCGGGGCCACGGCGCGCTGGAAGCTGACCCCTGAAGCCAGCAGCGAGTCGATATTCGGACTGGTCGGGCGGTCCGTATAGCCGTAGGCTCCCAATCGATCTGCCCGCACGGTGTCGACACTGATCAGAACCAGGTTCCAACCGGCGGCCGCTCCCCGGAGGCGGGGTCCTCGATCCTCTTCTTCGCGACCGCAGCCGGAAATCAGTAGCGCAATGGCTACTGCGATGATCTGTGCTGACCTCTTCATTCCAGGCTGCCTCGTCGTCGAGCAAGCTCGATTCTATTGGAAGGCCCTCGACAGAAGGGCACCCAGCGTCATAGGCGTAGTCGGCGCCTCGAGGCCCGGTGATATGCTCATCGCTGCTTCGATGAACTCGGACGTCGAGCGTCCACCAACCACAAGACGATCATCCCAAATCAGGAGCAGGCAGGCGAATGACCTCCCAGACGTCGAGGTTCCTAAGTCCGTGCTGGCCGATTGGCCACCTCCGTCCTGGCTGGATTCTGGTGCTTGTCCTGCTGCCGCTGCTCGCCTGTGGTCGGGACTCCCCGGAGCTCGACCCAGGCCCGCCACCCAATGTTCTGGTGCTTCTCGTCGACGCCCTGCGAGCCGATCACCTTGGCGTAGGAGGCTACGGTCTGCCGACCTCTCCGACGATCGACCGGCTGGCAGATGAAGGCGTGGTTTTCACCTCGGCCTTCTCGCATTCCACCTGGACCAAGCCCTCCATTGCCACGCTTTTCACTTCGCTGTACCCGGGGCAGCATGGCATCGATCGCGTAGGTGTGCAGGAGGGTGACGCCTACAGAACCGACATCCTCGACGACGGTTACGACACCCTGGCCGAGAGATTCCAGGCCGGAGGCTACACCACCATTGGTATTCTCAATCAGGTGCATCTCCAGGCCCGCTTCGGCTTCGCCCAGGGCTTCGACTATTTCAAGGCAGCTGGAGGCGTGGAGGCAGGCAGGCTCAACAACAGGCTATTGGCACAGCTCGAGGGGATCGGCACCTCACCTTTCTTCGCTTATGTTCACTATCTGGATGTTCATTGGCCCTACACCAGGAGACTCGAGGGCAAACAGGAAGCTTTTGGCTCGCTTCGTACGGTATCCGAACCACCTGAGCGTGGGAATCGAGTCGCTGAATGGGTAGAGACCATGAATCCGGACGCCGACATCTCCGCCCTCGAAGCTCGCTACGATCAGGAGATCGCTTTCGTCGACGCCGCCATCGGTGAGCTCATGCTCGCTCTCCGGGCGATGGACCTCTACGACAACACCATCGTCGTGGTGACTTCCGATCACGGCGAGGGTTTCCTCGAGCATGGCAAGCTGCTGCACAGCTACACTCCCTACGACGAATTGCTGCACGTGCCCCTGGTTTTTCGCTTGCCAAAGAGTCTTCTCGCACCCGTCGCAGAAGTCGATTCTCCAGTCGGATTGATCGACGTGATGCCCACTCTGCTGGAGCTTGCGAGCCTACCTCCGGCTCCGCAGGCACAGGGCAGGAGCCTTGTGCCCCTCATGCAGGGCAAGAAGATGCCGGCGCGGTGGATCTTCACCGAGAGCGCCGAGGCTGTAGCGGTGCGGAGCAGCACCCACAAACTCATTCGGTTCCACGACGGTCGCCAGGAGTTCTACGACTTGGAGTCCGACCCGGACGAGCAGGAACCACATATCGGGGCCTGCGTCGATCTATGTGGTCAACTGGCCGAGCAGCTGGTCGGTCATCAGCGAGCAATGAGCGAGTTGCGAAGACTCGGCCGAGACGGTGGGACTGCCATCTTGGATGAAAAGGAGCTCGAAGAGCTCAGGAGCCTCGGCTATCTATGAGTCTCTTCCCCGCCCGAGAACCTCGGTCTCATGGAGTGATCACCGGATGCCTCGCGGTGCTCCTGCTCGGCGGCCTCGTGGCCTGTAGCGGGCCCCCATCCGAGCCGGAAGCTCCCAGGAGAGTCTTCTTGATCACCGTCGATACCCTCCGCGCCGACCACATGGGGATCCATGGCTATCCCCGACCGACGTCCCCAGCGCTCGACGGCCTGGCGGAGCAAGGTGTCATGTTCAGCCGCGCTGTCGCCCAGTGGCCCAAGACCGGGCCCTCTCTGGCCTCCATCTTCACCGGCCGGTATCCCAAGACTACAGGGCTCACACACAGGGCTGCCCAGCAGATACCTGCCGAGTACCTGACCCTGCCCGAGCTCTTTCAGTCAGCTGGATACAGCACTCTCGGCGTGGTGTCCAATGCTGTACTTTCAGCAGAGTTGGGCTGGAACCGGGGCTTCGACGAGTTCCTGGAAACCTGGAAGCTCGGGGGGGCGATCAGTGACGACCCGGTGGAGCATCGCAAATGGGTCGGCGCGCCCTTGGTCAATCAACTGGCAATTCCCGCGCTCGAGCGTCACACCGACTCGGAGAGGCTCTTCGCGTGGCTTCACTATTCTGATCCGCATGCGCCCTATCTGCTGCCGGAAGGCAGCATCGATCCATTTCTCGATGACGCCTTCGACACTCAAGACGAGCTGATCGAGCACGAGCTACCCCCGGCGAGAGCCATCGGCGACGAACGGCGGCTGGGGTTCTACGTCGCCAGGTACGATGCCAACATTCTCGTTACGGATTCCTACATCGGCGCGATCCTCGACCATCTCGAGAGCCTCGGTCTCCTGGAAGATGCCCTGGTGATCTTCACCTCCGATCACGGAGAGGGTCTCGGCGAGCACGACGAGCTCTTCGAGCATGGCAGGGAGCCCTACAACACGACGGCCCATGTACCCCTCTTCATTACCTATACCGGGGTCGCCAGAGCTGGCCGGCAGATCGACCATCCGATCGAGCTGTTGGATCTCTACCCCACCCTTCGCGAACTGCTGCAGATCCCGGAAGGACAGGTCGGTCTCGAGGGATCTAGCCTGGTGCCCTTTCTCGGTTCGGAAAGCGCAATCGACACCAAAGATCTCGCGCAGTTCCGCTACGCGTTCTCCGAGGCAGGCGGTGGGCAGATGCTCTGGCGTCACTACGTGTCCGTGCAAGACGGCCGCTGGAAGCTCGTCTTCCACCCGGCCGTCGACAGGAACGGCCGGCAGTTGCCCCCCACCTTCGAGCTTTTCGACTTGGACTCCGACCCACAGGAGCTGGAGAACCTTGCGGGCCAACAGAAAGAGGAGTTCGATCGACTGTGGCAAGCTCTCTCGACATGGATGGAGAGCACTCCGGAGACAGGCCAGATCGACCCCGACTCGGAAGCCTACTCGGAGGAGACCCTCAATGCCCTGAAGGCCCTCGGCTATCTGAACTGACAGTCGCGAGTAACCCGTGACGGGGGAGATCTACCAGACCGACGCGAAGTCCCCGGCCGCCAGGTCCCAGGTACGGCCGTAGACGTGAACTTTCTTGGTCGGACCCTGGGCGTCCTCTAGCGGCAGCCCGGCAAGAGTCCAGGCCAGGATGCTCCCCTCGAGATTCCGCACATCCCATCCGTCCTTCTCGAGCTGACGGGAATAGAGGCCCGATCGATACCCAACAGTGCAGTAGGGAACGACAACGGCTCCCCGGAAGGACTCGGCCTGGCGCACGAAAGTCTGCTTGTCGATGGCGCCGGGAATCATCGAGACCTTCATTTCCTCAGGCTTCCGTACATCGACGAGAACAAGCTGTTCCGAACCGCTCTGAAGCTCCAGTAGCTCCTCCACCGTGAGGCTCTGGATCGTCGGAAAGGACTTCCGATACTCCTCGTAGAGAGCTCGGACGCGCTCCTTCTTCTCGGCGTCGGAGAGTGGCTCCGGTCGGCCGCCCGAACCACAAGCGATGAGCATCGACACCATGACGGCGCAGGCGATCACAAAGGCCGAGGTGAGACTCTTCGGGCGCATCCCCGAGAGTATACGGCCGATCTGGGGATCCGGGTCCTCCCAGTGACGCCTAATTCCTGGGTCCTGGGACTTCGGCAGATGACCACGATCTTGTGAGGTCAGCCCGGGGGGCAGGATCCCAGGGGGCTATCCTCCCTTCCGCTGCAAGAACCCCCTGGGATCCTGCCCCCCGGACCGACCTTTGGGACGTACCCGGAGAGCTCCCTCCAAGGTCCGGGGGCTTGGATCCCGGGGCCTGAACAAACGACCATCTTCGCGTGGAGGTTCGTCCGGGTGGCCCAATACCACCAACAACTCAAGACCCCAAGCCCTCAAAGATCGCTCGGCGAATTCGCCGAGCGCCTCAACCCCTACTGCCTCAAGGATCGGCCGGAAGGAACGCCCGGGCGCTTCATCGCGAGCCGCGATGGGCTCGCGGCTCGAGGGCTTGCGCCTTACTCCTATAGTGCTATATAATTACATAGCATTAAGAGAGGAGCCTACTACCGTGCAATTCGTCATCATCCCTGGCAGCGAGCTTCCCATCTACCGCCAGATCATGCGCCAGGTCACCGATGCCCTGTCCGGAGGACGCTTGAGACCAGGAGACAAGCTGACCTCACAACGAGAGCTGGCAGAACAGCTCGTTGTCTCTCCCCTCACCGTCAAGAAGGCCTACGACGAGCTCGAGCGGGAAGGTCTCATCACCACCGAGCGCGGTCGAGGTACCTTCGTCACCGCCGCGGCGGCCGCCACCGATCCTCGACAGCAGAAGGAACGGCTACGCCCCGAGGTGCGGCAGCTCCTTTCCCGAGCTCGGTTGTCGGGAGTCACGGTCGAAGCCTTGGCGAAGTTGCTTGTCGAAGAAGAACAACACTGGAATACCGAACGAGATGCTCAGTCATAGAGACACTGGAGGAATCACCATGAACATCATCGACTTCGAGAACATCCACCGCGCCTACCATCGGGGAGCCGACGTCCTCAACGGAGTGACGATCAGCATCGAGGCAGGTCGTGTCGTGGGGCTCGTGGGCAAGAACGGCGCCGGCAAGACCACCCTTCTGCGCATTGCCATGGGCATGCTCGAAGCGCAGCAGGGAGCGGTGCGCCTCTTCGGCCTGGACCCCCGCCGCGAGCCGCTGGAGGTCAAGCGGCGAGTCGGCTTCGTCTCCGAGGATCAGATCCTGCCCCCGTTCATGAAGGTGGAGCAGATCCTGGATCTCCACCGCGGCCTCTTCCCGACTTGGGACGAGAGTGTCGCCCAAGACTTGATCGTTCGATTCGGCATACCAGTCCGGACCAAGGTCAAGGCTCTCAGCAAAGGCCAGGCCCGTCAGGTGGCGCTGCTCTGCGCGGTCGCCCACAAGCCCGAGCTTCTCTTGCTGGACGAGCCAGCTGCCGGACTCGACCCAGCGGCCAGACGCGAATTCCTCGAGACCTCGATTCAACTCCTCAACCAGCTCGGCACGACGATTCTGTTCTCGTCCCACTACATGAGCGATGTGGAACGACTGGCTGACCGCATCGTGATGCTCCATGAAGGTCGAGTTCTCATCGACTCCGAGTTGGACGAGATTCAAGAGCACTATTGCCTAGCGCTAGTGCCGCACAACGGCGACGCCTCGAGAGCCAAGTTGGTGTCTCTCGACGGCTGCCTGGGGGTGCGAGAGCGAAGCGACGCTCTACACGCCGTCTTCAATCTCGAGCCGGAGTCGACCGCTCGACTCCTGGAGGCCGAGTTGGGAATCACCGACAGTCTCTGCAATCGAATCGCCCTCGAGGACATGTTCGTCGAGCTCGCAGGAGGACAGCAATGAGCACTGCACCTGGTTTTGGCTTCTGGTTATCGCAGATCGGACGGGACAGAGCCCTGCGCTCCGCACCCCTGTGGATCGTGGTAACGGCTCTCAATACTAGCGTCTTGATGGGCGTGATCGCCATGCGGAACGCTCGAGACGACTCGCCCTCTTTCCCATTCAGCGAGCTGACTCTTGTTCTCGGCCTGGCCCTCGCCGTCTATCTGCTCGCAGGCGGGGTTCGCAGCCGCTGTCGCCGGATCGACATGACGTTGCCCCTATCGACACGGAACCTGTGGACGGTCCACTCCATCGCAACACTCCTCGCAGGACTCCTGATCATCCTGGCTTCGGCTGGCGTGCTGCTCGCGCACATGTCGATCCTGTCGCGACTTACTGCCTTTGCGGGAGGATCGAAGGAGCTCATTGGCATATGCGCTCAGCTAGCGGCTGTCTGGTTCTTGGCCGTCATGGTCATGCAGAGCTACCGCACGGATCTGCGGCGGCCGACCGGTCGAAGGGCAATTCTGATCAGTCTCACCACGGCGGTCGGGATCCTGGCCCTGGCGGCGATCCCGGCAGAGCGCTCTCTGGCTGTCACGCTCGTGGCGATCGTGGCGGGCATGCTTTTGGGCTATAGAGCCTTCCGCATCCTTCCGAAGTCGTTCAGCTTGTGGCCACTTGAAGTGTCTACCCAGGGCGCTACTGAAGCGGCTCCAGCCGCGCCTCGAAGCTCGGAGTCTCTGCAGCCTGGCGCTGCAGAGACCTCTCACAATACCCCCGGGGGGCTAATTACCAGGACTCTGTTCCACACTCCACCGTGGGGAGCGGCCACTGGATGGATTGCCCTGCTTTTCATCGCCGGCCTCGGTTTCCTCATGAGTGGAGTGCTGCGAGCCTGGCAACCCGATGCCGATGTTCGACTCTGGGTTGCGGCCATGACCGTCTATATGTTGGTGGCCTTCTTCGCCCCACCCACCTTTCGCCTACCCACCCTGGATCCCCTACCCATCTCGCGCCGCCTCCTTTTCGCCCTGCTTGTCCTGCCGGCCGTCCTCAGCCTGATACTCGGATACGCCGCAGGTTGGCTCACCCAGAGATATCTTGGCGACACCACCAGGGCCGTCCAATATCGGGTGGAGATACCCCACTATTGGGTCAGCATCCCCTATTCCAACCTGGAAATAGCCTGGAACGGAGAGGTCCCCGAGCTCACGTCCCCATGGGGGGAAACCCACCCCGCATCGAGCTCCGCTGTGTTCAAAGGCAGCACGGTAGTGATCTACTCCCCTTTCAACACCCCGGATGAGAGCTCGGCGGCCTTCGAAGCCCTCCTGACCAGTCGCGCGATCGAGAGTGTTTACGGTACCTCTAT
>Ga0316193_10003666_pt1 | contig 11144 bp, 9 predicted proteins | sample MerIslsedime2_MG_FD_207735 | JGI IMG/M metagenome (GOLD analysis project Ga0316193, IMG submission 207735) | Coastal sediment microbial communities from Maine, United States - Merrow Island sediment 2 | ecosystem: Environmental > Aquatic > Marine > Coastal > Sediment | place: USA: Maine... | reverse complement strand
GCCAGTTATGAGATTCAATGATAACAGGCGCTATTAGCATACTTATCGTGACGCCTATCGGTAGAAAGGTTCCCCAGATTCCCATGACAAAACCTGTATCTTCAGGGCTGGAGTACCTCAGGATTAAGGTTGGAAGGCTGGCTAAAAGGGCAAGAAACCCAATTCCTTCTACAATACGCGTGAGGATGAGTAAGCTGACATTTGGAGCAAAGGCACCCAGCATAGAACCTAAGGCGCTAATTCCTAAACCATAAATAACCAGCCGTCTGGGGCTGGCGACATCAACCAATAAGCCAATAAATATACCTGATATTGCACCAACCAGGTTCAGGGTAGAGAGTATCCATCCAACGATGACAATATTAGTAGAGAAGGTGTTCTGTAGTACAGGCATCGCTGGAGGAATCTTTCCAACCTGGAATGCGCCTAGAATTCCGCAACAGAGCAGGGTAATCACTACTTTCCAGTCAGTATTCGTTCGAGCTAGTGTCATGTTTTAAGAACTCTGCCTGTTAAATATTTGCGTAATAATAATATAACGTAAGAAATTAAGTCGATGAGAATGAATATGTGTAAGGCGTTAATGCATGATGGGGCGGGGGCTAAGAGAATGTTACTGATTGGTTTTTTTAATTTAGTGATAAATCGTGCTTCAGAGAATAATATTTATGCAAACACATCGCCAGTAAAAAGCTTGCGGGCGGTACGTAAGATCGCAGCGCTTGTAACGTGCTCATTTTCATCCAAATCAACGATGACAGTCATCTCTCCGGTTGGATGTTCAATTGACATGTATTTGGTTGAGCCTTTTGGTATCAGAGCTAATGAATGTGCAGGGGATTCGGGTAGAAGGCATGCGCTGGCAACACTTACAGCCCCCAATACACCGATAGAAGCATGACAACGGTGCGGAATAAAGGTTCGTGTTGAAATGCATCCACCATCTCTTGGTGGGCTAACCATCGTCATTTTGGGAACTGATTTTTCTGAAACATCACCAAGATTCATCATGTACCCAGCTTTACGGCGAATTGACTCCAGGGCAGAGAGTAATTCTTTATTCTGTTCCAGCGTTTCCCTGGATTCGGTGCCTTCAATCCCCAGGTCAACTGCTCTCATGACGATCACAGGCATGCCATTGTCAATACAGGTAACTTTTACTCCGTCTATTTCATCAACCTGATTTCCAGTTGGTAACAGGGCGCCACATGTAGAACCAGCGGTGTCTTTGAAATTAATGGGTATTGGACTTGATGTACCTGGAACGCCATCTATCCGTGCATCACCTTGATAATTAACGACACCTCCAGGAGTGGAAACGCGCTCAATCGCAATTTGCCCAGTGTTCTCCATAAAGATACTAATGGTCGTTTCATCTTCGCCTGCTTTAATTAATCCTCTTTCAATTGCGAACGGGCCGATACCTGCAAGTATGTTGCCACAGTTCTGTGCGTCACTTACGATGGCCTGATCAACAAATACCTGGAGAAACAGATAGTCAACGTCGATACCTGGTCGATCAGACTTTTTTACTACGGCTACCTTTGAGGTGAGAGGATCTGCGCCACCAATACCATCGATCTGTCTTGGATCTGGTGAGCCCATGATGCGTAACAATAACTCATTTCGTTGTTGTGTATCTTGAGGTAGATCTTCCGCTAGAAAATAGGCACCTTTTGAAGACCCGCCGCGCATTAACATGCAGGGTATACCATTAGACATATTTCAGGCCTTTCTCTTTCAGGCGTACACGCATATTGTATATATCAAGGCCCAGTTCACCGTTTGCAAGCCGGGCCCGTTTTTCTTCTTCAAGTGCTTCTCTTGCCCGTGCTTCGGCAAGTACATGTTCGGCTTCTTCACGTCGTACAACAACTACACCATCATCATCTGCGATTATAACGTCACCGGGGTTAATCAATTCGTTTCCACAAACCAGTGGAATATTGACGGAACCCAAGGTTTCCTTGATTGTACCCTGAGAAAAAATATGCTTTGACCAAACCGGGAATTTCATTCTTCTCAGATCACGTGTATCCCGTACGCCACCATCGGTTACCAATCCTCGAACACCTCGAGCCTGTGCAGATATTGCAAGCAGATCACCAAAGTATCCATTATTAGAAGGAGAAGTTGGAGCAAACACCATGATGTCTCCCTCTTGGCACTGTTCAATAGCAACATGCATCATCCAGTTATCTCCGGCAGGGCCTGATATAGTTATCGCGGAACCAGCAGTCGCAACATCCTGCTGAATTGGGCGTAGATGATCGGCAAGAAGCCCTTTTCTTCCCTGAGCTTCATGTACCGTTGCGACTCCACATTCACCCAAAGCGTCAATAATTTTCTGATCGACGCGTTCAATGTTTTGTACTACGATGTTTTGCTGGCTCATGATTCTATTTTACCTTGAATTTAACGTTTTATGTTACATGTTGAGGCGACTAAACACTCTGCGAGCATTGCCTTCAAAAATCTGTTGTTTCTGTTCCTGGTTCAATGTGGTGTTATTTTCAATGTACCGCTTGGTATCATCAAAATAATGCCCTGATTCAGGATCGATTCCACGAACTGCGCCAATCATTTCTGAAGCAAACAGGATATTCTTTGTCGGGACAATATCCAGTAACAGATCTATACCACGTTGATGGTAGACACAGGTATCAAAATAGATATTATTAAGTGCCGCTTCTTCAATTAGTGGATAACCATTATCCTGTAGTAATCCACGGAATCGCCCCCAGTGATAGGGTACAGCACCTCCGCCATGAGGTATAATTATTTTTAAATCAGGAAAATCTTTAAATACATCGGACATGACAAGCTGCTGGAATCCGGTGGTGTCAGCACCGAGATAATGTGAACCTGTAGTATGGAAACATTCATTACATGCAGCACTCACATGAATCATGGCTGGTACGTCCAGCTCACACATCTTCTCGTATATTGGATAAAAAGAGCGATCAGCAAGGGATGCATCCTGCCAATAACCTCCGGATGGATCAGGGTTCAGGTTACAACCGATAAACCCCATTTCTTCAATACAACGAACAAGCTCAGGGATAGATTTTGAGGGAGACACGCCAGGTGATTGTGGTAATTGTGCAACGGGTGAGAAATTGTTTGGGAAGAGTTCGCAAACACGTTTAATGAGATCATTCTGATTTTGAGTCCAGTACTTACTGGTGTGTTCGTTACCAATATGGTGCCCCATCCAGCTCGCACGTGGAGAGAAAATAGTCAGATTTGTTCCACGTTCTTTTTGTATTCGCAGCTGGTTTGTTTCAATGCTTTCGATAATCTCATCATCCGTGACATTAAAGTGTCCTTTTTCTCCAATGAAGTCGGGATCTTTTACGACTGCAGCTTTTTGTTTTTCCCTATATTGGCCAACCCCGGGAGGAGTAGTAGTATAATGTCCGTGACAATCAATAATCATAGTGTCGCCCAGCTCCTAATTCCTATCTTGCTGTTTAGTTATACAACGATAGCGGATTTATTACCTAACAGTATCCGTCCGAACTTGTTGGTACACCATTTCAATTTTGGAACTAAGCTATTACGTTTTGATATAAATAGTATAAACGGGTATCAAGTATTGTATAAAATATACTCTATTATTGTCATAATATGGTCCCGGTTTTAATAGGCTCGGTTTTTTTGCGTTCATATTTTTAAAGTATGTATACCAAATATGGCTTGATTTGTGTAGTTCAACCTTAGGAGAAATTAACTGTGGCCAGAATTATTGGAGGAATTGGTGCTTCCCATACACCAACGATTGCATTTGCTAAAGATACCAACAAGTCCAAAGACCCGGAATGGGCGCCAATATTCGAAGGCTTCAATGAAATTAGAAACTGGATCAATGATAAAAGAGTGGATGTGCTTTTCCTCATTTTCAATGATCACATCACGTCTTTCTTTTTTGACCACTATTCGCCTTTCGCGTTAGGAATAGATGATACTTATGTGACAGCTGACGAGGGGGGAGGTCCGCGTGTATCTCCACCAGCAAAAGGGCATGTTGAACTTGCCAGGCATATAGGTACAGCGCTCGTTGCTGATGAATTCGATATGTCTTTTTTTCAGAAGAAACCTCTGGATCATGGATTTTTCTCACCGTTTTCGATGTTTGGAACGGATGAAAACGGGTGGGCAGGTGCAGTAGTACCATTACAAGTTGGTGTTCTTCAGTTCCCGATTCCAAATGCAAAGCGCTGCTATATGCTGGGTAAGTCGCTACGTAAAGCGATTCAAAGTTATCCTGATGATAATTTAAATGTTGCAATTGTAGCCACCGGAGGGCTATCGCACCAGGTACATGGTGAGCGTTGCGGTTTTCTAAACGAAAATTGGGATCACGAGTTTCTTGAGTTGTTGGAAACCAATCCGCAAAAGCTGACTGAAATACGTTTGGCTGAATATGCAAAACTTGGTGGAATGGAAGGGGCCGAGGTGATCATGTGGTTGATTATGCGTGGTGCGCTTTCAGACAAGGTGAATAAGGTACATGCATCTACTTATGCTCCCTCCATGACAAATATTGCTACAGTTATCTTTGAGGATACTGGCGAGGTGCTGTCTCAAACTGAAATTGATGCGTACCGTGAGCATATAGGTTACGAATTGGCAGGTGCGGAGAGACTGGAAGGAACATATCCGTTTACTCTGGAAAGTAGTTTTAAGGCTTTTCGCATTAATGATTTCCTGCATCGGCTTGTTATTCCAGAACATAGAGAGAGATTCTTAACGGAGCAAAAAGCCTTGTTTGAAGAATTTGGACTGACTACCGAAGAACAAATGATGATTCGCGAAGAGAAATGGATTGAAATGATTCGCTACGGCGTTAGCTTTTTCGTCATCGAAAAAATGGCAGCTGTAGTGGGAGTATCCAATCCTCATGTGTATGCCAGTATGCGGGGTGAAGACCTGGAAACCTTCCTCAAAACAAGGAAAGTCCCTATGCAGTATTCTGTCGCAGGTGGAGACAGGGCTAAAGATCTGGATAAGCAGTAGAAATTCTTCTATCTAACTGAATTATAAGAGAAAAAATATATTACCACCCAGTCTGTAGATTGGGTGGTTTTTTTTATGCCTGTTCGATAGAATGATTTTTTGGATAGGATGACTAATGATGCTAAATACCGGATTTAGGCCTGCCTCTCTGACTGCGATTAATATTCGATATTCTTTAATGAACCAGGTACCAAATCTCCGACATTTAAGAGCATTTAAAGAAGTTGCTAAAGCAAATAGCATCAGCAAGGCTGCTTCGAAGATATTTCTTTCACAGCCCGCAATAACGCAGGCCATTTCCAAACTGGAAAAAGGCTTAAACGAGATCTTGTTTGAGCGCCGCGTTGATGGAATGTTCACTACAGAAGCCGGTGACGTACTGCTTTCTCGTGTTGAATATGCTCTTGAATATATCAAGACAGGGGTGGAAAAGGCTATCGAGTGTGATAAGCAGGATGAGAACAGCAACGCAAAGCCTGTTGATCACATGATATCAACTACACAGTGCAGGGCTCTCGTCGCAGTATCCTGTGCAAGGAATTTCAGCGTGGCTGCCTGTGATATTGGTGTTTCGCAACCTTCACTACATAGGTCTGCTCGTGAACTGGAAAAATTACTCAATGTGCCACTTTTCGAAAAATCAGGTCAGGGAATTGAGCTAACTAAAGCTGGTGGTATCCTGGCGAAACATGTCAAGTTGGCATTTTCCGAATTAGCACAAGGTTTTGATGAACTTCAGTACTTGAAAGGGCATGATTCAGGTTCGATTAAGATAGGCACCTTACCTCTATCTCGCACTTACCTTTTGCCTGAATCTATTAACAAGATCCTGGAGGCCAGTTCAGGAGTACGAATAAATGTCGTTGATGGACCATATGTCGATTTGTTGTGTGCGCTAAGACATGGTGAACTGGATATGTTATTAGGTGCGCTTAGAAATCCATCGCCAGTAGAAGATATTATTCAAGAAAAACTCTTTGAAGATACACTGATAATTGTTGGCCGAGTAGGGCACCCACTATTGGAAGCTAAAAAAATTACGCTTCAGATGCTGGCCAAATATGACTGGGTGGTTCCAACAGGAGGAACACCAACGCGGAAGTGTTTTGAGCAGTTGTTCTCAAAAGCTCACATAGAGTCGCCAGCGGGTATTGTAGAAACCAGTTCGCTTATACTCATGCGAGGTTTGCTAACTCGTAATGACCGCCTGGCCATTATTTCCAGAAATCAGGTTATCGAAGAAATTAATTTCGGGATATTGCAGGAAATACCTTTTACTGTTCAGGGTACAGAACGCACAATCGGTATAACAACCCGAAAGTGCTGGCGACCAACACCTACCCAACAACGTTTTGTTGAACTTCTAAGGGAGGTTGCCAGCTAGCAAAACATCAGGCTTATAGCAATCGGTTTATTTATTATTATCAAAAAAATGAATATGTTGGTCGGTTTATCAATTTCTATTTTCTCCTCACAGTCGTTAGCATAGTTAGAGCCTATACCTGAAAACAGCTTGCCTTGTTCAAGATTTGCAAGTTCGCATAATTAAGGCGAGGTTTCCGGGACAGTTTTGATTTCTATATCCAAATATCAGCGGCAGTCTCGTGTTTGAGATTTTTTAGAGCCCATTTTTTATTTTAGCCAGATAGAATGATCGCATGAGTTTTTTATCCCGTTTTGTACTTAAACTCTCACATGTAATGTATAGGATAAGTGGTGTCCTGCTGATTGCAGTGATGTTTATTGTTCTGGGTGATGTTATCACTCGTGGGTTATTTACCGCGAGTAAAGGCGCTTTGGATTATACGTTCCGAGGCGGGGTTGAATTAGTCAGTTATGGCCTGCTGTTTCTCGTTCTGTTTGCTTTACCCTACGTGGTCTGCCGTGCACAGGTTTATGTCGATTTATTTGTAGAGAGTTTCAATCAACGTTTCATGTCAATTCTGGCTGCTATCTACACATTTGGGTTCTGTTTGCTGGGCACTGCTATGACAATTCGTTTTATTGAGGCATCACTTCGAGTTGCCGAAACCGGAGAAACGACACAAGACCTGTTAATACCTATGTGGTGGTTATATGCAATCTCTGCTATTGGGACTGCAGTACTTGCTTTACGAGCATTATTTGAAGCGATTGAGCAATTTAATCACAAAGAGGGAATAAAATGAGCGCGCTGTTAATTGGCTTTATCTGCATTGGCGGGATGCTGGTTTTAATTGCCTTACGTTGTCCTATTTCCTTATCAATGGCAATTACAGGATTTGTTGGGTTTACTGCCATTGTTGCGTTTCAACCGGCCATGTCTATCCTGGATTCCGGGCCATTTGAAACCTTGTCTAACTACAGTTTTAGTCCTGTCCCGATGTTTATTCTAATGGGGGTTTTTGCGTCTAAAGCTCGAATGTCAGCTGAACTGTTTGATGGAGCAAGGAAACTTTTTGGCGGATGGCGTGGTGGTATGGCACTGGCATCAGTGTCATCTTGCGGAATATTCTCAGCTATTTCAGGTTCTTCTCTGGCCACGGCAGCCAGTATGTCCCGGGTGGCGCTACCTGAAATGCGTAATAATGGATATGCCGCGTCACTTGCAAGCGGAACGCTCGCTGCAGGCGGAACCCTTGGAATCATGATTCCACCATCGATTGCGTTATTACTTTATGCCCTGATAACTGAACAGTCAGTTGGTGATATGTTCATGGCAGGGATAATACCCGGCTTGCTTGGCCTTGGATTGTATTGTGTGGCAATTGCTTTGACTGTGGCAATTAAGCCTGAACTTGCGGCACCGGGTGTATCTACAACTATTCGTGAAAAAATAATTGGTTTAAAGGGATTAGTACCTTTTGCCGGAGTCTTTGCTTTCATTATTGGTGGGATCTATAAGGGTTTTTTTACTCCTACAGAAGCGGCAGCAGTTGGTGCAGCCTGCACATTCGTAATTGCTCTGGTTCGAGGTATGAACTTCCAGCAATTTTGTGAGGCGATTGATGAGACATTGCTGATTTCAGCAATGATATTTTTTATGATTATTGGTGCGGAGATATTTGGTTATTTTCTTTCCGTATCAAGAATTTCTTTTTCTTTAGTGGAGCTTGTTGAGGGCTTGGGACTTGGTCCTTATGCTGTTCTCTTTGCGGTATTGCTACTGTATATATTGTTGGGGTGTGTTATGGATAGCATAGCAATGCTTCTCCTTACCGTGCCGGTTGTTTACCCATTAATTCAAGCTGCGGGGTTTGACCCAGTCTGGTTTGGAATAGTCACGGTGATAACCGTTGAACTAGGCTTGATTACACCTCCTGTTGGAATGAATGTATTCGTAATAAAAACCGTAGCACCTGATATCCCAATAGTGGAAATATTTAAAGGTGTAGTCCCCTTTGTAGTGTCGGATATTGTACGCCTGATATTGTTGATACTATTCCCGGTTCTTGCCCTTGGGCTGATTTAGTTAAACGAAAAATCTCCCGGTTTTCTACCTCGTAAGCTGATAAGTGACGAGATAGCCCATATCGCCGCGTTATGTACAACTAAACAATTACACATTTGTTGATTAGTTATACAGAAATTGAATGGTGGTAGCGTAATTCGAATTTCTAGCAATAGAATCAAGTCGTTATGCTCTTAATTATACGAAATCTAGGGCTTAGATCATGAATTTGATATAAGACTAAATTTTGCATACCGCACGATACACAATCTATACACGGGGGATTAACTTTACGCTATATCAATTCACCGGTTTGTGGCTCGATGCGGTAATACACGGGTAAGGAAGAGGAGCGTAGCTTCAACACAACATAATCCTGGTTTATATAAGTAAGGAGGAGGAGTTCAATGAACAAAAAAATAATGACATTAGCGGTCATGACAGCGGTGGGTCTTCCCGCCGCGGCCAATGCAGACTCGGCCAACGTCGAAATCTACGGCACCTTTGTGCCATTCCTGGAAAGCGTCAAGACCAGCGGTGCCACGACTACGGCGCCGGCGGATAGTCCCAACCAGGTGTCGACCTATGCGGGCACAAATATCCCGTCGCGTAATCGTATTACTTCCGGCACCTCGAACATCGGTTTTCGCGGTAGCAAGGATATCGACGCTGACCTGAAGGTCGTGTGGCAGGTGGAAAGCGGCCTGCAGGTGGATGGCAGTACGGTTGCCAATACCATCGCCAGCCGTAACAGTCGGGTGGGGTTTTCCGGTGATTGGGGCACCGCCTTCATCGGGCAGTGGGATACCCCTTATAAATGGGCCACCATCCCGGCGGTCAATCCCCTCAAGGCCGGTTATGCATTTGATTACAACATGACCCTCAACAATCCCGGCTTCGGTGTGGCGGGCACGACGACCCAGCAGGGCCGAGCCGATTCATCGTCTGATGCGGCCTTTGATCGCCGTCAAGGCAACAGCATTCAATATTGGACGCCCAAGTCCGGTGGCTTTGCCGGCCGCATTGCCTATTCGGTCAACGAAGGCACAACAGTTGATGATGGCACTACCCCATCGATCAGCCCGGAGATCTGGTCCTTGATGGTCAGCTACCAGACCGGCGGCCTGAGTCTGCGTTACGCCTATGAGCAGCATGACGACTACTTCGGTCTGAAGCCGCTGGGTGGAAGCGGACCCAGCAACACCAATGGGTCCGCCCAGGATACCGGTCACAAGCTGGTCGCGGTTTACCGCGTCGGCAACACCAAGCTGGTGGCGGCCTACGACATCCTGAATTATCAGACCGATGAAACCACGGCCGGGACAGTCAATGAGTATGAGCGTGATTCGTATTATTTACTGGCCGAACAGGCCTTCGGTAAGGACCACGTGTGGCTCGCTTACGGTTCGGCCGACAAGGGCAGTTGTACGGTAGCCGGCGGCGGCAGTTGTTCCACCAACGGCCTGGGTGCCACCCAGACGGTGCTGGGGTATCTGCATCGGTTTAATAAAAAGACCGATTTCTATGCCAGCTATTACAAACTGGAAAATGAAGAGTCTGCCAGTTATGCGGTATTCCCGCCGGTAGTCGGTGGTGGCACCAAGCCGGGTGCGGATACCACCGGCGTGGGTATTGGCATGCTGTACAGCTTCTAGTGGTCTGCTGTGGCTTCGGGCTTGACGGGTTTCATCGCCCGTTCAAGTCCCGAAGCCGCATTTTAGGTAAAATATAATGTACAGGAAAAGAGGGCTGTCAGAGTCGAATTGCCCGGGTAAATGGTCAATTTGGGTGGCAGCCCTTTACTTTTATGGTTTCTGATAGTTAACTGTATAGTTAATAGGTAAGAGGTTTTAAGGAAATGCTTCCACAGATTAAAACAATTCTTTATGCAGCCGACCTCAGGGAAAAGGGTTGTAAGAATGCATATGGTTTTGTGGTAGCAATGGCAAAGGCCAGCAAGGCCAAGCTTGTGGTGATGCATGCAATGGAGCCGGTGAATGCCAGTGTTGCCGGGATCATAGAGTCACAGGTATCAAAAGATGAATACAGTCGTATCAAGGATGAAGCATTAGCCAAATTGCGTTCAAAGCTTGAAGAACAGATTAAACGTTTTTGTGAAGATGAGTTTGATGGAGAATATCCATGCGCTGAGCCCGAGATTGAAGTCGTCGAAGGTTCTGCTGCAAGGACGATATTATCGCTTGCCGAAAAACATTCCGCGGACCTGATTGTAATGGGGTCGCGAATACATTCAGCGATTGGCCAGGCATTGCTTGGCTCAGTAGTTAACAAAGTAATTCATCGTAGCCGTGTACCGGTTACTGTGATTCCGCTTTGAATTGTCTGCATACATTAAATAGCAGATGATGAACGGAAACCTTGTTTTCAGGTAATTACCATAACATCCAGCATGAAATTCTTCGTTATTTTACCTCCTCTAATTAATTATATAATTCTATTCAAATATTGAATAGAAGAAACAGCTTATGAATTTTAAACAATGGATATCTATTGCTAGGTTTATATCCTAGTATATAATTATTGAAATGACCACTTTATCTGTGTGCCAATTCTTACTTAGAAACAGAATATGAATCATATTATCAACTATCTTGAATCGATTGGTATTAGCAAGCCGAGCGAGGTGATTTACAACCCCTCGTATGAGCAGTTGTATGCTGAGGAATGCAGTGAT
>Ga0316193_10003665_pt1 | contig 11144 bp, 10 predicted proteins | sample MerIslsedime2_MG_FD_207735 | JGI IMG/M metagenome (GOLD analysis project Ga0316193, IMG submission 207735) | Coastal sediment microbial communities from Maine, United States - Merrow Island sediment 2 | ecosystem: Environmental > Aquatic > Marine > Coastal > Sediment | place: USA: Maine... | reverse complement strand
TGATTGGCGCAAGGGACGTGCGGCGTAATGGGAGGCCTCGTGAGGCGTAGTCTTGCCATTTCTGCTTTGGCGGGGACCTGTCTCGCGGTTGTCGTTGCCTGTTCCAACTCGCCAGAGAAGTCGAAGGGGAGCGACGAGCGGGTCGGTTTCGTCCCCTGCCAGGAGCCACGTCCCGAGGCCTGCACCATGCACTACGATCCGGTCTGCGGTGCTTTGGAGGGTGGAGGCAGAAAGACCTACTCCAACGCCTGCGTTGCCTGCAGCGACAGCGCTGTCATGATTTACAGCGAAGGTGCCTGCGCCGATCACGCTGGCCAGGAAACACCAAAGTGAAAATGGATCGCGGATGTCCAAATCGCAACCCTGCCAAGAAGCTGCACCACCGTGGTCACTGATGATGTGACCTACCACCATTGTGATGGGTTCTATTATCGACCCCGCAACAGCGGAACAAAGGTGGTTTATGTCGTGGTTGACGCACCCGAGCGTTCCGGGCATTTGGTACGCGATGGAGGCCTTCTGGCGGCCAGCCGCGAAGTGATCAGTCAGAGGTTTGAGTGAGATAAACAGGGGAACTTTCGCATGTTGCGGATTCGGGATGGTCAGATACTTGCCGGCGCACTTGTTGGCTATTTTGCGTTTTCCGTGGTGATTGCAGGCGATGAGCAGCAACGCGAGCTGGAGAATGCCAATTCACGTCGCGATGCAGTGGACACAGGCGCCCGCCAAACGGTGTCGGATGCGGAACCTCGTGAATCGGTGTCTGACGCGGAGCCCCGGAAATCGGTGTCAGATGCGGAACCTCGTGAATCGTTTTCAGACGCAAAGGTCCAGCATACGGAAACCGAAGCAAAGGCAAGTAGCAAGGTTCCAGATGGAAAGATGCGTGGAGAGGAGGTCAAGTCCGATGATGAAGGCGAGACGAGTGGTACGCGAGACGAAAAGCAGAATGATCTTGAAGATAAGGAGCCGCGAGATTGAATGCGCGGGGGGCTGAGTGATGAGTAGCCAGAGGTATCTGATCGCACTCGGCGTGCTCTTGTCATTGAGCCATACATCCTTTGCAGGTGGTTTCTACATCACTGAGCTGGGCACGCCTGGCAGCCTGGGCACCGCTGGGGTGGCCAATGTCACTAACAACTTCACAGCCGATTCGGCCTGGACCAATCCGGCAGGGATGACGGGGTTGAAGCAGGATACCGGAGTGGTTGGCGTGCAGCTGATTATTCCGCAGAACAAGTTCGATTCCTCGGTTGCGACGGCGGGGGGTGGTGATGGTGGCAATGCTGGGGTGGTCTCGGTGGTCCCAAGTCACTTCCTGGTCAAGAGCATCAGCGATGATGTGAAGCTGGGCTTCTCGGTCGCCGGTACCATGGGTGGCGGCCTGGACTATGGCGACAACTTCGTCGGTCGCTACGGCGCCTATCGCGCTGTGCTGGCCGGGGTCGCGCTGTCGCCGTCGATTGCATACAAGGTTGATGAAGAACTCTCGATCGGTGCTGGCGTCTCGGCGGTGTACACCACCTTTGACCAGGACATCGCCGTGAACCAATCTGCATTCGGACCTGGGGCCCCGGATGCCAGGGTCAGCATCAACCAGATTGACGACTGGGCTTTCACCAGCTTCTTCGGCCTGACCTACCAGCTTAACGAGAAGGCCATGCTGGGCGTGGTCTACAGGCCGGAGTTCGATGTCGAACTCGAGGGGGACGTCAATTTCAGTGGCTTCACGGTTCTTCCGACGCCGACCGCGGATTCGATCGAGGTCGAGTGGACGAATCCGCAGGTGCTACGTTTCGGACTGCAATACAAGCTGGATGACCAATATACACTGTTCTTTGACGCCGACTGGGAGGACTGGTCAGCGTTTAGCGATAACCGGTTGGAGTTCGATGGGGACTTAAACGTAGTGGCTGAGCTGGATCGGAACTGGAAGGACACCTATCACGTGGGAGCTGCAGTGAAGAGACAGTGGGATGGTCAGCATTTCTCCATGGGAATCTCCTACGATACCTCGCCAGTCGACGATGACGATCGTACGATCGATCTGCCGGTCGACGAACAGCTCAAATTGTCAGTGTCTTATGGGCGAAATGGTGAGCGTTTCGATTATGCAATCGGCGCAACCCTGATGTATCTGGGTGACGGCAAGGTCGACCAGACTGCCCAGGGCGTGCGCTTCAAGGGTGAATTCGACACCAACTATGCGTTGTTTGTCGGTGGCACACTGCGTTATGAATTCTGAGAATGATGTCATTCATGAAAAGGGCTCGGTGGCTCGGCCTTCGTCTTGAGCAATTCAATCGGCCGGCCGGGCTGGTGCTTCTGGCCATGCTTGTTGCCGGTCTGTGGGCATGTTCAGAAGAGACCACGTCACCTGCAAAGCAGGTGGCGACATCTGCGGCCAAGGGGCCTTTGTCCGTTTACGTGGTCAACTACCCACTGCAGTATTTTTCCGAGCGAATTGGCGGTGAGCATGTCCGTGTAACCTTCCCTGCGTCCGCCAATGTCGATCCCGCATTCTGGGAGCCCAGTGTCGACCAGATTGTGACCTATCAACAGGCCGACCTGATTCTTTTGAACGGGGCCTCATACGCCAAATGGGTACGGCGCGCATCCCTGCCGGAATCGCGTCTCGCGGACACCTCTGCGGGTTTCGCCGATCGCTACATATCCCTCGAAGACCAGGCGACGCACAGCCACGGCGCCGGTGGTGAACACCAGCACGGTGACGTGGCATTCACCACCTGGCTCGACCCGCAACAGGCGATCGAACAGGCCGCTGCGATCCGGGACGCCCTGGTTCGCCAGCGCCCGGATGCAGAGGCTGCCTTCCGACAGGGGTTTGCGTCTGTGCAGAAAGATTTGTGGGAACTGGACAAGCAGTTTGCGGCGGCATTCGCCAGATACGAGGGGCGGCCACTGCTGTTCTCACACCCGGTATACCAATACCTGATCAGGCGCTACGCGATCGAGGGATACGAACTGCACTGGGAACCCGACAGCATGCCGAACCCTGAGGAGTGGCGTGCATTCGACGAGTTGCTGAAGGAATTCCCGGCTGGTTCGATGGTCTGGGAAGCTATGCCCAGACCTGAAATTATCGCCGCACTTGATCAGCGTGGTGTTGAAGCGCTGGTGTTCGAAACCGTTGCCAACAGGCCAAGAGACGGTGATTATCTGCGGGTGATGCGGGACAACCTGGCCCGTCTGTCAGGTCAACGCAGATAAGCACAGAAGACCCCGGGTCGCGCATAATTCGCACATCCCAGCCGTTGTTCAGACCAAGGTACCAATGACCCCAGACTACACAGGGAAGAAATCGCGCCATCAGTTCTTGCTGGTCGTTTTCCTTCTGCTGTTTGTTACTGTCGACGCCTGGGCCGACTGGATCAACCTGACCGGCGCCGAAACCGCACCCAATATCGCTGAGATTACCGTGCTTGACGACCGGGTAAAGGTCGCCCTGGAGATCTATGTCGGTGACCTGGAGACCTTCTCGGCACTGGTCCCGGACGACTGGCTGACAGACCAGGCAACCGAGCGTCCACCGCCGGCAGAACGCCTGCGTGCATTTTCCAAGAACGGCTTGCGCTTTGTGACAGACAGCGGCAAGACGCTGCAGGCAGAGCTGCGCCTGGTTGAACCGCGCCTGCGCAAGGACCGGTTCTCGCCGTTTGCCGGCATGATCAATCCTTACACACGCCAACGGGTGCCCGAGGCCCCGGCAGACAAGCGCGTGCTGTATGTCGAGCTCGAGTATCCGTTCGACGGCGAGACGCCGAAGACCCTGGCGATGGCCCCCCCGAGCGACGAGGAGGGCAGGGCACTGGTCACCATCGGCTTCATCGTCTACCACAAGGCGGTGCCGGTGATCGATTTCCGTTATCTGGGTGCCACCAGCACGCTCACCCTGGACGAGGATCCCTGGTACTCCAAGTTTGACAATCCGAATCTCAAGCGACACCACAAGGACGCGCTGATGTCCTTTCTCTATGTGGAGCCCTACGAGGTGCGCCACGAGGTGCTCACGCGGGTCAAGGACCTGGGTGAGTGGATGGACCTGGGTCTGCGTGGTGATCGCTATATCGAGCTCGACGAACTCGAACCGCTCAAGCAGCGGATCGGCGAGTTTATGTTGACCAAAAACAGGGTGACCGTGGACGGCAAGGCGCTGCGGCCGATTCTCGACCGCACAAACTTCGTCAAGGTCAGTCTGACCGGGATACGGATCCTCGAGGCACCCGAGCGCCTGGAGCTGTCCTCGGCCATCGTCGGCGTCATCCTCAGCTACATCACCGACGGGATGCCACAGCAGGTCGAGGTCGACTGGGAGCTGTTCACCGACCAGATCCAGCGCGTGCCGGCCACGGCGACCGATCCGGCCGGGCCGCTGGCCACCTATCTCGAACCGGACGCGAACGTCCACACCTGGACCAATTTCCTCAAGAACTACCAGATGCCAACGGTGCAACAGATCGGTGTGAAGGAGACCATCGGTGAGCTGCGGGTTCCGTTGCTCAGCCTGGCTTTGTTTGTCGGCGTCGTGATCATGCTCATCTGGGCGTTCGTGCGCTCGCGCAGAAAGCAACCACTGCGCCTGCCCCTGGTGCTGGGCACGCTGTTATTGGCGGCCGGTGCGGCGGCCTATCCGGTAGCCCAGCTCAGCCTTGCACGGCCGGCGATGATCGCCGGTAATCTCGACGACGAACGTGCTGCTGCGCTGCTGCAGGCGCTGCTGAAGAATGTCTACCGCGCGTTCGATTTTCGCAACGAAGAGGACGTCTACGACAAGCTCGCGCTGAGTGTCAGCGGTGATCTGTTGACCGACATCTATCTACAGCACCGCAAGTCCATGGCCGTGCAGCAGGCCGGCGGTGCACAGGCCAAGATCAAGGAGGTCGCGGTCAAAAAGGCAAGCGCCGAGCGGATCGCCGGTGACGGCCTGAGCTATGCACTGCATGGCGAGTGGACCGCGCTGGGTACGGTCGGTCACTGGGGGCATCTGCACCAGCGCAAGAACCGCTACGAGGCGGTGATCACGGTGACCGCCGAGGACGGCCACTGGAAGATCATCGGTCTGGACCTGCGCGACGAACAGCGCATCGACCGGGCGGCACCCGGCGGGGCGCCCGCGCAGCCTGCGGGGGCGAGGCCGGGTTCTTGATCCAGATCGAGGGGCTCAGCTTCCGTTACCCGGGGGGCAGCTTCGTGCTGGATATACCGGGTTTTCGTGTGGCCTCGGGCGAAAAGCTCGCGGTCATCGGCCCGAGCGGATCGGGCAAGACCACGCTGCTCAATCTGATCGCCGGCATCGTCATCCCGGACGGCGGCTCTGTACAGGTGGGCGACACGCAGGTAAGCGCTTTGGACGACCGGCGGCGGCGCGACTTCCGTATCAGCAATCTGGGTCTGGTCTTCCAGGATTTCGAGCTGCTGGATTACCTCAACGTGCTGGACAACATCCTGCATCCCTACCGCATCACCCGCGCACTGCGCCTGGACGTCGCGGTGCGCGAGCGTGCCATCGAACTGGCCGGACGTATGGGGATCGGCGACAAGCTCAGACGCCGCGTGAATGACCTGTCGCAGGGTGAGAAACAGCGTGTGGCGATCTGTCGGGCACTGCTCTCGGGGCCGGGCCTGTTGCTCGCCGACGAGGCCACCGGCAACCTCGATCCCGACAACAAGGCCCTGATCCTCGACCTGCTGTTCGACAGCGTGGACGCGCACGGCGCGACCCTGCTGGCGGTCACCCACGATCACGAACTTTTGCCGCGCTTTGACCGGGTGGTCGATTTCGCGACCTTCCGTGCCCGGGCCAGCGCATGATCGACAGCCTCTACATCGCCTGGCGTTACGTGAGCTTCAACTGGGGCCGCACCCTGACCCTGGTCGCCTGTGTGACCCTGATCGCGGTGCTGCCATTGTCGCTGGAGCTGCTGCTCGAAGAGAGCGAGCGACAGCTGCTTGAGCGTGCCGAGACGACCCCGCTGGTGGTGGGCGCCAAGGGCAGTGAACTCGACCTGGTGATGAACAGCCTGTACTTCGGCGACACGGTGCCTGAGCTGATATCGATGGCCTACCTGGAGCAGGTTAAGGCGACGGGGCTCGCCGTCGCCATCCCGATGTATGTGCGTTTCAAGGCCCGTGGCGCACCGATTGTGGGAACCAGCCTGGACTATTTCGATCTGCGTGGTCTCAAGACAGCACAGGGACGCACGTTTGCACTGCTGGGTGAAGCCGTCATCGGTGCAACCGTTGCGGCAGAACTCGGGCTCGGTCCGGGCGACGACCTGCTGTCCTCGCCTGAGACCCTGTTCGATCTAGCCGGGGTCTATCCGCTCAAGATGCGGGTGGTGGGCGTACTCGCACCGACCAACAGCGCCGACGACCTGGCGGTGTTTGTCGATGTGAAGACCGCCTGGGTGGTGCAGGGCCTGGTACACGGCCACCAGGATCTGAGCGAGGTCACCGATCCGACCCTGGTGATGGATCGCTCAGACGGTAAGATCACCGCGACGGCCAAGCTGGCCCAGTACACCCAGATCACGCCGGAGAACATCGACAGCTTCCACTTCCACGGTGATCCGGCCGACTACCCGATTACTGCCGTGATCGCCTTGCCGCGTGATCAAAAGGCCGGTGCCATCCTGCGTGGCCGCTATGTCGCCGCCGGCACTGACACCGATGCACTGTCCGGGCAGATCACCGTACCGTCGGATGTGGTGGCAGAGCTGCTGGCCAATATATTTCGTATCAAGAGCGTCCTCGATGCAGTGATCCTGGTGGTGGGCCTAGCCACCGCCCTGGCGCTGGTACTGGTGTTTGCCCTGTCGCTGCGCCTGCGCCAGCGCGAGATCCAGACCATGTTCAAACTCGGCTGCAGCCGGTTGATGACCGCGCGCCTGCTTGGTGCCGAGGTCCTCATCATCCTCGCCGCAACAGGGTTGTTGACCCTGGGGTTGCTCGGCGTTGTTTCGCGATTCGACGAAGCTTTGGTGCGGACGCTGTTCATCCGCTGATCGACGACATGTGGCTCTGCTGTGGTGCACCGGGAGGGTGCGCCATCGGACCTGACTGGTTGTGGCCTTTTTCCATGCAGGCCGCGTTTACGAAAGACGGGTGCACGCCGACTGCTGCCGCCCAGCACGAGTTGTGTGCAGAGCAATTAGACGGGCTTGGCACACGACCGGGAATGTCTCCTGTGCAGCATGAACCTGCCGGTCGCTGAGCGCTTGGTGACCGACAGCTCATGGCTGGGAGCCGCGGTTCCCAGCTTTTCCCGAAAGCCGCCGGTGGATAGGTGGCGGTTCGGCGAAGGTCAGCTATGCGGGACCTATCCCCAAAGGCAGCCCCCAGCCAATTGCAGCCACTCACCTGTCAATCCAGAGACGCTGTGATAGCCAAAAAGCGGACCTCCCGGGCACCAACGCGGACTTACGGCTTGCTTAGCAAGTAATCTGCCACAGCTTGATATGCGGGCAGTGAGGCCGGATCGATCTTCGCATTCTTGGCAGTTGGGAAAGACGCGAGGCGCACGATGACCATGTCTGCCGTCGGGTCGACATAGATGGTCTGCCCGTGCACTCCGCGAGCTGCGAACGCCCCGTTCTCATTGTGGAACAACCACCACATGCTGCGGTAGCTGCCGCCTTCCAGCGCCGTGTACCCCGCCTTCGCGAAGGCCTGCTTGCTTCCACCCGAGCGGATGTTGGCGACAACTTGTGAGGGAAAAAGCCGTTGGCCGTTGATCTCGCCCTCATTGAGCATGAGCAACCCGATGCGCCCGAGGTCGCGCAGCCCTGCGCTCAGCCCACCGCCTGCGAAGGGTGTGCCCTTACCGTCAACGGTCATATAGCCATCCTGTTCTGCACCCATGCGGCGCCAGATCCTGTCCGACAGGAGTTCAGTGATTTCCTGTCCACTCACTCTAGAGACGATCTATCCCAATGCGTCCGTGTTGATCGTCTTATAGTGGAAAGCATCCCCGTGTGCGCCCTCAGGCCGCACCGTCTGGAGATACTCAAAATAACCCTCTGGGCCTTCATAGTCCGACGGCTTGGGGAGCGGGCTTGCGGCCGCGGCGTACTTCCAGACGTCGGCATTAGGGTCTGAGTAGTCCTCGCTATAAGTGAGCCCGGTGGTCATGTCCATGACTTGGCGAACGGTGGCGCTGTCGAAAGCGCTATTGCGAAGCTCGGGGACGATCGACGACACGAGCATCGTATCGTCGAGTTCACCTTCGGCAACCAGGATTTCGGCGAGCAGGCCAGTGAGGGACTTGGTCATAGACATGGCGCCGTGCTTTCCCGTCTCATCGATGCATCCGAAGTAGCGCTCGTAGACGATCTTCCCTTTGTGGATGATGAGTATGCCGTCGGTGAAGTTGGCCGACAGCGATTCTCGCCATGTTATCTCTTCCTCGCTCCCGATGGGTTTGAACGTTAGAGCGTCAATGACCGTTTCGTCGAGATCGTAGGCGAGCGGAATAGGCGATCCGATCCCTCGGCCGACCTGTTCGGTAGGGAGAAACTCACGCAAATGGCAAACCGTCCAGCGCAGTTTGGGGAAGCTGAAGTAGTTGGAGTCAGGCTGCGTGATTAGTTTCTCGGGCGCGGGAGGGAAGCCTTGCATCCACCCCAGTGCCCTAGGGTCGGAATCTTCGGCAGTCAGCTGGGTGCCGGGCTGCGCTGTCCCAATCGGCAGATATCCCAAGGCGCAAAAAGCTGCAGCCATGATGAATAAACGGCGAAGAGCAGAAGCCGACATAGATTTTCCCTCAGCTTTGATTCAGCACCATATCGCTGATGACAAACGAGGCTGCAGAAACCGAAGTATAGGGTATAAGACTCCGCGTAATCCGCAAAAAATCAAACCGGCCAACACTTCTGGCCGGACCCTTTTCCGGCATGGTGGTTGAAAAGAAACGAAAATCTTGTGCCCGATTTCGGGATACTTTGAAGGCGAAATCAACATCCAGTCCATGCCTTCAGCGCCAGTTGCCGCCCAACAACCGATTGAATTGCTATGCTATCGCCGTTTCTGCAACAAGTGGCCACTTGCGGTCAGTCGAGTCCCTGACCGCCGCCCGACACGCTCAAAACCTGCCCACTGGTCCACGCTGATCAAGGCGAGCAAAGAAACAGACCGGTGTAGGCGCTGTCTGCGGGGCCGCTGGGTTGGGACAGAAAGGCCATCTTCAGTTCGTTGTTTCCCCTTCGTCGGCATCCGGGACCTCGGACGCCTTCGAACCACGCCAGCCGACCGCGTCTTGCTCCACGGCCCCCGGTGGTCTGGCTGCCGGGAGGACCGTGGCGAGCGGGTCCTGTTCGCCACGATAGAGGTGGATGTCCCGCTGCGGGAAAGGAATAGAAATGCCGTCCTCGTCGAAACGTATCTTGACCGCCCGGGTGATGTCCCAGTAGACGTCCCAGTAGTCGTCCCTGTTGACCCACGGTCGAACGACGAAGTCGACGGAAGACTCGTTCAGCGTATGCAGCCGCACGACCGGCGCCGGATCCTTGAGCACTTTTTCGTGACTAGTAACAATCTCGGTGAGCACTTTCTCGGCCTTAGGGATGTCGTCGCCGTAGCCGATGCCGAATGTCATGTCGACCCGACGCTTGTCCTGGGCTGTCACGTTCTTGATGACATCGCCCCAGATTTTGCTGTTGGGCATAACCAGCGTCTGGTTGTCGAAGGTGAGGATGGTCGTGTTCACCAAGCTCATGTGGCTTACCTTGCCGAAGACGCCACCCGCCTCGACGACATCGCCGAGATCGTAGGGTCGAAACAAGAGAATCATCATGCCGGCTGCGAAGTTGCCTAGGGTGTCCTGTAATGCGAAGCCGACGATGAAGCCTGCGATACCGAGGCCGGCGAGCAGCGGTCCGACCGAGATGCCTAGCTGGGCGAGACCGAAAAGGGCGCCGAGAAGGAGCACGAGGCCGCCTGCGGTCGAGACGATCATGTTCTTAAGTAGCCGCGAGATCTTCAGATTCGAACGTTTGAGGCCTTCGGCCACCAACCGGCGAATCAGCCGCGAGACCGCGATAGCAACCCAAAGCACGAACAGGAATAGGAACAGCTTGAAGATAAGCTGGGGCAGGTTGTCGCCAAGCCAGGTGCCGAGACCCTCAAGCCACCTGGATACCAGGCCTTTCAATACTCCCCAGTCGAAAATATCCGTCGTGACGGCACCTGTGACCTCGATGAGCTGTTGCCTGTAGCGGGCGTCGTCAAGACCCATCTTATCCAGCATGTCGCTCGCCATGGTGAGGTTGCTGGCGAGACGCTTGACCTTCAGATGCGCGAGCCGCTGTTTTGCCATTACCTCAGTATCGTCGGGCAGCACAGCGAGCTGGTTTTCGATGCGATCGACCTGCTCCAGCGTCCCCTCGAGAGACAGGGACAGGAACTGTACGACATCGGTCAGCGTTTGTTGGATGAAGGTTCGCTGCGCGTCGACGTCGAGCCCGAACTCCCCTGCCAGCGCCATGGTGGTCAGAGAGGTGTCAAGAAGCCTTAGTATGCGTGCCCACAGTTCCGCCTGACGATCCTCGAACGCCGCCAGTGCTGCCGGGTCGGGCTCTTTCGGTGCCGCGTCCTGATCCTTCCGGGACAGGACTCCCGTCAGATAGTCCTGTATCCCGCTCTGCATGTCCGCTAGCAACTCCGTCGCGCGCGCGCGCCACGGACCTGGGTCCTGCCCCGTAGCTTCGTGACCGATAATCAGCCGGGCGAGGTCGTGTAGTTTCTCCAGGGCGGCTAGCCCGGCGTCTTCCGTCCGCTGCGTAAGGATGCGGGCGAAGTTGTCCTCGGCGGCTTTGGCGCGGGCTTTGAATTCCTCAGCGTCTTCGGCAAAGGCCCGGATCTCGGTATCAAGAGCCTCGGCCCGCTGTTCGAAGCTAAGTCCCTCTTCGGTTTGCTGCGCCAGGGCCTGCGTCGCAGACATGGTGCAAATGGCCACTAACAACCAGAAAGAAAGGGTGGACCTGACTCGTGCTCGCATGATAATCCCCTGCGCGGACAGATGTGAAAACGCGCAACTAGGCTACCACCAGCGCCCAGCCAAATACCGCGTCGAATCGCGCTTGATCCGGTTCGCTATTCGGTTTAGGACCTCGCGCTCCAGGCTGGCG
>Ga0316193_10003663_pt1 | contig 11147 bp, 16 predicted proteins | sample MerIslsedime2_MG_FD_207735 | JGI IMG/M metagenome (GOLD analysis project Ga0316193, IMG submission 207735) | Coastal sediment microbial communities from Maine, United States - Merrow Island sediment 2 | ecosystem: Environmental > Aquatic > Marine > Coastal > Sediment | place: USA: Maine... | reverse complement strand
ACCGACTATGACATCTGCCCGGCTTTTTATGTAAGTGATCTGCTGGTAAGCGATGTCAGTTCTGTAACTTATGAATTTTGTGCACTAGACAGACCGATGATTTTCTTTCACATAGATCAAATGATTGAATTGGTGGAGAAAAAAGAACGCGAAAGATGGGGTAATGAAATTTCAGATTTATTGGCCTGGGGTAGAGACTGCGGCCAGGTCGTTTTCAATGTGACGGAAATGAAGGAAGCCATTGATTACGGACTTGCCCACCCCCGGGAGAAAAGCGAAATCAGAAAAGAATTCACCCGGAAGTTTTTTTACAACCTTGGCAGCGCGACGGATAAAGCTGTCGAAAAGATTTATGAACTTTTGGAATTAGACCCGCTGAATTAATACCTGAATTTTGTGTGATTGATTGATAGCGAAGTCTGTTGTTTGAAACTTGAGGCAATTTATTGCAATTAACCATTGATATTCTTAAATTTGAGGAACAAAACATTGCAGGCAGTCATCCTAGCAGCGGGTCTCGGATCACGGCTAAATTCTGAAAATCATGAATTGCCGAAAGGGCTGATGGAAGTCGGGGGCAAACCTTTGCTGGAATATTCCCTCGAGGCTTTGGTCCAAAATAAGGTCAATGACGTAATCATGGTCGTTGGGTTTCTACATGACAAGATAAGAGATCGATTTGGATCCAGCTATCAAGATTTAAAGATCAAATATTTGCTAAACGAACAATATGCCAATAGCGGCAGCATGTATTCCTTTGAAATGGTACAAGATGCAATTGAAGATGAAATTATTGTGCTGGAGTCGGATTTGCTCTATGAGCCCCGGGCCATAAGTCTATTGTTGAATGCGGCTTATAAAAATTGCTTTCTGATCACCGCGCCAAGCGGCTCCGGTGATGAGGTATACCTATTCACCAACGAGAAACAAGAGATCACAGCCTTGGAAAGAAACATCCCCAGTCACCACAAAAAAAATGCTGCCGGTGAGTTTGCCGGGCTTTCCAGGTATGAGAGCAATTTTCTAAATCTTGTATTTAGACAATCCCGTAAAGATATCGCCGAAGGCAAAATGAATTTTCATTATGAAAACTGTGTTTTTGAAACAAGCAAATATACCCAACCGGTCTATGCCGTGATTGCCAATGACCTGGTATGGTATGAAATAGACACCGAAAAAGATCTGAAAAAAGCGCGGGAACAAATATATCCAATGATGCGCGGAAAATTGCCTCTTAAGGGATGACGATAAGGTGGTTGGATTTAGCGGCTTTCTGTGATAAACCATTTTCGGTTGGACGTATATGACATCCAAATCAAAATATTGAATTGTTGGGAGACAGGTATGGCAATTAGTCAGGAACTGCTAGATATTTTGGCATGCCCGAAATGCAAGGGTGACATTTATCTGAATGACACTAAAGATGGCCTGGTTTGCGACACTTGCAAGTTATGCTATGAAATTCGGGATGATATCCCGATTATGCTGATCGACGAGGCCAAGCCGCTCGAGGGTTAGTTGATTGGCATGCCGGGAGGCCGGGAAGCTATGAAGCTGGGATGCTGGGACGCCGGGAAGCTAGGATGCCATGAGATTACAGACATTTTGAGCCGATAGCCTCCCGGCCTTCCAGCTTCCAAGCCGATCAGCCTTTTCGAGAGTTTTGACATGAGCTTACCCCAGCAACCGAAGCCCGCAAAACTGGTCATCGGGCTTCTAATGAAAGACAGGGCGCTTTTTGAACCATTGGCCGTTGAACTGTCCGGCCTATACGGATCTCCAGATATGGTCAGCCCCTGGATGTCCTTTGATTATACGGCGTATTACGAAACGGAATTGGGATCTCCGCTTTGCCGCCGTTTGTTGACATTTGAGACCCTGATCGATCAGCAGGAGTTGGCAGTCATCAAATTATCCACCAACCGAATGGAGCAAGCCTGTGCCCGGGATCGCCGCCGCAGGGTTAATATCGATCCCGGTTATTTGCTCTATGAGCGTTTTGTGCTGGCTTCCGGTAAAAATTTTTGTCATAGAATTTATATCGGCCACTGCATTTATGCCGATTTAACCCTGATTTACCGGAAGGGCACTTTTGAGACGTTACCGTGGACCTATCCTGATTATGCCGATCAACCCATACGGAGCTTTCTTGAGCGGGTTCGCAAAAAGTATGCGGTTGATTTAAAGCAGACAAATTGACTCTTAATTGCAGGCCTGAAAATTAGTTGTGCCATTCGGCCACGGTTGCCTGAAACTTAAATGGAGGACCCCCAAATAATGATCAAAAGCATGACTGGTTTTGCCACGGCCGAAAGGACCGTGCAAGAAATTACGGTATCTGCGGATATCCACGCTTACAACAGCAAGCATCTCGATGTTGTGCTGCGCATGCCTTCCGGCTATATGTCCCTGGAAGAAAAAATGAAAGCGCAGATCGCCGAACGGAACGCCAGAGGGCGAATGGAAGTCAAAATTCAAATTAAAGATCAGTCCGAGGGGGCCGTTGCCTTTGAGATCGACCATCCGCGGGCAAGGGCCATTCAGTCCGCTCTGACCGAGCTTAAAAATACGTTTGATCTGCCAAATGATATATCCCTGGAGCTTTTAATGAGCGTTGGCGGTATAATTAAACCGGTTGAAACAGTGACTGAATCCGAATCCATATGGCCGGCGATCAAGGAATGTCTCACTGTTGCCCTTGATAACCTTGAAACCATGCAGCAAAAAGAGGGCGATTTCATTGCCGGCGATTTGTTAAAAAGGTTAGATTACATCGAAGATTGCATCGGAGAAATTGAAAAAGATTCCGCTGAATTATTGTATTACTATCAACAACGGTTAAAAGAGCGCATATCGTCCTTGACCCGGGAAATAGTGGAGATTGACCCCGGGCGGCTTGCCCAGGAAGCAGCTTTTCTGGCAGACAGAAGTGATATTTCAGAAGAGATCGTACGGGCAAAAAGTCATGTCCGGCAGTTTCGGCAAATTATGGATTCAGAAGAACCAGGGGGCCGAAAGCTCAATTTCCTGTTGCAAGAGCTTCACCGGGAATTTAATACCATGGGATCTAAAATAGGTCAAGCCGACACATCCCACAGGATCGTCGATGTCAAATCGGAGCTTGAAAAGATCAGAGAGCAGATCCAGAATGTGGAATAACTTTTTAGCATAGTGCTCAGTGCATGGGGCATAGAGTAAACTGCATACCAATAAAAGGTATATTGAAACCCCCATGCTCTTTGCTCTATGCGCTGTGCGCATAGATTGGAGGTAGGATGGATCAGAATTTGTTGAATATCGGTTTTGGGAGTACCGTCGTTTCAGAGCGAGTTGTCGCCATTGTGTCCCCGAATTCCGCTCCGATGAAGCGGCTCAAAGACGAAGCCCGGGATGAAAAGCGTCTCATCGATGCCACCCACGGCCGCAGGACCCGTTCTATTATTGTCATGGACAGCAATCACGTAGTGCTTTCGGCCATCCAGGCAGAAACCGTCTCCCAGCGTTATAGTATGCAGAGAGAATCTAATTGAATCGAATGAACGGGCGGGAATTGAAAAAGGCCCTGGGAAAAATGACAAGCCGTGGGGTTAATAAACCCGGCTTTCTTTTTATCATGTCGGCGCCATCCGGTGCGGGCAAGTCAACCCTTTGCCACGCTCTAATGGAGCGCTTTCGGGATCTGGCATATTCGATTTCTTACACCACAAGACCACCGCGCAGCGGAGAACTAAACGGTGTGGATTACCATTTCATCGTCAAAGACGAGTTCGAACAAGGAATTGCGCGCGGCCGCTGGGCCGAATGGGCGCAGGTGCACGACCATTATTATGGAACCTCGGCAGAGTTTCTGGATGGGGAGTTGAGCGTCGGCCGGGATATTCTGCTGGATATCGACATTCAAGGGACACGCCAGATTCTGCATCGTTATCCGGATGCTGTTACCATCTTTATTCTGCCGCCGTCCCTGGAAGCTTTAAGATCCCGGTTACAATCCCGGGGTACCGACAGTCCTGAGGTAATTGCTGTTCGCATGCAGAATGCCCGGGAAGAGATTGCTCAAAAGGATCTCTACCGCCATATCATTACCAATGATCGACTGACAGTTGCGGTTACGGAACTGATCACCATTTTTGAGAAATATCGTTCGTGAAATCTGAATTACTATACGGCATCCATCCGGTACTCGAAACCCTGGCCGCCGGACGAAGGCATGTTTACGAGATTTACCTTGGAAAAGAAAAAAAATCCGGCCGCCTTGCTCAAATAGAGTCGATGGCAGAAGCCGGAGGTGTTTTGGTTAAAAATATTGGACCCGATGGTTTCAATGCTCTAACCGGCACGATCGGCCATCAGGGTGCGGCTGCAAGGGTAAGTCCGTACCCCCAGGTTTCGGTCCAGGACATACTGCAAACGGTTCAAGGTGAGGACAAAAAGAATTTTTTGCTGATTCTGGACAACATTCAGGACCCGCAGAATCTGGGGGCCATCATCAGGACGGCTCTGTGTGTCGGCATTCATGGCGTCGTTGTTCCCAAAGACCGCAGTGCATCTCCGACGCCTGCGGTTTCCAAGGCCTCCGCCGGAGCTCTGGAGCACATTCACCTGGTCCGGGTGACCAATCTGGTGCAAACCATTAAACACTGTAAAGCCGGCGGCCTTTGGGTCATGGGCCTGCAGAAAGATGCGGTGCAGACGATTTATACCGCAGATCTGAGCGGACCCATCGCCCTTGTGATTGGCGGAGAACAAAAGGGGATGCGCCAACTGGTAAGAAAAAATTGTGATTTTCTGATGTCCATTCCCCAACAAGGAGGGCTAAATTCTCTCAATGCGTCAGTGGCTGCCGCGGTTGCCATGTATGAAGCGTTTCGACAAAGAATCTAGGTATTGGGGATTAGGTATTGGGTAATAGGTAATAGGTAATAGGTAATAGGTATTGGGGATTTTGGATTTGTGGAATCGCTACGCTCTATCAATTCATAAATGAACAGAATTTTTTATTCGATGTTTATCTTTCAAAACAACCCTGTTCGGTATAAGTGAAAAAATTTTACAAGATCCTCAACGAGACGGTTTTCCCACCGAAATGTCTGGTCTGCAGCCGCTTCATCCAACTGCCAGAAGCCGTTTATAATGGGTTTTCAGGGGAAGCTGATTTAAGTTTAAGCGTCCAAATTCAGGTTGACCTACTGTTGTCGGAATTTTTGTGTCGGAACTGTCTCGAAGGACTGGTTGCGGTTGAATCTCCACTGTGCAGCTGCTGCGGGTTGCCGTTTGAAAGCCGGCATGGGCTGGATCACCACTGCGGCGATTGCAGCGCATCGCCGAAAAAATTTAGAATCGCCCGTGCTCCTCTGGTATACGAGCAGATATTTACGGAGATTGTCCATTGTTATAAATATAAAGGTAAGATTCAGCTGGCCCGACCCCTCGGTGAACTTCTCTTGACGGCCTTCAGGCTTTTTTGGGAGAAAGACAGCATCGATGTTGTGGTGCCGGTACCGCTTCATTTAAAAAGGCTCAGAAAACGGGGTTTCAATCAGGTCTATCTTTTAATTCGAAACTGGCAAACCATTGCCGGCCAAGTGCCTTTCGATTTGGGTGATTTTCAGATTGAGCGCGATGTTCTATCCAGAACTGTTCCCACAGCACCGCAAACGGGTCTTGGCCGCAGGCAACGGGCAGAAAATATAAAAGATGCCTTTGTGCTAGCCGATGAGGCCAAGATTATCGATAAAAGGATCCTCTTGGTTGATGATGTCTATACCACCGGCGCAACCGTGAATGAATGTGCACGCCTGCTGGTAAACCATGGCGCAACCCATGTTGACGTGCTCAGCCTGGCGCGAGCGGTCTAGTATGATGGTTCCCCAATAGCACTGCATAGAATATGATTATTCATTCTTGAGAGAGGTATTGGGTTTCAAGGTTTCAGGTGTCAGTTTTCAGGTGTCAGCGCTGTCGCCGGTCGCCGGAGTTGCCAGTTTGATCGAAATGAAACTGATGGAGTTTCATCTATGGATATAAAAGCGAATAGCGAATAGTGAATATCGAATATCAAATGCCGATTTAAGGAATTCTATCGATTTTTATGGCTTTAAAAGACAAAGTGTTGCGATTCCATCCTTCGATATTTTGCGGTTGAATATTCTGTTGTTCACTGTTCGGCCTCGCAGAGTCCCATTCGATCGCCGCGGCTGGACTGACACCTGAAACCCGACACCTGAAACCAATTAAATGGATGTTTTATCTAAAATAGTAACGGCTGAAAAGCTTGCAACCCGGTTGGATGAGGCTCGCACGTCCGGGCAAAAAGTGGTTTTTACCAACGGATGCTTTGATATTCTGCATGCCGGCCATGTCAGGTATCTGGCGGCAGCCGGAGCTGAAGGAGATCTGCTGGTGGTCGGCTTGAACAGTGACGCCTCGGTACGTCTGATAAAGGGGGATAACCGACCGATTGTACATCAGGACCACAGGGCCGAAGTCCTGGCGAGTCTTGGTTGCGTGGATTATGTAGTGCTTTTTGATGTGCCGGACCCACTGACGCTTATTCAGACACTGAAACCCGATGTTCTGGTTAAAGGAGCGGACTGGCCGGAGGAATCCATCGTCGGTGGTGAGTTTGTTAAATCAAACGGCGGCAGCGTGGTGCGGATCTCCCTGGTTCCGGAAATTTCCACCAGCCAAATTATTGAAAAAATTTTGGAATTGCACCGGCAGGATTGACCGGATGATACTTAGCACTCAAAACGGCGTATCGTTTTACCGGTTTAAAAATCTGGCCGCCTGCAGCGGGATCGATCACCGGATTTTCACCCGCAACTGTGGGAAAAGCCAACCGCCCTTTGCCAGTTTGAATGTGGGCTTCGGCATTGGTGATAGCCAAAAGAATGTTATCCAAAACCGGGCGATTATCGCCCGCTGCATGGCAGCAGGTCGGCTCGTTTTCGCCCGGCAGGTCCATGGTTGCGAGATTGTAGTTTGGCGCCGTGATAGCGCAAAGAGGGACAAAACCCCGGTTGGGCGGATCTTTAGCGCGGATGCCATGGTGACGGACATCAGCGGTCGAAATCTAGTCATTCAAGTGGCCGATTGTCAGGCGGTGCTGTTGTATGAGCCCAGCCGGCGGGTGATTGCCAACGTCCATTGCGGTTGGCGAGGGAGTGTCCAAAATATCATCGGCCGTGTCATTGAGGTCATGGAACAGCATTTCGGCTGCCGCCGCGGCCGGATTCGGGCCGGTATCGGCCCGTCTCTGGGACCCTGTTGTGCAGAGTTCATCAACTACAGCACCGAGATTCCCATGGAGTTTTGGCGATACAAAGGCTTAAACAGGCATTTTGATTTTTGGTCTTTAAGCAGGGACCAATTGAAGCGGGCAGGTCTTGAAGAAATGAACATTGAGTCCAGTGGAATCTGCACCCGTTGTCATACGGAAAACTTTTTTTCCTATCGTGCCCAAAAGACTACCGGCAGATTTGCCGCGGTTATAGGGCTTTCGGAAAGGAAATCATGATTCAACAACCGGTAAAAGTTCTGTGGAACAAAAATTTAGGTACGGCTTATTACAAAATCGGTTTGACCTGTTCCGGCCATTATTCTTCGGCCAAACCGGGGCAGTTTGTGATGCTGGGTTTAACCGGACAGACGGATCCGCTCCTGCGCCGCCCGTTTTCAATTCACAATCTGTTGATCAAAAACGGCGTCACCCATGGCTTTGAATTGTTATATAAGGTAGTCGGGACTGCAACCGCAGCGCTGGCACAGCGCAAGCCCGGAGACATTGTCACTGTATTCGGTCCTTTAGGCTCCGGGTTTCTGATTCCCTCCCGGGCCAAAAGCGTTTTCGTGGTGGCCGGAGGCGTTGGCGTCGCACCGCTGGTGTTTCTAGTGTCCGACCTTCACCGTAAGAAGGTCGATCTTTCTGACTGTCGGGTATTTATCGGCGGCCGTACCAAAGAGGACCTGTTGTGCTGCAATGAGTTTTTAGAACTTGGCGCTGCGGTAATAACCACCACGGATGATGGCAGCGACGGAGATCAATGTCTGGTCACCCATCCGCTGGAAAAGGCCATGGGAAACACGTCCGCGGATGTCATCGTCGCCTGTGGACCCATGGCCATGTTGGCCTGTGTGGTCGGTATCGCTGAAAAATACCAGGTGCCGTGCCAGGTTTCCATTGAAACCATGATGGCCTGCGGGATGGGTGCCTGTCTTGGCTGTGCGGTTGAGTCCCGCCTTGATGCGGAGCACTATTTACATGCGTGTATGGATGGGCCGGTTTTTCCGGCCGAGGTGCTGAAATTTTAGATGTGAGTTTATTGAAAAATTATGAATTTTGCATTGACTTGCGACCAATCCTTTGTTAGGTACAGAACCTTTAAATCGATTTGGTTTCAGGTCTTGTTTGGTGGGAAAAGGATGTCATTCCCATGAATAAAGAAACCAGGCGTACGTTCAAAGAGCTGGCCTATTATAGCAGTCTCGGCCTTTCCGTCGCATTTGCAATTTTTATCGGCCTTGGTATCGGGGTCGTGCTGGACCGTAAGTTTGATACATCACCGTGGTTCACGCTGATTTTTCTGGCATTCGGCATTGCCGCGGGCTTCAGAAACATTGCGCTGGTTATAAAAAGAGCGCGGAAATTATAAGAGACAATCGGACATTATCAAGGTGGAGATTCAACAGCGGATACTGATATTTGTCACCCGATCAAACTGGATTCTGTTTGTTGTGGCCAGCATTATCGGATTTATGCTTTTTCCCTCAAATTATGCCAGGGGTGTTTTTTTTGGCGGTTTACTCGTTACGGTGAATTTCCATTTGCTGGCCCGGACCTTGAGAGCAGCCCTGACGCCGCCCCATCTTTCCTCCCATAATGTTGTTATCGCTAAATATTTTATGCGTTTCATCGGCAGCGGGTTCATTATTTTTGTCCTTATTGCCGGACACTTTGTGCATCCTCTGGGACTTATCATCGGGCTTTCCGTGGTGGTGTTCAGTATATTACTTGCGACCCTGCGCGAATTTACAAAACTAATTTTCAAGGAGGCGGTTTAAGGATGGAACATCCCTATCTATTTTTAGTCAAGCTGTTTGAGTTAATCGGATTGGGGCATTTCGCACATGCATATCCCCATGTCATTTACTCCTGGTTCGTTATCCTTCTGCTCATCGTATTTGCGAAGCTGGCAACCCGCAAAATAGAAATGATTCCCACCAAAGCCCAAAATTTCTTTGAACTTGTTATTTCTGGGATGGAAGATTTTATGGTTGAGATTACCGGTGAGGAAGGCCGCTGGTTCTTTCCGATTATCGCAACCATATTTATTTACATTGCGACCTGCAACTTACTGGGACTGGTTCCCGGTTTTTATCCCCCGACCGCCAGCATCAATACCACCGCAGCCTGTGCCCTTCCGGTGGTTGTGTTTACCCACGTGATCGGTGTGAAATATCATGGGATTAAATATATCAAACACTTTCTCGGGCCCGTATGGTGGCTGATTCCGATCATCATGCCGATCGAGATTATCGGTCACCTGGCAAGAATTTTATCCCTTTCTTTCAGGCTTTTCGGCAACATTACCGGTCATGAGTTGGTGCTGATGATATTGTTCATGCTGGCCGGCGCCTTCTTTGCACCGCTGCCGATTATGGCCATGGGTATTTTTGTGGCTTTTGTCCAGGCCTTTGTATTTTTCTTGCTGTCGATCATGTATTTCAGCGGAGCTATGGAAGAGGCGCACTAGGCACTATAATGAATATTTTAGATTGAATATTGAATATTTAAGGAATTCTATCTATTATAAATTGATAGAGCGTAGCGATTCCATAAATCTGAAATCCGCAATCTAAAATCCCAAATTATGACCAATGACTGTAAACGAAGAGACATCCACAAATCTTCAATCGTCAATATTAATTATTCATTTTTTTCTAATGGGTAACCGGAAGAAGCCCAAAAACATATCAACTCAAAGGAGGTAAATCAATTTATGGAAACAAAAGCATTAGAATTCTTCATCGCGTGTGTGACAGCAGCTGGCTTCGGAATCGCCATCGCAGCCTTTGGCTGCGGTATCGCCCAGGGCCTTGGATTGCGTTCGGCTGTTGAAGGTATCGCCCGCAACCCCGAATCATCCGGTAAAGTCACCGTGACCATGCTGATCGGACTCGCCCTGATCGAGTCGCTGTGTATTTACGCGCTCGTCGTTGCTTTGATCCTCATTTTTGCGCATCCCCAGGCAGCTTCGATTGCCGCACTGTTTGCTAAATAAAAGCAGAAGATGCGTTAGCCTACTTAAAAAGGCTGTGCCCGAAAAAAAGGCTGTGTCCGCAAGGCGGGCACAGCCTTTTTTATAACACAAAATCACAATTTGAAATATTGCATTTTCAGAGAGTTACGATACTGGCAAGAAACATTCAGCTTGACTTTTTTTCTATAACCAAAAGATAACTATTTTGTCTTAATGCGCTATTCAGGCTAATCGTCTCTCAGAGCCAACGGCGGTGCCAGTATCTCCGACCATATCACAGCCTTTCTAAGATCCTGTATCCCAAACTCCAAATCTTTAGGCAGGATCTCTTTGCCAGAAACGGCTGGTACTATGCTTTCAACATCAGCTTCCACCAAGGCTGGTTTTATTTTCGGCAAAGGCGGTTTTTCTATAACCTGCTCAACTATTTCAGAAGAAATCTCTTTCCGTATCGGTCCCAGATCCTCAAGTGTATTTCCTTCCGCGGCCATTTGTTGAACCTGGGACATAAACTTGTTAAGCTTCTCTTTCCACTCAGGAAGTCTTTTGGCGACCCTTTGCTCGCTGGTTTTTGAAGCGGCCCGCACTTTTTTAATAATGAGCCACACAACATAAACCAGAGAGATGATGATCCATATAAGATTTTCGAATTTCATCTCTTAATCCTTCTTATCCTCGGGCGAACCGATTTTATCTCGCATCTGGGTGTCTGCCGCGATATTTTTCATCTTGTAGTAATCCATCACACCCAGGTTCCCTTTTATAAATGCCTCGGCCATTGCCAGCGGGACCTTTGCCTCAGCTTCAACAACCTTTGCCTGCATCTCCTGTACCCTGGCCTTCATTTCCTGTTCAACGGCATAGGCCATAGCCCGTAGATCTTCA
>Ga0316193_10003661_pt1 | contig 11150 bp, 6 predicted proteins | sample MerIslsedime2_MG_FD_207735 | JGI IMG/M metagenome (GOLD analysis project Ga0316193, IMG submission 207735) | Coastal sediment microbial communities from Maine, United States - Merrow Island sediment 2 | ecosystem: Environmental > Aquatic > Marine > Coastal > Sediment | place: USA: Maine... | reverse complement strand
CCGGTAATAGTCTTTTCCTGGGCCTTCGAAATGACACCCGAGGGGCTAAAAAAGGAATCAGAGGTCGATCGCAGCCAGTCCATCACACCGCACACCGGCAAGAAGATCAACCGCCTAATCATGGTGGTTCTGACGTTGGCTCTGGGTTATTTCGCCCTCGACAAGTTCGTGCTCAATCCGCAACGCGAAGCTGCGATGGAGAAGCAGGTTGCCGTGCAGGTTGAGGAGGCCCGCCGGGAAGGTCGCACCGAGGCGCTGGTGGAGTCTTACGGTGATAAGTCCATAGCAGTTCTGCCTTTCGTGAACATGAGTTCGGATACAGAACAGGAATACTTCTCCGATGGACTGTCCGAGGAACTCCTGAACCTGCTGGCCAAAATACCCGAATTGCGGGTGACCTCCCGGTCGTCAGCCTTTTCCTTCAAAGGCAAGGACTTCAAAATCGCTGATGTTGGTCGTGAACTGAATGTCAGCAACGTGCTGGAAGGCAGTGTGCGAAAGTCCGGCAACATGGTGCGTATTACCGCGCAATTGATCAGTGTCGAAGGCGATGTCCACCTGTGGTCTGAGACCTACGACCGCTCATTGGACGACATTTTTGCTATCCAGGACGAGATTGCTGCTGAAGTCGTGGCAAAACTCAAAATCACCTTGCTGGGTAATGCACCGGACGCCCGGAAAACTGATCCTGAGGCCTATGCCTTATACCTGCAAGGTCGTCATCTGCGTCACCAGACGGTCGCGGATGCCTATGACAAGGCCCAGGCCCTGTTGCAGCAAGCGCTGGAAATTGACCCTGATTATGCCGAAGCCTGGGTTGAACTGGCTTCCACGTATACAAACCAGGCAAACCTCGGCCTGCGGCCCTATGACGAAGCCTTCCTGCTAGCCAGGGAAGCGATCAACAAGGCAATAACGATTGACCCGGAGTATGCACAGGCACATGCCAACCTTGGCTATATTGCGAGGAGTTATGACAATGACCTGGTGGCTGCAGCCTATCAGTTGCAACTCGCGTTACAACTTGAACCCGCCAATACCGATATCATCCGCAGCGCCGCCAGCCTGATCATGTCTCTCGGCCGACTGGATGAAGCCATTGTGCTCAGCGAGTTTGTGGTGGCCCGCGACCCGGTCAGCCCCCGAAGTCATTCCAACCTGGCTCTGTATTACACCTATGCCGGGCGCTGGGATAATGCCATCGCCTCCTCACGCACGGCGTTAGCGCTAAGCCCAGGCTATAGCGCCGGGCACTATCAGATTGGTTTAGCGTCGCTGTTCAAGGGTGAACCACAGGCTGCGCTGGAAGCCATGCAGGCGGAGAAATCCATCTGGGGCATGATCGGCTTACCCTTGGCCTACCATGCGCTAGGCCGGAAGGACGATTCCGATGCCGCACTGGCTGCGCTGATTGAAAAATATGAAAAAGGTGCACCCTATAACATCGCGTACATCTTCGCTTACCGCAACGAGGTTGATCTTGCATTCGAATGGCTCGACAAAGCGGAGGAATACAAGGATACGGGACTCACGGACATTATCAATGAACACCTGTTTTCCAACCTCCATGATGATCCGCGTTGGTTGCCGTTCCTGGAGCGCATCGGCTACGCACCCGCGCAACTCGCCACCATCGAGTTCAAGGTCACGTTGCCCTGAAGGATCGGTGGATAAACTTTAAGCCGGGTTCCCGGAGAGCATATACCCATTTACAACTTCGATTTACAACTTCGACCACATCAAACTGCTTGTTCCGTATTCGCTGTTGGTCTGTGCGCCTATGCAGTCATGAGCAACTACTATCACATCGTGCTCCATATCAACCAAGTCCAGGCAGTGGCGTGTTCCAACCACGAGGTTGCAGCGTAAAAGCGAACGTAAAAGCGAAGACACCCATGTCTTCAGGCGATGTCTTCAGAAAAAAAGCAGTTCAGCTCACCCATGACTTACCCTTTGACTTTTTTTGCTTCGGCCTCCCTATTACAGCAAGCATTGTTGTTAGTCAGTTAGAAAACTCCAGACAATTAACCGGCTGGCTTTCTGTCTCTGGTTCATATTGAGAACATCAATTTTTCGTGCGCCCAGACGAGACAGTATTTTTTTGAGCGGCGGGATGTTGCTTCCTTTCGAGACGAGGCTTGTGAACCAGTTAACCTGCCTGGAGTATTCGACACTTTCATTGGCCATCCGGGTCAGAAAGCCAATTTCACCACCTGAACAACAGAGTTCATTTTTTTGTCCACCAAAATTTCGCGTTTTACCGGTTTTACCGGCTTTCCCCTTGGCGAGTTTGCTCCGCTTACGTTGGTTGGCCGCATGAGCTTCAGCTTCAGAAGCATGGAAAGGTGGGTTACACATTGAAAGGTCAAATCGCTCTGTCGGGTTGATAATCCCCTTGAAAATTGAATTTAAGTCTGGCTGCAGACGCAGTTTTATCAAATTCGATAAGCAGGGATTGGATTGTACGATTACACGTGCCGTCTTTAATGCGACCGGGTCGATATCTGTACCGATAAATTTCCATCCATAACTCTGGCTGCCGATAATGGGGTAAATGCAGTTCGCACCGGTACCAATGTCAAGTACACGAATATTCTTGCCTCTCGGTACCTTGGGGTGATCTTCAGATGTCAAAAGATCCGCGATGTAGTGAATATAGTCTGCGCGTCCTGGAATTGGTGGACACAAATAGCCCTCGGGGACTTGCCAATTGGTCACGTGATAGTAATGCGCCAGTAGTGCTTTGTTCAGGTGCAGCACAGCATAGCTATCGCTAAAGTCGATGGTTTTCTCGCCTTTCGGGTTATTTTTCAAATAAGGCGTTAACTCCGGATCGCTTGCACAAAGTGCTGCCAGGTCGTATCGACCTTGATGCGGGTTTCTTGGGTGGAGCAAGGCCGGTTTTGCAATGGTTTTGCCAGGTTGAGTACGCATATTCTATTGTTTGAAAATGACTAAAAAGTTGGATCTACACATTTATGTTTTTGTTCTATCCTGGTTTCGGATGTCTATGTAATATCTTTGGTATTCGGCGTCAGCGATTTGCAAAATCCGGGTCAAAATACAGTTCCGCGCCCGGGATAATTGGGGTAAGCGAACATTAACTGCTAATATTAGCTGCAATTATCCTGCACCCCCAGTGATTTCTCTTTTCATACTACGGTACCACCATGAAACTATTGATACGCAACCTCGCCCGCACTACTACAGAGAAGGAACTCCAACTGTTGTTTGAGGCGCATGGAACTGTGCAGTCATGCACGCTGGTTACTGACAAAAAGACCGGCGGTTCAAAGGGCTTTGGGTTTGTAGAGATGCCCGCGCCGGGTGAATCTAAAGCGGCCATGAAAAACCTCAATGGCAAAGATGTGGCTGGAAGCAAAATTCGGGTAAAGAAGTTCCAGCCGAAACCTGCTTCAAGCGGTGAAAGCAAAGACCGAAAGTAAGCTGTCCTGCCAGAAAAAGCTGAGAAGAGACTACTGGGAAAGAATGAGGAAAAGAAGACACCCATGACTTACCCCGCAAAAAATTATTCTATGGCCGTCTATTTCAGTAAAGAACGCGGACACCCATGACTTGCCCGACGTAAAGCACTATTCAATACATCCGGATTTCTGGCAATATTGCTTTAATGCTGCCAATACTCACTCTCAATGAGTGAAGGGTATCCAGCCTTTTTTCCAGTAAATTCCGCTCCATAACCATCGTTCCATAACCAAATGGTGGTTGACTAACTCTATTGAGTAATCTACGCTCAACGTACATCTGTTAAAAATCTGTTAATAAGGATATTACGATGCTCAAATCAAATTGGATCCATTATTCACTGCTATTTGCAACAATGTTAATCAGTGCGCCCGTGGCAGCGCAGGACATTAGTGCAGATGCGGAGGCAGAAGAAACACTCGAAGAAGTCATTATCACCGGTTCTCGTATCCGTCAGAATCCGCTGGATACGCGCACCCCCGTACAGTTTGTTACCCAGGAAGAGATGGATTTAACCAGTTCACTTTCCGCCGCAGATTATCTTCGAAGATTACCCGTTACCGGTTCAGCGATTAACCGCTTGAATAACTCTTCCGGCAATATAGGCTTCCCGCCGGATGGTGCGGGTATCGGCGCAGGTGCATCGGAGATCGACCTGCGTAACCTTGGCTCAAAACGAACGCTGGTGTTGGTCGATGGCCGGCGCTGGATCCGCGGCTCATCCGCCTCGGGTGTTGCCGGTGCGGTTGATATCAATACGATTCCAAACAATGCCGTCAAGTCGATAGAAATTTCTCTGGATGGCGCATCAACCGTTTATGGTTCGGATGCTATTGCCGGCGTGGTGAATATTATCACGCAGGATAGCTACGAAGGCTTCAAGGCGTCAGCCTACTATGGTTCATTCGAGGATGGCGATGGTGAATCAGGTGAAGTGGACGTCAGTTGGGGTGGGGAAACCGACCGCGCCCGCTTATTTTTGGATGTGAGCTACACCAAGGAAAAGGCAGTCTTTGCAGGTGACCGGAAAATCTCTGAATATGCCATCACGGGCTTCCCTTACGGTTTGAGTTCCGGTACTCCGGAAGGACGCCTGGTTTTCTTTGATCCGCGCATCGATCAGACGCTGAGTATTACGACCTACTCATCAAACCCGGTCTATGATCCCAATTGCTGGGCCAGCGGATCATCTGCACCAGGTTGTGACGACTTCCAGGCATTCACCCTTGACGACCGTTTTAACTGGCAACCTTACAATTACCTGCTAACACCGAATAAACGCACCAGCTTTTTCGCCAAGGGCGAGTACGACATTACAGAAAAGGTCATGTTCAGGATGACCGCCAGTTTCAATAGGCGCGAATCCACTTCACAGGCTGCACCGGAACCGTTATTTTTTGGTCCTGATGCAGGTTCCGGTGAAATTCTGGACAATATGGTCTGGTTAGCGGATCACCCGACCAACCCCTTCGGTATTGACATGCAGCCAGGCACCTGGGAATTTACCGGCCGCAGACCCATTGAAGCCGGACCGCGTATTTTCGAACAAACAGTTAATACCTATTACATTGCAGCGGGCATAGATGGTTTCTTTTCTGCCGGCGGCAATGATATTTTCTGGGATTTAACAGCGATTTTCTCTGAAAATGATGCTACGCAAATCAAGCGCGGTGCGTTCAATGCACAGAATATATCCCTTGCGCTGGGACCCGCCGCGGCCTGTGACGCAACACCAGGTTGCGTACCCTTCGCCTGGGTAGGACCCGAAACCATGAGCCCGGAAATGCTGGATTTCGTGACATTTGTACAGAAAGATGCCAGCAATCAGAAACTGAACGATTACACTTTTAACATGACGGGTCAGTTTGACGGATTCAGTGCCGGGCAAATAGGCTGGGCAGCGGGTTACGAGTACCGTGAGGAAGATGGAAGTTTCGTGCCTGATTCGATTGTTTCAAGTGGTTTTACCGCAGGTGTTCCCGCGCAACCAACGGATGGTGGTTTTGATGTTAATGAATTTTACGCTGAGTTTATCGTGCCGGTTTGGCGCGGAGATGGAGGGGAAAGATTCGATATCAGTGCATCAGGCCGCTATTCCAACTACAGCCTGTTTGACAGCGATACCGTATGGGGCCTTGGTGCCAATTGGTCACCAACCGATAGCCTGACCCTGCGGGCAAACTACGCCACGGGTTTCCGGGCACCGAATATTGGTGAACTGTTCAATAACGGTTCCCGTTTCGATGCAGCTATTGTTGACCCCTGTTCGAATGCCCAGCCAGATGTACAGGCTAACTGCGCTGCGCTCGGTGTTCCGGCAGATTATCAGTCAGCCAATCCTCAAATCAGCGTAACCACCGGCGGCAACACCAGTTTGACACCCGAAACCTCGGATACTTTTACCGCCGGGTTTACCTGGGATGTTGCAAACGCAGACGATTGGAGTGGTATTGATGGTCTTCTGTTTGATTTCAACTATTACGACATCAAGATAGACAACGCCATAGCGCCGCCGGACGGACAGGACGTTCTCACCCAGTGCGTTGATACGCTGGACCCCTTCTTCTGCGACAATGTTACCCGGTCGATTAATGGCGCTGTCCTGCGTATTGATGGCATATTACAGAATATCTCCTCTATCGATACTTCCGGACTGGACTGGAAAGTTGAGTTAATGACCGCACAAACCGGTGCCGGACAATTCCGCTTCCAGTGGCTCAGCACCTACCTGTTTGATTACACCGAAACCGTGCCGGGACCAGACGGCGACGTCAAGATAGATCGGGAAGGCACTGAACTGGGCTCACCCGAGCGGGGTTTTATAAAGTATAAAGCTCAATTTAACACTGATTGGTTCTATAACAACTGGACTGTAAGACTTGGCTTTCAATACAACGATGGTCTGGACGAGGAGTGTGGTGGTAGTGTCGCTGATTTTGAACTTTGGGATGACTTTTGTAGCGATGGACAGGACGGTAACAAACTTGACAGCACATTGTTTACCAACCTAAGCACTACCTGGACACCCGATTTCGATAGCCAGGGCCGGTGGAGCTTCATGGTAGGTGTTGATAACCTGTTTGAAGAAGATCCTCCATTCTGTGCTTCATGCGATCTAAACAGCTTTGACGGCACGATTTATCCCATACCGGGACGCTTCTGGTACGCCAGGGCTGTTTTCCAGATTGATTGATTCTATTCTGTTAACGACAAACAAAAACGGCCCCTCCATGGGGCCGTTTTTTTTTACAATGTGTTAAAGGGTTCACCCCGCTTTTTCAATATCTCTTTCACTGGCCCGGTCATGGAAATCTCAACTTTCTTCCAGCTGGAGTATTTTCAGGCATATCAAACAATTATTTGAACTTTGACCCATTTGGGTCATGTGTTTTCAATTGTTTGCGGTTAGCATCAAAAGCGCAAATGATAAATGCGAATAATTCTTATTCCAATAATCAAAACCATTCACCGGGGAAACAAATGAAAATAGCTCAAAAACAACCGCTGTCAAAATCCTTGATCTGCGCAGGCCTACTGCTTACGGGTGCTATCGTCAGCACACAGGCAGCAGCCACTGTTCCGGAGGATCCAGACACCTTCCTCACCTTTCTTGAAAGGTATGTGCCGGAAGATGCTGTCTCGGCTACTGCGTACTACGATGCCGTTGATCCGGACGGCAAAAAGACCACCTATAAGGATTGGCTGGTTGAAACAGGCTTTATTGAGGCATCAGACTTCGCGACTAGCGGCCAAATGGACCTTAACGATGATGTGACGAGTGTGCTTCACAAAAACGAGACGGACCTGGGTTTCGTTCGGGCCGTGAGTATGCGCTGTGTGCCGAACTGTAACCACCGTAACCCTGACATTTATTCTCTTATAGAAAATTATGCAAATTTTGAAGATGCCGCTGCCAGGGAAAACAGGCTGGCATCGGTCACGATGGAGTGGACAGCTGCTGCCGACGGCACGAGGCCGAATAAGAAATTTGTCGTATTTTATGCCTTCACAGGGACGACGGCTACTACCCCTGAAGACTTCCGAGACACACGGGATCAGTCACCGGATACCCCTTTCGCACCTGATCTTGATGGCCGTGGAAACAAAGAAGTACCAGGTGTTTGTAACAGCTGTCATGGCGGCACACCTTTAAAGCTCAAAAAGAATGGCGACTACAGAAGAAAAGGCAATACCGGCAGCCTTTTCCTGGCCCTGGATTTAGACAACTTTGGATTTGGGTCTGAAGTCGACACGAACGTCCTGTCTCGGGCAGCTCAACAGGCCGCTTACAAGCAACAGAATCAAGCCGTCTTAATTACCCATCGCGGCCCGGAAGAATTTGATGAAGAAGCTGAAATTTGGCGTGTTCCCGCGGGCCAGGAAGTCATAGAAGGTTGGTATGGTGGGCCGGGAATGCCTGGTGATACCTTTGATGGTGAATTCGTTCCACCCGGTTGGCTGCCACCGGCTGCACCTGAGGAAGCTGAAAAGTTATATCTTAGTAGTGTGGTACCAGCGTGTCGTGCCTGCCATGCCCAACAGGAACGGGCATTGGATTTCGCGACTTACGAGGGCTTTATGGTGTTTGAGGATGCCCACAAGGATCTCGTATTGCGTGTCGAATGTGGACTTGATGATGACAGCAACACTCGAACAGGCGGGGGCGACGACCAGGCTGTGATGCCGCTTGCTAAACTGACCTACGAGATATTCTGGAGTGGCAGCCAGGTTAAAGTATTTAAAGATCATATCGGGGATGTTGACTGCGGTAATTAATGATTAACCTGGCGATTTATACGGCCGGGTATCCGGTCGTATAACAGGAAAGAAGCGTTACCCGTTTTAGTTCAGTAGCCGGAGGCAGACAAACATTCTACCTCCGGCTTTTCTTTGCTCAAAAGACCGATTCACAATGCGGCCAGCGAAATCAGCTTTTTCATTAATTCTGCCTGGGTGTGTACATCCATTTTTTGCATCGTGCGTTTGATGTGATTTCGAATCGTCTCTTCAGAGCGATACGTACGGGCTGCAATATCGTGAATTGAGGGGGTATTCATAAAATTAACTGCGCAAACTGCCTCACACTTCGATAGCTGAAAAATATCTTCCAGGCGGCCGATAATCGCATTTTTTTCACTCTCATGACTAAACATGAGAATAAATCCATCTTTGTAACATTCCCACTGATAAAGGTTTTCCAGGGAAGACATCGGGACGAGCGTTATCTGGCAGGAATGACACTGGTTATGTTTGGAAGCAGGCTTATCGTCATTTTCAATCAATGACAACAACTGCTTTTCAATCGCCGGACTTTTCACGCAAAGCCGATTCCCTGAAACATTCACACAGTCCATCTCACATATAAATGAAGGGTGACCCGGGTCTGAGAAAAGAATATTTAACCCACGGTCGACAATGAAATATCCATCGAAATGAACACCCGTGTAATTGAACAATTGACCGCTTATTTTGCGCCGTTGTTCTTCGTGTATAGCTGTTTCAAGCAATGGAATAAGACTTTTTAAATACCGGGTAACCTGATGCAATTCCACATCATCAAACATTTTTTTTCGATTGACCAACAGGTTAAAAGAATGGCTACGATTGCACGGCATGGATACACCAAAACGGTAATTTTGTCCTTCTGCTGGTATGTATTTACCATTGGATTGATGACCATGACTTTCTTTTAAGCTCTGATTACAAAACACCTTTCGCGGGTTCTTGCTAATGAAGTGATTAAAAGCATCATGGGTGTTTAATTTACTTTCATAATGTTCCTGGTATTCCTGTGAAACATAGGCATTGAATAGAAAATGTGTTTTTTCTGGTTGAATCAGATCAGTAACCAGCAAAGCACTGGAATCACAATTCAGTTGCCGGGCAAGTTGCGCGAGAAATCGATTCCAGGTAAAAGAATTGCCAGGTGCTTTAAGCAGCAATGAATCCAGTTCGGTGTTTTCAGCCAGTTGCATTATTAATCGTCCCCATACCTCCCTTTCAGCCAAGCAGTTGTGGTACTTGATTAGCGATAGGAAACTACCCATCCAATGGGCTTGTTTGAATTTGTTAGTTATTTAAACGAGAAAGTTTCGCAATTGACAACATTGGTATGTTTGCTTTCCCACCTTGTGCATCCATGCCAAGTAATTTTGTTCAATCTTCACTATAAACATAGGAACAAAAGTTCCGTTTGTCTATGTCCATCAGATAATAATGGAATAATTTCCGGACACCAGTAATCCGGTTGAGCGTCTCGAAAAGCAAGATATTGTCATTTGTTAAAGGTGTCAGAGCCCTTTAACGTTCATTGACATTACGTTCCAAGTGTAGTGCAAAGCTATAGCTGGTCCAGCCATCGCCTTTTTTAAACACCAGCTTGTTCACGCTTTCACCGTCCTCGATATTGACCTGGTTCAACTGCGCAGGAAATGCCTCCATCAGGATATCGTCCCATACAAGGACACTCTGTGGCAGCCGGCCAGCCAATTCCTGGTAGACAAGAATATCGTTGCCCGAAAGCTCCGCACCAACCAGCTCGAATTTGAGCTCTTTATCAACTCCCTTGATGTAAAAATGCGCTTCGACATAAAGTGCAATTTGGGCCCGCCCTTCTATTTCCTCGACCGACAGGCCCGGGAGCCCCAGGGAAGCGCCCACACCGAGTTCCGCATCGTGGGTATGCAGACGATGGATGACCTCGGTTCGCCCCGTTGTCTCGTTCCACTTGACCGTTGTCAGGCTACCGGGGGTACGATGGGCAAGGCAAGCCGACGCTGTTGTCAGCGTGATGACAAACAGGCTCGTAATGACAAAACGCATTGGCATGGACCAACTCAACGGTTTGATTCAAGCGGTATGGTGCGAACGGAGCCATCCTCACCCCCTTTGCGTTCTCGTAATGTGTGAAGCATATCTGCCATCAGGTCACGCGTATCATCTTCTTTCTTATAAAGTTCGATACGGGATTTTTCAATGCGACTGGGAAAATGGTTATTGGAAAAATCGGCGTCTGCCGTCTCGTGCCTGGGGTCCAGCGCCACCATGCTGATCGCCTTGTCACGGATGAGTAGCTTGGTTACCTTGTCGATATCACGACGCCAGATTTCTGCCGGCAGTGTCATCATATCCTCTGTACCGTCGGCATTCGTTATCAGTAACGGCAATGGAGAAGGTAGGCCGCCAATATTTTCGAAATCCATGAAGTAAACAAAGTCATTCTCTGCAACGGCCCGTTTCAGCGTCTCAAACTCCCACTCCTCAAGCGCGTCGAGCATCTTTGTGTACTCATTACGATCCTTGTTGCTGGGGGTGAAGCGGTCTTTGTCGTTATAAAAATCAGCTAACTCCGGATGCTTTTCCAGGTAGGTTTCACGGCCTTCCTCACGATTGCGTATCTGTGCGAGAGTCTCGGGTACTTCGTCGGCGTGCTCCTTGCGGCTGAGTGCGTATTCGATATCCGGGTCTGCCGTGGATACCTTGTACTCCCTGAGACCGGTCAGGGCAATATCGACATGATCGGTAGAGTAGAACCAGCCACGCCAGAACCAATCGAGATCCACACCGGACGCGTCCTCCATGCTTCGGAAAAAGTCTGCCGGGGTGGGCCGTTTGAACTTCCACCGCAGAGCATATTCCCTGAAGGCGAAATCAAATAATTCACG
>Ga0316193_10003656_pt1 | contig 11158 bp, 2 predicted proteins | sample MerIslsedime2_MG_FD_207735 | JGI IMG/M metagenome (GOLD analysis project Ga0316193, IMG submission 207735) | Coastal sediment microbial communities from Maine, United States - Merrow Island sediment 2 | ecosystem: Environmental > Aquatic > Marine > Coastal > Sediment | place: USA: Maine... | reverse complement strand
CGTATACGGCTCCTTCAATAATTACAGCAGTATCGATACCCCGGACACACGTCTCATCGCAGGCTTGCAGCACAGCAATCTGTTCAATCGGGATCATGTCCTGACAGCGACTGCGACCAGTTCCCCCGACGACTGGTCGGCTGTCGAGCAATACGGCGCCGATTACCGCATCCCCCTGTATCGGTTGAGTGGTGATTTGAGTTTCTACTACATCTATTCAGATGTCGACAGCGGCAGGGTTGCTGGCGGGTTCAATGTCAGCGGGCAAGGCAAGTTTTTCGGCGGGCGTTATAAGCAGCACCTGACACGCTTCGGTAATTACAGCCATAGTGCCTCTCTCAAGATAGAGGACAACCAGTTCATCAATGATACGATTTTCGCTGGGACACCCATAGGAGACGATGTACGCAGTCGACCGCTATCAATCAGTTACGCGGGAGTTTACCGCTTCAGCAAGGGTGTTACTGATTTCTTTATTAACTATGAACACAATCTGTCCGGAGGCTCCAATAACAACGACGCAGCTTATGCGGTCAACCGCTTCGGCGCCAAACAGGACTGGGATGCCTGGCAGTTAGGGGCCACTCTGGACTATTCGCTTGTCAAAGGTTGGCTGCTGCATGGGCGTCTTGATGCACAGTACAGCGATGAGCCCCTGATACCCGGTGAACAGTTTGGTGTTGGTGGCGCATATTCGGTGCGTGGATATCATGAACGTATCGTGGCCGGCGACTCGGGCATTGCCGCTAGCCTGGAAGTATGGACACCCCCTGTCAAGTACGACATCCGCGCCATTGGTTTTGTGGATGCAGGTTACAGCAAGCGCAAGGATACACTGCCGGGCGAGTCTGACAGTGAAAACCTTCTCAGTATCGGTGCAGGTTTACGCTGGTTCTGGGCGCGCAACTTCAGTCTGCAACTGGATCTCGCACATACCCTAAGTGATGCGGGTGCAGATGATTCCGGAGATACCAGGGTCATCTTCAACCTGGTTGCCAGGTATTAATAGTCAGGCAGACCGTTATCGCTGTACCATGAATAGTCTGCATACGAAGTATAAAACTGGATTATCAGGGGCACACCACGGGTCCGTGATGACATCCAGACTACGAGGTGATCGATGAAACAAGATCAATACCTGTCGCATTGCATTTCCGGTCTTTTCGGGTCCGTATTATTCAGCCTCGCAACGCTGGTTTACGCCAACCCGGGTGGGCCCCAGATCGTCCATGGTCAGGTCACGATGAGCCACCCGGACCCCGCCACCCTGAACATCAGGAACTCGCCCAATGCCATTATCAACTGGAAGTCATTTTCCATTGGCAAAGGAGAAACCACCCGCTTTATACAGCAGAACGCTTCCAGTGCCATCCTGAACAGAGTCAGGGGTGAGAACCCGTCTGCCCTGCTCGGCCGCATGTCATCCAACGGGCGCGTATTCCTGATCAACCCGAACGGCATGGTCTTCGGTCCCAATGCGGTAATCGATACGGCAGGCTTCATCGGTTCCACACTGAACATCAAGGACGATGATTTTCTCGCCGGCAGGCTCAACTTCGAAGGCGCTCCGGGTGCCGGCTCGATCAAAAATCAGGGGCTCATACAGGCACGGGATGACGGCGGTGTCTATCTCATTGCACCCAGTATCGAGAACAGCGGCATTATTAGCACCGAAAGCGGCAACCTGGTACTGGCCGCTGGTCGCAAGATCACCATTTCCAGCCTCGACCTGGAGCATATCAGCGTTGAGATCCAGGCACCGGAGGATGAAGTGGTCAACATCGGCAAACTGCTGACCAGCGGCGGCGCGATGGGAGTCTTCGCCGGCACGATACGCAACCATGGCCACATCGAGGCCGACACCCTGACACGGGATGCACAGGGCAACATCAGGCTCGTAGCACAGGCCGACATTGAACTCGAATCCGGCAGCACCATCAGTGCATCCGGGCCACGTGGAGGCCGCATTCAACTCGAGAGCAAGACCGGGACCACCCAGGTTTCAGGGGCGGTTGCAGCCAGGGGTCGCGTGGAGAATGGCGGCGCGGTGCAGGTACTCGGTGAGCATGTGGCCCTGAATAACACTTCCAGCGTCGATGTATCTGGTGAAAACGGCGGCGGAACGGTGCTGGTGGGTGGTGACTACAGGGGACAGGGTGAGGTCAGGAACGCCACCACCACCTATGTGGGGCCTGAGGCAACCATCGACGCCAGCGCCCAAACAGAGGGAGACGGCGGCAAGGTCATTGTCTGGGCGGATGACAGCACCCGATATTACGGTGATATTACTGTTCGCGGTGGAACGCACGGCGGTGATGGTGGTTTCGTCGAGGTCTCTGGTAAGAAGAACCTGGGTTTTGACGGGACCGTCGATGCGAGTGCGCCAGAAGGTAATGTCGGTACCTTGCTGTTAGATCCGCAGGATATCATCATCTTTGACAATACTTTATCAACTCCTATCGAAACAAATGACTCCGAACTGGAGCCAGATGTACCTAACCCGGGGGACCCACCTGGTCAAATCCGGGCTGATGACAGTCCTGATGCATCGTTCTTTATCTCAGAAGCCGCACTCGAAAGTCTGCCAGAAAACACAAACGTTATCCTGGAAGCAACCAACAATATCACTATTCAAAACATGTCTGACCTTATTCTTGACCTTAAAACTACAAGCGATGGATCAGTCACATTTACAGCAGATGCCGATCTGAGTGGCGCTGGAAATTTTTTAAGTGCAGGTCAAAACACCATTCAAACTCACGGTGGAGCCATTACCATTGAGGGAGCAGGCATTGTCGCAGGGAATATAGACACAAACGGGCCTTCAGACGCTGAATCAATCAATGGTGGAGAAGTTACGATAACCAGTACCGGTGAGTTTGATCCCGAATTTGAAACGGGTGAAATCTCAATCGGCAATATCGATACTTCCTCTACAGTCGGCAATGGTGGTGATATCATCATTTCAGAAACAAAGAGTATCTCACCAAACAACGGGTTTATCACGACTGGTAATATCGATGCTTCCTCTACAGCCGGCGATGGCGGCAATATCATTATTACTTCAGGGACAAATATTGTTACCGAGGATCTGACTTCAAGCGGTTCTTCCCAAGCCGGGGATATCAGCTTGGATAGCAGCAACGGCTCAATAGGTGTAGTCAAAACAATAGGAGAGATAACAGAAGCTGCCGATATAGATGCGACTTCCATAAATGGTACCGGTGGGAACATCAGCCTTGCCGCTGATGCATTTTTAGTTATTGGGGGCACCGACACAGACACCGTCGCAAGTGGCAGCAGCATCAGCGCAAGTGGCGGGACAAAGAGCGGTGATATCATTCTCACAGGGAGTCAAATTTTCCTGTCAGGATCGAATATCCAGAGTGATGGCGGCAACCTGTTGCTTCAGCCATCATCAACTGGACAGAATATTATCTTTGCGGGTCAAGGCGAAAACGAAGGTGTTCTGGACATCACCACCGGGGATCTCGACAGCCTGGCAGATGATTTCAATACCGTAACAATCGGTCGCGACGACGGCCTAGGTGTACTTACTATTGCACCAAATGAAATCACCTTTAACAATCACTTTATTTTCCAGTCATCGGGCGCTGGCGGCAGCATTGAGGGAATTGGCCCTGTACTGACAGACGGCAGTGACTTGGAAATGATTGCAGGCGATAGCATCGCATTGCAAGGAAACATCGAAACCCAGGGTGGAGATATAAACCTTTTCAGCACGGGTGATATCAATGGTTTGAATCTTAATGCTTCATCCGATTCTAGTACGGGTGGCTCAGTTACGATATCCAGTAACGGTGACACTAAGCTCATAATTGGTAATATCGATACTTCCTCTGCAGCCAGCGACGGCGGTGATATCACTATTTCAGCAGTTGGTACTATTGCTACCGGGGATCTGGTTTCAAGAGGTGCCTCCCAAGCCGGGAATATCAGCTTGAATAGCACGGGCCTCATAAGTCCCACACTAGGTGCAAGTATAGTAGATGCGACCTCCATAAATGGTGCCGGTGGGAACATCAGCCTTACCGCTGATCTATTTTTAGATCTTGCACAGGGCAGCAGCATCAGCGCAAGTGGCGGGACAAAGAGCGGTGATATCACCCTTACAGGAAATGAGATTAACCTGACAGGATCGAATGTCCAGAGTGATGGTGGCAACCTGTTGCTTCAGCCCGCATTGGATACACAGAATGTTATCGTTGCGGGTACGACCGATAACGAAGATATTCTGGACATCACGACCGGGGATCTCGACAGCCTGGCAGATAATTTCAATACCGTCACTATCGGACGCGACGATGGCTTAGGTGTACTTACTATTGCACCGAATGAAATCACCTTTAACAATCAGCTTGTTTTTCAGTCACCAGGTGCTAGCGGCAGGATTGAGGCAGCTGGCTCTGTACTGACAGACGGCAGTGACTTGGAAATGATTGCAGGCGATAGCATCGCATTGCAAGGAGACATCGAAACCCAGGGTGGAGATATAAACCTTTTCAGCACGGGTAATATCAATGGGTTGAATCTTAATGCTTCATCAGATTCTAGTACGGGTGGTGATATGTCTATCAATGGTAATCAGATTGGCCTATCAGGCACTGTGCAGACCAAGAGTGCTGATATTACTCTCACCGCGAGTGAGATGAATCTGACAGGGTTTGTCGAGTCATCCGGCCCTGAGGGTAATATTTCTGTAAACGGACCCGTACAGACGAGCGGCAATGATTTGAAAATGACCGCTGGCGATAACATAGCAATAACTGAAGATATCATTTCCAGTGGAGGCAACATTGATTTAAGTAGCACGAACATCGGGTTAGTCACAGCCACGCTTGACTCGACGAATCCTGACTCTGGATCGGGGGCCATCAATGTTGCACCCACCGCGGGCGGCAGCATCAACATCGATAACAGTACCCTGATCACCGACAGTCTTACTCTCGGTGGTCCGGTGGCCGGCACAAGCTCACTAACCCTGCTCCCGGCCACCACAGGCATGGATATTGACATCGGCTCCACGACACCAGGCAGCCTATTGTCGATCGACAATATTGGCAACCTCAGCGAGTTCTCCGGTCATTTATCGGTTGGTGGAACGATTGCACCACCGGCCAGCTCGACTCAGGTAAAGGCAGGTGACATGACAGTGGTCAGTGACTTCAGCATGAAGGGTGACCTGACACTGGTCTCTCTCGGCGACATCACCCTAAACGCCGATGGTTCTCTTCAGTCAGGCGGCACCCTGACACTTGCGGCACTGGGTGATTTTATCCCTGGCAGTCCCGGCAACATTAGCGATACAAGCATCTCTGAAGCACGGTTGTTCTTCGATGCACCTGAAGTAGTTTTCTTTGCCAATAATGAGGCAGGTACTCTGGAGAACCCATTGACCGTCAAATCCGGGGCAAACACTGTCAACGCAGGCGCCGGCACCGGCGTGGCCTACTTTGATGGCGCACCGGGAAATATCATTGGCAGTGGGCCGGTCATTCAGAGCATGTTCGATTCATTCCAGTCCATCGAAATTAACCTTGATGAAGACATTTTAAATACAAAGATAGTAGAAATGCCGCCAGAGCAAGAAACACTCCCTCCAGAACTGACGCCGCCCGAAGAATACCCGCCGCGAGTTCCAGAGCCACCGTCTGACCCGGACGGTACCGAATCCGAGGATTCACAATGGAATAGCGAGGTCAGTCAGGTTGCCACGCTGGACCAATGGATGGAAACCGGCCCCAGGTTTCCAGACGTCATCGATATGAGTAACCTTTACATTGAGACCCTTATAGTCCCTAACTCAAAGGTGCTGGCTTATTTTAAACCTCTCAATGAAGGTACCAAACCCGTTGATGACCAGACGGACATTAGTAAAACTGTATTTACGTTTTCGTTGTCAACGAATGGTAGTCCTTTTTACACCTCCGAACCTGAAGAAAGCGAACCCATTAACGGCCTTCGCAGGGTTATTGTCAAAATTCCCGGAAATCTGGAGCAACTGAGTGAAAGAGGGAGCATAGTGGGATTTAATATGGTTGCCACCGGCAGTGATGGAAAACCGGCACCGATACGTCTAGTCAGTATCATGTCGTATACTGCATCTGCTGAGCAGGACAGTGCAAAGGGGACTGTGGAAGCAGATAAGATTGCAATCAATGGTTGCGCAAAGCGGGAGCCGTTACGCCTGGCCAGCCTTGGATCGGATATTGAATCTATCGGGTACGTACCTGACGGTTTTAGCGTAGCCGATACCGGAGTACAGATATTCGATTCAGGAACCGCAGTCGCACCACTGATAGTTTCAAGCAACGGAGAAGGTATGCTCACAGATGTAAACGGTGTCACATCAGAAGCTGGGTCTGTTGAGCGTGGAATCGATCATATTCTGTTTGGCCCCCCGGCATTAATCCGACAAGGTCAGTTCACAGAATACAGCTTTCATACACTGGAGAATTTCGAGCGGGCGGAATTGACATTTCGCAGCGTCATACTAACACGTGTGCACAAATCGACGTTTGTAAATAGTGAACGGCTTGCGGGGATCCAGAAAGGTGTCTGGGTAGGCAAGGATGGCAGCCGGCGCTGGAAAGGCCTGAAGAAAGGGAGAGTGCATGGCGATAAGGAAGGACAGTTATCGATTGGCCTGCATGAGCTACAAATTAATGCCTGGAACCGGAAAAACATCATATGGCAGTCCAGATGGTCTGATGATCGTGTAACCGTTGTAGCCGGTGACTAGCGGGCGGCACCTTCTTGCTCTCCCCCCGACTCTCGCCATTCCTCAGCTGATAGCAACCTGAGTTGTTTATTCTCATCCAGTTTTGAACCCAGTCGAGCCTCGTGTGAAATCAATGACGAGTGTTCGTCCTGCACAATGCGCCAGAAGCGAACTAAAGCATCATCACTCCAGGTTATGATGCGTTGCTGATCTCGACTCAACACGATGCCGCTGATCGGGCCATCGTGTTGTAATGCAGGCGTAAGGGGCCGCCCGTCTTCCACCCCCCAGAGCCGTGCAGCATTCCTGCCCCAGGTCAGAACTTGATCCTTTATAAACATCGCACCCTTTACCCGGGACTGACGTAAAGTCGACGAGGTACCATCACCCAGATTCCAAACCAGAGCAGACTGCTTGTTCCATACAACGATTTGCTGCGCGTTATTACTTAATGCCGCGCCATCACATTTACCGGTCTCTTTCAATTTTTCAGGTTCACCCTGCTGAAATTCCCAGTACCAGGCATAGCCACTGCAGATTAAAATACTGTTCCCGACCTGGCTGAAAACAGCCGTTTTGATCGGCTTGTCAAACGTGTGCTTTTTCACTGTTTCCCAGCTACCGGTATCCAGCACCTGGATTCTGCCACTAAGATCCCAGATCAGCAGGTGCCTGTTATCCTGGCTGAATTCTGCCCCATACACCTCTGCAATCTGCCCCAGCCTGGCTACTTCATTTCCACTGTCGCTGTCCCATATTTGCGCACCACCACTGGCGTCCCATGTTAGGATGCGTTCCCCATTACCGGCAAACTTGGCGTCGCGAATATTGATCTCGTATTCCAGGTTGACCGGTGGTTGTGTATTTTGATTTTTCCATACCTGTATAGTAGAACCGATCCTGGTCAGGATGCGTTTACCGTTCTGACTGACCTGTATCCCATGCGCATTTTCTGAACCCCAACCGGGTCCGAGTGGCTCACCGGTGTTGCTGTCCCAGATACGCATGGTCCCATCGATGCCCAGGGCCAGTACCTGGCTGCCGTCTTCTACAAAGACCGCTTTTTGAACCCTGCTCCCGGTATCCATGGGCAACACGACCGGTTTAATATCCCAAAACCGTGCAGTACCGCTGTCACTCAAGGTCAGTATTTGCTGCTCATCACGGCTGAATGTTGCCTGTAACAACTTTTCTTCATACCTCGGCAATACAACGAGCGGTCGTCCGTTACGGCTATTCCAGAGCTGCGCACCATAGTCACTCCAGGTAAACAATCGCCGGCCATCTTTGCTGAAGCTGCCACCGCGAACAATGTCCGCATGTTCAAGAATAACGGGTGTTTCGTTCTCCAGATCCCAGATCCATGACCAGCCACTATCATCGTCAACACCCCGAATAAGAACATGATCCCCGTCTTGATTGAAAACGGCACCCCCAACCGACCCGGTATGCCTGTAAGATGACTCGACAGGTTGTGCAGTCGCATAGTCCCAATACCAGATTCTGCCGTCAGTACTCCAGAGGAGCAGGCGCTCTCCGTCCGGACTGAATACCGCCCCGGATAACTGCATTAGCTGTGAAGGTGTCGAGACCTGTATCGGTGATAAGACGTTGCTATCCCAGATCTGCAATGTATCCCCTGCCAAGGTAAGTACACGACGATTGTCCGGACTGAAAACAACCAGCCAGGGCGCCCCGTCAAGAGCCACGGTGGTCACCAGGTTACCATCCGGTAGTGTCCATAGATGCCCGCGCCCATCCCTGGACCAGGCGATAACCTTCTGCCCGTCGGGACTGAATCCAGCTTCCATCACCTCGCCGTGGTTTTGCAAGGGTGGTGCAAACGCATTCCCGGTAAGCGTATCCCACACACGCAGCGTAGCGACATCCCCCCAGGTGAGTAGCTGGCTGTCATCTAAGCTAAAAGCGACCTTCGCAATGGATGCGCCATTATTCCTTATGTCAAACCATTGTTTGCTGTCGACATCCACGAGACGTGCCCTGCCTGTATCACCCAGTATCAGAATTTTTTTCTTTTCATGACCGGGAACGATATAATTAATAGCTACATCCTGCTGTATCAGCTTGCTCCATTCACCGGACTCATTGTCCCAGACTCGTACCGCACCATCACCATCCCAGGCAATGACCCGCTGGCTGGCTGAATCCAGAAGAGCATTCTTTATACCACCTTGCATACTCGATATACTGCTCAGACTGACGTGCTTCACCAGGAAGTTCCCGGCGAAACGCGCATTTCTCGAACGGATGGACTCGCCGCAGGCCGACCACTGTTCAGCCGCTTTCATAAAGTAATGACTTGCCACTATGGGATTGTTATTACGGTCCCGCTCTGAGACACCGTCTTTCCAGTAATTCTGTGCCAATTGACAGACCGCCTTTCTTTCCGAGGATTCTGCCTGGATATACAAAAAGCTTGCAACAATCGCCAGGCCAAGGGCGACAAAGGTAAACACAGCCATTGTTGCCAGTTTTTTCTTCTGCTGTGCCTCCTTCTCCCGCTCTCTATTGTCACGCAGTTCAATGCTTGCATCCAGAAACTTCTGTTGAAGTAATTCCAGCTTGTTATTCCGGTTGATAAAATACTCCTCCGCTTCAAACAGCGGAGCACCTTGGTACAGATAATCGGCCTGACGTCCCTCTTCATCCCATTGAATGGCTGTCTCGGTCACATGATGCTTAACCCGTATCATGTCGCGATTTGTATCAATCCACTCACGGAGCTTTGACCATCCGTTGATCAGTGCCTCATGGGATACCTCTACATAGCGCTTTCCTTGAGCCCCCTGTTCTCCTTCTGTGACGATCAGCCGCGCATCTTCCAGTTTCTGGATAAGGCTGTCGGTGGCAACCATATCCAGCTCCTTTAACGATGCACGTCGTTTCGTGTCCTCTGTCCCCATACCCGGCTGGGTAAGGCTTAAAAACAACTGTTTACAAGCTTCTTTTTCAGTATCGTCAAGATCACTATAGATCTTGTTTGCGTACTGGTTTAGTGCCCCCTCGAGCTTCCCCATCGCATTATAGGATTCGACTCTCAAATACCGGCCCGTGCGCCGTTCCCAGAGTTCACGCAGGGCATGCTGCAACAGCGGCAGGGTCCCAGCCTCGGTACCTGCATCCCGCAACAGCAACTCAACCAGCCCTGGTTCAAATTCACAACCAACCATTTGAGCAGGCGTTTCAATCGCCTGTAGCAATTCGTCTTCCGTCATCGGACCGACCAATAGCTGGCTATCCGCCATGGTGGCAGCCAGGGCAGGATAAGCCGCACATTTTCCATAAAAATCGGCGCGCATGGTCAGCACCACAACGGTTCTCCCCAGAGAAACTGTCGCTGCATAACGCAAATTTTTAATAAAGGCGAGACGGGAAGTTTCATCGCGGCAAATCGTAAACAGTTCCTCGAACTGGTCGACCAGCAGACAGATACGTTTATGATCAGGGGAACCGGATAATACTTTATTCGTAATCCAGTGAAGCGTGCGGGGTTCATCCATAAAACGCGCTATGGTATCCGCATTATCCAGGAGTGTATCGGATACAATGTTTTCATTGGCCAAGGCCAGTACCAGTGATTCCACGGGATTAATACCGGGCTTGCAGATGACGACCGGCCAGCCTTCACTGCCATCCAGCGCGCCGCTCTTCAAGGCAGGGATCAATCCCGCGCGGGCCAGTGATGACTTGCCACTACCCGATGCACCGATGATAGCCAGGAATCTGATTTCGTCATTTGTTGCTGCTTTGGTGCGCAGCCTTTCCAGTAACTCATCAGTAAGGATCTTGCGGCCAAAGAAAAACTGCGCATCCTCAGGCTCATATGCCTTTAAGCCAGGGTAAGGACTAATATCCAGGTTTGGGTCGACCGGAATTACAGGTATCATCGGTTTACCCTTGATACCACAAATCAGATAATGTAGCGCGAGCTCATCGTCCAGCGAACGTCGAAAATCGACCCATTGGCTGGATATCAAAAACTCCGGCAGTTTTCCCTGTTGTTCCCGTTGCCCCCCGGGAAGAAACACGGGAATAACAGGTTTTTTATTCGTTACCCGCTGATTGATAGCGAAACGCATTTCCTCATTTTGCCAGGAACCCATACCGCTTGGACCAACAAAGATTGCATAGGCATCACACGCATCCAGTGCTGCTTCGATATCCTCCTGCCAAGGCTCACCAGGAATCAGATTCCATTTATCCAGCCAGGGTACGATGCCCTGGTCTTTAAGACGCTGAGCCAACTCCTCGACCGCGGGTGCATCGGCGCGAGTGTACGAAAGGAAAACATCATACCTTGGCTGATTCACAACTCCCGCTCCTTATGGGCCAGGCAAACCGCTACAATTAACTGCAAATGATTCTATCTGTTTTTTTCAGGGAGATCCTGTGGAA
>Ga0316193_10003654_pt1 | contig 11160 bp, 10 predicted proteins | sample MerIslsedime2_MG_FD_207735 | JGI IMG/M metagenome (GOLD analysis project Ga0316193, IMG submission 207735) | Coastal sediment microbial communities from Maine, United States - Merrow Island sediment 2 | ecosystem: Environmental > Aquatic > Marine > Coastal > Sediment | place: USA: Maine... | reverse complement strand
GGACTACTCATATCTAACATTGGATGATGGGCTTGCTAATGTGAAAGAAAATGAAGACCGCGTGCGATTGCAGTGGGATGTGTCGTTCTAAAGCTGAGGCCATAAAGCAAAAAAAGCCCGCGTGATGCGGGCTTTTTTTTTGGCCGCAGAAACAGACAGCGCTGCAGCGAAGTGCCAACTGGTATCTCCGCGGTAACACGACCAAGGTCGGCCTGGGTTAAGAAAAAGTAAAATACGGCGCCAATGTTGGCGATAACGGTGCCTTCGATGAGCAGAAGGTCCGCATTACGTCGCAGTTCTTTTCCTGAGAAGCGCCAGACTGTCTAAATAATTCTCGCGCCCCAGTTCTTTGCGAACAGGGGCACGAGATCGTTTTTAACGAAGCAGATGGTCAAGCTGACGGCTTCTTCGGCACAAATGCCTTCCAGTTTAGGCGTTGCTTATTCTTGAATTACCGTTGCACCTGAGTCGACGTCTGGCTTTGGCGTATCCTGGTTATTCTTGCTGCGACTCTCCAGTATTCGATCTACCGCAGCTCGCAAAGCATCAACTCTGTGCACGTAGCTGGCATCCACCGGCAGACCGTGAGTGGCATCGAGGCTATCGAGTGTTTGCCGAACTGAATCGCTCATCCCGGTTTCATAGATCAATTTGCCGGAACTAGTCGCATCAACGATGATTGTTTCCACCGCACGAGCGGCCGACACATCTATAAACGGCACTCTGGAAAAATCCAGTATCAGCGCCGCCGTCTTGCCTTTTCTGACACGCTCTCGCACCTGATGGCCGACGTCCGCAGCTGCCCCAAAACTGAGTGGGCCGCCAAAATCGAAGATCGTCACTTCATCTTTCTTGACCTTACTCAGCAATTCCTTCTCTTCAGCCGAAGTAGCAGCCAATTTCCCATCCTTGCCACCAAACTGTTCAAGCTGGTCATCTGCCATTTGCTTAACGAAGGCCAATGCAGCCAGAACTACGCCCAATGCAACGGCGGTGATCAGGTCGACGAAAACGGTCAGGCCGAGCACCAGGGCCATTAATGCCAAGTCCCAGCGCGGGCCCTTGTGGGATATCTTCAGGTAACCGAAGTCGATTATGTCGTAGCCTACTTTTATAAGTATCCCCGCTAAAACTGCATGTGGGATCTGAGCAGCCTGCGAGCCAAGGAGCAGCACTACAACGATCAGAATCATGGCATGCAGCATGCCTGAGATCTTGGTTTGGCCGCCGGTGCGAATATTTACCACGGTACGCATCGTGGCACCTGCTCCCGGTATTGCACCGAAAAACCCGGCTATCGTATTGCCAATACCCTGGCCTATAAGTTCCTTGTCTGAGTTGTGTCGGGTCCGCGTCATGTTGTCTGCGACCAGAGACGTCAGCAAGCTGTCTATTGCGCCGAGCAATGCGAGTAGCAAGGCGCCTTCAAGCACGATCATGATGGTCTCGCGAGAGAACGACGGCATAATAAAAGCGGGCAGTCCCGTTGGAATCGAGCCTAATAGCGGCGCGCCTGTAGCAACAAGGCTGATGAGAGTCCCGATCACCAAAGCAGCAAGCGGTGCCGGTACAAATTTGCCCAGCTGTTTGGGCCAAAAAAAGCACACAGCGAGGGCGACCAGTCCAATAAGCAAGGCAGAGTAGTTCGGGTCCATGACTGCACCCGGAATAGCACTCAAGCCCGCTATCGTGCCGCTTGCTTCAGGTTCATGCCCGAAAATTCTGGATACCTGCAGTGCGATAATGATGCAGCCTATGCCGCTCATGAATCCTGATACGACGGGATAGGGCACCAGTCTTATGTACTGGCCCAGTTTGAATACCCCAAACAATATTTGCAGGACACCTGCCAGCACAACCGCGGCAAAAACCAGTTCGGGTTGCCCCGATAGAGTTGCAAAAACACCGGCGAATACCACGACCATCGGGCCGGTCGGGCCTGAAACGTTGCTGCCTGTGCCGCCGAACAACGATGCAAAGAAGCCAACGATTATCGCGCCCCATATACCCGCTATAGGGCCGGCACCGGACGCCTCGCCAAATGCCAGTCCCAGCGGCAGGGCGATAATGCCGGCCGTCAGGCCGCCAAAGACATCACCGCGTAGATTTGAAAAATCAAAAAACTTCATGCTTGGCGCTCCGGTTGTTCTGTTTGGTTTAAGCTGCGCAGCTTTTTTCACTGGCTAGTCTGGCGACAGCTTCTGCATAGCGCTCTTCGACAGGAATAAATTTCTGGCTGGCTTCGTCATGCGCGTGTACATCGCCGGTTTTAATGTCATATACCCAGCCATGCAGGGTTAAATCGCCCCTGGCCAGCCGAGTAGCAACACTTGGATGTGTTCTCAGATGCTGGAGCTGCAGCATGACATTATGTTCCAGAAGCTTTTTCATTTTTTCTTCGCTGCTGTCATCCGGTGCAATCTCGTTCACAATATCCACGGCCGCTTTCGAATAGCTAAGCCACTCTTTCACATGTGGCAATGAATCAAGGCCTTCAGGGTTCATGGCGCCCTTCATGGCTCCGCATTCTGTATGGCCACAAATTACAATGTGCGGTACCTGCAACGCGGCCACCGCAAACTCGATTGATGCGGTCATGCCGCCTGTATGGGTAGTGTGGGGCGGGACAATATTGCCGGCATTTCTGCAGATAAATAATTCTCCCGGTTCGGTCTGTGTAAGCATGGCCGTTTCGATACGCGAGTCGGAACAGGTAATGAACAAAGCCTCGGGCGACTGGCCTTTGCTAAGCTTCTCGAACAAGTCTTTCTTTTCTGGAAAAACGTCATTCTGGAAACGTATTGCACCTGTTGCAAAATGTGGCATTCGATGAGCTCCTGGGTTTTAGATAAGTGTTGCCAGCGTCTTCGTTAAACTGGCCGCTAGTCTGAATTTCGGGACCAAAGCTTGCGTGCTGCGCTGATGGCAGATGTGTCAACGCCATTTAAGCGGCCTTCGACAAATGCCAGGCCGGCAATGATCCAGTCTGCGATTTCGGGTTGGGTTAACCGGTAGTAGTGATGTCGACCATCACGGTGCTCTTCAACAATGCGATGGGCTTTCATCAGGCTGAGGTGTTGCGAAACTCTGGGGCCCGGAAGCTCCAGACATTCTGCCAGGGTCATCACATCTTTCTCTTCCATCCGCAACTCCGCAATTAACCTGATGCGGTCCGGGTGCGCGGTGATGCGAAATATTTCGGCCAGTTCCATGGCGGCTACCCGGCGGTCAGGCATGGTCTATCTCCCGGTTTGCTATCTCGCGCAGCCAGAACTAAGTGCACGTGGCGAAAAAATGTTAGTAAATTCATCGGTTCAAACGTTAATATATTAATATATGCGAACTATTGCAAGTAATGATTTTTCAAATATATGCATACCCGTCGGCAAGGAGCAAGAACTTAGACGTGTGCTTTACGCAGGTTGAACCGGTGAGTGTTTAAGCGCGCCCTTCAGGATGGGCAGGGCGCCTGGAGTAACTGGAGCATCTGGTCACCGTTCGTTTAAAGGTCAGGCGGCTATGCCCCAGCCGCGCTTTCCACCCGAACCGTAGCCCTTTGGCAGCCCGGCATCCGGCGTAAATCCATACATTTCTTCACCCGGCAGGGCCGCTATCACGATATCGCGGACCTTGAGTAGCTTGTCCAGATCAATGCCTGTCTTCAGGCCCATGGCATCCAGCATGAACACGAGGTCCTCGGTGACAATATTGCCACTCGCACCCGGTGCAGCCGGGCAGCCACCCAGGCCGCCGAGTGATGAATCCACGGTCGTGATGCCTTCTTCCAGCGCCGCCAGCGTGTTGGCCAGGCCCAGACCACGAGTGTTGTGCAGGTGCACACCCATGAGTTTGTCATGGCCAACCTCAGCCCGGATGAGCTTGATCAGGCGGCGCAGCTGGGCGGGGTTGGCATAGCCGGTGGTGTCCGACAGGCCGACTTCGTCGCAGCCTAATTCCATAAGTTTTACAGCAACTTCCACAACTTTCTTCTCGGATACTTCACCTTCAAGCGTGCACCCAAAGGCTGTGGACAGGCCGCCTTCAAAGTCCGGTCGCTGGTCCGCGGGCAGGGTCTGCAAAAATTCGGCGATTTTGCTGACTTCCTCGTAGACCTGTTCGTGCGTCTTATTCAGGTTGGCCTTGCTGTGCGTCTCGCTGACTGACAAGGGTATCGTGATCTTGTGGGCACCGGCCTTGATGGCATTTTCAGCACCCCTGAAGTTCGGGACGAGTGCTGCAACTGCCAGCCCGGGCAGGGTGCGGGCATACGCGACAATCTCAGCGGTATCAGCCAATTGTGGAAACAGTTTTGGTGGTACGAACGAACCGACCTCAATCTCGGGTACGCCGGCGTCTGCTTCTGCCCTGATCCAGGCTTTCTTGGCCTCGGTCGGCATGATGGCCTTGATACTTTGCAGCCCGTCACGCGGGCCCACTTCACTGACCAGTATGTCGATAGAACTCATGGTATTTCCTTCCTGTGTAGCCCGGTCAGCCTGCATAGTGATAGCCGGGGTGTTATATATTTTGCTGCTGGGCGATAATTCTCCGCCGCGTTTGAATTGGGGTCAGGCCCTAATTCAAATGCCTCGGCAGAAGATTCCGCCGCATATAGTGAATTAGGGTCAGACCCCAATTCAAATGCCGGCCACGAATTCTAACGGAAAAGACCATCTGGCGCGTATAGCGTCCGAAAAAGGAAGAATACACATGACGGACAAGCAGTCTTTGCCCCTGGCGGGCGTGCGGGTAATCGAGTTCACGCATATGGTTATGGGGCCAGCAGCTGGCCTGATGCTGGCCGACATGGGGGCCGACGTGATTAAGATTGAGCCCGTTGGCGGCGACGCTACCCGCCGCTTGCTGGGTTCGGGCTCGGGCTATTTTCCTATGTATAACCGCAACAAGCGCTCCTTCTGCGTAAACCTGAAATCGGAAGAGGGCAAGGCAGCGGTACTGAAGCTTATCGAGGGGGCCGATGTCCTGATCGAGAATTTCCGCCCCGGAACGATGGATCGCCTGGGTTTTGGTTATGACGATCTGAGTAAGCTCAATCCCGGACTGATCTACTGTTCGGAGAAAGGCTTCCTGGCCGGGCCGTATGAACATCGCACGGCGCTGGACGAGGTCGCGCAGATGATGGGTGGTCTGGCTTATATGACCGGTCCTCCGGGGCAGCCTCTGCGTGCAGGCGCTTCGGTAATCGACGTGACGGGCGGCATGTTTGGTGCCATCGGTGTGCTGGGTGCGCTCCATCAACGCAATGCCACGGGCAAGGGCCAGAAAGTGGTTGCATCGCTGTATGAAAGCACCGTGTTCCTCGTAGGCCAGCACATGGCGCAGAAAGCGGTGACGGGCAAGGCGGCTGCACCGATGCCGGCACGTGTATCCGCCTGGGCCATATACCAGGTATTCCAGACCAAGGATGAGCCGGTATTTGTAGGTGTGGTCAGTGACAAACAGTGGGGTTTGCTCTGCGAGTCCTTCGGTCTGGACGAGCTGGCCAACGATGAGTCACTTAAAACCAACAATGACCGGGTGCGTGCCAAAGAGCGTCTTGTGCCGATTATCCAGGACGTGTTCATGGGCTACAACAAAGCCGAGCTCATGGAGAAACTGGAAAAAACGGGCCTGCCGTTTGCGCCGATCGCGCGGCCCGAAGACCTGTTTGACGACCCACACCTGAATGCGAGTGAAGGGCTGGTGCCGTTTACGGTGACTGATGGTGAGTTCAAAGGCGAAACGGTCAGTTTGCCGGCGCTGCCGCTGGAAATGGATGGTCACCGCTTCGGTTTGCATCAGCCAGTGCCACATGCCGGTGAGCATACTGAAGAGGTGCTGGCTGCTGCGGGGTATTCGGCAGCGCAGATCCACGCGATGGTTGCGGCCGGTGATGTCAGTACGATGGAAAATCAGCCTGGTGAGTAAATGAAGGATTAAACCCCACACCAAACCAACAGTCGATTGCTCCTGTTTGACTTTTGATGAGGGTCTGGCGACCGTGGGTGACTCAGCCAGCCATGTGCGTTCCCAATGGAATGTTTCGTTCTCGTCGAGCCTAAGGAATTGTTTCCGGACCGCGGAGGCTGTTTAGGCCATGTCGGGGAAGGCATAGAAAAACCGGCTATTAGTCGGTTTTTTTTGCGCCGCAGTCGGCCGGTAATGAACCACCGGCTAGAAAGAGATATTGAAATCGATCCGCAAGCGGTTACCGTCTTCTTTCGCTATGTCATCAAAATTCAGTAGCTCTATTGCCTCAACGAGATACAAACGTGTAACTATATCCATGTTGTCGGTAAAGCCATATGCGAGACGAAATTCGCTGCCCTTGAAGTTGGTGGCTCGTGTCTGGCTTACGTTGCCCCAACGCAACCAGTCGTCTTGTGCATACGAGCTACTGACCGCTAACGCTTCCATATAGGCGTAGAAATAGCCGAACAACCATTTGCCTGGAGCGGTTGAGCCGTATTTTGCAAACACTACCGCGTAGTCCACATCATCCTGATGGAACTCGCTAAAACTGTTGATGGGCTCATTTGCGTAGTCCTCTATATTTCGCCCCAAATCTATACCCACCTTAAGAGGCCGACGATAAGCGGCGGTGCGATACTGAAGTTGCATCATCACCGTTTGATAGTCGCGAATGTTGTTCTCTGTGAGTAGCAGTTCTGCGCCGGCCACATTGTCCGGATCGGCGTCGATACCGAAATAGATTAGCGCGCCCGTGAAACCGTGTTGCTCGCCATTCCAGTCATATACGACCTCGCCGGTTAGCCCCTGTCCGGAGGTATTGCGCATGCCAGCGGGTAGCGAAGCAAGGCCACCCTTCCAGGTTAGTGTTCCTGGGCCAAGTCCGTGGGCATAGTTCAGTCCCATGCCGATTGCAGTTATATCGTCAGTTGCTTCCAGGTCATCTTGCTTCCACAGATTAAGCCGATTACGGCCAAACCAGCCGCTCCAGCCGCCTGCTTCGAACTGTGCATACCAGAGATCGAAATTTAAATCGGTGGGGCCGGTGGGGTTGCCCTCGAAATCGTAGAGCGTGATGTGCGGTGACTGCTGCGAGTTGTCGTTACCGGTACGAACACCAACGACGGCATTCCAGTACTTGTTGACCTGTGCATTGACCCTGATGCGCGCACGAGCCCGAACGCGCAGACGATCTTCTCGTTCGGTGCCGTCACCACGGAGTGAGTCCCAATCATCTTCCAGACGTAGCCGAAAATCGCCCGCCAGTTCAAGCTTGCGCTCGCCATCGTCCAGCAGTGTGAATGCTGCTTGCGCGGGCAGGCACGGCAATAGCAGGCCAGCCAGAATAGCCGCGATTTTTGCAGCAGTCAGAGTTAGTCGTTCAGTATACAAAGTTGGCCCTCAGTCAGATGGCCTGCAAGACCATTTCGAGCAATACGCAGGGGGCGCGCATCCGCTTCCGCCGCGGCAAGCGCGCTAAAACAAAGATAGTGGGTATTCTAAGCAATCGCTTTTTAATAGGTTGCTGGGCCCACGTCAATTAAGTATTTACCGTTATGGCCCTGTTGCTGATGAAGCCAGCACGACAGTGGGCTCAACTGCGTTGCGCTATCTGTACGAGCAACGTGCCAAAGTTAACTTAAGTTACGTGGCTTTAAGCTTACGCAAAGCGCTATGGGCAGAGCTCATGGAGAAACTGGGGGAAACCGGCCTGCCGTTTGCTCCCACCGTACGGCCCGAAGATCTGTTTGACGATCTGCACTTGCAGGCGAGTGAAAGGCGGGTGCCGTTGCCAGTGACTGATGGTGAGCTCAAAGGCGAAACGGTCAGTTTGCCGGCGCTGCCGCTGGAAATGTATGGCCATCGCTTCGGGCTGCATCAGCCTGTGCCGCATGCGGGTGAGCACATGCGCTAAGTGCTGTCGGACGCCGGTTACCCCGGCGCACGGGGGAATCGCTGGTGACGGACATGTTTAGCCAGCAGCGTTATCAATGTATAGAATGCGTTACTTCAGGCTGCAGATAAGCCACCAGGAACTGCATATGGATGACCCGCGCCCCGTTGGGGCTACCAGCGAAAACTTCAATAAGGCCGGCATCGGCACGATTGCTCAGCCACCTGTGGCTGGAGCAACCGACATCGGTGCCGCACCCGCAGTGCCGGGTTACCTTCAGGACATTTACCACTGGGCATACCTTAACCCGCGCAATGCCTGGTTTCTCGATCGGGAGATAATCGTCAAGGCCATACTGTGGGGGCAACATGGCCGCCTCCGGCAAGCTGCTTTTGCCGAGATCAAGCCGGGCCAGGACGTACTGCAAGCGGCATGCGTATACGGGCAGTTTTCGCGCGCACTTGCTGAACACATAGGGACTGATGGACGGCTGGAAATCGTGGACGTCGCACTGGTGCAGGTAGGCAACTGCCGGCGCAAGCTTAAAGACTATCCCAATACGGAAGTTCGGCACCAGAATGTCATGCATCTGCGCGACTACTCCGTCGATGTAGCCTGCAGCTATTTTTTGTTGCATGAAGTGCCCGACGATTGCAAAACCGAAACGTCAGCTGCGTTGCTGAACAGCGTGCGGATTGGCGGCAAAGTAGTCTTCGTCGACTACCACAAGCCACACTGGGCGCACCCGCTAAAATACTTTACCAGCCTAGTATTCGACTCACTGGAACCTTATGCGAAGGGGTTGTGGCGCCAGGAAATAGCGGCCTATGCCGCAAACGACCCGCGCTTTAGTTGGGACAAGGAAATTTTCTTCGGCGGCCTTTATCAAAAAGTTGTTGCGACACGCATCGCGTGAACGGTAGTAACCAGAATAAGCTGTTGCAACCACGATCGATTATATAGTTTGCCGCTGGAACGCCGGCGGGGCAGAGTCGACCAACAAATCCGGCCACTGATCGCAATAGCGGCCCCTGCCAGACCCGGCTTCTTCCTTAGAATTCTTCTTCCCAGCCGTCGGGCAACTTGTGCGCGATGCCCTGGTGGCAATCGATGCAGGTCTCGCCACGTTCGGTCTGGCGCTTCAGGGTATGTTTAGAGCGCGCACTGCGCTGCTGTGCTTCCAGGTCCATATGGTCCAGCTCGTGACAGTTGCGACACTCGCGCGAATCGTTTTCTTTCATGCTTGTCCAGACGCGCTTGGCCAGATACAGCCGCCGTGCCTCGAATTTTTCCGGTGTATTGATCGTGCCCAGCACCCAGTGCGGGACTTCATGCAACGTCGCGCCAACCTTGCGTTCCATCTTGGCGAAATAGGGGCCAGGCACATGACAATCGTCGCATGTGGCCCGCACTCCGGCGCGATTCGAGTAATGAATCGTTTGCTGATATTCAGGATAAACGGTGTCTTTCATGACATGGCAGGAAATACAGAATTCCTCAGTGCTGGAAATATCAATGGCCGCATTGAAGGTGTTCCACAAACCAATGCCCAGCATGAACAGCAGGTAACCACCGGCCGGTATGCCGAACCAGAACCACTTTTTCGGTTTTTGCCAGATGCGAGTTTGCCAGCTGCCCGCCGGTTTGTTTTCGGAACTGTCTTTTGCCATAACTATTTTTCCATGATCGGAAAGCTCTGATTCGCTAAATCTGCGAGATAGTCATTCCCGATTATCGACTCTGGCCAGATTTATCATCGCAAATAATCACCGGAGGCTGGCGTAATAGTTAACAAGTGCAGTAATTGATTTGGCGTCGAGCATCTCGATCTTTTGCTGCATCTTTTCTTCCATGATTGGGCGCGCGCCGGATGCATAGTCTGCAAAGGCTTCTTCAAGATAAGGTGACCATTGACCCGCGAGCCTGCCGGCATCGTCATCGGCATAACTACCGCCATCGGTATGGCACTTCTCGCAATCGCGTTTATGTATTTTCGCGCCCTCAGCCGCCAAAGCGGCATCGAATGGCTGGGCCGCAGCCACGAAATCCTTAGCGGCGTAGTATCCGGCGACCTCGGTTATTTCGTCTTCGCTCAACCCGGCGGCGACGACGCACATGTCCGTAGCGGGCAGACTGGTGTCACCATAACGGAACTTTGATTCCCTGCACGACCGCGCTTTGTCGGCATACTGAAACATATACTCTTCAAGCACAAATGCGGACATACCGGCGATTGTTGGGACGTCACTTTCAGTGCTGACACCAGCGACACCGTGACAGCCATCACATTGCTCGACGTTTGCATTCAGGTCTGCATAGGCTGCCGGAGCAAGCAGGCAGGCAGTCAGCGCAAGCGCCCCGATACTACTTAGATTAATCTTGACGCTCATCAGCACAGGTTTCTCCCGAGATTTCCGGATAACGATAATGCCCTTTTCCCGCTGATTTCGCATCTTAATTCTGCAATCAGACGACGCCAAGCCCCGGTGGATTATCAGTCATCGGGCACCTGGTAACGGTCATCGCGGCGCAACCGCCACTTTGCGCGTTGATTTTACGAGCAGCATTTGGCATGTTGAACAGAATATAAAGCTTCGGCTCGTATACGTGATACTCCTGATGATTGGACGGCTCAATTCAGGTAGTTTCGGGATGGGTAAGGTGAAAATATTAATCGGCCATATGGTCGATGCGTCAATTATCTGCGGGTGCGGGGAATTACTGCGGCATAGTGGGATTCCCTGTGATTAGAACGTAAAGAGCAATAATGGCAAGGGATTGCGCCCCGCCGGCCTGCTCTGAAACGGGGAACAGGCATCATGGTCACATCTAAATCTATCTGGAGCTGGACGACAGCTCTTTTTATAACCGTATTTTTACTGGCTGGTTGTGGCAGCGATGGCAGTGACGGCGCGCCCGGCGAGCAGGGTCCTGAAGGACCTCCCGGACCGAGTGGCGGCGCGATCCCGGTAACCTCTGCTTCTGTCGAAAAAATCAACGTCAGTATCGACGGTGTCGAAGTACTGGCGGGGGGCACGGATGTGACCGTGTCGCTCAGCCTGACCAATGATGACACCGTGGGTTTGTTCGGCATGCCTGCACAAAACATACGCTTCGTCATATCCCAGCTATCCCCCGGCGTAAACGGCGGATCAAGTGAATGGCAGGCATACACGACCCGCCCGAGCGTCGATGCCATTCAGGCAACGACCGAAACCGCGACGGCCGGCACCTATACTGACAATGGCGACGGCACCTATACCTATATCTTTGCGAACGCGCTGCCGGATTATCCG
>Ga0316193_10003652_pt1 | contig 11161 bp, 9 predicted proteins | sample MerIslsedime2_MG_FD_207735 | JGI IMG/M metagenome (GOLD analysis project Ga0316193, IMG submission 207735) | Coastal sediment microbial communities from Maine, United States - Merrow Island sediment 2 | ecosystem: Environmental > Aquatic > Marine > Coastal > Sediment | place: USA: Maine... | reverse complement strand
AAGGCATTACGCTCGTAGGTAATGATGGCAGCAAGATCCACGGCATTTAACTGTTCGCCGAACGCCTGCATGGCGGTACCGGCCTTGCCATTAACAACAATATCGATATGCCCGGCAACATCACCGGTGGCGATTGGTCCGCCGGCAATAGGCGGGAACACGCCCGGAATACCAGCACCATTGGCCTGATGACAGGCGGCACAACTGGCATTGTAGGCCGCCTCACCCTTCGCCATCAGTTCGTCCATGGTAAGCGTCCGGGTAGCATCTCCGGCCGCCGCCGCCGCAGCGCCCTTTTGCTCTTCAACCCAGGCGGCATAATCTTCATCCGTCTTGGCAATCAGCACGATGGGCATGAAACCATGATCCTTGCCGCAAAGCTCGGCGCATTTGCCACGGTAGGTACCCGGCTCCTTCAGCTCGGTCCATGCATCGTTGATGAAACCCGGCACGGCATCCTGTTTCCAGCCCAGGTCCGGCACCCACCAGGAGTGGATGACATCGTTGGAGGTAATAAGGAAGCGAATCTTCTTGTTGATCGGTACAACAATCGGGTTGTCGACTTCCAGTAAATAGTTGTCATCTTTCGGTGCATCGCCGTCGATCTGGTCACGTGGCGTGGTCAGGACACTGAAAAAACTGATGCCCTCATCGAGGTAGTCGTATTTCCACTTCCACTGGTAGCCGGTGATCTGGATGGAAACATCCGAATCACGCGTATCCTCGAGCGCCAGCAGGGTGGTGGTCGCGGGTACCGCCATGGCGACCAGCACCAGAAACGGAATCGTGGTCCAGATAATCTCGACGGTGGTGCTCTCGTGGAAGGTGGCCGGTACGGCACCCTTGGACTTGCGATGTGTAAAAATGGAATAGATCAGTACCGCGAAAACCAGTACGCAGGCGATGACACAGATCCAGAAGATCAGCATATGCAGGTCAAAGACCTTCTGGCTGATAGCGGTAACGCCTTCCCTGAGGTTCAGGGTGTCGGAAAAACCTGCATAGGCATTGCCCGCGCCCAGCAGGAGCACCGCGCCCCAGATGACGCCCAAGGTGCGCCCTAGTGTTTTAGCAAACATGCATAAATCTCCCTAACACAAAGTTTATAGTTAATACTTAAAAATCGTTACGCGCGTAGCAGCCGCTTATCCGTCACCCTGATGCCAGCCGCTGCGTTGTAGCACCTGTTGCAATTCATCTGCCAGCACACCGCGTTCTTCTTCATTCAGAAACTCTCCAATCTCGACTCGCCGTCCCTGAAAAGCCACCGTCAGGCGCCTCGGGTACCAGGCGATCGGTGCACGCTCCAGAACGACCCGCGCCCATGCGCGTGGACATTCCCAGTGTTGCTGTGGCTGCTGGCGCCCCTTTTCCACACGGACAACCTCGGTACCGACAGTAACCACCTCGCGCAGCTGACTGCGCGACAGGCAACGGTAAAACGCAATCCCCAGCACAATAACTTCCAGGCCGGCAAACGGCAGCACCGGCCAGTATCCAAGCAGTGCGAAAAAGACACCTATGCCCAGACAACACAACGCAATCGCCGTGTAAATCCTTACCGCAACGCGCCATGACAGGGACTGGTTTGGTCGAATCACCCAGTGACAGTCAAGTCCCGATGGATCACATACCCGTTCTAGCACTGCTTGTTAATCGCGCCTTGTGCTCGTGGTCTACCTGTAACTGGACGCACAAACTGCCCCCACAACCCGATTCACTTATCACAAATCAGGTTTTCTGGTGCGACAAAGTGTCGCGCATTGTATATGCAGGTTCCCCAAGTTTCAATTGAGAACACGAAGCAATGACTTTATAACTTCAGCGTTGCGTCCGCGGCGGCAGTGAGAGTTTTTCCGCCACTGCCCCGGCGCCGAGACCATGCAATGCCGGCAACACACCCAGAAGCGGCGCGGAAATTCTTGATTCCAATGAAGAAATATTCTCCTCCGCAAACCCGGGCAGCGGTGGCAACAGATTCGCCACCCAGCCGGCCAGCGTGCAACCCGCCGCCTCGATGGCAGCTGCCGTCAGCAGGGCATGGTTCAGGCAACCCAGACGGATTGCCACAACCATGATGACATCCAGTCCCAGCAGCCGCGCCAGATCAGCCAAGGTCTCATCCTCGTTCAGCGGCACCAGCCAGCCGCCCGCCCCTTCAACCAGCACACAGTCGGCTGACACTTCTATCATATTGAATATATTATATATTTTAGAATTATCGATGGTGGCGCCGGACTGCTTCGCAGCAATATGCGGCGCAATGGCTGGCTCGAAGGCATAGGGATTGACCTGATCATAGGCCAGCGCCACCGAGGCCTGCTGCTGCAGCAGCAGCGCATCGGCATTGCGCATTCCGTCTGCATGACGTTCGCACCCGGAAGCCAGCGGTTTCATGGCGGCAACCGTGTGCCCCTGGGCCTGCAGCAGTTGCATCAGGCCCAGCGTCACCACTGTCTTGCCGACTCCGGTATCGGTACCGGTTACAAAATAGCCGCAGCGGTCACTCATGACCGGGGCGCTGCAGGCTGGCCAGCGGCACCTCGTTGCCGCAACCGGTGGCCTGCTTGTTCAGCGGTGACCACGCATGCCCGTAGACCACCTCGTAACTGGCCGGCAATACACCATCGACACGGTAGCGCTCGTAGGCCTCGGCCATGTGTTGCATGCGCTGCCGCCCGGTCAGCCCACCCGGCCGACCCAGGGTGACATTATGCGCACCGATCTGTTTCAGCTCCTGCATCAGGGTACGCAATTCCCGGTAAGTGACGGTGATGCGTTCCGAATCCATCACCGGCTCCGCCCAGCGGGTGTTCACCAGGGAGTCACCGACATCGTGCATGTCGATAAACGAGTTGACATGGCTGTAACCGTCAGCCGCCTCCCAGCTGGCACGCAGTTCCATCAGGGTGTCCGGCCCAAAGGTGGTAAACATCAACAATCCACCCGGGGCCAGCACCCGCCGCAACTCCGTGAAGGCCGTCTCGAGATCGATACACCATTGCAGCATCAGGTTTGAAAAAACCAGATCAAAGCTGTCATCCGCAAACGGCAGTGACTCGCCATCCGCGCACACGCAACGCGGCTTGCGGAACCAGCCACCCCGTGACTGCACCTGCTGCAGCATGTTCTCGGCAATATCCAGCGCAACGACATCCGCCTTGCGATAACGCCTTAACAGCGCGCCACTAAAAAAACCGGTGCCCGCACCCAGGTCGAGGATACGTGCCGGCTGCAACCGGACATAGTCGAGCCGCTCGATGAGGCGGTCACCTATCTCGTTTTGCAACTCGGCCACGGCGTCATAGGTGGTCGCTGCCCTGTTGAAGGCGCGGCGCGCCTGTTGCTTGTCGATGCTGTTTTTTTTAACCATAAGCCTTACAAAACCTGAATATATCCCTGTAGGAGCGGATCGCATCCGCGATTTTCTATCAAAAACCATTCGCGGATGCGATCCGCTCCTACAACAGGAATCTGTTAATCCGATCAGCAACCGCCTGCGGCGCTGCCAGAAACGGTGCGTGTCCGGCGCCGTTGATCACCTCAAGCCGTGCATCGCGACACAAGCCCAGCGTTTCCCTGCCGGCATTCAACGGCACCAGCGTATCGCGTTCACCCATGATCACCAGCATCGGACAGTCGATGGCCTGCATGTCCGGGCGCAAATCGGTTGCGCGCAACATCTCCAGGCCGGCAGCCAGCGCTGCCGTGTCCGGCGGGCCCTGCGCAAGCAGGGTCGTACGCAATGTTTTCAGCACGGCACCGGTATGCTCGCTGCCGCGTACCTGTAATGACAGAAACCGGGTCAGCGTGCGTTCGAAATCCTTGGCCAGTTCGGCTGAAAAATTCTCCAGCAAAGACGGCAGCATCGCACTCTGCCAACCCGGCTTGCGTACAAAACAGGGGCTACTGGCTAACGTCAGCAGCGCGGCAACCTTCTCCGGTGCCGTCATTGCTGCGCGGCTTGCCAGCAGCCCGCCCAGTGACCATCCCAGCCAGACAGCGGGTGCCGGCACTACAGTCAGCACCGCAGCGACCCACTCATCCAGCGACGTCGCCCCCCGCCAGTCACTGCGACCGTGCCCCGGCAGGTCAACGCGCGTGACCCGAAAGCTCGCTTCCAGCAGGGGCGCGAATTTATCCCAGATGCCACTGTGCAAACCCCAGCCATGAATCATGACCAGTTCGGGTCCGCTGCCGCGTGTTTCTGTATAGAGACTCACTGCCTGCACCTGCTCACTATCAGGCCGCCATGCCCACATCATCCAGCGCCGCCAGCAACTGTTGCACCTGCGCCTCGCTATGCGCAGCCGAAAACGTAATGCGCAGCCGTGACGAACCCTCGGCAACCGTCGGTGGGCGAATGGCGCTGATCAGTATTCCCCGTTCACGCAGGGCCTGGCTCAGTTGCAATGCCCGCCCGGCAGCGCCGACGAGCAACGGCTGTATCGGCATCTGCGAAGCACATAACGTCAGCCCCAGCTGCCTGGCCCCGCTGCGAAAGTCCCTGGTCAGTCGCTGCAGGTGCTCGCGCCGCCAGTCGTCTGCCCTGACCCGTTGCAGGGCCGCACGGGCCGCACAAGCCACCGCGGGTGGCGGTGCCGTCGTATATATATAGGTACGCGCCTGCTGAATCAGTGTTTCGATCAGCTCATCACTGCCGGCAACAAAGGCGCCAAAGGTACCGAACGCCTTGCCCAGGGTCCCCATGAGGATTGGCACCTCGTTCACCCCGAGGCCGGCGTGTGCAACACTGCCGCGGCCCTGCGGACCAATCACGCCAAGACCGTGCGCATCATCCACCAGCATCCAGGCATCATGCCGTGTGGCGACGGCAGACAATGCTGCCAGCGGCGCCATGTCGCCATCCATACTGAAGACGCCGTCGGTGGCCACCAGGGTTTCACACGCGGGGGAAGCGGCCAGCCGCGACGCCAACGCGGCCGCATCGTTGTGTTGAAAACGCAGCAGCCGGGCACGACTCAGGCGGGCCGCATCCAGCAACGAGGCATGATTGAGGCGGTCCTCGAAGACACGATCACCGCGTCCCAGCAGCGCTGTCATGACACCCAGGTTGGCACTGTAGCCGGTAGAAAACAGTAATGCCCGCGGCCGCTGTACAAAATCAGCGAGTTCCTCTTCGAGCGCATGATGTGCACGGCTATGGCCAGTGATAAGGTGTGCCGCACCGCTGCCACAGCCGAATTCATCCACACCACGGTGGAAGGCGCTGACGACGTCCGCATGATTGGCAAGTCCCAGGTAGTCGTTACTGCAGAATGACAGGTAGTCCCTGCCGTCCACACGGATGTTGACGCCCTGCGGACCGTCGACGACCAGTCGTTCGCGATACAGGTGCTGATCCCTGCGCGCCTGCAGTTGTGTAGAAAGATTTTTCATCATCGAGGTTAAACGAAACCGTAGGAGCGCGAATCAATGGGGTCAGACTCGATTGATTTGTCAGGTTCTCTAATCAATGGGGTCAGACTCGATTGATTTGTCAGGTTCTCAGATCACTAATTCAATCAATCGAAATCAATCGAGTCTGACCCCATTGATTCGCCATTGATTTGCTCCTGCAGCAAATAGATACACCTGGTGTTACGCCGGGTGCAGGCCCAGCTTGTCAAACAGGGCATCATCCCTGGCGGTATCCGGATTACCGGTGGTCAGTAATTTCTCGCCATAGAAGATAGAGTTTGCACCGGCCAGGAAACACAGCGCCTGCATCTCATCCGTCATTTCGCTACGCCCGGCCGACAGACGCACGTATGAAGCCGGCATCAGGATGCGCGCGGTCGCAATGGTGCGCACGAATTCAATGGCATCGATGTCCGTCTGCTGCTCAAGTGGCGTACCCTCCACCTTCACCAGCTGGTTGATCGGTACGCTGCCGGGATGCTCCGGCAGGTTTGCCAGCTCGCACAGCAGCGCCACCCGGTCTTCACGGCCCTCGCCGAGGCCGACGATGCCGCCACAGCAGACATTGATACCCGCCTCGCGCACATGTGTCAGGGTATCCAGACGGTCATCGTAGGTCCGCGTGGTAATGATGTCGCCATAAAATTCCGGGGAGGTATCGAGGTTATGGTTGTAGTAATCCAGCCCGGCCTGTTTTAACTCGAGCGCCTGCCCTTCATCCAGCATGCCGAGGGTCGCACAGGTCTCCAGCCCCTCGGCCTGTACCCGGCTCACCATCTCGAGCACACGCTCAAAATTCTTGCCCTTGGGGTTACGCCAGGCGGCCCCCATGCAAAAGCGCGTCGCACCAGCCTGCTTCGCACGCTTTGCCGCCGTCACCACCGCCTCGACATCCATGAGGTGCTCGGGCTCGAGACCGGTATCGTGATGCACGCTCTGCGGACAATAGTTGCAGTCTTCCGGGCAGCCGCCGGTCTTGATACTCAGCAGGGTGCTCACCTGTACCGCGTTCGGATCGAAATATTGCCGGTGCAGGGTCTGTGCCTGAAACAACAACTCGTTGAAAGGCAGTTCAAAAATAGTCATGACCTGATCACGCGACCAGTCATGACGGACGCTATTTTCAGGTTTATCCGACAGACAGGCTGATTGATTATTCATAGGCTTGGCATACCCCGTTTCAATGGAAAGCGACTATGGGGCGGATCTTTTTCGCTGTCAACCTGAAAGGGCTCACATGGTTTACAAGTACACCCGATGGCTACAATCGCGACTGTTCCCGTCCCGGTGCCGCCTGTGCGGTATCGCCACCGGCACAGCGCTGCGGCTGTGCTCTCAGTGCCTGGCTGAGTCACCCTGGATCAGGAATGCCTGTACACAGTGCAGCACACCCCTGCCGGCACTGGCGCAAGACAGCCGTTGTGGTCACTGCCAGAAACAGCCACCCGCCTTTGATGCCACGACGGCTCTGTTCCATTACCGGCCACCGGTCGATTACCTGATCAAGCAGCTGAAATTCGCCAGTGAGCTGGACATTGTGCCGCTGCTGGCGGCACTCATGTCTGCGCGACTCACCACGCGTGCAGCCACCCTGCCCTCGCTGCTGGTGCCAGTGCCGCTGCACCGAACGCGTCTGCGTGAACGCGGCTTCAACCAGGCAACGGAGCTGGCCCGGCGTGTCGGTCGCGAACTGGGGATCCGCAGCGATCACCGGCTTTGCAGGCGCAATCGCGACACCCGGCCACAATCCTTGCTGTCCCCCAATGCACGGCGCCTGAATTTGCGCAATGCCTTCAGTGTCCAGGGCGGTGGTGTGGCCCGGCATATCGCCATCATCGACGATGTCATGACCACCGGTCACACCAGCAACGAACTGGCGCGCGTGTTAAAACAGGCCGGCGCGGAACAGGTAGAGGTGTGGGTGATTGCGCGTGCGGGATGAACAGGGAATGATGTTCTATATGGTGTAAGAGCGCATTGCATGCGCGAATTGATAAACCAGCCAACATCCTGTCAGGCAATCATATAATCGAACAGAATCCCCAGGAAGATCACCATCCCGAACCAGTTGTTATTCAGGAATGCCTGAAAACATCCTTCACGGGTACGAAAGCGAATCAGGTACTGCTGATAAACCACCAGCGCGCCAGCGAGCAGTACGCCGATATAGTAAATACCCCCCATTTCCGCCTGGCGACCGATCATCAACAGGCACAACAACACCATCACCTGGATGAGGCCAACGATCTTGCGATCGGAATCACCGAACAGGATGGCGGTCGACTTGATCCCCAGCGCAAGATCGTCTTCACGGTCGACCATGGCATAGAGGGTGTCATAGGCAGTCGCCCACAATAGTGTGGCGAGGAACATCAGCCAGGCGATTTGCGGTACCGCACCGGTCTGTGCGGCAAAAGCCATCGGCACCGACCAGCCAAATGCGGCACCGAGAAATACCTGTGGCAGGTGCGTAATGCGTTTCATGAAGGGGTAGATGGCGGCCAGCAGCACACCGGCAATGGATAACAGAATAGTTAGCTTGTTGAGTTGCAGTACCAGCACGAAGGCCAGCAGGCAGAGCCCCAGGAACAGGAATTTTGCTTCCCTGGTTGTAACACGCCCGCTGGTCAGTGGCCGGTTCTGGGTACGCGAGACATGGCGATCAATGTCACGATCGGCGTAATCATTGATGACGCAACCGGCTGAACGCATCAGCACAACACCGAGCACGAAGATCAACAGGACCTTTTGATCCGGATGTCCTTCACCGGCAATCATCAGTGCCCAGAGCGTCGGCCACAGCAACAAAAAGATGCCGATCGGCTTGTCGAGCCGCATCAGGCGGGCGTAATCAGCCAGGCGTGTGGTTATCGATGATGACATAGTGCTTGATTTACGCTTCTTAATCCCTGTGTCCGTTGCTGCCCGTCACAGCTTCATGCCGGAGCTTCTCCAGCACGGCGCCGGCGGACTGCCGGCAGGAAAACCCGGCAGAAAAACTTCACTCACCAGCAGCGGCCTGCCGCAGAGCCTGAATACCGAACGCCGTCCCCAGATCGCTGCGGGGCGCTGACGCTGATGGCAGGTCGCGGCCCGATAAAGGGACTGCCCCCTGCTGATCCGCGCCAACTCGACACCACCGCGTTGCATGCCCGGGTCGGCAAACAACATGCCACCCAGCGGACGCGTACCGAGGTGTGCAAGACGCTGCAATTTACCACGCAGTGATGTTACCGGAATGACGGTGCGCGCATAAACCCAGGGCTGGCCGTCACAGAGCAGCTGTACCTGGCGGATAATCGCCACGTGACCCGGCTTTATTTCCAGCACCCGAGCTTCATCAATGCGGGGGGTTCCCCACGCCTGTGACAGTACCCGCACCTGGAATTTTCCCGGGCAGAGACGCTGCAGCCGTAAGGTCAGTGAAGCCGTGTCCAGCAGCCAGCCGGACAGATCCTGCGGAATACTGCTACGCAGAAAATAGCGGCTGGGTTTCCAGCGGCCTGCGCGGTTGTTCGGAGCAACTGTTTTCAAGGCAGACCAATACCAGGGTTCGATGGGGGCGGGATTATCGCATGATTGTGCACCGGTTTCCGCAGGAGCGCTTCGCAAGTGCGATTTCAGGTGCCGGGCAGGTATCGCGGACGCGGTCCGCTGCTACGGATGATTGCAGAATTCCGTGGCACGCGTGCTAGACCTCGCCGTAATCCACGGCCTGCCCCAGCCAGCGACGGATCAACGGTGCCACATTGTCGGGCGCCAGCGTCAGCAGCTGGGCGGCAGCGGCCTCCACGGAAACCAGTAGTGACTCATCACGCAACAGGTCGGCAATGTGAAATTGCATTTCACCGGTCTGGCGGGTACCCAGCACCTCCCCGGGACCGCGCAGTTCCATGTCACGGCGGGCGATCTCAAAGCCGTCATTGCTGGCCCGCAACACGGCCAGGCGTTCGCGCGCCGTCTCCGAGAGCGGCGGCTGGTATAGCAACACACAACTGCTCTGCCGGGCGCCACGTCCCACGCGCCCACGTAACTGGTGCAGTTGCGCCAGTCCCAACCGCTCGGGATTCTCGATAATCATCAGCGAGGCGTTCGGCACATCAACGCCGACTTCTATGACCGTCGTCGCAACCAGCAGGTCCAGCGATGCGGCCTTGAAGGCCGCCATCAGCGCTTCCTTTTGCGCCGCGGCGAGGCGCCCGTGCACCAGTCCGATGCGCAGCTCCGGCAGGCACTCGGCCAGTAAAGCGGCGGTTTTCTCGGCTGCCTGGCATTGCAGCACATCGGATTCTTCAATCAGGGTACACACCCAGTAGGCCTGCTGTCCGGCAGCACAGGCCTTGTGCACCGACTGGATCACTTCCTCGCGGCGCTCCTGACTGACCGCCACCGTTTTCACCGGCTGGCGCCCGGGCGGTAACTCGTCAATCACCGAGGTATCCAGGTCGGCATACACGGTCATCGCCAGCGTGCGCGGTATCGGTGTTGCCGTCATCACCAGCTGGTGCGGGCGCTGCTCGCCCACCCTGCCCTTGTCACGAAGCGCCAGTCGCTGATGCACACCGAAGCGATGCTGCTCATCGATAATCACCAGTCCCAGCCGGAAAAACACCACCTCGTCCTGAAACAGGGCGTGCGTGCCGACCGCCACCGCCGCCTCGCCACCACTGATGGCCTGCAGTGCAGCAGTGCGTGTCTTGCCTTTCGATTTGCCGGCATGCCAGGCAACACGGATATCCAGTGCTGACAGCCACTCACAGAAACTGCGGTAGTGCTGTTCAGCGAGCAATTCAGTGGGTGCCATCAAGGCAACCTGGTAGCCGGCCTGCACTGCTATTAACGCCGCACATGCCGCCACCACCGTCTTGCCGGAACCGACATCGCCCTGTACCAGGCGTGCCATCGGGTGCTGGCGGGAAAGATCCCGTTGAATTTCGCTGACCACCCGCTGTTGTGCCGCGGTCAGCGTGAACGGCAAGCTGCGGGTATAGCGATCGAGCAGTGCCTGGCTGCCGCTAAAGGCCGGTGCCGCCAGCTGCTGCGTACGCTGGCGCACACGCCTCAGGCTGAGGTGATGCGCCAGCAACTCTTCGAAAGCAAGCCGTTGCTGGGCCGGGTGCCTGCCGGCCGCCAGCAACTCAAGCGGCGCGTTCGGAGGAGGACGATGCACATAGCGTAACGCCGCCGTAAGAGACGTCAGCTTGAATGAGCGCACCAGCGCGGCCGGCAACCAGTCAACCAGCGCGCTGTCACGGTCCTGCCCACCCAGGTAGTCCAGTGCCTGCTCAGTCAAGGCGCGCAAGGTGAGCTGATGGACCCCCTCGGTCGCCGGGTACACGGGGGTGAGATGCGCCTCCATGACGGCCGGCGTATTGGCCGACAGCAAGGTGTACTCGGGATGGATCAATTCCAGTGAACCGGCACTGCCACGCGCCTCCCCGTAACAGCGGATAGGCGTGCCGCGCTGAAAACCGGCCTGCTGGCTGGCATTGAAATGGAAAAAACGCAGCGTCAGGGCGCCACTGCCGTCACTGATGCGCACCAGCAGGCTGCGTCGACGCCCGAAGCGGACTTCCGCGAGGTCGACTTCACCCTGTACCACTACCTGCTGACCGGACTGCACCGCCCCCATGGGCGTAATCCGGGTACGATCCTCATAGCGTGCCGGCAGGTGAAACAGCACATCCTGAAGTGTGCGTATATTCAGTCGCTGCAAACGCTGCGCAACGCGCGGGCCCAC
>Ga0316193_10003651_pt1 | contig 11163 bp, 9 predicted proteins | sample MerIslsedime2_MG_FD_207735 | JGI IMG/M metagenome (GOLD analysis project Ga0316193, IMG submission 207735) | Coastal sediment microbial communities from Maine, United States - Merrow Island sediment 2 | ecosystem: Environmental > Aquatic > Marine > Coastal > Sediment | place: USA: Maine... | reverse complement strand
GTCTTCACTGAACAGATCATCGAGCTCCCGGTCAACCTTGACCAGGATCTCGTGCTTGATGTTCACGTTGAGATTGATGGTGATGGGTTCATCGGTAGCCACTTTCACCGTTGGCGTGCAGCCTGCGATGAGCAGGAATCCGGTCGTTAGAACCATTGCCGTTCGCACTGTTGCCATCACCGCCATCACCGCCATCACCCGAGCATGTGTATTTGAAACCATAGTCTGCATGGCCGCATCCGGCAATCAGTTCCTCACCCGGCGCTCCACCTGCCGGACCACCTGATCCTGCAGGCGCAGGGACTTAAGCAGCACCGGGATGTTCTCGTTGATATTCAGGTTGTAATGGATCGGGCGCCCGGCTTCCACTTCCGGATTGCGCCCCTGCAGATGCACCGCCAGCTGAAGATCGCCGTTCTCAGAGTAGTCGACGCCCGCCTCCAGCAGGGTGTAGTCGAAATTCTTCAGGGCCAGCAGGGCGAAGTCCAGACCCGGCTGGCCCGTCGGGCCGCTGAGCTCCGTGGACACCCGGATGGTGCCGCCGGGAGGTGCGGCTTTGATCTTGCCGCCGCTGACGCTGACGGCGTTGTCCAGCAGGGCAATGGGAATCAGGCCATTGAGGCGACCGGTGCCCGTCACGTCATCACCTTCCAGAGCGAGAACTTCCGAAAGGCTGAGCTCTACGAGACGAAGCTCCAGAGACCCGTAGCCGGTGCCTGGAAAGTAGCTGAAAGGCTCAGCAACGACACCGCCGCCGAGCAGGGCTGCGGAAAATTCCCGCACCGTCACCTGGCTGCCGGTCCAGCTGACAAAGGCCGAAAGGTTTTTCGCGACGATGCCGAGGTCGACGGACTCCACCGTGACCGGGGTTTCCCCGAAGAACCAGGCATCGCCCATTACCCGCAGGTCAAACTCGCCGTTCAGACCCTTCACCCGGTATTCCTCATAGCGCAGGTCGGCCCCGGCGAGTGACACGGTTACGCGACCGCCTGGCGCATGGATGCCGTCCCAGTCCAGATCCAGCACGTAGCCGAGACGTCCGGCGACCAGATCGTAAGGCTCCTTCCAGCGCGACAGGACGCTCGCCACTAAGGGCTTGCTCACTTCCGCCGCGCCGACGACGTCGGCACCGCCCGCGCCGGTCTGCAGGTTGTACCGCGCCGCCAAAGACAGATCGCCCAGCGACCCCACGGCGGCGCTGCCCTCTGCGGTAAGAACATCGCCGGTCAGCGTCAGCATCGACTTTACCTGTGTATCCAGTCGCAGGCCGTCGGCCGCCACCGCGCCTGAAAAATCTACCGTCCCGGTATAACCATCCCCTGCTGCAGGACGGATGGCAGCTTCCAGCTGCCCATCCAGATTGAACGCTTCGGTACGTGCGGTAATTTCGGCGGTCACCTCGACCCGGGGCTCGACATCACCGACGTCAACGGAAAACCGGCTGACGCTGCCCTCGGCACTGACCTCCGGGCTCTTAAGGCTGACTGCCATCCCCGGACCGCCCGTCAGCCGCTCCCCGTCAAAGCGCAGGGTAAAGTCTTCCGGCAGCCGGGCAGACAGCGACAGATCCTGCTGCTCCAGACCCAGGCGGCCGCCTGCGGTGGCGTCGACCGCGCCCTCCGCCAGACCCAGAGTACCCGCCAGCTCATCGACCCGTATGCTGCCGTCCGCCGACAGCCAGACCACTTTGAAAGGCCCGCTGGCGTTCAGGTCCTGCCAGCGAAGATCATCGGGCAGGGGCCAGGGAGTCCGGATCTTCAACCCCGTCTGCACAACCCCCTCGCCCGCAGGCAGCCCCGCAAGCTCACTGGCAAGCTGAAGCGCATAGCCGGACAGCTGCACATCCGCAGCTACCACAAGCGCCTCGGATTCGAGGCTGGAAACGGCGGTCAGGAAGGGTGGACGGTCACTATCCCGCTCGCGGAAGCGAATCGTCACCAGCCCCTGACCGGTGAGTTTCGCGTCCAGCTCGAAACGGCCGGCGGCTTCCGGCTCCCGACCGCGCAGCGTCAGGGCAAGCCGATTCTCTCCGTATGAAAGCTCGCCGCTGGCGAGAAAATCCATGTGCGGGACCCGAACCTGCAGATCTTCGACCCGGGCCACGGCGAAGGGCAGCAGCGTGGACCACCGCTCCAGCGTCACGGCATCGGCGCCGACCCCTGCGTCGCCACCGGAGGCCGCAGAGGTTGGACTTTCGGAAATCGTCAACTCGACGTAGTCGAAAGACACGGATTCGAGGCGCCCGCGCAGAAGATCACCAGGATCGTAGGTCAACCGACCATCCCTGGCCTGCAGGCGAAAGCCATCGCCGATCAGCTCCAGTCGATGGACATTCAGCGCGTCAAGACGGGGATAACCGGTTTCGATCTGAAGCTCACTCAGCCCGAGCCGGGTGCCCATGGCGGATGCGGCATAGCCAAGCAGCGTGGGAATCGTCGCGTAGAGGAGTAACGCCAGGGCGACGGGCAGCAGTAGAAGAGGGTACCGCCAGCGCCACCAGACGCTGTCACGCCGGTCCGCGGCTTCTACTTCCACATCCGCTTCCGAGACCTGATCATTCACACGAGATTCCGAACCAATTGCGCGCCGCTGCTGAAGAGCCGACAGTTTACCCTGAGCACCGACTGATGCATCGATCCACCACGCGAATGACAGCTCACCGGGTTACACTGTGCGAAATTCTGTGTGCGAGAGGCTCGAACTATGGCGGACGTCGAATGGCTGATCGCGGGCGGATTGCTCGCGCTGGGACTGGTACTGGGGTTGGGTATAGGACTGTTCATCAGCCGCAAAACGGGCAAGGTGCGGGATCTGCAGGAACAGCTGCAAGGCTCCCAGTCCGAGCTGAAGGAATATCGCGAGCAGGTGGTCACCCAGTTCAGCGAGACCGCGCGCAAATTCAAAACCCTTAACGACGCTTACTCCGACCTGCACCAACAGCTGGCGGAGAGCGCCAGCGCGCTGTGCGGGAACTCAGCAGGGCCGCTGCTGGAAGCGCCCGCGGGTGCGGAGAAGCTGCCCACCGCTGAAGCCACGGGCGCAACTTCAGCCGAGCCTTCAACCGAGCCTTCGACCAAGGCCTCCGCTGAAAGCGAGGAAACCGCACAGGTCTCTGAGGCAGACGCAGATGCAACGGCTGAAACCCTTGCGCGGGGCGATGAGGGTCCGACAGAGCCGACAGCGGAAACAGCAGCGCAAGAGGCAGACCCGACAAAGACGCTTGAAACCCATGAAGCCGAAAGCGGCAGAGATATTCGCGTCCCGGAACCGAGCGGCGCGGACCGGTCCGGGAACGACGAGCCAGCAAGGGCCCAGGCGCCCACAGAGCCGAGGAAGTACGGCACCAACCCTTGACCGACGCGCCCGTTGGCGCGAACTTAAGTATCACGATAGCGACGAGGGCATCGGTCATGGGAAGACTCGACGATAAGATCTGTCTGATTACGGGCTCAGCGCGAGGGCAGGGCGCAGCGGAGGCCGAACTGTTCGCGGCCGAGGGCGGCACAGTATGGCTGGCCGACGTGCTCGATGCCGAAGGAGAAACCACCGCATCCAGAGTCGGCGGCACCTACCGCCACCTGGACGTGAGCGACGAAGGCGGCTGGCAGCAGCTGGTCGACGAGATTCTCAATCGGGATGGGCAAATCGACGTGCTGGTGAACAACGCCGGCATCTTCCGCAGCAACCGCATGCTGGAAACCCCCCTGGACGAATTCGACCTGGTGATGGACATCAACTGCAAGGGCGTGTTCCTTGGCATGCGAACGGTCGCCGGCCCCATGCGCGAGGCCGGCTCCGGCAGCATCGTCAACATTTCCTCCCTCGCCGGCCTGCAGGGTGCCGCCGGCGCCTTCGCCTACGGCACCTCCAAATGGGCCGTGCGCGGCATGACCAAAACGGCAGCGGTGGAACTTGCGCGCCGGGGCATTCGGGTCAACTCCATCCATCCCGGGCTGATCGCCACGGAAATGGCCGATCAGCTGCCTGGCGGCATCGAACGGATGCAGCGGGGCATTCCGCTGGGCCGCAGCGCCACTGCGGACGAGGTCGCCAGGCTGGCGCTGTTCCTGGCAAGCGACGAAAGCTCCTACAGCACCGGCTCTGAGTTCATCGTCGACGGCGGGTTGAATGCCGTCTGAGTGCTTGTTAGAGATTTCCTGGAGAAAAGATCATGCTGAACCTGTCCATTCCGGAGCATGTCGAACCGCTGCGCAACAAGGCACTGCATTTCATCGAGCGGGAAATTTATCCGGTAGAGGCGGAGCTGCTTTCAGACAAGGTGAGCTCACGACGCGGCCAGCTCATGCGCAGCCTCATGGACAAAGCCAAAGCCGAAGGGCTTTGGGCGCTGGGCCATCCCGAGGAAATCGGCGGTGGCGGCCTGCCGTTCATGGACTACGTGTTCGTCAACGAAGTGGTGGGTCGCTCCGAGGTGGCGATGGTCGCGCTCGGCACGCACTCGCTGCAGGACTCAATCATGCTGCATCGCTATGCCAGCGATGAGTGGCGGGAAAAGTACCTGCGCCCGCTGGTGGACGGCGAAATATTCCCCAGCTTCGGGATGACCGAGCCCGATGTGGCCAGCTCCGATCCGACCCAGCTGCAGACCCGGGCGTTGCTGGAAGGTGACGAATGGGTGATCAATGGCCGCAAGTGGTTTACCTCGGGCGCTGCCAACGCCGCCTATACCACGGTAATGGCCCGCACCGAAGATGATGACACGCCGCCCCACGCGGCGTTCTCAATGATCGTGGTGCCCACGGAAACGCCCGGCTACAACATCATCCGCGACGTGAAGGTGATGGGCCAGGCGGACGGCCACTACGAGGTGGTGTACGACAACGTGCGGGTGCCCAAAGACAATCTCCTTGGGCCGCGCGGCCAGGGTTTCAAGATCGCCCAGCATCGGCTGGGCCCGGGCCGTATCTTTCACTGCATGCGCTGGTTGGGTCAGGCCCAACGGGCCTTCGACCTCATGTGCGAGCGCGCCAACAGTCGGGTGGCCTTCGGCAAAACCCTCGGCGAGCATCAGCAGATTCAGAAGTTCGTGTTCGATTCGGCAGCGGAAATTCAGGCCAGCCGACTGTTGACCCTGCACGCGGCGCAGAAGGTCGATCAGGGCGACGAGGCGCGGGTGGAGATCGGTTTGATCAAAGTCTTCGGTGCGAAGATGCTGCACAACGTCGTCGACCGGGCCATTCAGGTGCACGGTGCCCTGGGTGTCACCGAGGACACGCCGCTGGAACGCATGTATCGCCACGCCCGCTACGCGCGCATCTACGACGGCGCCGACGAGGTTCACGTGCAGAACACCGGGCGACGCATTCTGCGCCGCTATGCCAACGGCGAAGGGTTCGATTTCGGGTTACGTTGACCCGACGGCTCGCCCGGCGACATCTGCCGGGCCGGCAACCGAGGACAGGTTGATGATGGACCCGGAGCCCGATTCCCGCATGAGCGGAATGCTGTGCTTGATGCCCAGGAAAACGCCGTCGAGATTGATTGCCTGCTGGCGCTGCCAGTCCGCCAGCGTCATGTCAACGATGCTTCCCGCGATGCCGATACCGGCGTTGTTCACCAGGATGTTGAGCCCGCCGTTGCGCTGCTTCACCGCGCACATGACGTCGACCCAGGCCTGCTCATCCGTGACATCGTGATGCAGGTACTCGGCCTTGCCGCCCGCGGCCAGAATCTCCTGCGCCGGGGCCTTGCCCGGACCGTCCTGAATGTCCGTGATCACGACCGTGGCGCCCTCTTCCGCCAGGCGCAGGGCGCAAGCCCGACCGATGCCCCACCAGTCACCACAGCCACCTTGCCTTCAACCCTGCCTGCCATCGGCGTCTCCTTTTTTTGTCGTCTGCTTTATCCCAGCTGCGTGTTCAGCCAGGAAACGATATCGTCCATCACCTGGTCCCGATTGGTTTCGTTCAACATCTCGTGGCGGCCACCGGGGTAGTAAAGCGTGTCTATCTGCCGCACGCCGGCGTCGCGCCAGCGCTGCTCCAGCAGGCGCATGCCCGCCAGCTTGAAGTTGATGGGGTCTTCGTCTCCGGCAACAAACAGGCAGGGTAAATCGCCGCGGATCGCCGCCAGTCTCGCCGGGTCTGCAAGTCGTCGCGCGCTGGCTCTCGGAAAAGGCTTGCTCTGGGACTCGAAGCCGCAGCGCGAATCGTTGACGTATTTGTCTACCTCCGCCGGATCGCGCGACAGCCAGTCGTAGGGCGTGCGCGCCGGCTCGAAGTTTTCGTTATATGGTGGGAGAGGCGTGGGCTCCCCTTCTGAAGGCAATTCCCGTGCTGTGGAGCCAGACAGTATCAGGGCCGCAATGTCCGCAGAGTGCTCCTGGGCGTACTGCTGGCCTGCGGCCGCACCCATGCTGTGGGCGAAGAGCACCACGGGCTTCTGGCCATGGGCCTGCTTTGCCATGTTTATCAGCTGTGCCAGATCTGCGACCAGCGCATCCCAGCCGCCAGTGCCGAAATCGCCAAGGCCTTCCGGCCCCGGCGACCGGCCGTGTCCACGATGGTCCGGCGCCCAGACTTTGAAACCCTGGGCGTTAAGGACCCGGGCGAATCGATCGTAACGCAGCGCGTGTTCTGCAGCGCCATGGGCGATGACTACCACACCCCGAGGGTTCGGAACGATCCAGCGATAGGCCTGAATCCGCAAACCGTCCGCCAGGGAGTGGAATTGAAAGGTTTCGTCCGCCATTGCACCCTCACCTGCTGAATATGCAAGTGTAACCCGGCCGCGGGGTGCCGCGCCGTGCCGGGGCAGACGCAGGCGTCGATTGACCAGGGTCGAGCCGCTGACTAAGGTCGACCCAACAATGGAGGGAGAACTACCATGCGTGGCCGCCAGGTCTTCATGGACAGCCTGCAGGCCCACGGCGTGCGCTGCATCTTCGGCAACCCCGGCACCACGGAAAACCCGCTGCTGGACAGCCTGGCTGACTATCCGGACATCCGCTACATCACAACGCTGCACGAGGGCATCGCCGTATCTGCAGCAAGCTACTATGCCCAGGCAAGCGGCGAGACCGCTGTGGCCAACGTGCACGTGGCGCCCGGGCTGGGAAACGGTCTCGGCTCCCTGTTCGGCGCGCTGAAAGCGGGCAGCCCGATCATTCTCACCGCGGGCCAGCAGGACACGCGTATGCGGCTGCGGGACCCCATGCTGCAGTACGATCTGGTGGCCATGGCGGCGCCGCTGACAAAGTGGAGTGCTCAGGCAGAATCTGCAGACGAGATGGCAGACCTCATGCGCCGCGCTTTCAAGATAGCCAACGACGCGCCGAAGGGGCCGGTCTTCATCGCCCTTCCCGTGAATGTCATGGAGCAGCAAACCAATAACGGGGCAGTAACCGGTGGCCAGCTTTTTGCTGCCAGCGAGCCCGCGACGGAAGGGGTGCGGGCGTTGGCGAAGCTGCTGCTCGACGCCGATAATCCGGCCATCATCGTCGGGGACGATGTTGCCCGACAGGGCGCCAGCAGCGCGCTGATCGCGCTGACAGAAGCGACGGGCGCGGCGGTATTCAACGAGGGCCTGCGGCTGCACATGCCCTTCCCCAATCGCCATCCCAACGCCTGCGGCGCGCTGGGGTTCGAGGCGGGTACGATTCGACGCAATCTCCAGAACCACGATCTGGTGCTGATGCTCGGCGGGCCCTTCTTCGAAGAGATCTGGTACGACGCGGTCAGCCCCATACCCGAAGGCGCGCGCGTCGCTCAGATTGCCCAGAGCCCGCACCCTATGGCCCGCAACTTCGAGCTTGCTGCAGGCCTCGTCGGTGATCTCAAAGCTTCCCTGGACGCCGTCGCCGCCGGGCTGGTTGCCGGAACGACGGAAGCGTATCGGCAAGCGGCCAAGGCGCGAAACGACGCTCTGGCCGCCGCCGGCCGCGCGCGCCGGGAGCAGGCGAAGTCTACGCTGGCCAGGCTTCAGGAAGCGCGACCCATGACGCCGGGCCGGGCGCTGGCAGAAATCGCCAGCGTCATGCCGGAAAACGGCATCCTGGTCGACGAATCCATCACCGCGGGCCCGGACGTGGCCAGCGCTTTCGATTTCGCCGGCCCCGGCGACTACTTCGGCCAGCGCGGCGGGGGCATCGGCCAGGGAATCGCGGGCGCCCTGGGCGTCAAGATCGCGCATCCCGACAGGCCCGTAATCCTGGTATCCGGAGACGGCTCCGCCATGTATCAGATTCAGTCGCTGTGGACCGCCGCCAACCTGAAACTGAACATGGTTTTCGTCATTCTCGCCAATCGCGAATATCGCGTTCTGAAACACAACATGGACATATATCGACAGCGCTTCGACGCGGAATCCAACCGCCCGTACCCGCACATGGATCTGACCCCCACGCTGGACTTTGCGGCTCTTGCCGCGGGCATGGGTGTTACCGGAGTACGCGTAGATGATCCAGACGCGGTGTCGGGAGCCGTGACCCGAGCGCTGGAGTCCGGCGGCCCGCATCTCATCGAAGTCCACGTATCCGGAAAACCGTGACGCGGGCGAGCCGGCCGATCATCCTGCGAGACATGGGGTCGAGGAGACGATCAGCTCATCGAAATCGTTGATGAAGACGTTGGGCTCGAACACCAGGTAGATATAGCCGGAATGCTTGGCATCGCAGTTACGCAACACCGAGCGGGTCATCAGGTAGTCCGGCACTTCATCCTGGCGCAGCTGCTACTTGTCCGGGAGGGTCTTGGCGAAATCCAGGGTCAGTTCGTCGCCGGCGGGGCTAAGCGTCAGCTTGGTGGTAACATCCCGGTTCCCGACCTCACCGTACGCATGCGGGAAGGTTCGCCCGAAACCGGCGACATCGGTCTCGTAGTCACGAACATCGGCATCACCGATCAGGTATTTCGACGATTCATGGCCCAGAGCCCAGGCCTTGCCGGCGTGCTCGCCCTCGACAACCGCCCCGCGGCCAGCAGATGATCGCCCAGGACTTCAAGTAGACATAAACGCGCACGCCCAGATCATACTCAAAGATCAACAGAACGGCACCAGCCCGCCACATGACGGGCTGCGATCAGTTCAACCGACGGGCGGCAATACCGCCCGTCTTGCCGAGGTCAGTTCCCCGGCCGTTCGATCAGGCCTTTCTCCTTGATCTGCTCGAGGATCTTCAACGCCTTTATCGAGCGATAGTTGATACCCCCCGCGTTGAGCGGCATACCCTCCTGGAACGGATATCCGTCGAGGGTGGCGAGGAACTTCTGGATCTCCACCTGCACCGGCACGAACAACCACATGTTGTCGGCCATCCAGCGCATGTACATACCGGACTCCTCCCAGGCATGCTCGTACGGATCCGCTTTCAGATTGATAACGATGGGCCAGGACGTCTCTATCCGCTGGGCATCGGTGATATTGCCCTCTAGGATGGCGAAGTGGATCTTCCAGTCATCCCACCGTACCGCGTTCAGTGAACCACTCTGATCGAAGTAGAAGATCTGGTTCCGAGGACCCTCGTCGACCTCACCCTTGAAGCGCGGCAGGAAATTGTAGCCGTCCAGGTGCACCTTCCACCGTTTGCCATTGGCCCTGTGCCCGCTCTTGAGCTTCTCCACGATATTTGGGTCGCCGATCGCCGCCATCAGCGTGGGCATCCAGTCTTCGTGGGAGATGATGTCGTTGTTCTTCGTACCTGGCTCGATCACGCCCGGCCAGCGGACCACCAGCGGCACGCGGAAGCCGCCTTCCCACGTCGTGCCTTTTTCACCCTTGAATGGAGTGATACCCCCATCCGGCCAAGACACCGTCTCAGCGCCGTTATCGGTGCTGTAGATAACGATGGTGTTGTCGGCAATACCGAGCTCGTCCAGCTTGGCGAGCAGCATACCGACGTGGTCGTCATGCTCTGCCATGCCATCCGGATAAAGGCCAATGCCCGTGCGGCCTTCGGATTCCTCCTTCAGGCGCGTCCAGACGTGCATGCGGGTGGTGCTCATCCAGACGAAGAAAGGCTTGTCGGCCTTGTGCGCGCGGTCGATGAAATCCAGGCCGGAAGCAAGGAACTCCTCGTCGGCGGTCTCCATGCGCTTTTTCGTCATCGGCCCGGTGTCCTCGATCTTGCCGTCGGCACTTGACTTTATTACGCCACGCGGACCGTACTGCTTCGCGAATTCCGGATCCTTTGGATAGTAGTAGGTCTCTGGTTCTTCTTCGGCATTCAGGTGGTAAAGGTTGCCGAAGAACTCATCAAAACCGTGGTTGGTCGGCAGGTGCTTATCCTGGTCACCGAGATGGTTCTTGCCGAACTGCCCGGTCATATAGCCCTGGTCCTTCACGAGGTCGGCGATGGTCGGCGCCCAGTCGGGAATACCATGATCAGAACCCGGCATCCCGATGGTCAACAGGCCGGTGCGGAACGGGTGCTGACCCAGGATGAACGATGCACGACCAGCCGTACAGCTCTGCTGCGCGTAGGCATCGGTGAAGAGCGCGCCTTCTTCGGCAATGCGGTCGATGTTGGGTGTCTCGTAACCCATGACGCCGTGATTGTAAGCGCTGATGTTATGGACACCGACGTCATCGCCCCAGATAACGAGAATGTTGGGTTTCTGACCCTCTGCAGCGAACCCAATCATCGGCAAAAGTAAGATGAAAATATGGAGAACTCGTGAATGGATCAATAACTTTCTCCTTTTTTTGAAGTCGGAAGTGCGTAGGTGTAAAAGTATCCGACATCGTTCCATGCTTTGTCCATGTTCAGGCCGCGATTCCCCAGGTCCTAATCACTCCTGGCGGTTACGCGTAACTTTGTCACCACCTTGTCACAGCACCAACGAAATTCGGGGTGATGCGGCGGGATCAGCAGAGACGCTATGTGATTGGTAATGCCTGTGACATCAACTAACTCATTGACCCAGAACGGGTGTGATTACGCGTTCACACGGCAGGGGTCGCTGGTTCGACTGAAGTCAGAATCAAACCGGAGGGCAGCGCCGCATCAGAAGCCGATGGGGGAAGGATCAAGCACCCATTCCAGAGGCGCGCCGCCGCCGGCGGTATCCGTCAGCAGCAGCGAATACAGATTGGTATCGGCAAGGGTAATGCGCTCCGGCCCGATGAGTGTGGTGCCCGCGCTACTCTGGATCAGCAGATCGTAGTCCCCGGCGCCGGTGACAACAGCCTGGGTCACGCCAAAAC
>Ga0316193_10003650_pt1 | contig 11163 bp, 10 predicted proteins | sample MerIslsedime2_MG_FD_207735 | JGI IMG/M metagenome (GOLD analysis project Ga0316193, IMG submission 207735) | Coastal sediment microbial communities from Maine, United States - Merrow Island sediment 2 | ecosystem: Environmental > Aquatic > Marine > Coastal > Sediment | place: USA: Maine... | reverse complement strand
CCAGCGCACGGCACTCGGTGTGCTGGTGGCGAGCAGCCTGCCGCTGGACCAGTACATTATCCGCAACCCGGCGTTTTTCCTCGGTGCCTCGCCGGAACAGGCGCGCATCGATCCCGACCAGTTACTGATCCTGCTGGATCATATCCGCTGTGCGGCGTTTGAACTGCCGTTCCGTGATGGCGATGTGTTCGGCAAGGAAGATTTGCGCGAGATGCTGGCGTATCTGCAGGAACACGGTGTGCTGCACCACGAAGGCGGGCAGTGGCACTGGATGGAGGACAGTTACCCGGCCAACAGTGTCAGTTTGCGCTCGGTGGCGGAAGGGAATTTTGTGGTGATCGATACCAGCGGGGGTGGGCAGACGGTGATTGCGGAGGTGGATTACAGTTCTGCGCCGGAGACGATTTATGAAGGCGCGATTTATATGATTCAGTCGGCACCTTATCAGGTGGAGCGGTTGGATTGGGAGGGAAGGAAGGCGTTTGTGACAAAGACGCAGGCGGAGTATTACACCGATGCGATTGATTATACGCGGTTGAAGATTTTGGATGAGGAAAACCGTGCACCCGTAGGAGCGCCGTCCTCCGGCGCGATGGGTTTGGAAAACAATCGCGGCCATGAGGCCGCTCCTACAGGTGGATCGATTAACTCTGTAGGAGCGCCGCCCTCCGGATCGATTAACGAAACGCGAACAAAGGTTTCGCAGGGGGAGGTGCATTTGGTGCGGCGGATCGCGGGTTACAAGAAGATCCGGTATTACACACACGAGAATATCGGGTTCGGGAATATTGATTTGCCCGACCAGGAGATGCACACCACATCGGTGTGGTGGCAGGTGAATCCGGATGCGCTGTTTGGCGATGCTTCTGTAGGAGCGCCGGCCTTCGGCGCGATTGATGAACCGGGTAATCGCGGTCAGGAGACCGCTCCTACAGGTGAATCGATTAACCGTGCGGGAACGGCCCCATGGCCGCGATCACACATGTCCCGGCAGGAGGCGCTGGATGGTTTTCTGGGTGCGGGTTATGCGCTGCATATCGTGGCGGCGATGCGCATGTTGTCGGAGCCGCGCGATATCGGCCGTGCGGTGGGTGATGGGAATGCGGAATGGTTTGCGACGGTTGGTAGTAACGGGCGTGGGCGCTTGTTGAACAAGGACGGTGAGGCGGTTGATCCGATGGGTTTGCAGCGCTTTACGCCGACGTTGTTTTTGTATGACAACTATCCGGGCGGGATCGGGATTTCGGCGCCATTGTTTGAGAACCGGGCGGCGATTGTTGCGGATGCACAGGCGCTGGTAGGGGCTTGTGAATGTGCGCATGGCTGTCCGAGTTGTATCGGGCCGATCTTGGCAAGTGATGAGGTGCGGGGGTATTCGCCGAAACAGGTGGCGCTGAAGGTGTTGGGATTATTGTCGGCATGAACAAACCACCTGTAGGAGCGCCGGCCTTCGGCGCGATTCTTTGGGTGCGTTATCGCGGCCAGGGGGTAATAGATGAACCTTAAATCCAGGCTTTCGCAGCTGCAGACGCAAGCCGGAACCGGTATTGGTTCCGCTGTGCCTAAACCCTCGATGTCGGATTTACGTGCCCGCATTGCGCAGCTGGAAAAGAGACGACACCCACCTGTAGGAGCGCCGGCCTTCGGCGCGATGGGTTTGGGGAACGATGGTGGCCAGGGTAATCGCGGCCAGGGGCCGTTTATGCCCGGCACGGGTGCTCCTACAGGTGTGTTGATTAAGGCTGTTGAAGGGGAAAAAATTGCTGAGGGTGTGATTCGTATTCGCAAACGGTTTGCGCTGGGCGGTGAGCTGGGTTCTGTTGCTTTAAAGGGGTTGCGCAACACACCCTGCCTGCCGGGTGAAACCAAAAACGCCCATCGCAATGTCTACATCGATACCGAAACCACCGGCCTGTCCGGCGGCAGCGGTACCCTCGCCTTTCTGGTCGGCATCGCGGTGGTCGAAGCGGATGCCATCGAATTAACCCAGTTTCTGATCACCGGCTTTTCAGCCGAAGCGGCATCATTGTCCGCCTTTGCTGACTGTCTTGCCCCTGACGACCAGCTGGTCAGCTACAACGGCAAGAGCTACGACCTGCCGCTTTTGATCACGCGCTTTCGCATGCAGGCCATGCAACACCCTTTCGACGGCCTGCCCCACCTCGACCTGCTGCACCCGGTACGCCGCCTGTTCGGCAAACGCTGGAACGATTGCCGTTTGATCACTGTTGAAGAAAACCTGCTTGGCTTTCACCGCATCGATGACCTGCCAGGCAGTGAAGCACCGGAAGCCTGGTTCAGTTATATCCGCACTGGTCACGACGCCAAGCTGATTAAAGTCGTTGAACATAACCAGCAGGACATTGTTTCGCTGGCAGTTGCACACAGTGTGCTGACCCAGGCCATCGAACAACCGCGGGCTTTTGATGCGAACCTGTACGCCCTCGCCCGCTGGTTGTCTGAACACAATGAAGACGACGCGCGCGAATTGCTGCAGTCGCATACAGATAGTCTGTGTGATGACGGTAAACGTTTACTGGGACAGCTGTTGCGTCGCGCCGGCGACTGGCCACAGGCCATCAGGGTATGGGAGGCACTTGCCGATCAAGGTTGCACCGATTCACTGGAACGTCTCGCCAAGTACCACGAACACATCAGCAGGGACCTGGCCGCTGCTCAGCACTATGGCGCCTTATTGCCCGGCGACGCTGCCCACGAACATCGACGCAGGCGCGTCGATAATAAGATAGCTGCCGGTCAAAACGCCGCTTTGTCCTGATCCGGTACGCGGAAACCAGTTGGCACACAGTCAAAAAGCCTGTAAATTTAAGATTATACTGGGTAAAGCTGATAACAGGCTGAAAATCAAAGCTTTGCTCACTTTGCCAGCAGGCGTTTTGGAATAATGCACACAACAACAGGATTTCATTTTCCGTTCACCACCCGGGATGCCAATAAACTGCTGATCGCGCTGTTGCTCTTCGAAGTGTGTCTTGTCCTGGTATTTATGCTGGATGCACTGGTGGAGATGCCTCGTCCGATCCACAGGCTGTTCGACCTGGACAGGGAGGCCACTATCCCGGCCTGGTTCTCGGCAGTTCAGTTGTTTGTTATCGGGATGTTATTTCTTTTCTCGGGGCAATGGTCGCGGGTACACCGAATCGTACGCCCGGGGTTCCTGCTGGTCGTCGGCATGGGGTTTATTTTTCTGTCGATGGATGAAGCCGCCTCGATTCACGAAAAGATCACTGGCGTATTAAAGCACGTAGAGTGGATACCGAGGTTCAAGGGGAATCATGGAATATGGATTCAGTTCTACATTTTAATTATCGGGGTTCTGGCAGTCGTCGGTGCCCGTACACTCCTTTCGATGTTAAGTGTGTACCCGCGCCAATCGCTAATTCTTTTTTCCGGGTTGGTAACGCTCGCAATTGGAGGCATCGGCATGGAAATCATAAGTTACTGGTATTTACGCGGTTCGGAGCTGGCCTATCTGTACAAAATAGAGGTTGCGCTTGAAGAGTTTTTTGAAATGGCAGGTGCCAGCATTGTTCTTTACGGCACTATATCATGTGCGCTTAAACCACTGGAACTCACAACAGCGGAAAGCGAAAAAGGGGACGCAAACGCATTGAAATAAAATTGAATACGCTATCGCGGCCATGAGGCCGTTTATGCCCGTCGGTTTTCGGGTGCTCCTGCAGGTTGACGCGGCATGGCTGCAGGAGCGCCGCCCTTCGGCGCGATTGTTGGAAGCCCTATCGCGGCCAGGAGGCCGCTCCTACACTGTCACAAGGAGGTGACATGAACACTACTACCACCCCTCATGCGCAGAACCTGCGTAATGGCCGCTTATCCGAATCCGGCCGCATTTACCTCATTACCTGCGTCACCGATCAGCGCAACACCGTCTTTTCTCAATGGAACTGCGGGCGCCTGCTGGTCAATGTATTGATGAAAGAAAACCAGCGTGCCGAAACGCTCGCCTATGTGGTCATGCCTGATCATCTGCATTGGCTGATGCAGCTTAAAGACGGTGCAGAGCTGGGCCAGTTAATGCGCACCGTCAAATGTATCAGCAGCTGGCAGGTCAACAGGGTGTTAAACCGAACCGGAAGATTATGGCAACCCGGTTACCATGATCACGCCTTGCGAAAAGAGGAAGATATTGTTTCCATGGCGCGCTACGTTGTGGCCAACCCGTTACGCGCAGGTCTTGTAAAGCGCATCGGTGATTATCCCCTGTGGGATGCGGTATGGCTGTAGGAGCGCCGCCCTTCGGCGCGATTTGTTGAGGTACGCTATCGCGGCCATGAGGCCGCTCCTACAGGCTGATGCGGTATGGCTGTAGGAGCGCCGTCCTCCGGCGCGATTTGTTGAGGTACGCTATCGCGGCCAGGAGGCCGCTCCTACAGGTTCTGGTCATGTGCCTGTAGGAGCGGCTGAGCTACGATGCCGAGCTCAAGAAATACCATCCCCGCTCGCTTACTTTAGTTTCGCGATCAGCATCCTTATCACCCACCAGCCCTGGACAAGCAGGCCTGCCAAAAGAAGCGCGCACCCGGCTATATACATTCTTCCAAATCCACTCGCATCAATTAAGAGTAAAACGTCAAACAGATCTTTGTTCGCCAATAGTGGCAGCAAAACACCAGGCACAGCAATTATTACTCCATAACGCAATAGCCATATGCCTATATTTTTTCTGAGCACGATTGCGGTAATACCTAACGACAGCCCCGGTAGCACTATAAATGCCAAAGTAATTTTTTGTATCGCTAACATAACAGGGATGCCGCAACTCTTGATTCAGTACCGTTACTCATCTTATCTTTCACATCTCATGCTACATGAGCTCTTACAATCATCAAGACAATTTGCTAATTGAACCGTCCCAATACCCTTGTTTACTTTTCGCGCAGCGTCTTTTGCGAGTAATCCTGCAACATCGCTAAACTGCCGACCTGCCGATTGAGCACCTTTTTCGATAGCGAGCCCAGGAACCGGATTAATAAATCCTGTGAAACATACGGTTCTACATCTCTTGCACTGAGAATCAAGATCTTCCAGGTTTTGGCGATCCAGCAGATCAAGTTGGCCTGGTGTTCCAATTGGAAGCTGATCTGTCCTCATTCCTGTCAGCCCGTGTATCATTCCCTCAAAGCTATCCAGCCCAAAAGGATCTATATATCTACCCGGACTGTTCTCAGCATACGTGTAGGTATTTATTCCACCAAATAACCCAATTGGATCGCTGGTTAGATATCGCCCGGTTCCAGAATCATAGTATCGATAGTAGTTATAGTGCAGCCCGGTCTCTCTATCATGGTACTGCCCCGGCGCCCGCACATTGAACTCGATGTTCTGGCCATTCCCGTCGGGATCTTCTTCGACCTCGGTGGCCCCGAAGGGATCGGTTTGCGCTGACCATACCACGTCACCGGCTTCGTCGCTCAGGGCCTGCGGCGTGCCGTTGGCGTTGTTGTGTACGAAATACAGTGACCCACTCCCCGGAGGCAGTGCGTGTGCCGGTACGGTCAACAGGATCGAGAGAAAGTAAATGGCGCTGGCGGAAACCAGTCGCAATGCGGTGTTGTTCATGCCCAATTCCTTTTGGTGATGGTGATATGGTGTCGACTTCTTCCTGAAGTCACCGGCAGTATATTACCAGTGCCGGGCCGGTTACCAGACCCTGTTGCGAATCACGGTCGTACATCGAAACCGAATCACCCACCTGTAGGAGCGCCGCCCTTCGGCGCGATTTGTTGAGGTACGCTATCGCGGCCAGGAGGCCGCTCCTACAGGTTAACGCGGCACCCTGTAGGAGCGCCGCCCTTCGGCGCGATTTGTTGAGGTACGCTATCGCGGCCATGCACCCTAAAGGGCATAAAAGGCCGCTCCTACAGGCTATCGATCAGAATCTGCGTACCAAACGCAACTCTCTTCCCCTCATACTGTCAGAATGAGGTAACCGCCCCGATAGGGGCCGCTGGAGTGAAGTTATGCGAAAAATTCTGATTGGATCGGGTCTGCTGGCCGTGATCCTGACCCCGTTTGTGGTGGGGCTCGCCGACGGTGGGGAGCCTGATCAATCGCCGGAAAAAAGCGCGCAAAAGGATCAGCCCATGGGAAACAGGTACACCCGACCCTCGGATGAGGAACTGAAAAGCCGACTGACACCGCTGCAGTACAAGGTCACCCAACAGGACGGCACCGAGCCGCCGTTCCGGAATGAATACAATGACGAGCACCGCGAGGGTATCTTCGTGGATATCGTCAGCGGTGAACCGCTGTTCTCTTCCAAAGACAAGTTCGACTCCGGCACCGGCTGGCCGAGCTTTACCCGGCCGCTGGACGCGGGCATGATCGAGGAGAAACGCGATTTCAAACTGGTTTGGCCGCGCACCGAGGTGCGTAGCCGCTACGGCGATTCACACCTGGGGCATGTGTTCAACGACGGGCCACAGCCGACGGGATTGCGCTATTGCATCAATTCGGCGGCGCTGCGGTTTATACCCCGGGAGGAGATGCAGGCAGCGGGGTATGGGGAGTTGTTGAAGTTGTTTGAGTAACGGGCGCTTGTGACCTTCAGGTTATAAACGCCGGCCTTCGGTGCGATTGTTGTTGGGTGCTATCGCGGCCATGAGGCCGCTCCTACAGGTTATTGCGCAGGAGCGCCGGCCTTCGGTGCGATTGTTGTCGGATGCTATCGCGGCCATGAGGCCGCTCCTACAGCTTAATGCGCAGGAGCGCCGGCCTTCGGCGCGATTTTTAAAACCCTGACGGCGGGTAAAGGCCCGCACCAGACGCCTCAGCAGGTTCACGGCGATGCACATATAAAAACGCAAGCTGTAGAATGTCTACCGGAAGAACAAGCGGAGCGTTACGAATGAACAGGAAAAACGTCACCCGCCATGCCGGTTGCAAGGCGCTGGTGTCCTGCCTGCTGGGATTTAACGCGAGCAACGTGCTCGCGCAGACAGATACCTTCAATCAATGTGTGCTGGAGTTGATGGAAAACTCTGCCAGCGATGTGACTGTCGGCCAGATCCGCGAGACCTGCAAGTCTGCAGAAGAACCTGTTGCCCCGGTCCAGCCGGCAGCTGTTCCGGCGGCACCTGAATCGGCGATTGACCGCCGCCTGGCAATGGAAGGTGCCACCGAAATAGTCCCCTTCGTCATGACGCCGCATAAACCCAATTACATTATCTATTCGTATAACTTCAAGGATTACCAGGATCTCCGCACCGGTCCGCAATCCGGTGACAAGGACTCCAATAAAAATTCTGAAGTGGATTTCCAGGTCAGTATCAAGTTTCCGGTCTGGAGAAACATGTTCAATACAAAGACTCACCTGTTTGCCGCCTACACCAATCGTTCCTTCTGGCAGGTATTCGACCATGACGATTCATCGCCTTTCCGCGAAACCGACCATGAGCCGGAGTTATGGCTATCACATCGAACGAAATTTAAACTGTTGGGACTGACTAACCGGCTGGTTCAGGCGGGCGTGGTGCACCAGTCCAACGGCCGCAGCGGCGACTTGTCGCGCAGCTGGAACCGTGTCTACACCAATTTCATTTTCGAACGGGGTCACTTTTACTTCGGCCTGAAACCCTGGCTGCGCATCCAGGAAGACAAGGAAGACGATGATAATCCGGATATCGAGGATTACATGGGCTACTTCGAGTTCCAGGGGGTCTACCATCGCAATGACAACAACCTCGGCCTGTTTTTCCGTAACACGCTGAAAGACGACTACCGCGGCGCTATACAGCTCGACTGGGGATTCCCGGTGAATAGACACGTGCGGGGTTACGTCCAGTATTTCTATGGCTACGGAGAAAGTCTGATCGACTACAACCATAAGGTGAACAAGCTGGGTATCGGCATAAAACTGACCGATTGGCTGTAGAGACAGTACCAACCCCTGCGGTTAATGACTGCTGCCGGTCGGATATAGCCGCAGCTACGTTTCACTCACCGCAGATCTGGACACTGACGTTGCGTTCGCGCGGGCCATCCAGCTCGACCAGCATGATCGACTGATATTGCCCGATTACCAGCCTGCCCGCACTGACCGGAATCACTTCGGAGCTGCCCAGCAGCATGGCGGCCAGGTGCGAATGGGCGTTTTCCGGTTCATCCGGAGGACAATCGCGCAGATGGATGTCGTTGTGAAGATAGCGCGCCCGGGGTGGAACCAACTGTGTCAAAAAGGTTTTTACATCTTCTATAAGCCGCTCCTCGTTTTCATTGATGGCTAGCGCGGTTGTTGTGTGCCGGGAAGTTATTGTTACAAAGCCATTCTGTAGTCCACTCTCGTCAAGGTACGACGCGATCTGCGGCGTCACGTCGTGCAAGGATGCCATCACCGGTCGTCAGTTGCATACTTTACTGTTTGATTAACATGGGACTCCCGAACAGGCCGCGCTGACCCATGGCGCAGCTATTCAATCGTGCCCGGTATTTTATACAAGACAAAACCTTACGGACAGTGGAGCTTAAAAGCCGACAATCGAGGAATGTTTCAAACACCATTTTGTCCTTATAATAGGCACCGGCATAAATATAAGACGAAAATACACCTGATAAGGAGAACAGCTATGGCGCTGATCCATATGCGCGACATGATGCAGCACGCCTACCGGAATCACTACGCCGTGGCTGCGTTCGACCTGGTCAGTCTGGACTTTCTGCAGGCCATTATCAGTGCTGCCGAGCGCTGCCAGGCACCCGTTGTACTCAGTCTGGCTGAATCACACTTCGAGTATTTCGATTTTGAGCTGGTCATGCCTGCCGTTGAGGCTGCAGCCCGGCGCACACCTGTTCCGGTGGCGATACATCTCGATCACGGCGCATCACTGGCATCCGCCGCAGACGGCATTCGGCTGGGTTGCAACGGGGTGATGGTCGATAACTCGTCGGCACCGTTTGCCGACAACGTCGCTAAAACCCGGGCTATTGTCGACATGGCACATGCCTGCGATGTCCCGGTCGAAGGCGAGCTCGGCTATGTCGCCGGGGTGGAAGGCGAAGACGCGGAACGCCATCCGGGTGAGGTCGTTTACACTTCTGTTGAAGAAGCCAGCGAGTACGTGCAGCGCACCGGGGTGGACTTTCTCGCGGTATCGATCGGCACCGTACATGGCCGTTTGCAGGGTGAACCGAAACTGGATTTTGAACGCCTGTCACACATCAATGACGTGCTCGGTATCCCCCTGGTGATTCACGGCGGCACCGGGCTCAGTGACGAACAGTTCCAGCGCCTGATCGCCAACGGGGTCGCCAAGATCAACTATTACACCGCGCTGGCGGATGCCGCCGGTCAACAGATTAGCGACAACCTGGGACAAGGTGCCCGTGGCTATACCCAGTGTGTCAGGGAGGTTCAGCGTGCCATACAAGCCGAGTGCGAACGTTGTATTCGACTCTGGGGCTCGGCCGAACGCGCCGGGGAATTACTTGGCGAGTGCCGTCCCTGGGAAAATGTCGAACACCTCATTTTCTATAACCTGACCTGCAGCGAACAGGATGCTGAGCACGTTATCGCCGAGGGCGAACGGGTGCTGGCGACGATTCCCGGTGTGCGTCGGGTGTTTGCCGGTGAGGTACTGGATAAATCCCACCCCTACCGTTATTGCTGGCGTGTTCAGTTCGCCAGTGCGGCAGTGGTCGATGCCTACCGCGACCACCCCTTGCACGTTCAATACGCAAACAGCCATTTCCGGCCGAATGCCGGAGACCGTATAACGGAAGACTTTGCGCCTGCTATCAGCACGCTATAGCGGCCATGAGGCCGCTCCTACAGGTTATTGTGTAGGAGCGCCGGTCCCTTCGGCGCGATTTGTTGGGGTACGCTATCGCGGCCATGAGGCCGCTCCTACAGGTTATTGTGTAGGAGCGCCGCCCTTCGGCGCGATTTATTGGGGTACGCTATCGCGGCCATGAGGCCGCCCCTACAGGGTATTGTGTAGGAGCGCCGCCCTTCGGCGCGATTTGTTTAGGTACGCTATCGCGGCCATGCACCCTAAAGGGCATAAAAGGCCGCTCCTACAGGTTGTTGTGTAGGAGGGCATAAAAGGCCGCTCCTACACTCGATCGTTTCGGCGGGTTACTTGGTAACCTCTACCTCTTCTTGCACTTCGACCACTTCCATCGCCGAAAACTCGATCTCGGTACGCCGGTTTGGCGCCAGGCAGCTGATCAGTGCGTTGCCGGTTTTACCCTCGCAATTCACAATCGGTTTCGTAGCGCCGAGTCCGCGTGCATCGATGGCATCATCGCTCATGCCCTTGGAAACCAGGTAATCGTGCACGGCCTGTGCACGCTTTTCCGAAAGCTTCTGGTTATAACCCTCAGGCCCCAGCCGGTCGGTAAAACCGGTGATGGTGATGCGCTTGTCCTGCAGCACCGACCGGTCCGGCAACTGGCTCAGTACGCGATCCAGGCGGGTGCGTCCGTCGTCCGTCAGCGTGGCACTGTCGAAATCGAACAGCGCGTCGGCTCCCAGCCGGATCGGCTTGAGTTCCTTGCGAACCACAACTTCTACGGCCGCTACTTCGGTCTTTTTATCCCGGGCTGCTACGATTTCCGGGTCACATTCCGCAATGGCATTTGGTATCGACCAGCGGCCCGTATGCAGGCAATCACCGGAGCCGGCACGAATGATGGAATCTTCGTTATCGCCCACGTAGCCAGTAGCGGGAGCCGCCGATGCCATTCCACTGGTCAGACCCAGGCCCACCAGGATGATAGTGCGCGTTAATTGTTTCATTTTTATTGCCTCCGAACGTTGAAAAATCAAACGCCTGGTACACACAGCAACTTCCGCGAGACCTGTCAGGACTCACTCGCCATGCAAACCAGGGTGCCTGTATTAAGCCTAGCTGCCAATGATACAGTGTCAATAGCAGCATGGTCTAATATACAGGTCTGTTGCCGGTCAGGGGAAGCATGGGCAGAAAAAAGGCCTGTGTGGAGGTAGTCTGCGCCGATTTAATCGCGGCCATGAGGCCGTTTATGCCCGGCACGGGTGCTCCTACAGGTTAAGGGGTGCAGGAGCGCCGGCCTTCGGCGCGATTGTCACGCTACGCCATCGCGGCCATGAGGCCGCTCCTACAGGTTAAGGGGTGTAGGAGCGCCGGCCTTCGGCGCGATTGT
>Ga0316193_10003649_pt1 | contig 11164 bp, 9 predicted proteins | sample MerIslsedime2_MG_FD_207735 | JGI IMG/M metagenome (GOLD analysis project Ga0316193, IMG submission 207735) | Coastal sediment microbial communities from Maine, United States - Merrow Island sediment 2 | ecosystem: Environmental > Aquatic > Marine > Coastal > Sediment | place: USA: Maine... | reverse complement strand
CCATCCGAGAGCGGCTGATGGAAGCCGCTCATGCTGGAATGGTATGACCTTGTACCTTCGGTTACAGGCCCGGAGAGCGATAGACCTGAAGAAGGACTTTCACCTCTTTGACATCGTGCGCTCACGGACGCACTGGGGGCGGCTTCCAGCCGCGAATATCTCATTAGCACCACGACGTCACGGGATATCACGGCTGAAAGCTGCCCCAAAAAGACCGGATAATGATAAACGCGGTTAAAAAAACCTCTCATTAGCATCAACCCGAGTTATTTTAGGTGAAGAAATTTGCCCGGTTTATATTCAAAGCGCACCAAATGCAGCAGATCCCGCCCTTTCCAAAATTCAGCTTGACAACTTATCAAGGAATATGTATATATATACCTAATCTTATACATTGCTATAAATTATGGTACAAATATGCAAAGTTCAACAATACACATTAAAGTGAAACCAGAACTGGCAAAAGGATTGAAAGCGCTGGCCAGAAAACGGGAAACCTCTGTGGGAGAGCTTGTCAGACAAGCGGTTATTTCTTGCTATCAGATTGACATGGCCAATCTGAGTGATCAGCAGCGACGAGCGGTTGAAGCTTTTCAGGGTGGTTATATCAGTTTGGGAAAACTCGCAGAAGAAATGGGGATGAACATCTGGAATACTCGGAAATGGCTGTTAGAACATGATATCCCACAGAATAACTCCTTTTTTGAAGATGATGTGAAGAATGCCTGAAAAACATTGGATTTTCGATACGGTCGCCCTCAGCAACTTTCTTCTTTCGGACGCAACCTTCATCCTCGAAAACCGTTATCGTAAACGAGGTCTCATCACCCATCAAATATATGATGAGATATCGGCAGGAATGGCGGATTACCCCAAACTGATACAAATCGACAGGCTTGTCGATGACGAAATATTTAAGCTGGTCTCTTTATCCAGGCAAGCGCATGAACATTACCGGGAATTGATCGTTCATCTCGGGAAAGGTGAAGCGTCATGTATCGCTTACGCCAAAGAACGGAATGTAATCGTGGTGACAGATGACCGGAGCGCAAGAAAGCAATGTTCGCAAATGCAAATCCCGCTGACAGGTACGATAGGAATATTGAAAGCGTCGGTGTTGGATGAACATCTAAAGCTGGATCAAGCTGATAAGATTCTTTCTAAAATGACAGATGCCGGCTTTTATTCCCCTCTCCGCAGTATCGCTGATATAATTTAGCGTCCATAGTATTAGGTTTCAACGTAAAAGACATCTGCCTTGTGCCTCATATTTCGGACTTCCACATTCCGATTTCCGCATTCAATTACCGCTGCCTTCTGACCCACCAGACTAAAAATTACCAGAGCTTATGGACCATTTCCCGGGATCTATCCCCTTTATTTTCATACCGTTTCAGTGTGAAATATGAGCCCCAAAAGAGTACCATAACCTATTAAAATAATTTGTAAAAAAATATTTTAAAAATCCAAAAAAAATATTGACATTTAATCTTTTTCTTGACAAAAAAGGTCGACAACTATCTTGATAAAAAGAGTCAAGAAGCTTCCCGACTAAAAAAGTCAGGATTATGTATCATGCCGATCACACCCAAAAAAAATCAGTATGCCTTGCGGGCTATCTTTGAATTGGCCAAGCACCGGGGCAAAGGCCCCAAAAAAATCTCCGAAATCGCGGAAGTTCAAGCCATCCCCTTGCGATTTCTGGAGGTCATTCTCGGCCAGCTCAAAGGCAGCGGTCTGGTGGAATCCAAGCGCGGTTTTTATGGAGGATATTCCTTAACCCGATCTGCGGATAAGATCAGTGTGGGAGATGTGCTCAGATTTATGGATAAACCTATGGGATCCGAGCGCTGCGGAGCCTGTGTATCTACGAGTAACTGCCCTTTTAGCGGCAACTGTGCTTTCGCATCGATGTGGAATCGCGTTAATGAGGCCATATTCGATATTTATGACAGCACGACCATCCAGGATCTCCTTAACAATGAGAAACAAATACACCGGCAAAAATGAATAGCTGATTAATGTAAAAGGATAGAACACATGGAGAAGGGAAGAGCACTTTTACGCTGGAACGTTGTTCTAATAGCAGTCGTGACAGTTTTATTTATGACGAACAGCCCTGTGGTATTAGGTGTCGCAACCCAACCAAAGAAGGCGGCCGAAATTCGGGCTGATATCATTCACATCGATTCCATGAAGGCCTTTGGCAAACTTGAAAGGCCTGGGGTGACCTTTCTTCATCAGAAGCATACAAGTGCATTAGAAAAGAAAGGTAAAGACTGTGCCGCTTGCCATCTGTCCGCGAAAAATCCGGCACTGGATATGGAACGAATGTCCACCATGTATATGCGGCTAAAAGACACCTCCAAGCAAGAGGTCATGGATATTTATCACGACAATTGCATCAGCTGCCACAAGGAAACAAAGGCTGCCAAAGAAGCCAGCGGACCGATTGATTGCGGCGGATGCCATCAGCAACAGGTAACCGTAATATCTTCTTGGCGCCCCATCGGTATGGATAAATCCCTGCATTACCGTCATTCCAAGGCCCAGGACAATAAATGTGAGAAATGTCATCATGAGTATGACGAGAACACCAAAAAGCTGATTTATGCCAAAGGAAAAGAAGGCACCTGCCGCTATTGCCACGGTGAAAAGACGGAGGAAAATCGAATTTCAATGCGTCTGGCGTCACATATCGCCTGTATCGATTGTCACCGCCAGACGATGGCGAAGGACGAAAGTGCCGGACCGGTTTACTGTAACGGCTGCCACGAGCCCGGCCAACAGAAGCTGATAGAGACCGTTAAAGATGTCCCCCGCATGAAGCACAACCAACCCGACTATGTGTTTGTTAAAACCGTTGCTTCCCACAACAAAAAATCAAATCCGCCAACCCAAATGAATCTTGTACCGTTTAATCACCAGGCCCATGAAAAATATAATGATTCCTGCCGGGTCTGCCATCATGCGGCGCTGGATGACTGCGTTCAGTGTCATTCCCTTGAAGGTTCAAAAGAAGGAGACAATGTCACCCTGCAGCAGGCCATGCACCGGTTAAAGGTGGATCAAAGCTGTATGGGGTGTCACGAAGCCAAATTAAATAATAAAAGCTGTGCCGGCTGCCACACGTCCTTTGAAAAAAAACGCCAGCAGGGCACCGCATCCTGTGTGAATTGTCACATGATTCCACCATCCCGGCTCACCAATGAGGCTCAGCCGGCAGAGGAAATGAAGTTGGCCGCTGAAGCCCTCGGCGCCCGAGAGGCTGTTACCGTCACTTATGATGACGAGGAAATACCGGAGACCGTCGTCATCAAGGCCCTGACGAATATATATGAACCTGTAAAGCTTCCCCATCGTAAAATTGTTAACGCATTATTCAATAACATTAAAGATAACAAGCTGGCGAATTTCTTTCACCACGAAAAGGGTACGATTTGCCAGGGCTGTCATCACAACAGCCCGGCAGCCAAAAAACCGCCCAGTTGTGGGAGTTGCCACGGCCGTCCCTTTAATTCAAAAGACCCTTTCAAACCCGGATTGATGGCTGCCTATCACAGGCAATGTATGGAATGCCACAAAGCGATGGATATCAAAAAGCCGGTTTCAACCGATTGTATAGCATGTCACGCAAAAAAATCTTGAACCGATTACGATATAAGAGGTAATTTTATGTCAATTTCACGGAGAAAGTTTCTTGGCTGGCTGGGTACTGCCGGTGTTGGCGCTACGCTGGGCAAAACTGCACGAGCTGCTTCCAACAAGCATTTTGACGGTTATCCCAATAGCGATGGTGTGCTGTTTGACGACAGCCGCTGCATCGGCTGCCGTAAATGTGAAGAAGGCTGCAACCGGGTCAATGAACTGCCGGCACCGGAACGCCCGTTTAGCGACCTTTCCTTGCTGGATACCAAACGCCGGACCACCGCAAAAACCTACACGGTTGTCAACCGCTATGATGATACCGTCAGTGAAAGAGGCCCGCTGTACCAAAAGGTCCAGTGCAACCATTGTCTTGAGCCGGCGTGTGCCTCCGCATGTTTTGTGCGCGCATTTACCAAAACCAAAACCGGTGCGGTGATTTACGATGAATCGGTTTGTGTGGGTTGCCGATATTGCATGATTGCCTGTCCTTTCGAAATACCCACCTATGAATATGACAATGCGTTTTCTCCTCGGGTGATGAAGTGCACCATGTGTTATCCGCGCATCTCCAAAGGCTTGTTGCCCGGATGTGTCGAAGCCTGCCCAACTGAAGCCCTTACCTATGGGAAACGTGAGGATTTGTTAAAAATCGGACGCGAGCGTATCGCCAAATTCCCGGAGCGATACGTGAATCATATCTATGGTGAAAATGAAATGGGAGGTACCAGCTGGCTTTATTTATCCTCGGTTCCCTTCAAGGACGTCGGGTTGAGAGAGGATCTCGGTGTTACGCCGGCACCGAAGCTTACGGCCGGGGCCTTAAACGTCGTGCCCATGGTTGCCGGCCTCTGGCCGGTTCTACTCGTCGGCATTTATGCCATTAACCGGAGAAAAGAAAAAATTGAGAGACAGGAAAAAGAAAAAGCGGTTGCCACCGCCTTAGAAAACGCCCGCACCGAGGCCGAAGCAACGCTGTCCGAGGCAATGGAAAAGGCCGAGAAGGAAAAAACGGCGGCCATTGAAACCGCTGTCAGCAAAGCCCTTGAAGAAGCGGCTAAAGCATCTGAAGAAAACGCCGGTGACTCGGCAGGAGAAGATGCCGCCAAGAAGCCGAGCGAGGAGGATTCCTGATGTCTGATGAAGCCACAACCACCGGCAAATCTTATTTGACGCCGTTTAATATTATTGCCGGAATCATCATTATAATCGGTTTTTTTGTTACGATCTTGCGATTTACCAAAGGATTGGGAGCCGTCACCAATCTTTCCGATTACAACCCCTGGGGGATTTGGATCGGCTTTGATCTGCTGGTAGGTGTTGCCCTGGCGGCCGGCGGATTTGTCACCTCCGCCGCGGTCTATATTTTCGGTCTGAAGAAATACCATGCGGCCGTCAGACCTGCCATCCTAACCGGATTTTTAGGCTACGCCATGGTGGTTGTAGCACTTAATTACGATGTCGGTAGACCCTGGCGCTTGCCATACCCGTTTGTCATGCAGCGGGGAACCACATCTCTTTTATTTGAAGTGGCCGCTTGCGTGGCCCTGTATCTGACGGTCTTATTTGTTGAATTTTCGCCGGCGGCGCTGGAGTGGCTTGGGCTCAAAAAGGCACGCAATATCGTTATCAAACTAACGCTGTTGCTCACGATCTTCGGTGTGGTTCTCTCAACCCTGCATCAGTCTTCACTGGGGGCATTATTTCTGATTGCACCATCGAAGTTGCACCCGCTTTGGTACTCACCCTATATTGCGGTATTTTTCTTTGTGTCCGCTATCATTGCGGGACTATCCATGGTAATTTTTGAAAGCACCCTGTCTCATCACTACTTTGCCGATAAAATGGATGAAGCCCATTTAAAAGGAAAAGATGATATTGCCTTGGGTTTTGGCAAAGCGGCTTCCTTGGTTCTGGCCGGTTATTTCATTATCAAGGTGATCGGAATATCAGAGGGCAACCATTGGCACCTGCTGGGCACCTCTTACGGCATCTGGTTTCTGGTGGAATTATTGGGATTTGTGGCCCTGCCCTGCTTTTTTTATGCCATCGGTGTACGCGAGAAGAATTTGCGCATCATCAAATGGACGGCGGTCTGGACCGTGCTTGGCATCATTCTCAATCGGCTGAATGTCGGTCTGATTGCCTTTAACTGGCATCTGCCGTCGAGCGAACGATATTTCCCGCACTGGATGGAAATCGCCATTTCCGTTTTTCTGGTCACCGCCGGATTGGTTGTGTTTCGCTTTATCGTTACCCGTATGCCGATATTATATGCACATCCGGATTACCCGGAGGAACACTAGAGCTGTGATTGGCGGGTGTCGACCAAAATACAAAAAAATGAAGCACACGGGGATATTATTATACAAGTTAATGGTTATTAGTTATTCGACCGGCATCCAGGCTGTTTTCCTGGATTCTGGCGTTCGCCAGAATGACATTGGTTCAGGTATTTAATCGCCGGAGTAATAATAAATACCTTAACGACCATAAGGTAAAGTGGATTATACCTTAATAAACCAATTAAACAACAGAATCGGGTGACAAGATGGAAGGGACCATTCATACCCTGCATGACTATATGCTCCACACCGAAAGCATCACCTACATTTTAATCGTAGGAGCGCTTGTCGGCATCACATTTTTCTATCGTTTTTTGACAGACAGAGACGACGATGAAAAGTGACCTTTGAAGGGGGAACGTTAAAGCATGGGGCATAGAGAATAGAGGACTAAAGACAGAAGCCGGCCCAGCCGCTGGCCTGAAAAGCGGCCAGTCTAATCGAGAAAGAAACTTCGACCTTGCGGAGTTTATCATAAAGCGAATATCGAATATCGAATCATGAATATCGAATGTCGAATGTCGAAGGAATGTATTCTATCTATTTTGTAAAAAGATTGAGCGAAGCGATTCGACCCTTCGTAATTCTGCGGTTCGATATTCGATATTCTGCGGTTCGCTGTCCAACGCGGCCAAGGTCATCGAAGCGGCAGATTTGATCTAAATTGAGACCTCGATCCACGGAGTCTCATACAAGGGGACGAAAGCCTGTTGATTTCGGAATGCGGATTTGGCAATAAGGGTGTTTAGAGTCATTGAATGAAAAAATGTCAGTATTATAGATTTTAAGGAGCAACGCATGTATGAATTTGTTACCGGCCCTCTGGCCTGGCTGTCATTCGCCATCTTTTTTATTGGGGTGATCGTGCGAACGGTGCTCTACATCAAGGGGCTCGATTGGAAACTTGACCGCGTGACCTATTCGGTCAATACCTCTTATGGTGTTAAAGGTGCCGTCCGTTCCATTGTTTTCTGGTTGTTTCCCTGGGCGACCCGCAGCTACCGAAACAATTCCTGGTTTACCTTATGGGTATTTATAATGCACATCGGACTGTTGCTCACCCCTGTTTTTCTGTTGGGGCACAATATTCTGCTGAGGGAAAGACTGGGATTCAGTCTCTGGACCCTGCCGGAGGGGGTGTCGGATGTCCTGACGATTCTTGTGATCGTCGCCGTGGTGTTTCTGATTCTGCGCCGCATCGCTCTGCCTGAAGTCAGACTCATAACGACAGCATATGATTACCTGATAATTGCCATTGCCGTCGCTCCCTTTATTACCGGATTAATCGCCACTCAAGGGGCATCGAATTATAATTTCTGGATCATTGCCCACGTCATTTGCGGTGAGATCGTTCTCGTGGCGATACCGTTTACCAAGTTATCGCATTTTATTCTGTTTTTCCTTTCCAGAGCCCAGCTCGGCATGGATTACGGAATCAAACGAGGCGGCATGAAAAGCAAGGGTATGGCGTGGTAGCAACCCAACCCGGACAAGCCGGAATTGGAACTGCAAATGCTTAACCCAGATAAACCGGAAATAACAAATTACAAGCACCAAATGACAAATAAATCCCAAATCTCAATATCCAAATCTCAAATAAAATCAAAAGCCAATTGTTTGGAATTTTGAATTTCGATCATTGTGATTTGCCCTTCGACCTGGCTCAGGGTGGTGGTGAGCTTGTCGAACCATTTGGTATTTGTGTTTTGTTATTTGAAATTTTTTATTACTGAAACCCGAACACTGACACCTGAAACCTTAAGTTTCTTTCAACATTCTGTCAGAAAAAAGCCGATAAGGGCCTAATTCAAAGGACATAGAACCATGCCGGAAGGAAAACTTTGCAATAAAAAAACGGTAAACACCAAAGAAGAACTGCAGGCGCTTTTGGCGGATAAAAGCGGCAAACAATATTATGAGGAAATGAACCACCTCGATGTGGATCGCAAGAAATTATGGGGGACAATTCAGAAAACCTTCAAGTCACGCCTGAAATCCTGGCTTGAAGTCTGTTCTCACTGCGGACTGTGTGCCGAAAGCTGTTTCTATTATCTTGCGAATAACAAAGACCCTAAACAGGTCCCTTCCTATAAAATTCAATCCACGCTGGGTCAGATAATTAAGCGTAAGGGGAATGTGGATAGTGCATTTTTGCAGGAGTGTATGGACACTGCCTACGCCAAATGCACCTGCTGCACCCGATGCGGTGTATACTGCCCATTTGGGATCGATACCGGCATCATGTTCGGTTATTTGCGTGGGTTATTGTTTGCCCAGGGTTTTGTGCCCTGGGAGATGAAAATCGGCTCCGGGATGCACCGGATTTACCGGGCCCAAATGGATATCACCACGGAAGATTGGGTGGATACCTGCGAGTGGATGGCTGAAGAATATGAGGAAGACTGGCCGGGACTAACCATCCCCGTCGACGTAGAAAATGCCGACATTATGTACACCGTCAACGCCAGGGAGCCCAAGCATTATCCGGAAGATATCGCTGAGGCTGCCATTTTGTTCCACGTCGCCGGTGAGAACTGGACGGTTCCCAGTGAAGGCTGGGAGGAAACCAGCCTGGCCATGTTCGGCGGCGACTGGGAAGCCTGCAAAATGCAGGTCGAGTCGGTGTATGATGCCATGGGTCGATTAAATCCCAAACGAATGGTTGTCACCGAATGCGGACATGCCTATCGGGCCACCGTCATCGAAGGGCCTTACTGGGCCGGTCTTAAGTCCGGGAAAACGCCGGTTGAAAGTTACCATTACGTGGAGTGGGTGGCGGAAGCCCTCCGAACCGGAAAACTGAAAATAGATCCAACCAAAAAAATCAAGGAACCGGTTACCTATCAGGATTCCTGCAACTATGTCCGCAACGCCGGCCTGGCCGACATCGGCAGGGAGATTATGAGCTATATTGCCGAGGATTTCAGGGAAATGACACCCAACCGGGAACATAATTTCTGCTGCGGCGGCGGCGGCGGCCTCAACGGTATCGGCCGGTACCGCCAGCAGCGCAATATCGGTCTGAAAGTCAAGCGGGATCAGATTCTGGCCACGGGTGCCAAGCTGGTCATCGCACCCTGTCACAATTGCTGGGATGCGATCAGGGATCTGGAGGAGGTCTATAAAATCGGAATCCGGTGGTCCTTCTTGAAGCCGTTGTTGATCAATATGATCGAAGTGCCGGAACATTTGAAGCCGCAGGAAGAATGAAATAGACCCTCAGTCCATTCATTCTGACACCTTGTTTTAAGGTAATGAAGGTTTCAGCAAAACACAAATAGCATTGATTGAAGATTGTCGATTGAAGATTGAATATTTAAGGTCCGCCTCTCTCCGAGCTTTAGGCTCTGCGCTCTACGAGCCGGAAGCCGACGGGATCAATTAATAAAAAAAGATCATAAAAAGGCAGAGCGAGCCGACTTCGCCATAGTGGCCGAAGGCTACGACGGCTGAAAGCGACATCCACAAATCTTCAATTTTCAATCTTCAATATTAAATATTAAATTCGCTGCCCTTCCATGAATCATCCTACATCCTGAATTTTTCAAAATTCCTTGACACTTAAAAGCACGGTTGATAGTTTACTTGATTCCATAAGGAATCAAATAAATTCAGCCACCAAGACACGAAGGCACAAAAAAAAAGAATTAAATATGGTAACCTTCGTGGCTGGATTAGCACTAAGAATTCTTATCATTTGAGAAGGCATTTATGACCAATTTCAGATATCAGGAAATGTTTCCCGTTGGGCAGGATGCCACCGAATACCGGTTATTGACCGAAGATCATATATCTGCCGCCGCCTTTGACGGCCAAGAGATTCTGAAAATATCGGCCCAGGGGTTGACGCTACTGGCTGAGCAGGCATTTCAAGATGTTTCCCACCTGCTGCGATCCTCTCATCTGAAACAGCTTGCCGGTATCTTTAATGATCCACACAGTTCTGCCAATGATCGCTATGTGGCCCTGGAATTGCTTAAAAACGCCGTGATATCGGCGGAGGGTGTTTTCCCGATGTGTCAGGACACCGGCACGGCCATTGTCATCGGGAAAAAGGGGCAACGGGTGTGGACTGATTTTTCGGATGAAGAAATCCTTTCCAGGGGAATTTATGATGCCTATACAAAGGGCAATCTGCGATATTCACAGAATGCTCCTCTGAGCATGTATGAGGAGAAAAATACCGGCAGCAATCTGCCGGCCCAGATTGAAATATATGCCGTTGGGGGCGACGAATACCGCTTTTTATTTATTGCCAAAGGGGGCGGTTCGGCCAATAAAACCTATCTATACCAAGAAACCAAAGCCGTTCTAACGCCGGAGAAATTGACGGCATTCATGAAAGAAAAAATGAAAACATTGGGTACTGCCGCCTGCCCCCCCTATCATCTGGCGTTTGTTATCGGTGGGACTTCCGCTGAATTCAACCTAAAAACTGTAAAATTGGCGACGGCTAAATATCTGGATGATCTGCCGACCGCAGGAAGTGAATCCGGCCATGCCTTCCGGGACCTGCAACTTGAGGACGAAATTCTTAACATATCTCGTGAACTTGGCATTGGCGCCCAATTCGGCGGCAAATATTTTTGTTTGGACACCCGCGTCATTCGTTTGCCGCGCCACGGAGCCTCTTGCCCCATTGGATTGGGCGTCAGTTGCAGCGCCGACCGCAACATCAAGGCCAAAATTACCCGCAAAGGCTTTTTTATAGAAAAGTTGGAGACCGATCCGGCCAAATATCTACCGGAAGTCGAAATTGCCGTTCAAGACGCGGTACGGGTGGATTTGAACCGGCCGATGGCACAAATTCGAGAACAGCTTGGTCAATATCCGGTGGCCACCCCGCTGTTGTTGACGGGCAAAATCGTGGTCGCCCGGGACATTGCCCATGCACAATTAATGAAACGTCTGGACAGCGGCGACACACTTCCCGATTATTTCAAAAATCATATCATTTATTATGCCGGACCGGCAAAAACCCCGACCGGTTACCCTTCCGGCGCATTCGGTCCGACAACCGCCGGTCGAATGGATCCCTACGTGCCTATTTTCCAAGCCCAAGGGGGATCGTTGATTATGCTGGCCAAGGGCAATCGATCAAAACTGGTGACGGATTCCTGTCAGCGTTACGGTGGTTTTTATCTGGGGTCCATTGGCGGGCCGGCTGCGCGGCT
>Ga0316193_10003648_pt1 | contig 11165 bp, 11 predicted proteins | sample MerIslsedime2_MG_FD_207735 | JGI IMG/M metagenome (GOLD analysis project Ga0316193, IMG submission 207735) | Coastal sediment microbial communities from Maine, United States - Merrow Island sediment 2 | ecosystem: Environmental > Aquatic > Marine > Coastal > Sediment | place: USA: Maine... | reverse complement strand
AATTAAGACCTATGCCCTTTACACTCCCCTAAACGGGTGGGAAACTCCTTCACGCCCCTGCCCGGTGATACACATGACTGAACGAAATTCCAACGCACTCCGACCGATGGCTGCATGACCGATACACTGCATAATCTTGTCAAATCCCTCCAACAGCCTGAACTGTTTCCTCACCCTGTCACGCGCTTCGCAGTGATCGAGACACATATTTCCATTGTCCTGCTCACCGGAACCTATGCCTACAAATTCAAGAAACCGGTAGATTTCGGCTTTCTGGATTTTTCCACGCTGTCCAGGCGCCAGCATTTCTGTGACGAGGAATTGAGACTCAATCGCCGCCTTGCACCAGAGCTGTATCTCGAAGTTGTCCCGATCAGTGCGGGACCGTGCCTGGGTGCCGATGGCGAGGTGATCGAGTATGCAGTACGCATGCGCGAATTCGAGCAATCTTCCCAGTTCGATCGGCTGCTCGATGCGGGTCGCCTGAACCCCACGCACATCGATACACTGGCTCGACGTATTTCCGGGTTTCACAGCACTGTCGCAGTGGCCAAACCAGAATCATCGTATGGCCGGCCCACAGCCATACAGGCGCCTGTCGCCGAGAATTTCAGCCAGATTCTGGAATGCATGCAGGAACCGCTCGAACAGCGCCGACTGACTCCATTACGGGATTGGACAGAAATGGCATTTGAGCGGCTGCAGCCCCTGTTTCAGGCGCGCAAGGATGGCGGCTTTATCCGCGAATGCCATGGTGACCTGCACCTGCGCAACATCGCACTGATAGATGAGGTGCCGGTCGCATTTGATTGCATCGAGTTCAATGACAACCTGCGCTGGATCGATATCATCAGCGAAATCGCCTTCATGGTCATGGACCTTGACCATCGCGAACAATCCGGCCTGGCGAGCCGGTTTCTGAATGCCTGGCTGGAGCATGGCGGGGATTATGCCGGTCTGTCGCTGTTGCGCTATTACCTGGTATACCGCGCCATGGTGCGCGCCAAAGTCGACTGCCTGCGCGCGCACCAGCCCGATGTCGAGGACACAGAGCGCGCAACAATCCAGAATGAATATCGCGCCTATCTCGCGTTGGGCGAGCGCTACACACAAACCCGCGTACCTGTTCTGCTATTGATGCACGGCTTGTCGGGTTCGGGAAAGACCCACATCAGTCAGTTGCTGCTGGAGGGCCTGCCAGCCATTCGTATACGTTCCGATGTTGAACGAAAGCGCTTGCATGGTTTGGCGGATGACGCGCGTACCAGTGGAGGAATTGCCCAGGGGATCTATGACCACGCCGCCGGCGAACGAACCTACCAGCGGCTGGAAGAGCTGGCCGGCACAGTACTTGATGCCGGTCACAGTGTGATTGTCGACGCGGCCTTTCTGCAGCAGGAGCGGTTCACCTCGTTCACTGAGTTGGCGCGTGCCCGTTCAGTACGCTGTTTTATTATCGACTGCCGGGTGCCGGAGTCCGAACTGCGCCGACGTGTCAGGGCGCGGGAGCACGACCGCAAGGATGCTTCCGAGGCCGGCATCGACGTACTGGAAAACCAGTTACGGAACTACCAGCCGCTGAACGCATCAACCATAGACGCCGATGTTCTTGTTACCGGTAGTGACGTGCCTGCGTCTATACGCGCCTTGATCGAACGGATCATCACCTCACCTTGACTTCGATCTGTTCACCGGACTCAGGGTCAGTGAGGTGTACCGCACAGGCGATACAGGGATCAAAGCTGTGAATGGTGCGCAGGATTTCGACGGGCTGCTTCGGGTCGTGCAAGGTGTGGTTGTCCTCAAGCGCAGCTTCATAGGCGCCTGGCTGGCCCTTGTTGTCACGTGGCCCGGCATTCCATGTGCTGGGTACCACGGCCTGGTAGTTTGAGATCTTTTCGTTTTCGATCACAATCCAGTGAGCCAGCCCGCCGCGCGGCGCTTCCATAAAGCCGACACCTCTGGCCTGTTTGGGCCAGCTGGAAGGTTCCCACTGCAATTCGTTGAAAGTTTTGGTATCGCCCGCCTTGATGTTTGCCGTCAGATTGTCGAACCAGGTTTGCATATTATCGCCGATAATCTTGGTTTCCAGTGTGCGGGCGGCGGTGCGGCCAAGTGTCGAAAACAGTGCTTCGACCGGCACATCAAGCTTGCTCAGCGTCATGTTCACCAGTTCCCTTGTCTGGTCGTGCCCTTTCGCATATAACATCAGCACACGTGCAAGGGGACCGACCTCCATGGCGTGACCCTTCCAGCGGGGCGACTTCAGCCAGGAATAGGACTGCTCGACATCAAGGTGCTCATAAGGCGGTTTCGGCCCCGTGTAGTTCAGGTTGGTTTCACCGTCGTAGGGGTGCAGTGCAGCTTCTTTCCCGCCTTCGTAGTCATACCAGGAACGTGCGACGTATTCCTGGATTTCGTCGGCGGCATTCATATCCACATCATGAATGGTTGAAAGATCGCGGTTCAATATTGCACCAGACGGAATCAGGAAGCTCGTCGGGTCGTCCATGCCCTTCTCCGGAAAATCACCATAGGTAAGGAAATTACCCAGCCCTTCACCCCGTGACCCCCAGTCTTTGTAGAAACCTGCAATAGCAAGTGTATCCGGGACATACACCTGATCGACGAAAGTTCGCATCTGGTTAATGATGTCCTGCACCTGCGCAAGTCGCTTGGCATTAATCGCTGAATCGGAGTTCAGGTCGATTGGACACGGAACGCCACCGACTACAAAGTTGGGATGCGGATTCTTACCGCCGAAAATGGTATGCAAGCGAGCCACATCTCTTTGCCACGACAGGGCTTCAAGGTAATGTGATACTGCCATCAGGTTGGCCTCAGGCGGCAGTTTATAGGCCGGGTGCCCCCAGTAAGCCTTGGCAAATATACCCAGCTGACCAGCTTCCACGAATCCCTTGAGCTTCTTTCTCATATCGGAAAAATAACCGGGTGAGGACTTGGGATAGTTGCTCAGTGACTGTGCCAGCTCCGATGTTGCTTTAGGGTCTGCATCGAGGGCAGAAACCACATCCACCCAGTCCAGTGCATGCAGGTGATAAAAGTGCATGACGTGGTCATGCACATACTGCGCCGACGTCATAAGGTTACGAATCAATTGCGCGTTGGGCGGTATTTTGTAGTCCAGCGCATTTTCCACCGCGCGTATCGATGCCAGCCCGTGTACCAGTGTACAAACCCCGCAGATACGTTGCGCAAAAGCCCAGGCATCACGCGGATCACGGCCACGTAAAATCACTTCAATGCCGCGCACCATGGTTCCGGCTGAATAGGCCTTTGATATGCGATCACCTTCCATCTCCGCTTCGATGCGAAGATGTCCTTCAATACGGGTGATCGGGTCGACTACCACGCGCTCGTTCATATCAGTTCTCCGCCAGATGTTCGGCTATCGTTTCCGTCAGACTCAGGACAGGAAGATCCATGTGATACTCCTCAAGTCCGTCTTCCAGGTGAATGCGGCAATTGGAACAGGCTGATACCAGGCCTTCCACCTGTATGGCATCCAGTTGTTCTTTTTTTCTGTTAAATGCTTTCAGTCGCAGATCATCAGCCCGCTCATTGGAGCTGACGCCACCTCCGGCACCACAGCACCAGTTCATGGTGCCGTTGTCCGGCATTTCGACAAAGTTTTCTGCCACCATATCCATGAGGTTACGCGGCTGCTGCACCACACCGCCCCGGCGCGAAACCTGGCAAGGGTCGTGATAGGTCAGGCGCTGTGCTTCTTTTCCGGATAATTTCAGGCGGCCCTGTTCACGTAAATCGTCCAGAACCTCAAGAATATGTAACACTTTAAAACTGAAGGGGCGACCGACCAGGTTTGGACCCTCCCAACGAATTGCCATGTAGGCATGACCACATTCCGGACTGATCACCGCCTTGACCTTGAGCTTCTCTGCCGCGGTAACAATACGCTGCACCAGCTCGGCGGCTATTTCTGACACACCGATCTGGATACCGCTATTGGTTGCCTCAAAAGCTTCGGAAGACAGTGTCCAGGACACGCCAGCATGCTTGAATATTCTGGAGATAGCGCCAATGTACTCCGGGAAATTCATGATCTCCATCGAGGACAGCAGGCACATATACTCTGCACCTTCCACATCGACAGGCACAGGGATGCCGGTTTCCTTTTCAACATGGTTTATCTGTGCTTGCAACGCGGGCAACTTGACACCCATGGGGCTGCCTATGGTGACTGCACGTTGCGTAGCACCAATCAGCCCGGGTGGCGCGTGACCTGAGGCGGCCATCCCCTCACGCATTTTTCGAATCATATAAGTAATATCGTTACCGACCGGGCAGACCATGGAACAACGCCCACACATGGTGCAACTGTCGTAAACCAGTGTTTCCCAATCAGTGAGTTCCGCATCGGTCACGGGCTTGCTCAGACCCAGCATTTTCCCAAGTCGTCCCCACAGGGTGTATTCCTGATACCAGATCTTGCGCATAGGCTCGAGCTTGTGGATCGGTGTGTATTTCGGCTCACCTGTCTCGGTAAAAAACAAACACGCTTCCGAGCACATTCCACAATGCACACAACTGCTGAAAAATGCCGCAACCGGCGCATCGATTTGTTCCTTGAGTGCGTTGATTCCGCGCTCGAGTGTTGCACCTGTCATGAGTTCACCCCCCTGTAACCGGAAATGGCACCGTTATACCAACGCGACATGAAGAGCGTAAACGCATGCATTAGTTTGGTGAAAGGAAACAGTACCATCAGTGCCTCAACGCTGAGTATGTGAATCGCAATCAACATCTGAGGCGCCGGCCCGACCCGGTGAAAAGCAATATAACCGGTCACAAGTGGCAGGAAAGTAACAAGCCAGACCAGGTAATCCTGAAAACCGGACAGGAACCGCATCACAGGATCCTGCATTCGGTGTATCAACACGACCAGCAAGGTGATAACGGTCACTACCGCTGTTGCATCAACGATGGCGGTGGGCAAGGCTGGCCAGCTGAAACCGAGCACGGATTCAAACGTCAGAATATGTGGCGCAAACAGGAATATCGTAACGAACAACCCGATATGAAACAGATAACCGGCGACAATAACAAATGTCGAACGTTTGAACGTTCCACTCTCCGGAACAGAGCGGGTAATAATGGTTCTGATCCCACCCGCTGTCGCGGAACCGCGAGCTTCGGCCAGATTGGCTTTACGACCGAGAAAAACAATTTCCAGAATACGCAGCACCACGCCGAGCGTAAATATTATTGTGGCGATTTCAAAAGCCGGGCCACGCACCCATAGCAAAAACTCTGTATCAGTCATGTCAGCCTCATTTTTCCAGATCGTCAATGGAAACTTTCTGATGATTCTTCGCAGCTTTTGATTTCTTTGCCCGATTGGCCGCGCCCAGTGCAACACCCGCCGCCGCACCTGCAGCTACGGCATAGACCGCAGCACGGGATATGTCTTCAGTAGGCGTGGACAATGCCTTGTAAAAACCGCCGGCATCCCAGAAATCCGGTTCGGAACAGCCCAGACAGGGGTGTCCGGATTCAATAGGGAAACTGGTTCCATCGTTCCACTTGGCAGTCGCGCACGCGTTGAAGGTCGTCGGACCTTTGCAGCCCAGCTTGTACAAACACCAGCCTTTCTTTGCGCCCTCATCATCAAAGGTTTCCGCAAATTGCCCCCTGTCGTAAAACGGTCGGCGATAGCAGCGATCGTGAATACTATTCCCGTAAAATACTTTCGGCCGGCTCAATGCATCCAGTTCAGGAATTGTTCCAAAGGTAAGAAAATGGGTAAGCACGCCGGTAATTACCACCGGAATCGGTGGACAGCCTGGTACATTGATTATGGGTTTGGATTTCAGCTCTGAAGCCGTGGCGTTAACTGTATCCGGCAATTGATCTGCATACCCCTGCAACAGCTCGGCAACGGACAGCGCGCCGGTCGGGTTTGGCTTCGCCGCCGGGATACCCCCGAATGCCGCGCAACTGCCAACTGCGATGATCGCCGCTGCGCCGGCAGCCGTTTCGAGCAACATATCCATATTGCTGATACCGGCAATCGTAGAAAACCCGGCACCCCCTGCGGGTATCGATCCGTCTACAACGAGCAGGTATTCACCCCAGTTTTCCTGCATGGCTGCTTCGCGCGCTGCCTCCGCGGCTTCGCCGGAAGCTGCCTGCAAGGTATGGTGATAATCAAGAGAGATCGACTCGAATATAAGCCCTTCAACCGTCGGCGCATGGGAACGCGTTAATGATTCGGTGCAACCGGTGCATTCCTGAAAGGAAAGCCAGATCACCGACGGACGCCTGGCGTTTTCAAGTGCCCGGGCAATGGCGGGAATCATGCTGGGTGGAAGTGCCATCAGAGAGGCCGTAGCGGCACAGAACTTCAGGAAACCGCGCCTCGATATCTTCCGGCTACGAAGGACTTCACCAAGAGTCTGATCTTTCTTCATTTACTTATCTCCGCTCGATTCAGAACATCGTTTCCAATTTCTCGTCAAGTTGCCGCAAACCATCCGCAATATCTTCGTTTTGTGATAACAGCAGGGACGGCATACGGGTTATCTCGACAAAAACTCCCATCACCTGTTTGTCAGCATTGAAATGCCTCACCAGCCAGACGCCGGGAAACACCGTTTCGCTTATTTCACTCGGCCCCATGGCTTCCAGAACCGCATTCACCTCGCCGCGACCCAGCGTCGCTTCTATGACTTCCAATTCACCGGGTGCCAGGGGCAGACTACGCAAATCAATGACTGTGGTTTCACCCGTATCCAGCAATGCCTGCACGGCATGACGAATCTCGTGCATCAAAGGCTGCACGTTATGGGTCAAACCCGCGTCGGTTTCTATGTTAAATGAATGCGTCACTCGTTAACCGCCTGTGCAGTGATGCCAGGCGATTTCGACACCCGACTGGCTGCGCCGCCTGGATTCCATCGTGCAATGGCATCGATGATATGCTGTGCAGCCAGCGGCATGGCCTGCTCTACCTCCGGGCTGAGGTCAGATCCCCAATCTATATTTTTAGGTTGAATAGCAACGAGCAAACGATTCTCAGGCAAGTAATCAGTAAGGCGGGCGATGGAGAGCAGATCACCAATACTGACTTCGTGAACGCTGCGCTTTGTCTCACCGGCAAAACGATCCATTGTTTCGCCCTCAAAAACCTGCACCGTCCCGGGAGCCGCCTTCAACTCAGCGGCATCCACGATAACCAGACTGTCGGCATCTTCGATCCAGCTGGCCAGAGTAAAGCTCAAAGTGCCGCCATCGACATAGGTTACATTTTCCAGATTCGGGTAGTGTGTTTGCAGATAATCCAACATCTGCACGCCCAGTCCCTCATCGGAAAGTAGTGTATTACCAACGCCTAATATCAGCATTTGATTATTCTCATTGCTTTTAGATAACACGCAACAAATTGTCACACCTGAATGTAAATTGTTCCATTGATTTATATCAATATAATCGCTGATTAACTATAGTCTAATTATTCGAAAGTAATAACAGGGCTGAATCATAGACGTTCGGCCAGGAGAGGATAGACCATGTGTCTGGGCATTCCGATGCAGATCTTGGCGATAGACGGCTATACCGCGCACTGTGAAGCCAAGGGCGTCCAACGGGATGTCAGCCTGTTTATGATGCAAGACGAAAAATTGGCGGTTGGCCACTTTGTGGTGGTCCACGTCGGCTATGCCATTCAGAAAATAACACCTGCGGAAGCCCGTACTGCCTGGGAGCTTTACGACCAGATGCTGGAGGCACCGGATGCATGAACTTTCGGTCTGTCAGGCCCTGATAGATCGCGTGACCTTGATTGCCAATGAACAAAATGCCAGACAGGTGTTCAGCGTACGCGTCGCCGTTGGCCCTTTGTCAGGGGTCGAGCCGCAACTTTTGCAACAGGCGTACCCAATCGCCGCAGCTGGCAGCATTGCCGCCGACTCGGAACTGGAGCTTGAAACACTACCGATTCGCGTGCTTTGCTCAAGCTGCGACCAGGAATCTGACGCACTGCCCAACCGGCTGGTATGCGGGCACTGCGGAGACTGGCGAACAACACTGGTATCCGGTGATGAGCTGATGCTGCAGGGCATCGAACTTGAAAGAGAGACCGCATGATCATAGTGAGTGAAATTTCACTAGCTGGTTAAAGAGGAACAACGTTATGTGTGATACCTGTGGTTGTAATATAACGCACGGCAATGCCCACTTGATCGAGCCCGGTGGCCCACTCGAAAAAACGGATTCCGGCCGCGAAGCGGTTGGCGTACTCGAAAACCTGCTGCATGAAAACAACCATCTGGCACAACATAACCGCGAGCACTTCGACCGGCACCATACCCTCGCAATCAACCTGATGTCTGCGCCGGGTTCGGGCAAGACTGCCCTGCTCGAGAAGACGATCGCCGCATTGAAGGACGAGTTCTCAATTGCCGTGATTGAAGGTGATCTGGAAACCGAAAACGATGCCGAACGCATCCGCCGACAAGGCGTGGAGGCCATACAGATCTCCACCGGTAGCGCCTGTCATCTGGATGCGCACATGGTTCACGATGCGCTGCACCACATGAAACTGGACAGTGTCGACCTGCTGTTTATCGAGAACGTCGGCAACCTGGTTTGCCCCGCCAGCTTTGACCTGGGCCAGCATTACAATATTACGTTGCTGTCAGTGCCGGAAGGCGATGACAAGCCAGCTAAATACCCGGTGATGTTTCGTAAATCTGACGTAGTCATGATCAGCAAAGCTGACCTGTTACCAGTACTGGATGATTTCCAGCCCGACAGAGCCCGTGAATACCTGCATGACCTCGCCAGCGATGCGCCGGTATTCGAGGTGTCCTCAAAGACCGGTCAGGGAATGGAATTGTGGCTGGACTGGATACGTAATCAAAACCGGCTGGCTAACGTTCGGCAGACCGGATAAACCCCGTGAAATCAGAAGCGGCTCAGTGGCTGGAACGTATCCACAAATTGAGCCTGCCCGACGAAGTCAGAATCATGAACGTTTGTGGCGGTCACGAACGTTCCATCACCATGGCCGGTTTGCGAACAGCCCTGCCCGAACAGGTCGAACTCATTCCCGGGCCTGGTTGTCCCGTATGCATTTGCCCGGAAGAAGATGTATACGAGGCCATTCAGCTTTCGCTCAATGAAGATATCATCCTTGTCGCTTTCGGCGATATGCTGCGTGTGCCGGTCAACGCTCCGAAACGTGAAGCACGCTCACTGGAACAGGCCAAAGCCCAGGGTGCCGATATACGGCCGATTGCATCGCCACTGGATGCCGTTCGCATCGCCCATGCCGAGCCGGACAGGAAAGTTGTGTTTTTTGCTGCAGGCTTTGAAACCACAACCGCGCCGGTCGCAGCCATGCTGGCCGAAGGCGTACCCGATAATCTCAGCCTGCTGCTATCCGGACGCCTCACCTGGCCAGCTGTCGCCATGTTGCTGGACACGGGCGAGGCCTGCTTTGACGCGTTGATCGCGCCTGGCCACGTTTCTACGATCATGGGTCCGGAGGAATGGAATTTTGTCGTTGACAAACACCAGCTTCCTGCAGCAATCGCCGGTTTTACACCAGAGTCCTTACTGGCTGCGATGTACTCCGTGTTACGACAGGTCCGGGATGACAAACGGTTTCTCGACAACTGTTACCCTGAGCTGGTCAAACCCGGCGGCAATCAAACGGCACAGGCCTGCCTGAGTCAAACCATGGACGTCACGGCTGCCAACTGGCGTGGTGTCGGGATTATTCCTGCATCCGGTTATACATTAAACGAATCGTTCCGGGCACGGGATGCGCGTGAACAGTTTCCCTCCTATGCGGATAGTTCACGAAAACGAATTGGTGAAATGCCGCCGGGCTGTGATTGCGCCAAAGTGGTGCTGGGAAAGATTCGTCCCAATGAATGTCGTTTGTATGGCACCGGCTGTCATCCACGACACCCGATCGGACCTTGCATGGTCTCTGACGAGGGTGCCTGTCGCATCTGGTGGGCCGGTGGTGTGCGCGTGTCTGCAGCAGTAGACAAACAGAATGAGCGTCCGGCACGTGCGACCGTTAGCTGAGACGGACCCGTCCGGTCACGACATCCACCAAACTGTTGCCGCCCGACGCTGGCTACTCACAGGACGTGTACAGGGGGTCGGGTTTCGCCCCTTCGTGTATCGTATCGCCGGGCAATATGGTTTAACCGGATGGGTGCGTAACCGGTCAGGAACCGTCGAGTTACTGGCCCAGGGCAGTGAAGCCGCACTCATTGATTTTGAGCATGCATTGCTGAATAACACGCCCGCACTGGCACAGCCGGAAATTCTATCGAAAGAGTCCGTCGATATCTGCGAACTGGACAGTTTCACTATCCTGGATAGCGCAACGTCAGAAAGTGCGAACATTCACTTACCGACAGACCTTTATGCCTGCGATGATTGCATCAGGGAACTGAATGACCCGTCTGACCGCCGCTATCGCTACCCCTTCATTAACTGTACCCAGTGTGGTCCTCGCTATACGCTGATACGTGAACTGCCTTACGACCGGCGGAACACCAGTATGGCCGGCTTTCAACTCTGTCCGGCGTGCACTGCGGAGTATAACGATCCTGCGAACCGGCGATTTCATGCTGAACCCGTCGCCTGTCCGGACTGCGGACCTTCGCTGGAATTTCATCTGGTAAATGGCAGAACCATCAAGAACACCGGGGACGCGCTTGAAGCGTGTGTATCAGCGCTCCGCAATGAGCGTGTCATTGCCATAAAAGGTATAGGCGGCTACCACCTGGTTTGTGATGCAAACAGCGATCGCGCTATCCGGCACCTGCGCACCCTTAAGCCCCGTCCGCACAAACCACTGGCCGTGATGTTTCCAGCACCTGCCGATAACCCGCTCGGCCCGGTTGATTCGGTAGTTGAACTGGAACAGATCGAACAACAACTGTTGTTGTCGGCGGAGCGGCCGATCGTGCTGGCACGAAAAAGGCGCGGATCATCCCTTTCGGCGCTGGTCGCACCCGGCCTGAGAGAGATCGGTGTCTTCCTGCCCTACAGCCCGCTGCATCATCTGTTGCTGAATGATTCAGGTATGCCACTGGTAGTCACTTCGGCGAACCTGAGCGGGGAACCCGTGCTGACCGAAAACAGGGAAGTCGAGCGCA
>Ga0316193_10003647_pt1 | contig 11170 bp, 6 predicted proteins | sample MerIslsedime2_MG_FD_207735 | JGI IMG/M metagenome (GOLD analysis project Ga0316193, IMG submission 207735) | Coastal sediment microbial communities from Maine, United States - Merrow Island sediment 2 | ecosystem: Environmental > Aquatic > Marine > Coastal > Sediment | place: USA: Maine... | reverse complement strand
ACGTTTCAGCTCGAGATGAGCTGCTTCTTCATCGTGATACGAGAACAAGCGCTCGTCGCCGTCACCGAAGTTGACCGTGCCAAGGTAGGGCACGAGGATCAGGCCATGCCGGGCGAGATCGAGGTCTCGATGGATTGCCTGCCGCATCATGCTGCAAACATATGAGCACATGGAATACGTCCAGCCTTTGTGCAGCTCTCGAGAGTTCGCAGCACCGCCGATGAATTCGTTTTTCTCCAAAACGACGACGTTGAGCCCGGCCTTGGCGAGATAGGCTGCGTTTGTCAGTCCGTTGTGACCGGCGCCGATAATGATCGCGTCGTAGTTGTTCATCGGAGCACCTCGCGAGCAGCGTTGTGCCCTGCGGCACCAACGATATCGCCACCGGGGTGGCTGCCCGCGCTGCACAGGTAGAGGCCTGGAATCGGTGTGCTGTATTGGGCGGCGCCATAGGTAGGCCGCATCATGAGCAACTGATCCATCGCGAACTCGGTGTGGTGCCAATGGCCGCCAGTGACGCGATACTCACGCTCGAGATCTTCGGGTGTCAGGAATTCCTGGTGGACGATTTGTTCGCGAACGCCGGGAGCGTACCGGGCGATCGTATCGATCGCGCGTTCGCACATCTGATCGCGAGCCGCGTCAGTCCAGCCGCCTTTCAACTCGTAGGGCACATACATGACGTGCGCAGACAGAACATGCTTCCCTGCAGGCGCCAAAGAAGCGTTGTGCACGCTTGGAACCACGATCTCCATGACAGGCTCTTCTGGACACTCCCCGTACTTGGCGTGATCAAATGCGAACTCAATAGTATCCATCGTCGGCGCAAGGATCATGCGACCGTTGGGCGGCTCGAGTCCGTTAAATTCGGGCAGTCCATCCAGCGCGAGATGCAACTTGGCGACATAGCCGTGGCAGCGCAACCGCCGTATCTGGTTGGTAAAACCGATGTCGAGGTATTCGACGCCGACGAGTTGCAGAAAAGTCCGTTGCGGGTCCGTCGCGGAAATAACCCTGTCGGCTTCAATTTTCGTGCCGTCGATGAGCTGCACACCATTGGCAACAAGACCGCGGACACTCGTATCGACAAGGATGCGGCTCACAGGGCTTGAACACCTGACTTCGGCACCTTCTGCTGCTGCCGCCGCAGTCAGTGCGTCGATCAGGCCGCGAACGCCACCCGCCGATACCGCGTAACCGCCGTCTTCGGACATTCGATACAGCATGGCGAGCACGGCACTGTTCGGTGAGCGCGGCGCCATCTTGGCGCCAAGCAGCCCATCCCAGCACAGGGTGGCTTTGACGAGCTCGTTTTCAAACGTCTCGTCCATCAGATCGCGGGCGGGCAGGGAGGCGACGCGCAGGAACTCCTGCATGTCCTTCTTTCCCAGGCCGCGGATCTTGAGACCCATTTGGGCGAAGGTCATCAGCCCGGCCAGGCCCACTGCTCCAATGCGCGGTATTGTTTTCAGCCAAAAGGGCTTGAGCGCGCCGGCAAAGCGCTGCATGAGTCGCAAGTAGCCGCGATAGGCGGCCTCGTCGTCGCTATCGACACCACTCAATGCCCCTTGGTCGACCACGACGTGATTCCCATCAGCACCAAGACCAATCGTTCGCAGCCGATTTCCTGCGACATCAAACCCATGCGATGTGAGCTTCAGGTCGTCAGCAATCTTGCTCGAGAAATGGTTGACTGAATGGGCGACCGAGACGTGAAACCCCGGATGAAATTCACGATCTGCGCCCAGACCGCCGGGAGAGTCAGCGGCTTCGAGAACCAGTACTTTTTGGCCGCTCCGCGCGAGGTAGGCCGCACAGACCAGGCCGTTGTGCCCTGCGCCAATAATGATTGAGTCGTACTTGTCCAACGCCACACACCGCTCTTTGAGCCTGTTTTTCCAGCTAGTACGTTAGACAGCGCACCCCGGCGGGGCATCCGTGCCTACACGCTCGCTGCGGCGAGGGAACAGAAATCGCGGTATTATTTGCCGATGAATTTTGACAAGGCCTCTGAGCAGGCACAATTTCTCCGGGCTGGCGGCCGGCTCGCCGAAGCGGTTCAGGCTTACCAGGCGCTGGCCGGCGAGCCTCAACACCGTGAAGCGGCACTGGGTGCGCTGGCCGAAGTACATTTGCAGGCGCAGCGACCGGACAAGGCCGTCGAGTCATTGGCGGCACTGGTCGAAGAGCATCCGGAGAGTTTGCTGCATTGCGATCGCCTCGCGAATCTCCTAAGCAGGCTCAACCAGGTGGGCGCTGCTATCGGCATGTATCTGCGGTTCATTGAGCGACAGCCAGAAGTCGCGGAAGCGCACTACAATCTTGCGTTGTTGCTGAAGAAGCAAAAGGACTATGCAAACGCGATGCTGGCCTACGAGCGCTCGATTCTGTTAGGCATTGATCGTGTTTACGAGGTGTATACCAACATGGGTGTGCTGGCATCCGAAATGCGCCGCCCGGACCTTGCACGTGAAATGTTTGAGCGCGCCATTAAGGACGAAGCCCGGTATATTCCTGCCCTGTTCAATCTCGCCGGGCATCACGAGGAGATGGGCGAACGCGAGCAGGCAGCGAGGCTGTTTCACCAAATCCTGGATATCGATCCACAACACTGGGATTCACTCGCGCGCCTGGCCTATGCTACGCGACTGACTGACAAAGACGATCCACTTATTGGTTCGCTGCGCAGTGCTGCTGATAGCGACATAAAGGACAAGCTGGCCCACGAAGGATTGTATTTTGCGCTCGGCAAGGCACTTGATGATGTCGGCGAATATGATGGTGCGTTCGCCGCCTACACGGCCGCCAATGACCTCGGCAAATCGCGGCATGCGCCGTACGACGACGTCGTTACTGAAGACGCGTTTGATCAGTTGATTGAATGGTGCGATGCGGACTGGATCAGCAGTATGACGACGACGTCCACGGCTGCACCGGTATTTATCTGCGGCATGTTTCGATCGGGCTCGACGCTCGCCGAGCAGGTTCTGGCGGCGCACCCGTCGGTCACGGCTGGTGGCGAGCTGGATATTCTGCCCTGGCTGCTTGCGCGTGACATGTCGCCGTACCCGGAACGCGCGCAGAACGCGGTTCCGGAAGACCTCGAGAAGCTGGCGCGTGATTATGTGTCCAAACAGGAAGAGCTGTTTCCCGAGGCCGCAAACGTCACCGACAAGCGTCCCGACAATCATATGCACCTGGGCTTGATCAAAGCGATGTTTCCGGCCGCAAGAATCGTCTACACGAAACGCGAGCCGCTGGATAATTGCCTGTCTGTGTACTTCCAGCAGCTCGGTGGCAATCTGACTTACGCGACTGATCTTGAGAACATCGCCGACTACTACAAGCAGCAGGAACGCCTGTTGGAACACTGGCAGGCATGTTTTGGCGAGAGTATTTTCGTCCTGAGCTATGACGATATGGTGCGTACGCCGGAACCAGTACTGCGAGAGCTACTGGAGTTCCTTGGCCTGGAATGGGATGAGCGCTGTCTTCAATTCCAGGACTCGGAAAACCAGGTCAAGACGGCAAGCGTTTGGCAGGTTCGCGAGGAGTTGCACACGGGCTCAAGTGGTCGCTGGCAAAACTACGAAGCAGGTGTCGAGAAAATAAAGGCGCTTTTCTGAAATATAAGTCCCTGCCTGCTCAAGGCAGCGCTGTTCCCAGGCTCGCGAACACATTATGGAAAGTGAGTACTGCGTCGATGTTTCTATCGCCCTAGAGGGGCTATCCTGCCGGAGTCTTGATCCGAAATGGGTAGTTCCATGCGTAACTGTTTGATTTTCCTATTGTTAGTTTCAGCGTATGCCGTATCGTCGTCTGCCCTGGGGCAGGACGCGTCTTCGAGTGCTCTGCAGATCGAAATCCAGTCACCGTCTGCCGATTTCAGTGCGGTGAATGGCGAAACCATGGTCGAAGTGGACGGTATCGCATCTGCAATCGGCGGCGTCCGCTATCTCGACATGATTTTCGTTATGGACACGTCGGCGAGCCTGAAAGGCACTGACCCCGGCGACTTCCGCTCAAAGGGAGCGATCGGACTGGTGCGTAATCTCTCGCCGAGGAGCGATATCAAAATTGGTGTGGTCAGTTTCGACAACAAGGGTGAGGTGGCCCAGCCATTAACGTCGGATCGAGACGCGGCCATCAGCGTGCTGGGCGATCTGCCGCGATCCGGCAGCACAAATCTCGCTGCCGGCATCCAGGCAGCGCTCGAGGAACTCGAGCTGCACGGGCGACCTGGATCATCGCGAGTGATTATGCTCTTCACGGACGGCATGTCGAACGAGAAAAAAGCCTATGACGCCGCGGTGAAGTCACACTCGCAGGGCGCTGCGATTCAAACACTCTTACTTGGGTCGAGCCAGAAGGGCGGCTCAATTCTCGATACTATTGCCTGGGCAACAGGTGGCAGCTTCGTCCAGGTTTCGGACCCGAGCAAATTGCCTCAGGCCTTTCTTGATCTGCGTACAACCGGTGTGGAGAGCGTGACCTTGAGCGTCAATGGCTCGGTTCCGGTCGCCGCAAAACTCGCCGGTGGAACGTTTAGCGGCAACCTCCCGCTCGCTGTGGGTGAGAACCGAATTGTTGCGATGGCGACGAGCCTGGACGGCGACGTAAGAGAGTCTGCCGTCACGGTGACCGTACGCGACGCGAGCTGTGCCGCCCTCGAGGTTGCGGCCGTGAAGCAGGGCCGGCCGGTGCTGTCCCTGAACGATCGTGCGGTCGAGATTGTTGTCGATGCATCGCGCAGCATGTGGGGACAAATCGAGGGCGAGGCCAAGATGAGCATCGCCAAAAATATTCTGGAGGACGTCTCCTATTGGTTCCCACAGGATCTCGACCTGGCGCTGCGCGCTTATGGCAGCTCCAGCCCAAGCGAAAGCAATAACTGCGGTGATTCGACGCTGCTGGTTCCGTTTGCTGAGTACAACCGCGAACCGATTCGTACTGCAATCTCCGGCTTACGCCCAACGGGTCAAACGCCGATCGCTTATGCGCTGAACCAGGCCGCGAGCGACTTCGGCTCGCTACAAAGTGATCGCGCCGTCGTCCTCGTCACGGACGGCATTGAGAGCTGCGGAGGAGACCCGGCACGCGCGGCTCGTGAGCTCAGCGAGCAGGGCATCATGGTTCATGTGATCGGATTTGGTCTGGGCAATGCGGCCGACGAGGATACGTGGAGCCTGCAGGCTATCGCGAATGCCTCCGGCGGACACTATGTGACAGCAGGCAGTGCCGAAGAACTCAAGGACGCGCTGGTGCAAACAGTGGCGACATCCTTCAGTGTCTATAAAGGCGCCACGGAAGTTGCGACAGGTTCCCTTGGTTCGAACGAAACCATGTTCTTGCCCGAGGGCGACTACCGGGTAGAACTTCACAGTTCGCCACCGCAGAATATGCAGGTTACTCTGGCTCCGCGGGACCGCGTGATGTTAACGTTGGAAAAACAAGGTGCTAATGTGTCCCACGTTGAGCACCGTGATCAGATTGAGCACCGGTCCTGTGAAGATGTCGCCACGTCGATCGAGAAAATGCAGGCGAGCCAGTAAAAAAAGGCAACTTTGAATGCCCGAAAACCTGGAACCCATCGAGACTGCCAGTATCGATGAGCTAAGAGCGTTGCAGCTCGAGCGGCTGCAGTGGTCGATATCGCATACTTACGACAACGTCTCACCGTACCGTGCCAAGTGTGAGGCACTGGGTGTGGCGCCGACCGACATCCGAGCGCTCGAAGATCTGTCGAAATTTCCGTTCACTACGAAGGACGACCTTCGCCAGGCATATCCTTTCGGCATGTTCGCGGTACCGCAAAGTGAGGTTGTCCGCATCCATGCTTCCAGCGGCACAACGGGCAAACCAACGGTCGTGGGCTACACCAGGAATGACATCGACATGTGGGCAACCGTGGTTGCGCGATCAATACGCGCGAGCGGCGGCGGGCCGGGTGACAAGATCCACGTGGCCTACGGGTACGGCCTGTTTACGGGCGGACTTGGTGCGCACTACGGCGCAGAAAAACTGGGCGCGATGGTCATCCCGATGTCAGGCGGGCAGACGCCGAAGCAGGTACAGCTTATCCAGGACTTCGAACCCGACATCATCATGGTGACGCCATCGTACATGCTCAACATCGCCGATGAGTTTGAACGCCAGGGCCTGGACCCGGCCAGGTCGTCGCTCAGGGTCGGAATCTTCGGTGCCGAGCCTTGGGGTGACTCGATGCGCAGGGAACTCGAGGAACGATGCGGGTTGGACGCGATCGATATTTACGGGCTGTCTGAGGTCGTCGGCCCGGGCGTCGCCAATGAATGCATCGAGACCAAGGACGGGCCCGTGATCTGGGAAGATCATTTCTACCCCGAGATTATTAATCCGGAGAGCGGTGAAGTGGTGCCCGACGGTGAAGTCGGCGAACTCGTGTTCACGTCGTTAACCAAGGAGGCTTTCCCGGTAATTCGCTATCGGACCCGCGACCTGACGCGGCTGCTGCCGGGTACCGCGAGAACCATGCGCCGCATGGACAAGATCACAGGGCGCTCGGATGACATGCTGATCATCCGCGGCGTTAATGTATTCCCGACGCAGATCGAAGAACGTGTGCTGGCTGTCAGCGGTCTTGCGCCGCACTACCAGATCAGGGTATCTCGCGACGGTCAGCTCGACGTCATCACGGTGCAGGTAGAGAAAACATCGGGTGCGACGGATGCCGATGACGCCATGCTCGCCGGCAAGCTCAAGAAGGGCATCAAGGACTATATTGGTGTGAGCGCTAGCATCGAGGTCTGCGAGCCCGGTGCAGTTGCCCGCTCTGAAGGAAAAGCTGTACGGGTCATTGACGAGCGCGACTAGCGGTTCGCGGTAAGCGAAGCCTTTTTGACTGACGAACTGTCGGTTCGGGCTTAGATGAAAATTCCCGAGCGACTGAACGGCAGTTCGCGTATTCGCGTCCCGGTGGCGGCAAAGATCGCGTTCGTAATGGCCGGCGTCGCCGGCGCAATCGGTGGTTCACCAAGCCCGCTCGGCGGGTTGTCGCTCTGAATAAAGTGACACTCGATCTCCGGCGCCTGGCCAATGCGCAACAACTCATAGTCGTTGAAGTTGCTCTGTTGTGCCGCGCCATTAACAAACGTGACTTCCAGGTTGGCTGTGCTCAACGCGTCCACGACGCAGCCTTCAACCTGGTTTTTGGCACCACTCAGATTGATGACGGGCCCAATGTCAGTGGCCGAGAATACTTTTTCGACCTTGATTGAAGAGCCGTCGGCAACCACTTCGGCGACGTGGGCCACGTAGCCTCCGTGATCAAAGTGAAACGCGATACCGAGCCCTCGGTCGGCACCCAACTGGCGTTGACCCCAACCTGCTTTCGCTGCGGCCAGTTCCAGCACGTCGCTGGCGCGCTGGCGATCCAATTGCGTCTCGCCGTATGAGCGGGACAAGAGATCCAGCCGGAACTCGAGTGGATCACGGCCCGCGGCCAGTGCAACTTCATCGAAAAAGCTCTGGTACGACCAGCAATACGCAGAGTGGCCCGGCGAACGCCAGGGACCGGTCGGCACATTGGTGCCGATAAGAGACTGGCGCAGGCGGAAGTGCGGCACCAGGCCCGCCGGGTAATGCCTGGGCGAAAGGTCAGCCCCGCTGACCGTCTCCCCGTTCGCACCGAAGGTGATGAAGTGATGGTCGAATGCGATCATCCTGCCGTCTTCATCCAGGCCCGCCCTGAAGTCGTGCCAGGCACCGGGACGATAGTAGTCGTGTCGCATGTCATCTTCGCGAGTCCATTGCAGTTGCACCGGCTGGCGAATTTCGCGAGCGATCCACGCCGCCTCGGCCATGAATTCACTGCGCAGGCGCCGACCGAACCCGCCGCCAATGCGCGTCATGTTCACGTGAATCTGGTCTTCGGCGATGCCGAGCGTCTTCGAAATCAACTGGCGACCCGATTTCGGGTTCTGTGTCGGCGCCCAGAGCTCGAGTTGCCCGGACTCACGATAGTGTGCCGTGCAGTTCTGTGGCTCCATGTTGGCGTGGCCGACAAAGGGATAGTAATAGCTCGATTCGACGATCTGGCTTGCAGCGCCGAGCGCCTCGTCCACGTCGCCATCGGAGCGCAGAACCTCGCCCGTTTGCCCGCGCAGCGCTTCGGCCTGGCGTTCAAAATCGGCGGAAGAATCTGAATGGCTCGTATCCCAGTTCACACGTAACCGCTTGCGGGCCGAATTCGCCTCCCACCAGGTACCTGCGACAATAGCGACGCCCGACCTGAGTCCCTGCAAATCGTCGGTGCCGTTCACGACGAAAGCATGTGTTACGCCTGGCAGCTTGCCGACTTCCTCGACGTTGGCATCGCGTACTTTGCCTTCAAATACCGGACACTTTTCGAACACGGCATACAGCATGCCATCCAGCCGCGTGTCGCAGCCGAACAGCGGTTGTCCAGTGAGAATCCGTGAATTGTCCACTCCCGGAACGAAGGTTCCGAGCAGTGAGAAATCTTCAGGTCGGCTCTTGAGATCCAGATCCTCGACATCGGGAACGGGCAGGCCCGCGGCCGTCTGCAACAGGCTCCCGTATCGCGCCGACCGTCCTGACGCCTCGTGAACGACCGTACCGTTCCCGGCGCGGCAATCCTCGGGCGCTACGCCCCATTCCTCGGCCGCTGCGGCAATTAGCAAGTAGCTTGCCGCGGTACCGGCAACGCGCAGATCGTCCCAGCCATCCGGTGTGCCGCGACTGCCCCCGGCAACCTGGCGCCCATAGCGGTCGTCCAGAGGTGCCTGTTCGACAGACACGTCTTTCCAGTCGACATTGAGGCATTCTGCGACCACCATCGGAAATGCCGTCTTGACGCCCTGGCCACCTTCGGGATTCTTGCTGACGATCGTGATTTTGCCGTCGGGATCGATACGGACATACAGATTAGCGATCCATGGGTCACCCGCAGTTTCGTCTGCTTGCTCCGTGTCGAACCGGCCACAGCCGACCACCAGGGCCCCGGTGGTCAGGATAGAAACCTTCAGGAAGGATCGTCGATCGATCATGGTTCGCTGTTCGAGAGGATTCATGACCCACCTCCCGACTCAGCTGAATATCGTGCGGCGAGCTTTATAGCCTTGCGAATGCGGTGATAGGTGCCGCAGCGGCACAACACACCCGCCATGGCGCTGTCGATGTCTTCATCACTCGGATCCGGATTTTGCTGGAGCAGGGCGCTCGCGGTCAGGATCTGTCCACCCTGGCAATAACCACATTGCGGCACATCCTCTTCGTTCCATGCTTTCTGAACAGGATGCTCGCCGGTGGGATCCAGGCCTTCGATTGTAGTGATCTCCATGCCCGCCATGCTGATCGCCGGCACCACGCAGGAACGCATTGGCACGCCGTTGACGAGTACCGTGCATGAGCCGCAAACGCCAATGCCGCAGCTGTACTTGGTACCCACCAGATCAAGTTTGTCTCGAAGCGCCCATAACAGGGGCATGTCGGAGGGAATGTCGTCGACCGTAACGGCCTGACCGTTAATCTTCAGGGATATGCTGCTCATGTGAACCTCTGGATGATCCGCACCTGGGGTTAGGATGCCATCGATGGCGAAGTACGGAAATAGGAATTTACCGAATTAAAGACTGGCGTTCGCTCGGACGGTCAGATCATTTTCTATTGGCTGTGCGTGCCATGAGTGTTCTCTTATCACTTGGGCCCATCTTGCCGATGGGATGTCAACATATCGGCGGCTTCTGCCGCTGCGTCACGATACGGCAGCAGCACAATATCGGCACCAGCATCGAGGAGAAATTCGCGATGCTGGATCGTCTCGGCGGTCAATGCCGTGCGGCCGGCATATCCATTGTGCTCCAACGCATGAAGCAGCACGATGCATTTGTCCCGCCCTGGTATCGTGCTGACTACCCACTGCGCATCAGCGAGGGGCAATGCAGGTATAAGCTCGGAATCTTCCAGGTCACCGTAGATGGCCGCTAATCCTTCGTTGCGCCAAAAACTCACGCGCTCGGGATCGAAATCCACCCCAAGCACCGACCGTCCGCGCTGCTGCAATTCTTGTGCGACGTTTCTGCCGTAGCGACCTAACCCAAAGACAATCGTGTCAATTGGTGGCATTGGCGTTCGTTCGCCATCACCTGAGAACTCGTCGCTGCGCGGTGCTCCAAACTTGAAGATCCTGAGCGCTGGCTCGAGCCGCTCGTATACCCACTGGCTATAGAGGATCATGTACGTCGACAGCGCAAAGGTAATCAGACCGGTCAGCGTGATCAGTCCCATGGTTGCCTTATCAATATGGCCCAGACTGAGGCCCAGGGCCGCGAGAATTAACGAAAACTCGCTGATCTGCCCCAAAGCAAGACCCGATGTTACTGCGGTGTGTTTGGCATAGCGCATGCTGCCTACGAGCGCCGTAACCATGATCGGCTTTCCCACCAACACGATCACTGATAGGAGGATCGCCGGTCCCAGTGCCGCGCCCAGGTGTCCCATATCGATCTGTACGCCGAGATCTATGAAGAAGAACAACAGCAAGAAGTCACGCAGGCTCACCAGGCGGGCTGCGAGTATCGCTTTGTACGGTGTCGCTGCGAGCGCAACGCCGGCAACGAAGGCACCCACCTCCTTGCTAAATCCCAGTCCGGTTCCGAGTGATGCCAATCCGATTGCCCAGGCGATCGCAAACAGGGTCAGCAGTTCAGGCCAGCGCGCCAACGAGTGCAACAATGACGGGAGTAGATACCGGGTAACTATCGCAATCAATGCCAAGAAGCCGACGCCCTTGGCAACAACCTCCATCGCTTGTTTGCCCAGGTGGGACTCTTGCGTCTCCCCGCCATAGGCGGTCAATCCGATCATCAACATTACGACCACAATGTCTTGCACAATCAGGATGCCGAGCGCAATGCGCCCATGTAGTGCGTCGATCTCTCTCTTGTCCGAAAGCAACTTGATAATGATGACGGTGCTGGAGAATGTCAGGGCCGCCGCCACGTAAAAGGCAGTCATCGGCGTCATTCCGAGCGCGAGCGCAACGGCGTAGCCAATTGCCGCCGTCATAATCATCTGGCCCAAGCCAGCCACCATGGCGACCCGGCCCACTGAGCGGATCAAGTGAGGATCGAGCTTCAGACCAACTACGAACAACAGCAGCCCAATCCCG
>Ga0316193_10003644_pt1 | contig 11173 bp, 12 predicted proteins | sample MerIslsedime2_MG_FD_207735 | JGI IMG/M metagenome (GOLD analysis project Ga0316193, IMG submission 207735) | Coastal sediment microbial communities from Maine, United States - Merrow Island sediment 2 | ecosystem: Environmental > Aquatic > Marine > Coastal > Sediment | place: USA: Maine... | reverse complement strand
AGGACGTCGAAGGCGCCTCGCGGTTCTATCAATCGCAGTTCGGCTACGAAATCACCGAGGCCTACGACTCCGGCGACGAGCTTGACTTCTTCCTTGCGAAGGGCGGATTTGCGCGGGCGGCTATCAGTCACCTGTCAGCTGAATCCGGATCACATCCCACCTGGGTCGGGTATGTCCAGGTGGATGACGTTGCAGCCTCTGTCGCCAGGGCCGTCGATCTGGGCGGCGAAGTTCTGCTGGGTCCGGACCCGGCAATTCTCGCTGGCAACCTGGCCATCGTATCGGATCCGATTGGAGCTCCGATCACCTTGATACACTGGACATACGACGATCCGGAGGCGGCGCAATGAAGCGGATATCCCTGCGGCTTGCCACCCTTTGCGTTTTCACCCTGCTGGGCCTTGCCGGCTGCGAGTCGACCGGCTACCGCACTTCGGTGGGAGTCGGCACCGGCTATTATCATGGCGGTGGTTGGTACGACCCCTACTATTACCGGCCCTGCTGCCGGGGTCAGGTTCCGGTGCGGCCGCCGCCCATGTACCGGCCTCCGATGGGCGGGGGGCGGCCGGTGCACCTGCCATCGATGGCCAGGCCCGGACCGAGCCGTTTCTAGCCGGTCTGCGGGGCGCTTCAAATACAGCGGGCGCGCGTCTGCGATGAGCCACGTCGTTCCGACCGTGATCGACGCAGCGCCAGATCATTCTTGACTCCCTGCAGGACTCGGCAAGACCAAACGACCTGTCACGCAGCCGCTAATTGTTGTCATGAATTGACAACTTTGTTTTCTGCAAACGCGTACTCTGAGTGTTCATGCTGCAGGGTGGGTCCAAAGCCACCATGTGATGCAGTCTCCACCTTGCTGGGAATTTTGCCATGAACGCTGTATTTCGTTGCCTGCTGTATCTCCTCGTCCTGCTGGCATTCCCTGCTTTCGCGCAGGATTCACCCGGCGTGGTGCCACCGGCGAATGCTGTGTACTCGCCGTACCCGGATGAAAGCTATCCCGACAAGGTGCTCTTTGGTGACACCCATCTGCATACCGCGTTTTCGCCCGATGCCGGTCTTATCGGTGCGACGCTGACGCCCGATGATGCCTTTCGCTTCGCCCGCGGCGAGAAGGTGATTTCCTCGACGGGAATCCCCGTACGCCTGGGGCGTCCGCTCGACTTTCTGGTCGTGTCCGACCATGCGGAAAATCTTGGGCTGCCGACTGCGGTAAGCAACGGCGACGCCGAGCTGCTCGCCACCGAGTTTGGCCGCGAAATTGCCCGGATCATGGCGCCCGGTACGCTCGAGAGCAAATTCGAGGGCTATGAATTCTGGGAACTCGCCTCGCAGACGGGCAAGGACCCGCTGGCCGGGACCAACTTCGGCAAGAGCATGTGGGCGAAGGCGACGGAGGCGGCAGAAAAGAACAACGCCCCGGGCTTGTTCACGGCCTTCATCGGCTTCGAGTGGACCTCCGGCCCGAACGGCGTGAACCTGCACCGGAATATCATTTTTCGCGGAGGCAAGGAGTCGGCGGACAAGATCGTCCCGATCTCGACTTACGACACGGAGGACCCGGAGAAACTCTGGGACTGGATGGAAAAGGCCGAGAAGACAGCCGGCGTGCGCCTGCTCGCCATCCCGCACAACGGCAACCTGTCGAACGGGTTGATGTTCGACGACGTCACCTTCGATGGCCGTCCCATTGACGCACTTTACGCGAAGCGGCGGATGCGCTGGGAGCCGGTCTACGAGGTCACGCAGATGAAAGGGGACGGCGAGACCCATCCGCAGCTCTCGCGCGAGGATGAATTCGCTGACTTCTATACCTGGGACAAAGGCAGTTTCGGGCCGGAGCCCAAGACTCCCGATATGCTGCCGGGGGAATACGCCCGCGAGGCCTACAAGCGCGGCCTTGGATACGAGGCGAAGCTTGGCGCCAACCCGTTCAAGTTCGGCATGCTCGGCAGCACCGATTCGCACACCGGTCTGTCAACGGCGGAGGAGAACAATTTCTTTGGCAAGATTGTCGCGCTCGAACCCACGGCCGACCCGATTCGCTTTTATGAGCCGCTGGTCGGGCGCTTCTCGAAAAATGCCAGCGACAAGACGTTTGCCTGGCAGACCGCTGCCGCCGGGCTCGCAGCGGTTTGGGCGCGTGAGAATACCCGCGAGGCGATCTGGGATGCGCTCGCTCGCAAGGAGGTCTTCGCAACGACCGGCACGCGCATGCGCGTGCGGGTGTTCGGCGGGTGGGATTTCGACAAGAGCGACCTGGACCGTTCAGACTTTGCCAGGCACGGCTATGACAAGGGTGTTCCGATGGGCGGCGATCTCAAAGGCGCCCCCGCCGGCGGCAAGCCCGGCTTCCTGATCCGCGCGGTGCGGGATCCCGAAGGCGCCAATCTCGACCGGGTGCAGGTGGTAAAGGGCTGGACCGACGCCGCAGGAACCACCCGCGAGCAGGTGTACGACATCGCCTGGTCGGGCAACCGGAAAGCAGGCAAGGACGGCAAGTTGCCGCCGGTCGGCAGCACCGTCAACGTAGCCGACGCCAGCTATACCAACGCCATCGGCGCTCCGTTCCTGCAGGTGTTCTGGACCGACGAGGATTTCGATCCCGCGCAGCGCGCCTTCTACTACATCCGTGTCATGGAGATCCCGACCCCGCGCTGGACGACCTACGATGCAAAAGTGTTTGGCGTAAAGATTCCGGAAGGTGCGCCGGTGGACATCCAGGAGCGCGCCTACACCTCGCCGATCTGGTACACGCCGGGTTAACCGGGGGCCCGCTGTTCAACCAGCGATCCGAGTAGAGCGACCGGGTTTTCGTGAGGCTGTCCTGGCCCGGGGCCTGCTCCGTCCGCCACTGCTCTCGCCCCCCAATCAGCGGCATCAGTCGCTTTGAATTCTCACAGCCTGCCGAGTAATTTCAGGATACAGGCATGACTTGTGATCGTGCAGACTCAGGTAATGTCGCCTTCAAGAATGTCATTGGGGCGCAAGGCGGCATGAGCCAAATCGCCCGCGAAGCGGGCCTTAACCGGGAAAACCTCTACCGCTTGTTATCCGAGCAAGGCAATCCCGAGATAAACAGCCTGGAGAAATTACTGCGATGCCTTGGGCTCAGGCTTTCAGTTGACGTTTTTCAGGACCACCACGCAGCTTGAGTGATCCAGGTGCGAGGCTTAAAGCCCGCTGACCAGGATCGCTCGCATGCACGTTTCTACGCCGGGTAATGATGGCCCATCGCGCGCATCACGTCGCGGCGGCTGATCACGCCGACCAGGCGGCCGCCGTCGAGAACCGGGTAACGCCGGTACTTTTCCTTGATGAACCGCTCGGCCATTTCGAGGATGGTGTCGTCAGGGCTGACCACGACCGGGTCGGCAGTCATGTAATCGCGCACCAGCCCGCCGGGCTCACCGTGGTAGCCGGCCTGCAGAGCGACCTTCATGCAATCGCGCTCGGTCAGCACTCCGGCCAGGCGGCCGTGCTGGTCCAGCACGGGCGCGCCGGAAATGTCGCAACTGATCAGCAGTTGCGCAGCCCGCAGGATCTCCATTTCCGGGTGCAGCGTGACCACTTCGGTCGCCATGTGGTCCTTGACCAGCATTGATCTCGGCATCAGTGTTCTCCTCGATTGGGGCATTCAGCCTGTTCGCCGTGTTCGCGGTGTGGGCAGTCGGCGCACCTGGCGATCGCCGAGCCTCCGCCGCGGCACCCTCCGGCCAGCGGCTTGCCATGCATCAGCAGGCCGATGCCCATGGCCAGGCAGCACAGGATGACGATGATCAGCGTACCCAGGAACAGCGCCATGCATCAGTCTCCGAAGTCATCGAACAGCACGTTTTCCTTTTCCACGCCCAGGTCTTCCAGCAAATGCGTGACCGCGCCAACCATCAGCGGCGGGCCGCACAGATAGTACTCGCAGTCTTCCGGTGCGGGATGGTCCTTGAGGTAGTGCTCGTACAGCACCTCGTGAATGAAACCGACCGGCCCGCTCCAGCTGTCCTCGGGCAGCGGTTCCGACAACGCCAGGTGCCAGGTGAAATTTTCGTATTGCGCCGCCAGTTCGTCGAACTCCTCGACGTAGAAGGCCTCGCGCAGGCTGCGGGCGCCGTACCAGAAGCTCATACGACGCTTGCTGTGCAGCCGTTTGAGTTGATCGTAGATGTGTGAGCGCATCGGCGCCATGCCCGCACCGCCGCCGATGAACACCATTTCGTTGTCGGTCTCGCGGGCGAAGAATTCGCCATAAGGCCCGGAGGCCACGATCCGGTCGCCCGGCTTGAGGTTGAAAATGTACGATGACATGACGCCGGGCGGCACCTTGCCCTGCTTGTCGGGCGGTGGCGTGGCGATGCGCACGTTGAGCAGGATGATGTCTTTTTCCTCGGGGTAGCTGGCCATCGAGTAGGCGCGCGTAGTCGCCTCCTTGACATGCGATTCGAGTTCGAACAATCCGTAGCGCTCCCAGTCCGGTCGAAAGACCGGATCGATATCCATCGTGGCGTAGCTGAGGCCGTGCGGCGGACACTCGAGCTGGACATAGCCGCCAGCCCTGAAATCCATGGTTTCGCCCGCCGGCAGCTCCAGCACCAGTTCCTTGATGAAGGTTGCCACGTTGCGGTTAGAGCGCACCGTGCATTCCCATTTCTTCACCCCGAAGACATCGTCGGAGACGTGCACTTCCAGGTCCGAAAACACCGTGACCTGGCAGGCCAGTCGCTCGCCCTCGCGCGCCTCGCGTTTCGAAATCAGCGAAGCCTCGGTGGGCAACAGATCGCCGCCCCCTTTCAACACCTTGACCCGGCACTGGCCGCAGGTCCCGCCGCCGCCACAGGCCGAAGGCACGAAGATACCGGCGTCGGCCAACACGCCCAGCAGCTTCTTGCCGGTCGGTGTTTTCACATCGCGCTCGCCGTTCACCAGGATGTGCACGTCGCCCTGGGGAACCATGCGCGCGATCACCCACAGGATCACCACCGCGATCGCCACCAGGGTGCCCGAAAAAACCACGACGCTATAGAGGATCTCCAGCATCAGAATTTGATCCCCGCGATGCCCATGAAGCCCAGCGCCAGCAGCCCCGAGGTGATGAAGGTGATTCCGAGGCCCTGCAGCCCGGCCGGGATATCGCTGTAGCGCATTTTCTCCCGCAGCCCGCCCAGGGCGACAATCGCCAGCGCCCAGCCGAAGCCCGAACCCAGGCCGTAGGAAATGCTCTCGACGAATCCGTAGTCGCGCTGCACCATGAACAAGGAGCCGCCGAGAATGGCGCAGTTGACCGTGATCAGCGGCAGAAAGATGCCGAGCGCATGGTAGAGGGCCGGGAAGAAGCGATGCAGCATGATCTCCAGCACCTGCACCATGGCAGCGATCACCGCGATCTGGCTGAGCAGGCCGAGGTAGCTGAAATCCAGCTCACCGAGGCCGGCCCAGGCCAGCGCGCCCTGGCGCAGCAGGCCGTTGTAGATCAGGTTGTTCAGCGGCACGCTGAGGGCTTGCACCACGATCACGGCGACACCGAGGCCGATCGTGGTCTTGACCTGCTTGGACACGGCCAGGAAGGTGCACATGCCGAGGAAATAGGCCAGCGCCAGGTTTTCCAGGAAGACCGCGCGGAAGAAGACGCCGAAGAAGTCGTCCATCAGCGTTTCTCCCTCTTGGGCAGGGGCAGCGGCTCGAAGTCGGGCTTCTCGTTCTGCTCCGGCTTCCAGCTGCGGATGCCCCAGATCAGGATGCCAATGATGAAGAAGGCGCTGGGCGCCAGCATGACCAGGGCATTTTCGTAGTACCAGCCACCTTCCTGCGCCAGCGGCAGGATCGTAAATCCCATCAGCGTGCCCTTGCCGAGCAGCTCGCGGGTGATCGCCACGGTGATCAGGATCAGGCTGTAGCCGAAACCGCTGCCGAGTGCGTCGAGCAGGCTCGTCCCCAGCCCCTCCTTCATGGCTACCGCCTCGGCGCGGCCGAGTACGATGCAGTTGGTGATGATCAGGGCGACGTACACGCTCAGCTTGGCGGCCGCATCGGGCAGGTAGGCCTTGAGGAACTGGTCGATCACCGTCACTGCCGAGGCGATGACCGTGATCTGCACGATCAGCCGCACGCTGGACGGCAGCAACCGCCGCACCAGGCTGATGGTCGCGTTGGAGACCAGCAGGACGATGGTGAGGGCGGCACTCATGATCAGCGACGACGTCACCGAATTGGTGATGGCCAGCGCCGAGCAGATCCCCAGCACGTTCAGCGTGATCGGGTTTTCCTTGATCAGGGGATCGGTCAGTGGGTGCTTGACGGTCATGTCAGGTCTCCTGCCCCTTGCCCGCAGCCCGGTTCGCGGTCGGCGGCTCCGGCGGCTGCTCACGCAGCCGTTGCAGCAGCGGCGCGTAGCCGTCGGGGCCGAACCAGTACCGCATCAGCGCGGTTACCGCGTTGGCGGTGACCGTGGCGCCGGTCAGTGCGTCCACCTGGAAATCCGCCGCCGCGGATCCCGGCGTCACGGGCCCCTCGGCGACGTGAAACAGCATCGCACCGGTCTCGTCGAACAGTTGTTTGCCCCCCCACTGGCTTTCCCAGTAATCCTGGGTGATCTGGTCGCCCAGGCCCGGAGTTTCGTTCTGCTCGTAGAAAATCACGCCGGCCAGCGTGCTGAGGTCCGACTCGACTGCGACGTAGCCATAAAGCATGGACCACATGCCGGCGCCCTGGATGGGCAGGATCACGCGGTCCAGTGCGCCGTCCCGCCAGACCAGGTAGGCCACCTGGTAGCGGCTGCGCCGCCCCAGCTTGGCGTGGTCCTCCACGGACGGGATGGCGACGCTGAGGTCAGGGTTGCCGACGGCCTTGCGGGCGTCGAAGGTGTAGGGATCGATGACCGGGTCGAAGGCCGCCCCGTCGATGTCCACCACGCGGGCGTCGAGGCTCCTGAACAGGCTCAGCAGCTGCTCGTCCTCCACGGCGCCGCCGGCCGGCAGCAGGCCGGTCAGCTGCATGACGTTGCCGCTGCGTTTCAGCAGCTGGTTGTTGAGCTGCACCGGCCGCAGCAGCACCACCGAGGCGGACACGATGGTCGAGCAGACCACCGCCGTCACCAGCACGGTAAGCAGCGCGCGCAGCGGCGTGTCTTTAGCCTGCATTGGCGGCCTCCTCGAGGCGCTTCCGGCGCCTGCGGATGTTGAGCTCCACCACCACGTAATCGATCAGCGGCGAAAACAGGCTGGCCAGCAGGATCGCGAAGATCATGGCCTCGTAATAAGAGACGTTGCCGAACCGGATCAGCACGGTGAGGACGCCGACCAGCAGACCGTAACCCCAACGGCCGGGATCGGTCATCGGCCCGGCCACCGGGTCGGTGGCGATGAACGCTGCGCCGAAGGCAAAGCCCCCGAGGACCGCCTGCCAGTACCATGGAATGGACAGCATCAGGTGATCCGGCGCAATGGCGTTGCCGATCAGCGACCCGGCCACCAGCCCCACCAGGGCGCCGATCATCACGCGCCAGGAGGCCATGCCGGACCAGACCAGGAACAGCGCGCCGATCACTGCGCCGAGCACCGAGACCACGCCGAAGGCGCCGGGCCGGTCGCCGAGGAACAGCTGCCAGTAACTGTAGTCGACTGCGGCCACCACCTTCAGCCCGCCCTCCTCGGTAATGAGCTCCAGCACCGTCGGCTGGTCGTAGCCCGCCACCGGCACCCAGGCGCCCTCGCCGAACATCAGTTCGGGGTAAGAGAACACCAGGAAGGCGATGCCGAACAGCGCCGGGTTGACCAGGTAGCGGCCCGATCCGCCGAAAATCAGCTTGCCGATGACGATGCCGATGGCCATGCCGTGCGCGACCTGCCACAGCGTCGCCGTCGCCGGCATCATCAACGCATAGAACCAGGCGATATACAGCAGGCCCTCGTCCAGGCGCTTGCGCCGCATTGCCGCGAACAGCGATTCCCAGAAGGCCCCCACCAGCAGCGCCATGAGGAAAATCGGCAGGAAATACAACGCGCCGTGTGCGACGCAACCCATCGCGCTGAAGGCGTCGAAACCGATGCCCGACTTCAGCAGCAGCCAGGCGCGCCAGCCGGGCACCTCGGTCAGCCCGAAGTCGGCGATGGCCAGGTTGGTCTGGTGCCCGACGCTCCACAGGCCAATCAGCCAGGCCGGCAGACTGGCGACGACGAAGTAGTTCCACAGGCGCTGCACGTTGTTCGCGTCGCGGACGTGGGGCGGCGCGCGGGTGACCGTGTGCGAGGACAGGATGAAGCGCCTGAACAGGATGCCAAAACCGTTGACCAGATCCCTGGCAAACATTTCGCGTCAGCCCTCTTTCTCGATCAGGTCCAGGTTGATGCGCAGGGCCACGCCGTAATCTTTCTTGGCCGGGCACACGAAGGAACACAAGGCGACGTCCTCCTCGTCGAGTTCCAGGCAGCCCAGCGCCTGGGCACGCTCGGTGTCCTTCACCAGCAACGCGCGGAACAGTGGCGAGGGCAGGATGTCGAGCGGCATGACCCGGTCGAACACCCGCATCGGCAGCATGCCGGCGAAGCGGCCGTTCTGGGTGGTGCTGAAGTCGTACTTACGCCGGTGGCCCGTGCTCCGTGCGAAAGTCGGTGCAGCCGTGAAGCGCTTCGGAAACAGGCCCAGCCAGCCGAAAGGCCAGACCCGCCCACCTTCGCGAAGCACCGACACCTGGTCGTGGTAGCGGCCGAGGAAGGCCAGCGTGCCGGTGCCCGCGCGGCCGCCCAGCACCGAGCCGGAGATTACCCGGCAAACCTCCGTGTCGCAGACGCCCTCGCGAAGCAGTTGCTCCAGCGATGCACCCAGGCGCGTGGTGATCAGTCGCGGCTCCTTGACGCAGACGCCGCACAGGGAGGCCACCCGCGTCGTGTCGATCTGTCCCTTGCGGAACAGGTGGCCGATCGCCATCACATCCTGGAAACCGATGTGCCAGGCAGTGCGGTTCGGTCCCACCGGATCGAGGAAATGCATGTGGGTACCCGGCAGCCCGGCGGGATGCGGGCCGCTGAAACTCACATGGTGCACGCGCTCGATGCCGGGCAATGCAATCTTCCAGTCTGGCGCCGTGCACAACCAGACCGAGCCTTGCGTCAGGCTGGTCAGGACTTGCAGTCCGGCGCCGAACGCCTCGGCGTCGCGGGCCACCACCACGGCCGGATCGGGGGCCAGCGGACGGGTGTCGATTGCGGTGATGAAAATGGCGTGGGGCACGCTGCCGGACGGCGGCACGCGGCTGAAGGGTCGGGTGCGAAACGCCGTCCACAGGCCCGAGCGCAGCAAGCGTTGCGCGGCGCCGTCGCGGTCGAGTTTCTCGATCTGCCGGGGGGTCAGCGCTTCGAAGCTGAGGTCGGTGGCGGCCGAATCCTCCAACCGCACGACGACGCTTTCCAGGACACGGCGCGCACCGCGGTTGACGGCGGCCACCGTACCGCGGCCCGGCGAGCCGTAGCAGACCCCGGGATCGCGCTTGTCTTCCCACAAGGGTTGGCCCAGGCCGACCGCCTCACCCACCTCGACCAGCAGGCGCGGGCGCAGGCCGACGTAGTCCACGCCGCACAGCGCGACGTGGCGGACGCCGGGTCCGGGATAGATGACCTGCTCGGGCTCTCCCGCCAGGGGGACATCCAGGCCCTTCCGGATGCGGATGGTGCGGATCATCGCGGGCGGCTCATTGCGACCGGCTCAGTCGGCCGTGGCCCATGGCCGGTGAACGTCATGGCAATCGGAGCAGGACAATTTGTCGATATCCATGCTCCTGGCCGAGAAGTGCGGATGCTCCGTCCGTTGCTTGCGGTGACAGCGGTAGCAGGTCTCGGCTTGCTCCTCGAGGTCGTAGATCGGGTCGGTCTCGGCGTGCACCGTGTGGCAGGTCGAGCAGTTGATGTTCTTGCGGTCGTGCGGACTGCCAATGAAGCCGATGGTCTTGAAGACCTCTCCCTCGGCGCCGTGGCAGTTGAGGCAGGCCGCGACTTGCTCTTCGCGCGGCGCCTTGTCGGGACCACGTCCGAACTCGATCAGCGGCGGAAAACCCTTGCCGCCGTGCGCGCGGGACACGTGGATGCTGCCGGGGCCGTGGCAGGATTCGCAATAGTGGACGGCGGCCGGCGCGCCGGGATTCTGCAGGTTGAAATGCGGCCCGGACTGGACCGCCCGCATGTCGGGTCCGGAATGACAGCGCAAACAACTCGCCGCGCCTTCCTCACTGTAACTGGGAGTGCGTTTCTGTCGGGCCGGGGCCTCCGTGTCCTGCGCGAGCGCAGTGGCCGCAACGAGTGTAGACACCAAACACAACAACAAGGGAATGCGATACATCGTGGGCTCCCCTGAGTCCGGTACGTTGGCGAATTTTCATGCTACGACCAGACCCGCAAGAGACCTTGACCAACGTCAGGAGAAGCACATTCAGGGTGGTAAATTGCGCTCGTAACTGACCTTTGTCAGGTTGACGAACCAGACCACCGAGAGCATCACCGGCACCTCCACCAGCACGCCCACCACGGTGGCCAGCGCGGCCCCGGATTCCAGCCCGAACAGGCTGATCGCAGCCGCCACCGCCAGTTCGAAAAAGTTGCTGGCGCCGATCAGGGCCGAAGGGGCTGCGACACAGTGCGCGACCCCGAGCTTCCAGTTCAGGAAATAGGCCAGGCCGGAGTTGAAATACACCTGGATCAGGATCGGGATGGCCAGCAACAGGATGATCACCGGCCGGTCCAGGATCTGGCCGCCCTGAAAGCCAAACAGCAATACCAGGGTAATCAGCAGGGCCGACAGCGAGACGGGATGCAGGCGCTGCAACAGCGTTTGCAGGCGCGCCTCGCCCTTACCGCCCCGCATCAGCCAGCGCCGCCAGAGCGCCGCGGCCACGACCGGCAGCACGATATACAGCACGACGGACAGCAGCAGGGTTTCCCAGGGGACCGTGATCGACGCGATCCCCAGCAACAGGGCGACGATGGGTGCGAAGGCGAACACCATGATGACGTCGTTCAGGGCGACCTGGGACAGGGTGAAGCCGGGATGGCCATTGCTCAGGTTGCTCCAGACGAACACCATGGCCGTGCAGGGCGCAGCAGCCAACAGGATCAGACCGGCGATGTAGCTGTCCAGCTGCTCCGCCGGCAGCCAGTCCGCGAACAGGTGGCGAATGAAAATCCAGGCCAGC